>Ga0265798_10001013_pt1 | contig 44739 bp, 49 predicted proteins | sample P3T30metagenome_FD_192430 | JGI IMG/M metagenome (GOLD analysis project Ga0265798, IMG submission 192430) | Plant litter microbial communities from East Loma Ridge, Irvine, California - P3 T30 | ecosystem: Environmental > Terrestrial > Plant litter > Unclassified | place: USA: California... | reverse complement strand
CAAGGACAGCAAGACCGCTGTGCAGGGCGCGACCGACGTTATCCTACAGCTCGGTTCCCTGAACAGCCCAGATGCACAAGCGCTGCGCGGCATTAGCACCCCGAAGAACAAGTTCGCCAAGCCGGGTAAGCAGTCGTACGTGCAGTCCGAAATCTACTTCGACGCTAGTAAGTGTCGCTTCTCTGATGGGAGCACAGCATGAACACCAAGCGCCCAGCCCACGAGGTTAGCTGGTACGACAAGAGCAACCCGCAGTTGATCCTGCGGTTCGGGCCGGATCAGCATGAAATCTCGTTCACCGTGGCGTCGGTGGCGGTTGGCTCCCACGAGTGGTTGGGCGGTGTACTCCACCGACAGATCGAGGAGCTGGTAGAACGCCGAGTTCGCCAAGCCGTCCACCAACACCAGCACCAATTGCGCACCCTCCTGGGAGTTAAATGAGCACCAAGGCAGCATCACTGAGCAAGCTCAAGTCGAGCGGGCGTGCGTACACCCTCGACGAGGCTGTACTCGCACAAGTTAAAGCACTCGGGCCGGTGTGCCGGGACGCGCTCTGCACAGCAGCGGGCATCCTGACGCAATCGGCCTGCGGCACCCTGAACCGCCTTGAGAAGCGCGGCCTCATCGAGAAGGCCGATGTCAAGGTCTGGAACCACACCACACGGCGCTGGGTCGCCGCGTACCAGTTGAAGGAAACCAAGCCATGAAACACAAAGAATACTTCCAAGCCAAAGCTAACCTGCTGGCCGCTATCGCTACGTGCGCCAACGGCGGCGGCAGCGCAGCGGTGCTGGCGTTTCTGCTCTGGCTGGCCTTGCAGCCGATCTTCTTCGTGTGCTGGTGCATCATCGGGTCGGAGGGCGACCATGGCTGATCCATACCTGATGAAAGGCAAAGTGTACGGCGAGCACAAGCACAAGCTGCTGTACCCGCTGTACGCCGAGGTGAAGTACGACGAGATTCGCCTGCATGTCCAGTACGACCGTGATACCGGGGTGGTCCAATTCCTGTCCTACGCCGGTAAGCCGCTGCACAACCTGCGCCTGTGGGCCGAGGGCTTCGCGGCGTACTTCAATGTCTCGGGCCTGAACCACCTCGACATGGGCGTGCTCGTGAACGGGAACTTCAACGACTCGTACCGCTGGGTGCGCAGCTCGAAGGGCATCCCAGGCTTGAGGGTGGACAAGGCGACCGGCAAGACTCTCCCGGCGCTGCAAGCCAGTCTGGTCGAGTTCTACCTGTTCGACCTGCCGGAACACAAAGGCCCGTTCGACCAACGACGCGCCGAACGGGAGGCCCAGGCGGGCCTGCTCTGGCGCTGCATGAACGGAACGCTGCCGTTCGGTAGCCGCATCAGCACCCCGCAGGGCTGGTTCGTGCATTCCGAGGCCGAGCTGGACGAGCGCTACAACGAAGTGCGTGCCCGTGGCCTGGAAGGGCTGATGGTGAAGGACGAGAAGCACACGTACCAGTGCGGCAAGCGCATCGACGGCTGGTTAAAGATGAAGCCGGAGAACGAGGCCGACGGCAAGATCACCGACATCATCCAAGGCACGAGCATTCACGGCGAACCGCTCGACCGCGCTGGCAGCATCGAGCTGTGGCTGGAGGACGGCTCCCGTGCCTGCCCTGCTGGCATCGAGCACAGCCTGGGCCGCGACATGCTGGCGAACCCGGAGAAGTACCTGGGCCGCTGGGTCGAGTTCAAGTACATGGAGCGCGACCGTCAGGGCGGCTACCGGCACCCGAGCTTCGTGCGGTTCCGCGAGGACAAGGTATGATGGTCACGCCGGAGGCTACTGCAATCGACATGGGTGGCGGGAAGATCATGCTGCACTCGTGGCTCCGGTTCGACGATCCTGCGGACACGCTCCGCTACTCAAGCATGACCCAGGTATCCAGCGCCCTGATTGATACCGAGAACGCGGCGGTGCGTGCCGCCCTGGTTAAGCTGGGGTGGACACCGCCGAAGGCCGACCCGCATGGCACGTAAGTGCTCATGCCGCTGCGCCCATTGCGTCAAGATGGGTAACGTACCAAACCGGAGGAAGTCATGAGCAACATAATGTTTCTTGACTTAGAAACGAACAACCACGAATACTTTGGCGCGCTGGCTTCTCCTCGCCACCCCGAGAACTTCGTGGTCATGAACGGCTACGCCATCGAGTCGGAGCCGTACAAGGGGGAAGTGCAGTACGACCACTACCCGCACAAGGAGAACGTCCCTGCGCAGTGGTTGAACATTCCAGATGATGTCTGGATGCTGGTGTGCCACAACGCACCGTACGAGATGGACTGGTTCCTGTTCCAGCAGCGCCCGCAGATCATGGCCTTCCTCAAGCGGGGCGGGCGCATCTTCTGCACGGCGTACGCTGAGTACCTGCTGTCGCACCAGACCGAGATGTACCCAAGCCTGGACGAGACCGCCCCGAAGTACGGCGGCACTCACAAGGTGGACGGCATCAAGATTCTGTGGAACCAGGGCGTCAAGACCAAGGACATCGACCCGGCGCTGCTGGCCGAGTACCTTGCTGGCCCCGAGGGCGACGTGGTGAACACCCGCCTGTGCTTCTACGGGCAGTATCAGAAGGCGGTGAACGCCGGTATGTGGACCATGCTGCTGGAGCGCATGGAAGGCATGATCTTCAACTGCCTTGCAATGGACTCGGGCCTGTTCGTCCACCGCGACACCGCGTTCAAGCAGCGCGACGAGGGCGAGGCCAAGCTCCTGGCGCTGAACGCTGGCATGCTGTACTGGCGCTCGCACATCCCGGAGTACGTGAGCTTCAACCCCGGCTCGGACTTCCACATGAGCGCGTGGCTGTTCGGCGGGCCGATCAAGTACGTGGGCAAGGTGCCCTGGCTTAACGACGATGGCACGAACAAGTTCGAGAAGGGCGACTTCGTAAAGCTGGCAAACGGTTCGGACTGCAAGCTGCCGCTGAACGCGGACGGTAAGATCGAGCTGGCCGACAGCATAACGGGGCCAGTCACAGCCGTGACCCCCGAGGTGTACGAGTTCGACTACGCCCCTCTGGAGCGCTACAAGGCAGGCAAGAACAAGGGGCAGATCAAGGTGTTCCGCGAGGACACCACAACGATCAAGCTGAAGAACGCCGACCTCGTGTTCATGTGCGGCCCTCTGGTTGACCTGAGCCTGCTGCCGCAGAGCATCCGTAAGGAGTTCGACCGCGAGTTCTCCGGCAAGCGCGAGCTGGCCGACGGCTCGGCGGTGTACAGCACGGGCAAGGACTGCCTGGAGATGCTGAGCCTGCGGCGTGAGCTGCCTGAGCACGTCCGCAAGGTGCTGGTTGACCTCATGGAGTTCGCCCGCATCGACAAGGACATGGGGACGTACTACCTACGGCAAGAGCTGAATGACGACGGCATCGTGGTCAAGCAGTCCGGGATGTTGCAGTACCTCACCGAGCGCGGCATCGTCCACCACGGGCTGAACGCTACGGCGACCGTTACCACCCGCTTGTCCAGTACCCGCCCGAACTTCCAGAACCTCCCGCGGGGTAACACGTCGGACGTGAAGAAGATGTTCCGGTCGCGGTACAACGACCCGCAGTGGTTGCAGTTCGCGCTGTCGATCAACCTGATCCCGCAGCGGCTGTACGACGAGTGCATCTCCCGCCTGAACCTGGGCCTGATCAACGGCTACATAGTGGAGGCCGACTATTCGGCGCTCGAAGTGGTTACGATGTGCGCGTTCACCAAGGACAAGGCGCTGACGAAAGCGCTGCTCGAAGGCATCGACATGCACTGTATGCGATTGGCCCAGCAGTTGGGCGAGCCGTACGAAGTCGTGCTGGAGAAGGCGAAGAACCAAGAGCACCCGGACTTCAAGGCGTACGACGAGATGCGGACGGACATCAAGCCGAAGGCGTTCTCGTATCAGTACGGTGCGACGGCGCAGGGCATCGCGTTCAGCACTGGCTGTACGGTCGAGGAGGCGCAGCGCTTCATCGACGCCGAGAAGAAGCTGTTCCCGGAGGTCGAGGCGTGGTTCGATGCAACCGGCCCTGTGGTCACGCAGTTGAACGCTACCGGCGAGATGCACCGCGAGCAGACCGACCTGGGCGGCTGGCGGCTGTACAAGCGTGGGTACTGGCAGTCCCCTGGCGGCACCTGCTACAGCTTCCGCCAGATGGTGAAGGCGAAGTGGGAGAACGGCCAGAAGATCGAGGTCATGGAGTACAAGATGACCCAGGTGCGGAACTATCCAATCCAGGGCGAGTCTGGCTTCTTCGTGCAGGGTATCTCGGGCCGCATCGCTCGGACCTGCATCGCCAATGACTTCTACGATGGCCGAGTGTTCCTCATCAACACGGTCCACGATGCGTACTACGCTGACGTGTACCACACCGCGCTGGACGAGTTCTGCGGCATGGTCAAGACCACGATGGAGTCCCTGCCTACGTACTTCAACGAGAAGTTCGGGTACGATCTGCACGTACCATTCCCCGCTGCGGTCGAGTTCGGTCGCAGCATGCATGAGAAGTTGCACTGGCATCCCGGCGTCCTGAACGACCCGAAGGTGCAAGAGAAGCTGGGCATCAGCCCGGCACCCGAGTTGCTGGCGGCGTAACCGCTGTACTAGCAACTCACCACTACCCAGGCGTGCGCGCCACTACTACAAGGAAATACCATGTCGCAAATGAACCTCGAAGAACTGTTGGCCCTTGCTAACCAAGCTGCCGAAACCGGCCCTGACATGAACGTAGCCGTTAAGGGCGGCGGTGGCGGTCGCCTGCTGCCCGAGGGCTACGCCTTCGGCGTGCTCGTGGAGTACATCGAGTACGGCAACCAGCCGCAAGAATTCAAGGGTGTCGCCAAGGACGCAGCCCCAGAAGTGCAGCTCGGCTTCGCCCTGACCGGCGAGGGCTACACTAACGAAGACGGCACGCCGTACATCATGCGCCCGTACTCGATGGCCCTGAGCCAGAACGAGAAGGCCCGCGCATTCCTGCTGTTCAAGGCGCTGAACTGGAAGGGCGATAAGAAGCACTTCGCGCAACTGCTGGGCCAGAAGTATCTGGTCAAGATCGTGAACACCAAGCCGACCGCAGCCGAGGTGGCCGCTGGCGCTAAGCCGCGCTCGCAGATCGACCTCAAGGGCTTCCTGCCTCCGCTGGACCCTGTGACCAAGATGCCGTACGCTATCGCGGACGCCCGCCCCGAGGACTTGAAGCTGTTCCTGTGGTCGCACCCGAACCTCGCCGTGTACCACTCGTTCTACCAGGAAGGCGAGTACGAGGCCAGCGCTGGCCGACCTGCCCGCAGCAAGAACGTGGTGCAGGAGAAGATGCTGTCGGCTACGGACTTCCACGGCTCGGCCCTGCATCAAGCCCTGACCGCCGCTGGCGTGGCCTTCAAGGTTCCAGAGAAGGCAGCACCAGTCCCAAAGGCAGCGGCCCCGGCCCTGCCCGCAGCGGCAGCACCGGCGGGGCCAGCCCCAGCGGCAGCACCAGCAGCCCCACCGAGCACCCCAGCTACGCCAGCCTTGCCCCCGGCAGCCGCCCCGGCACCCGCCGCTGCGCCTGCGGCTGTGGCTACGCCTCCCGTCACGACGCCCGCTGTGGCTCCTGCCGTGGCCGCGCCAGTCGTCGCTAGTGCGCCAGCAGCGGTCGCCCCGCCTGCCATGCCTCCGATGCCAGCAGCAGTCTAACCACGCCGAGGTCAACCATGACAACTATGTTAGGGATTGACCTCAGCACTTTGGGCGACCAGTTCGGGGGCTACACTCCCGGACGGACGCTCATCATTGATGGTGACGGCCCAGCCTACGCTGCGGCTGCTACCGTCAAGACGCTGAGCACGGGCATCAAGCGGTTCCACACCGCTGTCCTCACGCAGGCGTTCCTGGCTAAGGCCGAGTTCGTTGAGGTTCACCTCACCGCGAACACGAGCAACAAGGCAGGGCGCTTCAACATCCTGGCGGCTAAGCCGTATCAGGGCAACCGCACGAGCAAGGCGAAGCCGCCCCTGCTCGAACCGCTCCGGCAGGCAATCGCCCACCGCGAGAACTGGCTCCCCGAGTACAGCGACTGCACCATGCACTACGTGCTGGAGGCGGACGACGGTATGATCCAGTCGGCGTACCGCTTGAAAGAGCACGGCGTGATCTGGTCCGAGGACAAGGACTTGCGCATGACGCCGTACCCGTACTTCGACCGTAAGTCGGGGCAGGTAGTTGTCCCCACCGGCTTCGGCTCGCTCCACATGGAGTACACCGAGAAGGCTGGCACTGCGAAGTGTCTGGGCCTGGGACGCAAGTTCTTCTGGGCGCAGATGCTCATGGGCGACACAGCCGACCACATCCAGGGCGTAGCCAAGCTGGATGGCAAGCTGTGCGGCCCGGTCGGCGCGTTCCAGTACCTCGACCCGATCAACGACGAGAGCGAGGCGGCTAACGCTGTCATCGACGCTTATCGAGCCATCGACCAGAACCCGATCCCCGAAGCGTGGCTGCTCTGGCTGCTGCGCTGGCACGGCGACACGGCGTGGCTGTACTTCAACGAGTTACAGTGGTCCCCAGCGAACCGTGCGTTCCTGGACGACTGCGTGTACCGCCAGTGGTTTAAGGCGGCTGAACCTAAAGAGGAATACAACGATGTCCCGTACTGAGGTTATGGGCGTCCGTGTCGAGGCTAAGCCTGTGGACACGGACGCTGGCTGTGACGGCTGTGCAGGTTGGAAAGATGTGCTGCTGTGCAAGCATCTGCCGAACTGCACGGACGGTGAACACCGTATTATCTGGAAGGCGCGGGCTTGAGTGGCGCACCTACGTGGACGCCTCCACCCACCCTCCCACCGCTACCGTCGGGGCTACAGGCCGAACCGCCGCGACCACCTGTGCTGGGCGTAGCCCTAGCCGAGCCGCCCCAGATCATCCTGGCTGAGTCGGTCCGCAAGCGCCCCATGCCGAAGCTGCCCCGCACCGCGATGCGCAGCTACGTGCATAAGCTACTGAAAGCCCAGGGCGGGCTGTGTCCGCTCTGCCTGAAAGAGATCGACCTCACCACCAAGGGCGAGGGCGTGCTCGACCACAATCATGACTCGGGGGAAATTCGTGGCGTCCTACACCGCTCCTGCAATGCTGCTGAGGGCAAGATCAGCAACGCCGCCGCCCGCTGGGGCGCAAAGTCAAGCTCGTACGATGCGATCATCCCGTACCTGCGCAATCTTGTTGCGTACCTCGAAGCCCCTGGCTCCGGCATGATCTACCCGATGCACAAGACCCCGGACGAGAAGAACGACGCCCGGAACGCCAAGGCGAAGCTCAAGCGCGCCGAGGCCAAAGCTAAACTTGCCCTGCGTGGCAGAACTACGAAAGCGACTTAATGCGTGGCACTCTCATGCGTCTCCAGACGCGCAATCAACACATCAAACTCCTCACCAAGCACGCGGACAACAAGGGCGCTGCCCTGGCATACCGTGCTCTCCCAGGTATGGAAGCCGTCACCACGCAGAACGTCGCGTACTGGCGGCGCATCTTCATCGACAACGAAGGCAAGCTCGCCACGACGGACCGCGCGATAGCCGACGAGCGCAAGCTACGCAAGCCGCTCCCGGACGATGACCTGGGCAAACTCCCCGACCTCGACAAGACGTACGGCTGCATCCTCGTGATCCCCGACCAGCACATCCCGTACCACCACCCGGACATGCTGGCCTTCCTGGCGGCAGTGAAGAAGGCGTTCCCGATTGACCTCGTGGTGAATCTGGGCGACGAGGTTGACCACCACGCGCTGAGCTTCCACGACTCGGACCCGAACCTCGACAGCGCCGGTAAGGAGCTGGAGAAGTCGCTGCCTGTACTCGCAGAACTTCACAAGCTGTACCCGCAGCAGCTCGTGTGCAGCTCGAACCACGGCTCGCTGGCGTTCCGCAAGGCGAAGGCCCACGGCATTCCAGTGCAGTACCTCAAGAGCTACCGCGACGTGCTGTTCCCGAAGGGCGGCGCACCGGGCTGGTCCTGGGCCGAAGTCTGGCGCATCAATACCCCGCTGGGTCTCGTGCAGTTCCAGCACCAGTCGAGCAACCCGACCGCCGACGCAGCGCACAACCGCTGCAACCTCATGGTGGGCCACAACCACGGGCGCTACGGTGTGGACTACGCGGCGTCCTCGGACTTCCTGTACTGGGGCGCGACCTCGGGCTGTCTCATCGACAATGACTCGTATGCGTTTGCGTACGGTCGCCTGTCGAAGAACAAGCCGATCATCGGATGCACCCTCATCATGCAGGGTCGCCCTGTGCTGGTCCCTATGGTGCTCGACACCGAGGGTCGCTGGATTAAGGAGCTGTGATGCACGCACGCTACATCGGTAAAGACCCGAAGTACGTGGGCCGGGAAGTCATACACTGGGCGTACATGCCCGAAGATGACACGTACTGGGTCCGGTTTAAAGGCGTTGTACCGGACAGCCGCATACCCACCCACGAGCTGTACCCAGGCCTCGTACCAAAGTCGCTGGAGGCGGCGTATGACCCAAAGCCGCCCCCAGCGAAGCCCATCTGCGCGGCGGTGCCGCCGTCCGCGCCACCACTCGGCGCACCCGGTCGGCCCGCCCTGCCAATCGACAGCGCCGAGCGCAAGCGCTGGCCGCTGTTCTCCGGCCTGCTCCGGTACTTCCCGGCAGCGCTGGCCCAGGTCAGCAACCACAGCTTCCTCGGCAACGAGAAGCACAACCCCGGCCTCCCGCTGCAACATGCGCGGGGCAAGTCCGGGGACCACGAGGACTGCATCGTGCGGCACCTCGTAGACGCCTCAGAGCACAAGCCCGGCAGCGCGGCCCGCATTGACGAGTTGCGCGCCCTGGCGTGGCGCACTCTTGCGCTCTTGCAGGAGGAGTGCGAAATCGCAGGCCACAAGGCAGCACCAGCCGCCTCATTCAACCACAAGGAATCAAATGGACGTAAGTAATGCCCGCCAGAAGCTCATGGCCTACATGGAGTGCCGCGACTACAGCTCAGCAGCCACCCTGCTGGACGAAATCAACTATGCGTACCCGGAAGCGGGAGCGCAGCTCAGCCTCGAAGTAGCCGAGGCGTACCCGGCACACTCCCTGTAAGGAACCAATGACCCTGCGCGACCAGCAACTGCAATACGAAATTGAATCCGACAGCACCGCCGCTGCCGAACGCCTCGAAGCCCTGCGCTGCGAAGCGTCGGCTGGCGATGTGAACCTCCCACGAGCACAGAAGTTCGTGGCTCGGGCGTACACCCAAGTCAAGCAATCCCTGGATGACGCCCTGGCGGTTAAGACCCGAGGCGTCGGCGGCAAGTTCAAGAACTGGTTGCGCGGCGTCCCTACCGATGTCGCTGCTGTGATCGCTCTCCGTGAGTGCATCGCGCAGTGCGTCGGCGCTGTGACCCGGAACAAGCCGGTAACGATCCAGGTGCTCGCCGGTAACATCGGTCGCCTGTACGAGACCGAGGTGCGTATCCGCGAAGCCGAGACCGTGAACCCCGTGTACATGCAGCGCATCCATGAGCAGGTCAAGGAGAACGCCACCACCGACAAGCGCCACCTCCGCACCCTGTACAACGTGGCGTACGACCGCGTGATGAAGGGCGAGCTGGACAGCATGCTGACCGAGACCGAGGCGCTACAGCTCGGCAAGTTCGGCGTGCAGGCTGTGCTCGACGCCGGTATCATCCGCCTCGTGAAGTCCCGCAGCACGGCGGGCCTGATGTTCTCGTACGAGATTGAGCCGGAGGTTATGGAATTCCTGCTGGACTACCGCGAGAGCGACGTGTCGGGCATCCTGAACAAGGACACCGGCGCTATGATGTGCGAGCCTGACCCGTGGACGAACCTGAACGATGGTGGCTACCTCAGCCCACGCCGCAGGGCAGCCCAGCCTGCCATGTCGCTGCGCTCGGTTCGCAAGGGGGAGCGCCGCCGCCTGCGTGACTCGTTCACTGCCGAGAAGATGCCGGTAGTGTTCGGCGCGCTGAACTACATGCAGTCGGTAGCGTTCGGCATCCACCAGCCTACGCTCGACGCCATCTCTAAGGTGTGGTCGGCGGGCGGCGGCGACCTGGGCGTGCCGCTGCGTGCTGGTCCACCAAAGCCCCCGTTCCCGTTCCCGGATACCTGGACCAAGGCCGACGCGACCGAAGCCGAGCTGGCTGCGTTCCAGCGTTGGAAGTACGAAGTGACCGGATACTACAGCAGCCTGAAGGAGTGGCGCGGCAAGGTCCGGGAAGTAACCGGCTTCCTGCGCGTCTCCCGCAAGCAGCAGGGCGCGCTGTGGTTCCCGATGTTCTTCGACAAGCGGGGCCGCTGGTACTACCGTGGCGGGCCGAACCCGCAAGGCTCGGACCTCGCCAAGGGTACGCTGCACTTCTCCAAGAAGAAGGCGCTGGGTGATCGTGGCGTGTTCTGGCTCCGCGTCCACATTGCGAACTGTTTCGGGTTCGACAAGGAACGCTTCCACTCACGGGCCATGTGGACCATCGAGAACTGGCCCGCCATCGAGCGCGCCCTGGACGAGCCGGAGAACCACCCGGACGTGTGGGGCAAGGATGCGCCCTGGTGCATGTTCGCCGCCGCCTGGGAGCTGCGTGAAGCCCTCAGAACGGGCCACCCCGAGTCGTACGAGACCGGCGTGCCGATCCACATGGACGCGACGTGCTCGGGCCTCCAGCACTTCTCAGCCCTGCTGCGCGATCCTGTCGGTGGCGGGTACACGAACCTTTATGACAAGGATTGCGTGGGGCCGAAGCAGGACATCTATGCCAAGGTCGCTCAGAACGCGCTCAGGGCCATCGAGATGGATTCGGAGGACTCGGACCCAGAGAAGGCCGCAATCGCCCTGTGGTGGCTCCGTGCGGGCATCCCACGCGGCATGAGCAAAACCCCTGTGATGACGTACGTGTATGGCGCGACCCTGCGCGGCACGACCGGATTCGTCCAGGGGTATGCCGAGCACGACATGGGCCTGACGTTCCCAGAAGGCGCGAGGGCGTATGATTACTGCTCGTATGCAGCCACCAAGCTGTTCGAGGGCATCGCCGCTACGGTCCCTGCCGCAGCCTCCTGCATGCAGTGGTTGAAGCAGGTAGCGAAGCAGCAGCCGAAGGGCAAGCGAATGGAGTGGACTAGCCCTACCGGGTTCCTGGTGCAGCACGACTACCAGGACTTCGACGAGGTGCGAGTGAAGCTGCGGTCGTGCGGCGTGGAGACTGCGCTGGTGCGCTAGTACAACGAGGACACCAAGCCGATCCCGATGCAGAACGCAGTCAGCCCGAACTTCGTACACGCCCTGGACGCCTCACACCTGACGCTTACCGCGTTGGAGATGCAGAAGGCTGGTCTGGACATCGTAGGCATCCACGACTCGTTCGGTACGCATCCTTGCGATGTAGACACCCTGCACACCGCAATCCGTACCGCCTTCGTTGAGATGTACCGCGCAGATAACATGCTGGCGAACTTCCTGTGGGAGGTTGACGGCATTGGTGAAGTGCCAATGCGCGGTACGCTGAATCTGCTGGACGTGCTGGATTCTGAGTTCTTCTTCTGCTAAGACTTAGAGGGACATAAAATGGTAAGACCATAGGAAGCGAGCGACTAGGGCGTAGCATGGTGCGGGTATAACCCCGCCGTGCAGCCTGCACTCGCAGAGAAATCTAAGCGTTCTACCCTCGGGTGATTTAGAGTCACATAGTATGGTAGGATGGGATAAACCGAGATTAAAGGTGATTACCATGCCAGGTCCAAAAGTGACCATAGACGTGAAGTTCACGGTACAACAGTACGAACTTCTGAACAAACAATTTCCTGAGCGCATACTACTGCCGAGTGCCACCCATGAGGAACTACGGTTCTACATGGGTCAGCGCTCGATGGTGCTGTTCGTTAAGGAACGCATCCAGACTGGGAGATAGCATTGGGATTCTTCTCGAAAATCCTGGGTATTGATAAAGCCAGGAACAAGGCGAACGACGCCCTGAAGGCACAGGCGGCACTCACAGAGCAAGCGCGGCAGGATGCGATTACTCAACAAGAGAATACGCTTGCCGAACAGAAGGCGCACAACGATACACTGATCGCCATGCAGAATAACGCTAACGCATTGCAAGATGCGAACAACGCTACTGCGAACATGACGGCCAGCACTAACGTTGTCGCCGGTGGTGCAGCGGACGCTATCACACAGCTCCGCAAGAAACGCACCGCACCTTCGCTGTCGTCCAGTCTGGGCATCAACGCTTAAAGGACATCATGCGAGTTACGCACAAGGCGCTGTATGACCGCTACCGGGATCACTCGGTAATCGTCAAGAGCACACAGTATGCGAAGTGGACCCTGCCGCAGCTCATGGCAGACCTGACCATCCTTAGCGGCACTGCTGCCGTTCTGGAACGAGACTTCCAAGAAGTCGGGCCGCTGCTAGTGAACAACCTCGGTGCGAAACTCGCTGGGCTGCTGTTCCCCACTAGCCGCCCGTTCTACAAGATTAAACCGAGCGCATCACTCGTAGCGCTGGCTGAACGGCAAGGCGTATCGAAGTCCTCGATGCAGGCAGGTCTGTCCCGTATGGAGATGGAGTCCTGCCAGCAACTGTTCTTGAACGCGTCGTATGAGCAGCTTGTGCTCGCCATGCGGCACCTGATCGTTACTGGCAATGTCCTGCTCTACCGCGACAGTGCCGCAGAGAAGACTCACGCCTACGGCCTCCAGCAGTACGCTGTTCGCCGCGACGGTCGCGGCACTGCGCTTGACACTATCCTACTGGAGCACACTGACTTCGAGTCGCTGTCCCCAGATGTGCAGGCAGCAGTGCGCGCTCGTAACCGAGGCCGGTACAAGCCAGAGAACGCCGGTAACAACCGCGTGGAGCTGTACACCCGTATCAAGCGGGACACACTGCCTTCGGGCCGCGTGGTGTACAGCATCACGCAAGAGGCCGACGGTATTCTTGTCGGCACTCCGGGTAGTTACCCTGAGCACCTCTGCCCGTGGCAACCCGTGACGTGGACGCTCATCTCCGGTGAGCACTACGGACGCGGGCTGGTCGAAGACTTCGCTGGCGGTTTCGCTAAGCTGTCCGACATGAGCCACGCCTCCACGCTGTACGGCATCGCTATGGCTAAGGTAGTCAACTTGGTTGCTCCGGGTTCCGGGGCCAACATTGACGAGCTGGCTAACGCAGAGACCGGCGAGTACGTGGCAGGTACGAAGGAAGCCGTTGTCGCCCACGAGGGCGGTGACGCGAACAAGCTCAAGCAGATGTCGGCTGAGATTGAGTCGGTATTCCAGCGACTCGCCCGTGCCTTCATGTACAAGGGCAGCACCCGTGACGCTGAGCGCGTTACGGCGTTCGAGTTGAAACAGGACGCACTGGAAGCAGAGACCACCCTCGGCGGTGTGTACTCCTCCCTGTCGTCCGCAATGCAAGTCCCACTCGCACACGTCCTCCTAACCGAAGTCGATCCGGGGATGATGGAAGGTATTGTCAATGAGCAGATCAAGTTAGGCATTATCGCAGGTCTCCCAGCACTGGGACGACAGGCGGACGTGCAGAACCTCGCTGCCGCTGCACAAGACGCCGCAGCCATCATCCCGATTCTGACGCAGGCGGACAAGCGCGTAGACGGGGCCAAGGTGTTCGACATCATCATGGCCGCAGCATCCGTAGACACTTCCGAGTTCTTCAAGAGCGAGGATCAGTTGGCTAAGGAAGCAGAGGCCGAGCAACAAGAACTCGCTGGGCTGGGTCAGATGCAGACGGCAACGACGCTTCAAGACCAAGCTAACCAGCTCCAGGCAATCCAACAGTAAAGGGCCACATGGCAGACGCATTCCAAGTTCCAGCAGGCGGCGGTATCCCGCCAATCCCTCCAGGTGCTCGCACCAACGAGGGCGGCGCACCTCCACCATCGGCACAGCCGTTCGCACCGCCACCAGCCCCAGCGGCTCCCGCAGCGCCAGCACAGGGCGGCTTCACGCAAGCTGACCTCGACGCTGCCGTAGCGGCTGCACTCGCAGGTAAAGCTGCACCAGCGCCACAAGCGCCTGCTGCACCGGCCCTGCTGCCTGTCGCTGGCATCTCGGCCCCGGCTGAGCTGACCACCGCGAACGATCCGCAGCTCACCGCAATGACCGCCATGCTGACCAGCTCGACTGCTGGCCTGGACATCAACCGCGCTCTGGGCAATGCCCTGACGCACGGCAACGCTGCGCTGATCGACAAGGCGTACATCATCGAGAAGGGCGGCGCGCAAGCGGCGCACCTGATCGCTATCGCCGAGGGCATCGTTGCCCGAGTCGAGGCCCAAGCAGCCGAAGGCGCTCAAGCGGTGTACGCAGTGGCAGGCGGCGAGCAGCAGTGGAACGTGGCAGCAGCCGCGTTCGACAAGGGCGCTCAGCCGCACGTCAAGCAAGTCGTCAAGCAGATGCTCGACTCGGGCAACGCTGAATCCGCCAAGGCCGCAGCGCAGATGGTGCTGGACCACGCTAAGGCATCGGGGCTGATCCCGGTGGCCCCTGGCCTGGTCCACGCTGGCGCTGGTGGTGCAGGCGGTGCAAGCGGCCTCGACAAGATCGGCTTCCAAGCTGAGTTGCGCAAGCTGAACGCGAACGCCCCGGGCTTCGAGCAAGCTCGTGCTGACCTGTTCCAGCGTCGTACGCTGGGCAAGTCGCTCGGCCTGTAATACAAACAACCCCACCGGCTCCTCGGATGGAGCTTGTGGGGATTCTCCCCACAGGTGGGGTGCATTCACACCTGAGAGAGATACAACATGGCAGCAGTTCCAATGGCAGCAGCCCAAACCCGCGCTCACTGGGCAGGCGCGAACGCAGATGTGGACATCCACATTGAGGCGTACGAAGGCGACATCGACGGCTCGTTCCGCGTGCAGTCGATCTTCCGCGCGTCGGGTCTGACCAACTTCAAGTCGGTCGGCAACAACAGCAATACGTGGCGCGGCGACCGCATCGGTGCAGCCGAAGTGCGTGGCCGTAAGTCGGGCCAGTCGCTTGACGCAAGCCGCATCGCCAACGACAAGTTCGTGGTGACGGTGGACACCACCTCGTACATCCGTACGCCATTCGACTACCAGGATGACTGGACCTCGCCGGACTTCCAGGCCGAGTACAGCGCAGAGCACGGCTCGGCTCACGCCAAGTCGTTCGACCAAGCGCACATCATTCAGCTCATCAAGTGCTCGTCGTTCGTGGCACCGGCGCACCTCAAGCCAGCCTTCAAGGACGGCATGAAATACACGCTGACCGGCTACGCCGCCGCCGTGGCTGACGCTTCGACCCAGCGCAGCAAGAACGAAGTCAAGGCCGACATCATCGTGGACACCCACAAGAATGTCCTGGCTGAATTCGTGAAGCGCGATCTGGGCGACTCGCTGGCCGACACCATCACCATGATGACCCCGGACGAGTTCAACATCCTGCTGGACCACAAGAAGCTGATGAACGTGGACTTCCAGGGTGGCGCTGGCGACAACAGCTTCTCGGGCCGTCGCATCGCGTGGCTGAACGGCGTCCGCGTCATGGAGACCCCGCGCTTCCCAACCGAGGCCATCCCGGCTCACCTCCTGGGTGCGTCGTTCAACGTCACCGCCGCTGAGGCGAAAGCCCGCATCGTCGTGTACCTGCCGAAGAAGGCGCTGGTCACTGTCGAAGCCAAGGGCATGACCGTGCGTCACTGGGATGATCCGGAGAACTTCCAGTCGGTCCTGGACTCGTACACCATGTACACCGTGGGCCAGCGTCGTCCTGACTGCGTGGCTGTGATCTTCACCGACTAATCGTTAGTCGTAACTAGGGCGTCTACCTTCGCGGGTGGACGCCCTTTTTTCGTTTGGGCCTATGAAACTCTTAGACGCCGTGAACCTGATCTTGCCCAAGCTGGGCGAGCATCCGGTGACATCCCTGAACAGCCGCAGCCCTACGCTCGCGGTCCTCCTCCCTATCTTCGACCGCGTGCGCCGTGACCTCCTCCTCCCTGGTTGGTGGTTCAACACGCACTGCACCGAGCTGGCGTACGATCCGAACACCGGCGAAATCGGCATGTCCGAGGACGTGCTCTCGTTCGTAGCTACGCGCGAGGTTAGCAGCGTACGCGGCAACCGCCTGCACGACAGTACGAACAACACGTTCGCATGGTTCCGCAAGGTAGCGGGCGAGCTTATCCTCGATGTCCCGTTCGACGAACTGCCAGCTAGTGCAGCGTCCCTCGTGTACGCGGCTGCCGCCGTGGAAGCGACCGTTACCGATCTGGGCATGGTCAACGAGGTTCGCCTGTGGACTGCCCAAGCCTCCGAGGCTGAGCAGCGCATGCAGTCCGAGCACCTCCGCAACATGAAGTACAGCACCACGAAGTCCCGGCGATACAAGAACTATCGCCGCGCCCTCCGCGCCTAAAGGAACCCAATGTCAGCATACGAAGATTCATACAAGTCCCAGCTTCAGGGCGTGTCGCAGCAGGTAGCACGCGAGCGCCTGGATGGGCAGGTCACGGAGCAGACTAACATGCTCTCCGATGCCGTCACTAACCTGCGCCGCCGCCCTGGTGCGGAGCACGCTTTCACGCTGCTCGCGGAGGCCGGGGCTACGTCCGACGACTACGTAGCATGGGATACCACCGTCGGGTCGGTCCCCTGCCAAGTCATCATCAACACCCGAGAAGGTTCCCTGTACGTCATGGGCGACGACGGCGCGCCGCTGTACTCCGCTCAGTCGAACTACTTGAAGGCCACCAAGCTCGCGCCGAGTATTGACTACGCGGTAGTGGGAAGCTCCCTCATGCTCCTCAATCTGGAGCGCAAGCCAGTTCTCGGCCCTGCTCAGTCTACGGTGTATCCGAACCCGCTGGCTGCGGGGTTCTTCTACATCAGGGCCGGTGCATTCCAAAAGGCGTACACCGTCACAGCCACGTACAAGAACCCACCCGGCGACACGCTCACGGCTACGGCTACGATCACCACCCCGCAGGGAACTACAGGTGGGGACGCGGGGCAGGCCACCACGGATGCCATCGCCACCGCCCTGGCGGCAGCGCTCAACGCGGGCACAGCACAGCACGGCGTTATGGCGTACCGCTCCGGCTCGTTCGTGTTCCTGAGCGCACCCAGCGCAGCGACCCAGCTCCGGGTGTTCTCTGAGGCGGGCTTGTCGTACATAGTGTGCAGTAACGCGGGGCAGATTCGCCAGGAGTCCGACCTGCCTGCCACGCTGCCACCAGAGGCCGAGGGCTACTTGCTCACGCTGGGCGACAGCAACAACAAACGGTACTACCGCTATGAAGCAGTGTCCTCCACATGGTTGGAGTCGGGGGAGTACAGCTCGCCTCGCTGGTTGGAGAATTGCCCGCTCACCCTGTCCTATGGGGCGGGCGGCTGGGTGCTGGACTCACAGAACTTCGAGGGCCGATTCGCCGGAGACGCGGACACGAACCCGGACCCGGAATTCCTGAGCGCGGGTATCACTGGCATCTCCTCGTACCAGGGGCGGCTGGTCCTGCTTGCGGGTAACATCGTGTGCATGTCCGCAAGCAATAACACGCGCCGGTTCTACCGTAGCACGGTGGTGTCCCTGCTGGACTCAGACCCAATTGGCATTGGTTCGTCCGCTGCCTCGGGTGCGAGCTACCGGTACGCCGTACCGTACATGAAGGACTTGGTGCTGTTCGCGGATAAGGTGCAGGCGGTGATCCCTGGGTCGAACTCTGCCCTTACCCCGCGCACCGCCACCGTGCTCCCCGTGTCCTCGTACGCCTGCGATCTGCGCATGCGGCCAATGGAGGTGGGGCGTGGCCTGATGTTCTCGGCCCCGCGTAGCGCTGGGTTCTTCGGCCTCATGGAGATGTTACCAAGCAGCACGGTCGAGAGCCAGTACGAGAGTGCCGACGTAACACCACACCTCCCGACGTACATGCCTGGTCGCTGCCGCTTCGCCGTCACAAGCTCGGTGTCGAGTACCGCCGTGTTCGCCCCTACCGGGAACCGCAAGGTGCTGATTGTGCATGAGTACATCTGGTCTGGTAACGAGAAGGTGCAGTCGTCTTGGCATCGCTGGGAATTCCCACGCGAGGTTGCTGCTGCGTGCTTCCGTGGCGACTCCGTGGTGGTCCTGTTCCTGGGCGGCGATCAAGTCCTTGCCAGCACCATCCAGCCGAAGGGCGGGCGCAACGGTGCAGCCGTTACGTATCTGGACTTTAACACCCAGGTGGACACGGTGGACGGCGTGCTGCAAATGCCCGCGTGGTTGCCAAACCTGCTGCCGGAACCCGAGGCCCGCGCCGCTATCAAGGCGGTGAACGCCGAGGGGCCACTAGAGGGTGAGGAGGTGGGGCTTACTTACGCCGACGGCAAGTGGACCACGGTGCGCTCGTTCAAGGGCGGTAAGCTGCGCGTGGGCCTGCCGTACCGCAGCTCGGTCACTCCTACCGCCCCGATGCGGAAGGACTACCAGGGCGTCAAGATCAGCACTAACAAGATGACTGTACTGCGGTTCGTAGTGAGCACCCTGCGTTCGGCACCGTTCGACGTGACTGTGGCTGACGGCGACATCACGTACGAGGACGAGTACAGCCCGGTGTTCTACTACAGCCAGGAGCTGTCGCTGGGCGCACCTATCGAGGGTGGCGACAGCGCCGTGATCGTACCAGCGCGCACCCGCGCAGAACTAACGGACCTGACCATCTCGACTGATGGGGTCGGGGAATTAAACTTGGTCGGGCTGGAATTCGTGGCGAAGTACCACTCCAAGCTCGGTCGCTCTAAGTGAGGTAATCATGTGGGCAGCACTGGCCGGTAAGGCTGGCATGGACACCCTGGGCAGCATGCTGTCCTCGGGGATGGCGCACGTCCAGGCCATCAATCAAGCAACACAACAAGAGCAGAACAACGAGGACGCATGGCTGGCGAACTCCGCCGACAACAAGGCCATCGCGGAGGCGAACCTCCAGAACTCAATCCGCACCGCGTACCGCGCAGGCATCCTGAACATGCAACGCGGCCAGTCGAAGAAGCGGCAGGCTGAGCTGGGTATCGGGCTGGGGCGCTCCCGCATGGGGGCGCTGGCCGCGCAGAACGCGAACGCCGCCGCCGCTGGTAGCATTGGCGCGTCGGTTGATGCAGTGGTCTCCGACATCCAGATGCAGGCCGAGAACGCCGACGCCTCCCTGGTGGAGGCTGCGCGTATCGAGGACCAGAATGAGCACCTTGAGCTGACGGACTTGCTCAAGGCGGGTGAGGACGCGCTGCGCGATCCCACCAAGATCAACATCCGTAAAGTCGTAGTACCCGAGAAACCGAGCGGGCGTAGCGCCCTAATCGCCGGTCTCATCGGTGCTGGGTCTGCGTACGCCTCCACCTACATGTCCGCTGGCTTCGGCAAGGACACCAAGAAAGGCTAGTATGGTTCAACGTATGTCTGAGCAGTTCCGCCCACAATCCGTAAGCTCCCCGAACATCCGGGGTAGCTCGGTGGGCAATGCCGCTGTGCGCGGCGACAAGTTCCGGGAGAACCGGGAAGCGGCTGGTGTGGAGAGCACCGACACGAGCGCCCTGCGCCTGCTGTCCCGCGTGGTCGAGCAAGGCAGTCAACTTGCGGGGCAGGCAATCCAGCGCTCTGCTACCGAGGCGTACCTGAACGGTGCGGCCCAGGCTGGTACGGCCCGCTCCGAGGATGACCTCGAAGCTGACATCTTCACGCGCGCGTGGGCTACCCAGGGCTACCGCGACACTATGGGCCGCGTCACCCAGGCTGAGGTCGAGTCCCGCATCCTGACCGACATGCCTAAGATGCGCGAGGCGTCCCCAGAGAAGTACAACGAGTATCTGGCCGAGCGCCGCTCGGAGCTGCTGCCAGCGCTGGAGGGCATGTCCCTGACCCAGCGCGCCTCGGCTACACAGAACATCCTGATGAACGAGCGGGCCGCTATCAAACGCCACGCTGGAGAGCACGCCAAGTTCATCGTGGAGACCGAGGACCGCTCGGTAAAGGGTATCATCGGCGTGAACGTGCGCGCCCTTAGCGAGGCGAAGTCTGACGGTCCATCATACAAGGCCCAGACCGAAAAGACCCTTGCGGCGCTGTACGGTAACGTGGTCCTGAACGAGAAGCTACCACTCAAGGTGAAAGAGCGCATCGTCGGTGAGGCCATGCAGTTCGCTTTGCAGTCGGACCACCTACCGCTGTACGAGCTGTTCCAGAACGAGGCAGTCGCCCTGCCAGACGGCACCAAAGGGCCGTTGGCGAGCATGCTGACCTGGGACGATCAGGTGTCGATTGGCAAGGCGTACCGTGAGAGCTTGAACCGCACCGAGGCAATCCGCGCCCAGAACTACACGTCGGAGCAGGCCCGCATGGAGGCCGACTGGGACAACCCGGATACCCCACCGATGCAAGAACAGGCCATGCTCGACTTTGCATCCCAAGGCATCGAGCGCGGCTTCATGAAGTCTGGCGAGCAGAAGTCCTTCCAGGAGACGTACTACAAGGCGATGCTCAAGAAGGTGGGGAACACGGACTTGGCTACGGCCTGGGAAGCTGGCGACCTCACCAAGATGCTGAGCCTGAACAAGACCGACGAGGAGGGCCAAGATGCCTGGATGGCTACGATGGGCCGCAAGCTCAAGCCAGCGGAGCTGACCTCGGCGCTCATCAACATCGGCGTGTACAAGGGTCGCCCAGCAGCACTCAAGCAACTGGGTACTGTGATAGGCCCAGCTCTGGCCCAGATCGGCCTGGGTGACGACATGGACCCCGGCAGCGCGCAGGCACTCGGTGCTACGATCCTGACCCTGGATAAGGCAGAGCGTGATGGGCGTAGCGGCCTGTTCAGCACGATCATGCAGACGTACCCACCCGAGCTGCAAGCCAAGATGTCGTACATCCGTGAGGGTGTGCGGCAGGGTCTCTCCCCAACGATGGCAATCTCGCAGGCCCAGGCCCGCATTGCCGAGGAGGACAAGATGACCCCGCAGGAGCGTGCCGCTATGGGTGCTGCCCACGCCAAGGACAACGCCGACATCGTGAACAGCATGGAACCCCGCAGCTTCGCGGATACCCTGTGGCTCAAGGCTAAGTCCCTGGTCAGCTCGGATGCAGCGAATCAACTCGCTGTCACCCCGCGCTCTAGCTGGTTCGAGAACGAGGAGCGGGTTGCCGAGGCTGGCGCTGCTGCGAAGTTCGCCATGCTGGAGGAGCTGCGCGCAGGTAGCGCATCGAACCCGTTCATGGGCGTCGAGGCTCGCAAGACCTCAGCCCTGGCCCGCCTTGCAGCCCGCACCGTGGAGACCGAGCACGGCCCATTCATCCTGCCACGCGGTACTTCGGTGCAGCAGTTCTTCGGCGTACCGGCCAGCACTGGCAAGGAACGTGTAGGCGCGGCGCTGAACGAGTACGTCAAGCCAGCCGATGGCAACCGCCTCGTGTTCCGTGTGGACGGCTCCGGCAAGTTCACGTTCAAGGAGCTGAGCAAGGAAGGCGCCCCGGTGCGCGACGGTATCCTCGACCCTCGCATGGTGGCCCCCATGGTGGCGCACCAGCAGGAGAAGGAAATCGGGCGCTACAAGGAGGAGTCCGGCCCAGGCATCCAGTACAACGGGTACAAGTTCAACGGCGACAACACCGTGGGCCTGGGCAACCGCTCGATGCTGGAGATGCGCAAGTTCACCCTGGACAGCCCGCACTTCTCGTTCAAGTTCGAGGACGAGGCCAAGGGCAACCACGCCATCAAGCTCGTGACGAACGAGGCCGGTAAGGTGGCGAAGGAGCTGGTACGCCAGACCCGCAAGCCGTCGCAGCCAGCACTTAATCTGTTCGCTGAGATGGCTATCAGTACCGACATGAAGGTGAAGGACCGCAAGGACTACCGCCCGCTGCTGGTGGCCCTGTCCGGCACTGACGAAGCAGCAGCACAAACCGCCATGCGTGGCACCACGTTGTACAAGTCGTCTAAGCCTGAGCGTCAGGCGCTGTACGACAGTATGATCCAACAAATTATGAGAGGCTACTAATGAGTGATTACCAGCGCATCGACCCGACTATCTACGGGGCGCAACCCCTGACCGCAAGGGACAATACTGCGAACGCCGACAGCCCGCTGTACGCCGCGCCCGCAGCCGTTCCCGCCAGTGCGGTGGTGGCCGGATCGACGCTGCTGGCCGAGGGCGAAGCAGCCCGCCGTGAAGCCCAGCGTCAGGAAGCAACCGCCTTTGAATCGGTGGGCGCTTCCATGTCGCAGTGGCTCCCAGCCCAGATGTACCGGGAGTTCCACGCACCCACGTTCGCTGCTGACGCCACGTTCAACCCGGCTGACTTCGTGCGCCGCAGCGTGGACTTTACCCTGACCGTGCCTGACGAGCAGTTCATCATGAAGGCCAAGAGCGCCGAGGATGCAGAGCACCGCACCCAGGTGATCCGCGACCGCAACACCGCGTACACCGCGATGGGTGACAGCCCGGTGGCATCGTTCCTGACCGGCGCACTGGACCCGACGTACCTCGCCATCGACATGGCAAGTATGGGTGCGGCCCGTGTGCTGCGCCTGGGCAAGCTGGGCGCTGGCGGTATCTCCGCTGGCCTCACGGTCGGCTCTGGTGTGTACGAGAGCACCCTTACCCCGACTACCCCAGAGCAGATCGCAATCAACGCTATGGCTATGGGTGCTGCCAGCGCCATGACGTTCCGCAATGGGCGCGTGGTTCGTTCAGACGAGGGCTTCCCTGCCCAAGAGCTGGGCGACGTGGCACGCCGTGCTGAGCGTCCCCAGGTTGCAGGCGAGGTGCAGGCTATGCCCGACCCGTCCCTGGCTGAGATGCCCAGCAACCTGACCACAGCCCGCGTGCCTGCGACCGGCGAGGGCCGCACGCCGCTCACGTACCGCGACGGCACTAGCGCGCCGGAGTACAACCCGAACTGGGCGATTAACCGCGAGACCCAGGCCGCACTGACCAGCGATGGCCGTGCTGTCATGGTGAACTCAGTGGACGACATCGCTGCGCACTCGGAGGCGGTGGCCCGTGGTCACGTCAGCATCGAACCAGACGCGAAGGCTGTGTACCTGCCAAGTGATGACCGGGTGTACCTCGTAGGCAGCAACATCAAAGCCGGTGACGACGTGAAGGGCATCCTGCTGCACGAGTACGGTGTCCACATGAACGCAGAGCGCGTACTCGGCACCAAGACGATGGGCGAGATGCTGGACCGCCTGGAGGACTTGGCAGTGTCCGGGAACCAGCGCGCTAAGCGTGCGTTCGAGGAAGTGCCAAGCAACACCCCGCAGCACTTGGTACGCGAGGAGGCGCTGGGCTACTACGTCGAGCGTAACCACGCCGTGTTCGGTGACGGCATTGTGCAGCGCTTTACCAATGGCGTTCGCGCCGCACTGCGCAAGGTCGGCCTCGGTGGCTTGAAGCTGAGCGAGGGTGAGATTGTTGCCCTCGTCCGCAAGGCTGCTAAGGGTGGAGCTAAGGCCGAGAAGGTTAGCTTTGACGCCACCTTCCCGATGGCTTGGCATGGTTCCCCAGTCAAGGGGATCGACTCACTGCAAACCCGCTTCGCTGGTACGGGTGAGGGCCAACAGGCATTCGGCTGGGGGCACTACCTGACCTCGGAGAAGGGCACCGCACTGGACTACCGCAACAAGGAAGCCGTGCGCCGGGGCAAGGCTGCTGACGACGGTGGGCTGTACCGCGTCAAGATCAAGGCAACCGAAGATCAGTTCCTCGACCTTGACGCACGGGTGCAGTCCCCCACCGTCGCCGCTGCTCTGGCGAGCCTGGGTGTCCGCGAGGGCGTCACCGGCAAGTCGGCGTACGAGTTCCTGGCGAAGTCGCTGGGCGGGGCTAAGCAAGCCTCCGAGGCGCTGCACGCTGCTGGCGTTGCAGGCAACCGCTACGCCACTGGCCGTACCCGGCACGCTGCTGTGAAGTCGAGTAACTACGTGCTGTTCAGCGACTCGACCGTGGACATCGCAGCCCGGTACTCCCGAGGCAGCGCCTCAGTCACCAAGGCCCAAGCGACCAAGCAAGCCCTGTCGGCTAAAGGTGTGGCCCAGGCTATCGAGTGGTCGTGGCACAAGACCATGCGCGGGTACAGCCCGAAGTCCGCCGAGATTGCAGACCTGCTGATGGACAACCCAGTGAACATGACCGGGAACTCCGCAGCGAGCATGCAGCGCGCGATCCGTGCTGACCTCGCCTCCTTCCAGTACAAGTACGAGGGGCTGCTGCTGGATGCAATGTCCAGCCGAGGCTTCGGCGTGCTCAAGCGCATCACGAACACCCGCGAGGCAGTGCGCGCCCAGCAGGCCATCGAGACCGACGTGTATCGTGAGCTGCTGCGCCGTAACCGCGCAGCCCGTGACGGTGTATCGCTGTCGAGCGTTGGCGTGTCCCCAGAGGTGGCCGCAATGGCTGACTCACTTGACGCCCTGGCCCGCCGCGCCTTGCAAGAGATGAAGGCAGCAGGCGTGGCGGGTGCGGACGAGGTGGACGAGCTGGCGGGCTACATCAATCGCCGGTGGGACATCGCCAAGATCGAGGCCATCGAGGCCAAGCTCCTGGCCGCTGGCCCCATGGACCCGGCTGCGCTGCGTATGCGCTTCGTGGACACCATCAGCATCGGCATCCAGCGCGCTAACGGCTGGGACGCCCAGGTAGCCCAGGACATCGCCGGGGCCATCTACGACCGCACCAAGCGCAAGGGTCAATTCCAGGACGCCGAGTTCCATGCGAACCTGGGTGAGGACAGCGCGAACGTGCTGCGCTCGATGCTGTCGGCTGAGGGTCTGGGCGGGCAACGCCTGGAGCGCGTCATGGAAATCCTGGCCGGTAAGGCAGACGATGCAGGGAAGACCCCAACGCTCAAGTCCCGCGTGGACATGCACATGGACGAGGCTATGCTGCTGCCAGACGGTAGCTCGGCCTCGATCATGGACATGCTGGACACCAACGTGTCTCTGCTGACCGAGCGCTACCTCGACACGGCCTCGGCCCGTTCGGCGCTGGCGAAGAAGGGTATCGAATCGCCTACCGCCGTTGCAAACATGCGCAAGGAGCTGGCGCAGTCGATCCCGGACCTCAAGGCCCGAGGCGAGGCTGTCCAGGGCTTTGACGACGCGATGAATGTCCTGCATGGCCACCCGGTCGGTGAGGACATGCTGAGCGGCATGCGGAACGTGCAGGCAGTCACGCAGATGGTCGGCTTGGCCTCGTCGGGTATGTGGCAGCTCACCGAGTACGCCACGATCATGGCCCGCTTCGGCGCTGGCCGCGTGATGTCGAGCATGCTCAAGGAGATGCCATTCCTGCGCAAGCTCAGCCCGCAGGACAGCGCGAGCCTGCACTCAGTGCTCACAAGGAACTCGGCCCAGGACACGCGCCTGCGCCCGTTCATCACCCGCATGGAGGATGGGTTCGATGTGCCGGCCTCCGACTCCGTACAGCTCTCACTGATGCAGGCGAAGCAACTCGTACCGTATGCGAACGCGATGAAATACGTGCAGCATCATCAGGCCCGCACCACGGCAAACCTGATTATCGACGTGCTTAATCGTGCAGCAGGCGGGGAGTCCTCGGCGCTTAAAACTTTGGCAGAGTACGGTTTAGAGTCCCATAGTATGGTGAAGGTATCACCGGACATTCGCACGCACGGCATGGACACTTCCAAGTGGTCCCACGCTACGTGGCAGGAGGTCCGGGGACCGCTGACCAAGATGATGGATGATGCAGTCCTTCGCGCTCGCCTCGGTGAGATGCCGAAGTTCGCACACACCAGTCAAGTTGGCAAGTTCCTGTTCACGTTCCGCAGCTTCGTGCTCGCGGCGCACAACAAGGTGCTGGCTAATACCCTGAACAACTCCGGCTACGCTGGCCTCGGCCTCCTGCTGGCTTACCAGATGCCGCTCACCGTCCTTGCGACGGCAGCGAACTCTGGACTTGCCGGTAAGAAGCAAGAGTCCTTGGAGGAGACCACTAAGAAGGCGTTCAGCCAACTCGGTGCTCTTGGCCTGTTCTCGGAGATGTTCGGCGTAATGGCTGGCACTAAGCAGCAGTTCGGTGCTCCGGGCCTCATCGCCGTTGACCGCCTGTACAAGGCGCTCGGCAGCATCCATGAGGGCAACCCAGGCAACACCGCCGCCGCTATGGTGAACGCTACCCCGATCCTGTCGGCAATCCTGCCAGCCCGCGCTTTGGGTGAGGCACTGAAAGACAACAAGGAATAACCAATGACGTATAACGCCCAGTCCGTCGTATCGGACGGCACCCTGGCCGAGCTGCTCATCACCTTCGAGGTGTTGGACCGCAACACGGTCTCGGTGCTTATGGAGGGCGTTCCTGTCCCATCGACCACCGGCTTGTGGTCGTGGGTGGGCACCTCCCGCAGCAACATCAAGTTCCACCCCGCCGTACGCGATGGGGTGGTTGTCACCGTGACCCGCACCACCAATCTGGACGAGCTGGTACACCAGTACAGCCAAGGTGCGCAGTTCCGTGCAGGCACACTGGACGAGAGCTTCACGCAAATTCTGCATGCGGCCCAGGAGTTCAAGGCAGGCTTGGTCCGCCCCAGCGACAACCTGCCGCTGCCTGTGGGGCCATTCGCCAGCCCCGGCACCTCCGAGTTCTACGCCCGCGCGGATCACGTCCACGAGGGCAGCACAGGCGGTGGGGGTGGCTCCGGTTCGGATGGGTTCAGTACCGCTATGGTTCTGGCCTACCAGCGTAGCCCGGTGCTGCCCAGCACCAGCCCTGGCCCAGTCACCTACGCCTTCTCCACTGCGAAGATCACAGTACCAGCAGGCAATGAGCTGGCCGGTGGCTGGCTCAAGACTATCCCCGCCGGGACTGATCCCCTGTGGGTCACGCTCTGTTCTGCCGCTGGCCGTGGTCTCGTGGACACCGCCACCGGGGAAGAGTGGACGACCCCAGTGGTCCTGGCCCGCGATGGGCTGAATGGGCTGAACGCTGCAACGGTGTTCATCTACTCGCGTACCCCTACCGAGGTTAGCCCAGCAAGTCCTTCCAATACCTGCCAATACAACTTCGCCTCCGGGGTCGTTACCGGCCTGAACAATGGATGGACGTCTGCCGTCCCGCCAGCCTACGGCGGCAAGTTCCTGTGGGTCAAGACGGCTACCGCGTCGGCCTCTGGTATTACCGACACTATCATGTCGGAGGAGTGGGCTGACGGTCAGCTCCTAGCCCAGGACGGCCTGGACGGTCAGAACGGTGGCGCTAACGGGCTGAGTAATGCTGTGCTCTATGCGTATAAGCGTGTAGCAGACCGGCCCACCGATAACCCCGGCCCAGTCACCTACCACTTCCCCTCGGCCCGCATCACCACCCCGAGCACCGACGCCCTGGCTAACGGCTGGTCGAAGATCGTCCCGGCAGGTACAGGGCCGCTGTGGGTAGTGGCGGCGTCGGCGTCTAACTCAGACATCACTGACACCATTGACGCGTCCGAGTGGGCGAGTCCTGAGCTGCTGGGCAGTGCTGGCGTGGACGGCCTCTCGGTCGCCACCCTGTACGTGTACCGGCGCACCAGCACCTCGGACATACCAGCGGTTCCAGTGAACCCGGTAAGCTACGACTTCCGCAGCGCCCAGATCAGCGGGCTGACAAACAACTGGTCCGCAGCGATCCCGAGTACGGGCGGTGACAACCTCTGGGTTACCACTGCCACCGCGTCAAGCGTCAGTGGCAGTGACACTATCGCGTCGAGCGAGTGGGCTACCCCCGGCATCTTGGCTAAGAACGGCACGAATGGCAACCCTGGCAATCCGGGAGCAAACGGCTCTCGCGGGACTGTCACCGTGGTGGGCAGCGCTAGTGCGTGGTCCACGTCCGCCGCGAACGCAGCTATCTCGGCTGCGGGGTACGGCGCTCCTATCAACCGGGACGTTGTAACCCTGACTGACGGCTCGTTCACCCAGACCCGGTTCTACGACAACGGTAGCTGGACACCGCTGACCGCGTACATTGACGGTAATCTGCTAGTTACAGGTACGCTGTCCGCGAACAAGGTAACGGGCGGGGTACTGTCCGGGATCACCATGAACGTCGGCAACGGGCAGTTCCGTATCTTCGACCAGGGCGGCAACACCTTTAGCACGTACGCCCTAACCTTCGGGTCCCGCACGGGCACGTTCGATAGTGCTGGCCTGGCGGTTACGCCGCTCCTCGCTCAGGTATCGAGCATCAGCAGCGCGGCCCCAGAGGCGATCTACGCGAACAACACCTCGGGCGGTAACGGGTCCCACGGCATGCGTGCCCGTGCTAAGATCGCCGGGACCAGCACTTACGCTGCGGGTCTCGTGGGTGTGGCTGCTGGGTATGACTTCTACGCAGAGGGTGCGGGGACCAACTACGGCCCCTTCACTGGCGCTCACGATTGCCTGCTGCCGAATGGGACGACGCTGATCCCTGGCGACATTCTCGTGGACGTTAAGTGCGTGAACGCCGACCACCTCAGCAACACGATCTTCGAGGTCGCCGCAAGCACCGTTGCCATGCAGCCTGCTATCGGCGTGTTCGCCATGACCCAAGGCTCGCTGGCAGATTCGGTCCCTAGCGCCCTCATGGGCGACGGTGGCCACACCGACAAGCCAACGTACGCCTGGACCCTGAACCGCCACAAGTACCAGCGCGCCGCTATGAATGCGGTAGGTGAGGGCATGCTGGCGGTTTGCGGGCAGGGTGGCAACCTCAAGAACGGCGACTTCATCTGCACGAGCGACATGCCCGGTAAGGGTATGAAGCAGCCCGACGACCTCATGCACACGTACACCGTGGCTAAGGTCCGGGGCAACGTGGTGTTCTCGCGCCCTGACGAAGTTCAACTCGTGCCGTGCATTTATCTGTGCGGCTAATCAAGGAGTAATGTATGGCATCCTCCCGCAAGGAGCTGGAGGAGCTGCACAAGATGATCGCGCAATCGTTCAAGATGCGGATCGCCGCTGACATGACTGACGAAATCCCCACGGATGCCGCCACCCTGTCGGCGGCTGTGAAGTTCCTCAAGGATAACGCAGTAACCGCCGACCCAGCGGACCAAGATGACCTGCACGAGCTGCGGGACAGGCTCGCGGAGCAGGCGGCTAACCGCAAGAAGCGTGGCACTAATGTGCTCGACCTTGTGAAGTCCGACCTCCGGGACGGCACTGATGGATAGCCGCCAGCGATTCTCCCATGCTATGGCAGTCGCGGAGCACTTCGAGCACTTCGAGGACTTCGCCATGTGGGGAATGGAATTCCTCGGCTTCCCGCTTACCGGGATGCAGGAGGACATCGCCGCCTTCATGGCGTTGGGTCCACGCCTCCGCATGGTCATGGCACAGCGGGGTGAGGCTAAGTCCACCCTGGCTGCACTGTACGCCGTGTGGCGGCTTGTCCAGCGCCCACAAGATCGGGTGCTGGTTGTGTCGGGTGGCGAGGCCCAAGCGTCGGAAGTCGCTACCCTCATCATCCGACTAATCATGACGGCTGACATCTTAGAGTACCTACGCCCCGACCGCCAAGCTGGCGACCGGAGTTCCGTAGATGCCTTCGATGTACACCACGCCCTCAAGGGGCTGGATAAATCACCGTCCGTCGCTTGCGTCGGTATCACAGCGAACTTGCAGGGTAAGCGCGCTGACCTACTGATCGCAGATGACGTGGAGACCACGAAGAACGGCCTGACGGTGACGCAACGCGAACACCTCTTGCTGCTGACTAAGGACTTCTCGTCCATCTGTACCCACGGCGACATCATGTACCTGGGCACCCCGCAGACGAAGGACTCAATCTACAACACCCTACCGGGACGAGGCTTTGATGTCCGCATCTGGCCTGGACGATTCCCGACGCCAGAAGAAGTGGAGAAGTATGGCGAACGACTGGCCCCGTTCCTTAGTGAACGCATTAAGGCTGACCCCAGCCTCCAAAGTGGGGCAGGACTCGACGGCACCAAAGGTAAGCCCGCCGACCCGCAACGCTACACAGAAACAGACCTCTGCGAGAAAGAGCTAGACCAAGGCCCAGAGGGGTTCCAGTTGCAGTACATGCTGGACACCTCACTCTCTGACGCTGCACGGCAACAGCTCAAACTCTCCGACCTCCTCGTGGCGAACTTTAACCATGAGCGACTCCCAGAAATACTCGTGTACCAAGCGGCTCCCAAACATCTGGTTGAGATGCCCGCAGACTTCCCGATCCCATTGACCAAGCTGTACCACCCTGTCCCGGTTGACTGCCACTTCGCTACTCCCAAAGAGAAGCCGATGATGTACATCGACCCGGCTGGCGGTGGTAAAGATGAACTCGGTTTCGCTATCAGTGTCCCCCTCGGGCCCTACATCCACGTCCTCGACGTGGGTGGCCTCAAGGGCGGCTTGACAGACGAGAACGGTGAGAAACTGGTCGATCTGATCCGCAAGTTCGGTGTAACGCTCGTCAAGGTGGAGTCCAACATGGGCCACGGCTTGTTCGAGATTAACCTTCGCGCAGTCCTTGCCAAACGGCGAGAGGACCGCCCCGAGGACGAGTTTAAGAATGTGGGAGTCATCGGAGAATACAGCACCGGGCAGAAAGAGCGTCGTATCATCGACAGCCTAGTTAGCTCCGTCCAGCGGCACCGTGTGATCCTGCACACCGCTGTGTTCGAGTCCGACGCCCTGTATGGCAAGCAGCACACGCCAGATCAGCGCAAGAGCTACAGCATGTTCTACCAGTTCGCCAACATCACCACCGACAGAGGCTCGCTGACCCACGACGACCGCCTAGAGGCGATGGCCGGGGCAGTACGGCACTGGAAGGGTGTGCTGGTCACTGACGAACACAAAGCAGCAGAGGCCCGCGCAAGCGCCGACGCAGCCGAGTTCGTTGCAAACCCAATGGGCTACTCCGATCAAAGGAACAAGCCCGCACGCGGCATCCGCCGCAACATCTACAAACGGAGATAGCATGTCTATCAAGGAAACTGCGGTCGAGACCGTCAAGGCTTCACCGCCGCTGTCGGTCACTGGCCTGCACCTCTTTGGTGTGAGCTTGGCCGACATTACGTACCTCGCTACGATCCTGTACACGGCCTTCATGCTGTACTTCTTGATCCGCGATAAGTGGTGGAGGCAGCGTGGCAAATAACCTCAAGATCAAACTTGCGGGTGCGGCCCTGGCCGCTACCGTGGCCCTGGTGCAGTTCGCAGAAGGCTACCGCCCTGTCCCCTACCGCGACCCGGTAGGCATCTGGACGGACTGCACCGGCCACACTGGGCCTGACGTGATCCCCGGTAAGCGGAACACTCACGCCCAGTGCGAGGCCAAGCTTACCGACGACCTGTGGAAGGCCGAGTACCTTGTGGACCGCTGCTACCCCGGCTTGACCGGGCATAGCAAGGGTGCGATGGTCTCGCTCGCCTTCAACATGGGTCCGGGTGGCAAGGGTGTGAAGGACGGCGTGTGCTCGCTCAAGAACGGGAACAAGCCGACCATGCGCCGCATGTGGGAACAGGGCAACCTGAACGGCATGTGCTACGAGATTCCGAAGTGGAACGCTCAGAAGCTCCCCGGCATCACCAAGCGCCGCATTGCCGAGCGCGACCTCTGCCTGAAAGGCCTGCAATGACTCGCATCCTCGCAATCGCCCTAGCGGCTGTGCTTCTCGTATCGGTAGCGCTGGGCTTCGGCCTGCATGCTAATCGCGCCGCTCTGGCCGAGTCCGTTGCGCGGGTCACGGCCCTGGAGGCTGAGGTGAGCACCCAGAAATCCCTCGTCCTCGCCGCCGATGCTGCCGCCAAGGCCCGTGCCACAGCAACCGCCAAGAACGCCAAACAACGATTGAAGGAGCAACATGCACTCGCTACCGCGCTTGCAAAGCATCCGGCCTGGGCTTCTGAGCCTGTGCCTGCTGATGTCTCTGGCTCTCTCGGGGTGCAGTACCGCGCCAACCCGGACTGAGCCTACGCTGGTCCCGGAGGGGTACTTACTGAATACCGATGAACCAATCCTGTATGCCGCTGGGCCAGACCTCACTAACGGGGAGCTGGCTGACGGCCTGCTCGACGTACGTGACGCCCTCCGAACATGCAATGCGGACAAGGCTGCGCTGCGTCAGTGGAACCTCACTGTAAAGGACGCACATGCGCTTAAATGAGAACACGCTCACCGCCCTGGGTACTTTCCCTGGCGGTGGCATCTACCGCTTCGTGGTGACTAACACCGGCAACGTGCCGCTGTCGGGTGTCTACTTAGAGGCCCGGAACACTCCGGACAAACCATTCTTCACGATCCTCGACGCCAGCTCGGACTTCACGAACCTGCACGGCATCCTGGGCTATACCGCGACCGATGGCACGCTCGACGTTATGAACCTCAAGCCCGGTGTGGCTGTGAGCTTCTACGTGGACTGCTCGCAGTTCACCTCTGTCCGAGTGTCGGCTACGGGCCGCAACGCTGACGCTGAGGTTCTGGTGTCGCTGCCTAGCGGCTTCCCTTCGGACATCGCGGCACTGCTGGTTACGTCTGCTGGTGCTGGCATGGTTGGCCTCGTACCCCTTGCCGGTATCGCCAGCGGCGATGTGCAGGGTGCTCTGGTGGAGCTGACAGCCAACGTCACCGCCGCGCAGATTTCCGCCAGTAACGTAGAGGCTACCGCCCTCGACGCCGTGCGTATCGCCCAGGCTGCGTATGACGCGGCGTCTGGTGGGTCCGAGCTGGAGCAACGCCTTGCCGGACCTACGGGGGCAACCATGGTGGGCCTCGCTGACGGGGTAACTGTCAAGGACGGCTTTGACGCTGTGGACCGCAGTATCGCCAGCTTCCAGGGTGCGGTGGGCGAGGTGGGCCTGGACTTTCAGCAGGTAAATTATCGCGTGGATGTGGTGGAGTCGCGGGTCCAGCAGGCCGAGGCTAACATCACCCAGCTCCAGGCTGGTGGTTCGGGGAACACCGAACCCGCTATCCCGACCGGTACTGCCGCCCAGTACATCCGGGGCGACAAGACCCTCGGCACCTTTGAGGAGGCCACAAGGGCCTCTAAGCTCACTGGGTTTAGCACCGCGTCTTCCTCCGCTGTGAACTCAAACGATACGGTGCTCAGCGCCCCTGGGAAGTTGCAGGCCCAGATGGACCGTCGGGAGGTGGCCGCTAACAAGGGTGCCGCCAGCGGCTATCCCGGCCTGAACGCAAGCCGCGCGCTGCTGCTACCGAACTCGGGTAGCACGTTCCAGGCCACCCTGTCGAACTCCAACACAGCAGCCCGCGCGTACACACTTCCCGACAAGTCGGGGACCCTGGCGATGCTGGATGACTTGCCGACCGGGACAGGGGACTTTAAGCTCCTGCTGTCCGGTACACTGTCTTCCGCAACGTCTAGTGTGTACTACCCGACTGTTCTGCCAGCGGAGTACGACAGCCTGATCGTGCAGATCAACGGTCTAGGGTTCACTGCCGTGGACTACCTGCGCCTCCGCTTCGTAGTAGCCGGGGCCATCGCCTCGACTAGCGGCAACTACAACTCGACCTCTACAAACAGCACCAGTACCGCAGCCACGGCTGTGGACGCAGTTAACCTGTCTGCTACCTTGACGTCGGGCACTACCATGTCCGCAATGTTCCAAGTGGATTGCACCGGGGCCGGTGCTGTAGGCTCCAGGCTCTACCAGGTGCGGTCGTTCTACATGAATGACACCGCCCCCGGTCGATTCACTACCAACCTCACGGGTGGCTTTATCGCGCCCACGGCTGGTCAAGCTATCACGGGCTTCCAACTGTTCGGTGGCGGTGGTGCGACCATCGCTGCGGGTGTCCAACTACGTGTCTACGGAATCAAGAGGTAACATGGAAGAACTGACAATCTGTGAGAGCGGGGTGTATCGCCCGCTCACCCCCGAGGAACTGGCCGAGCTTATGCAGCGCCGTGCTGGTGCCGCAGAGGCCGCTGTCGAGGCTGTGCGGCTCGCCAGGGCCGAGTACCTAGCCGAGGTCCGGGAGATGCGGGAAGACCTGCTGAACCGCCTCACGGGCATCGCTATGGCTGCACAGCTCCAGGGCGACACCACCCTACCTGCCGCGTTCGTGCAGGCCCGCCAGCGCCTGCTGGACATTACCAAAGTGGCAAGTGTTGTCAACTCGACAACAGCCGCAGAGTGCAAGGCCGCAGTCAAGGCCGAGTACGCCAACATCGCTGTGCAGGCCCCCACGGGCCTCCGTACGGCGTTCTCAACCATGGGAGCATAATGTACCTCACCGCCATCGTAATCGCCCTGTGCGTCGCCCTGGTGCCCCTGACGTGGGTGCTGTACCTCGCCATCATGTCACTGTACCGCGTCAAGGAGGAGCACGGCCTGAGCACTGCCGCGAAGGTGCTGGGATACCCATTCCTGGCACTGGGCTACCTCTCGGACTTCCTGCTGAACTGTACAGTTGGCACGGTACTGTTCCTGGAGCTGCCCAAGGAGATGCTGCTGTCACCGCGTGTGGCACGGCACAAGCTGGAAGGTACTGGCTACCGCAAGGTGGTCGCTACTTACATCTGCAATGAGCTGTTGGACCCGTTCGACCCGAGCGGGTGCCACTGCAAGAAGTCCCTGTACGACTAACCTAAACGAAGGAGCACTACTATGGCATTCACCGCCGCAACCCCGCAAGCAACCATCGAAGCAACTCGTCAAGCAATCGTCAAGGCTGAGAAGGCTTTGGAGCTGTACATGCAGTTGAACAACCCTACCCTCCTGGCAGCAGCCGATGCAGCCCTGACCGCAGCCGCAGCAGCCATCACCGCAGTCAAGGCATAACATGGTAGCGGAGGAGTCCTGCAACAGGATGTATGACCTCCGCGCCCTACTCGTAAGCGCCCACCGCTGGAGCGACCTGTACATGGGTGGCTCTAGCAATCCCGGACTAGCAAGCGGCACCGATGTGTGTCTGCTCGCCCTCCGGGATGGGCTGGTAGACCGATACCCGCTGGCACAGCCCGAGCCGGTAATCGTGTACAGAGATAGGGAAGTGATCCGAGAAGTTCAGGTCACAAAGGAAGTCCAAGTAATCAAAGAGGTCGAGAAGCCTCTAGCATCGAATGAAGTTAAGATCGTAGACGGACAAGTAGCGACAGTCCCAGTGTTGAACCTGCTAGGGCTTAGCCTAGGGACATCAGCGAAGCTTAGCGTCACAGCAGGTAAGCTAATCGGCATCAAGCTGGTTTAGCACGGAATGGTTCAGCCTTAGCGGTATTTCTGAGACTGGACCAGTACAAAGCTGTACAGCGTGGTTCCTAGCGGTAGCAGGTGGCTAGGTGCGAGTACATAGTAGCACTGAAATTTGCAGCACTCATGCGAGGCTCCCTCCCGAACTCTCCGCGCCAGAACTCCCCCGTGGCCCTCCCTCGGCACAGAGAACAGCTCGGTCGCTCAGCAGCCGCACGCACCGCGCATGGACTAGCGCAGCATAGCTCGGTAGCACTCAGCCTAGCTGGCTCAGCTCAGCCCAGAGCAGCAGAGCACAGCGCCTGGAGTTCAGCAGCACGAGCGCGGTATCTGTCTCTTTTGCACAGCCCTACAGCGTACTAGCCGTACCCAGCCCAACCTAGCTAGGTAGCACAGCAGCCGCACAGGTACTCACAGCTACCGCACAGAGACAGCACAGCACAGCGCACAGCCTAGCTCCACCCTGCTACGCAGAACAGCAGCGGGTTATACCGCTCTCATGCTGCGCCCTCTCGCTGTCCGCTCATGGTCTTACCATTTTATGTCCCTCTAAAGGATTCTATTGCTTCCCGTACAACATACGCATGTAACCTATTGATTCCATTGAGTATTCGTGGCTGTGCTGCGCTATGGTTAGATGTGCCTATATAGATAGGCTTAGGTGCTTAGGTGCTGTGTTGTATAGATGGTACACACTAGACACATACCGCTTGCAAGGCTTAGAGATACGTGTCATACTGTTTCACATGTTGCAGCGTATCGCAGCAGTTAAGCACCGTACCTAGTGTTGAGCTACATAGTCCTTCCGGGCTTGCGAAACACACTACCGAAAGCGCTTGACGCAACACAGTAGTTCAGGCATCATGGCTACATCGGCTGACACACAACGCTGTCAGGTACACCGAAGCTCTTTAATAACCTAGTCAATCACTCTGTAGTAAATCAAAGGGCGCATAACCGGCGCAACACCTGATCCTCTGCTAGTCCTAATGTTGGACGACGTAAGACAGTGAGATGTCCGGTGAGCTGCGATAACCCGAGTTAGGTTGCCCCTAACCCTAAGCAGTAAAGAGTGGTTGACAAGGCGAACGGTTCCTGCGATACTGGGAACCACTGAGCGGCACTAAGCAGCAAGCCACTCAGTAGCAGCAAACAGTAGTTGACAGCAGCGCGGTAGTATGCGACACTGTGAACACTGAGTAGCACAGCAGGATACAGCAAGCGACGGATTGGATGGTTCGCTTAGCATAAGGTGGCAAACGGGCCACGCTGGATTGCAGCACGACACAAAAGCTTAGGGCGCTTTGCCCTGTGGTAGATGTGAAACGGTTGTGAGTTTAAAGGCGAACTGTTCAGAGCGAAGTCTGTGAACTTCATAGGGCCGGAGGCGCACCCGAGACATTGCGCCGAGTCGAGTTTGAAAGCTCGATCCTCTGGGATTAAGAGGAGATCAAAATTGGCACGGTAGCACCGGCCACACTGTAGACTTGGCTCCTAATGAGCTGAGCGGCACAGTAGGACACGCTCCTAGCACTCATCCTGATTCGTCAGGCTCTCGCTGCTAGGTTAAAGAAACGGCCTACTGTGTGACAGGCGAAAGCCTTGGTAGCTCTGGCGCTGTTCTAGGCCAGCGTAGAGCAACGGCGTTGACCGACCTCTAACAGAGCTACCAAGCCTTTCACTTGTAAGAGGTTGAACATGATTAGCACACTTGATGCAGCGGTAGCACGTACGCTGCAAGTCCAGTTCGATACCGCCACAGCAGCACGCTACCTGAAACGGCACGGCTACTCTGTGACCGTGGCGGCGGCTTTCCTGAGCCGGAGGCGTTAATGGGAACCGCAACTAAGCGCGCTGTGAAGCGTGAAGCAAAGCGACAAGAGCTGGCGTTCAGCAAGCAACCCGAGGCACGTATTGCTCGACTGCGTATGGCTGACTCATGGCTCAAGCGGGACGGTCAAGAGGGCCGCTTCCACAATGCCAAGAATGCCAAGGCGGTACACGAGGGCATTGATCGCTCTACGCTGAGTAAGGGCCGGTCGTCATCCCACATAAGGAGTTCGCTGTGACTACGCCGGACCCTAGAATAGCGGCGTACATAGCCGAGATAGAGAGGCCAGGCATCCCCTGGATTTCTACGTCCCACATCACCCTGAGCGGCCTGCAAAGTGAGCACGGGGCGGCACTCATCCAGCAGTTGATAGACGCATACTTCGCTGCTAAGCGCAGCTCTGCGCACATCAGGAGTTCGCTGTGATGCACCGCTGCCACTATGTGCTGATGCGGCGGCACCGAGTCCACCCTGAATGGGTGTTCTCGCCCATCAAAGACACGTACCGCTGCGGAGCTTGCGGCAGGCTGTATCAAGTAGTTCGCTTCTAGAGCACAAGCCAATGCCTTGCATGTCAGGGCATTACCGTGCGCTCTGCACGATTCAAACCCTGTACCTAACTTTACACTGGAGTTCATCATGACCGCAGCAAAGCCTATCGCCACCAAGACCAAGGCGAAAGCCACCACGCCACAGAACGGCCCGACCACGGAAACCCGCAAGGCAGCAGGCAAGGCAGGCGCACCGATTGCGCAGGCCACTCGCTCGGTAGTCGAACCGGCACCGGCTAAGCTGTCGATTGCTGTGGATGCTCCGGCGGCTGCGGTGGACAAGCTCATCACGTCCATCAAGACTCGCGGCCAGAAATTCGACACTGACATCCACAGCGCTGGTCTGGCGTGCCTGTACCACGCTGACAAGCATGGCGACGTGACGCTCATGAACCGCCTCGTGATGGCTCTCCCGAAGTCGAGCCGTCGGAATGCACTCGCTCAGTGGGCGGTGGCAATGGGCAAGTTCAAGCCGAACGAGGACAAAGCCACGCTGCAACAGCTGCCACTGGCGTTCGACAAGGCAAGCGCTACGCTCATGGACGATGCGAAGGCTAAGCCGTTCTGGGACTTCAAGAACGTCCGTGAAGGCACGACTGACTGGGACTTCGGCGGCTACATGACGAACGTGAAGAACACCCTGTTCAAAGCCATGCAAAAGGGCGGCGAAGATGCGGCCAAGGCTAAGGCGATGTTCGATGCGATCAGCGCGACCGAAGAAGCGTTCAACGTGGTCAGCACGGCTAAGCTGCCGCCGCTGCCTGCCGATGTCAAGCATGAGCGTCGCGGTGCTGTCGGTGCGGCTATCCCTACGGCGCACTAATGGGAACCGCTATCCGCATGCCGCTGCTGAACACAGCGCGGCGCAACCTATCTAACTTCGTGCTGGAGCAGGCCGACTTGCGCAGCCGTCTGCTCGGCTTCGGGTATGTCGATGCACCGGTCGCCCCTGAGACGTACCTGGAGCTGGTGGCCGCGTACAAGGCATCCATGAGTAGCGGGCGACCGCTACCTGTGTGGCGCGGCGCATCCGACAAGACCGTGTACACCTCGCAGGGCGCTAACTGGGCTGGGCGGTACTGGCACGACTGCCTGCACGTCCAGCACCGGCTGCAATTCACCACCACGGATGAAGTCGCCATTGGCTGGCTACAGCTCGGCGCGGTTGCGGCTGAGTTTGGCGCGGACTCTCTGGAGTGGGCGCTGATGTACACGGACACCGTGGGGCAGGCGTACTACGCCGCCGAGCACGGCGGGCAGTTCCCTGACGACCAGTTGGCGTTTGCTATCGAAACGATTGACTGGCTCAAGTAGTGCAGGCAAACCACAGCGTCACGAGTTGGCGCTGTACTTTGTCCACTAGGACGCAAGGATGGGATCGCATAACATGGGCGCGGCTCATGGAATCTGCGGGCACACTGGAGCCAGAGCTATGGAAGTTTAGATGGCGCGGCTTACCGCCGCACGACAGCCCCACTATGGGGCCACAATCAGAGGCGCGTTGGCGCATTGTTAGACATCCCACCGGGATACCTGTTTCACACTTTGACGATGGCCGTGCCTAGCGCACTGGCATCTTGAGGTTGTAAGCCCTGCGGCACCCACCCTTCGCTATAGAACTCGGCCAAGCATTCCCCAGACGTGGGGTGAGGCGCGATCCCAATTGGCGCAACTTGCGGTGCCGCACCACGTACAACTTCTTAACGCGCTGCGGCGCACACTCGGAGCAAGCATGACTCAACAGCAGGTACGTAAGGTTTATCCGCACCAATTCGTTTCGGACATGGTAGCGGGGCGCGAAGTGCGCAAGCATGAGCGCCGCATCGCAATGCAAGGCGTCCGCATCGACCGCCGCAAGCAAGAGCGCCGGGAGGACGTGCAATGATTACCTGCCGCCAACTGCGCCGCTCGTGCCACGTCAAGGGCAGTAAGCTGCACCGCGCGGTATCCACAGTGCTCGACCCACGCCGTGCTCTGCGTGAGCTGCGCAAGGCTCGGCGGGGCTACCCTGCGGAGGGCGGCAGGTTCTTCCTGCACGTCACCGACCTGGGGTTCGCCTTTGTCTGGGAGCTTACGCCGCAAGGTCACGCGTTCTGGAGCAGACTGGACAGGGCGCTGCACTCGCACAAGTAATCAGCTCCAGCGCCGCGAGTCGGCGCTGCGGCGGGCGACTTGCCCGGTTCAACTAGGAACCAACATGAAAGTAGTCGTATCGGCCTATCAGGCCGGACAGACGCCAGAACAGAACGCGAAAGCCACCGCAGCCTTGATCGTGCAGTTGGCGGGCACGGATTACAAGTTCTCGCTGGTGCAAGGCGTGTTCAACGGGACGAATGAGACCTCGCTGTTGGTCTCCGGGTTCACCCGTGTAAAAGAGATGCTGGGCTTCGCGGCCAAGCTCTGCAAGGCGTACAAGCAAGAGTCGGTGTACGTGGAAATCGCCGGTGAGGCGTCCCTGCTGGACGAGGACGGTCGCATGCGTACCATCGGCACCGAATCGGAGTACAGCGCGGCACTGGTGAACAGCCCAGCGTTCCGCCGCACGTACCGCTCGTTCACCTTGATGCGTGACGGCAGCGCGTTCGTGGCACACACGGCGCTGGAGCTGGCCGCATGAACCCCGCCGTACCTGCACCAATCCCACGCGGCGTCACTTTCGACACCGAACCGGAATGGATGAAGAAAGCAAGAACCGTGCCAGTACGCTCCTCCTGGGAGTCCCGCCAGCCGGTCGAAAGCAAGCCCGCCCTCTAAGCAATTAGAGTCACATAGTATGCAGAGATAGAAAGGCAACATGACTAAACCGCAACTGCCGCACGTTCGTTCGGCGCAAGTGATCCTCAAAGGTGCTGCCAAGTGGGCCGCACGCTACAGCATGTGGCGCACTGGCCGTCTGCGCTTCAAGAGCATCCTGAAATTTGCTGGCCCGACGTTCGACATCCAGCGCGCCAGCTCGCAGGGCGCTACGCTGCAAGCCGGTGTCATCGGGAACGCCGTCCACATCATCGTGGATCGCACCGAGTACGTGTACCCGCTGGCCACCGTGGGCCGCTCCCGCATCGTCCACCACAACTAAGGAACGCATGAACCTCCCCGTTAAGAAGTCCCCGACCGACAAGATCATGGGCGAGTTCCACGCCAAGGTCGCCCAGCTCACCGCCGTGGCTGAGCGTCAAGACCACAAGGCCGAGACGAGCCACACGAAGTGCGCGTACCTCACCGAGGTGTACCTCGGCCTGGGTCGCTGGCTGGCATCGCTGTACACGCGGCAACTGACCCGCCTGCTGGGCAAGCGTTCCGAGTGCCACGCCGAGGCGGCGAAGGCCCGTGCGGCCTGCACTCGCATCCAAAAGTTCCTGGGTGAGGCGAACTGATGCGCACGTTCACCGGCACCTACAGCGGCACGTTCCGCATCGTCGTCACCGACGACCTCGTAGCTGAGTTCCGCAAGGAAGCCCAGACCTCGCACTCGAAGGCGCTGGCGGCAGCCCACGCTGCGCACCCAACGAACGATGAGGCATTCGTGGAGCAAGTCATCAAGGGCGGTCTGCGCGCCGTGGTGAAGTGCTCCCTGGCCGACGCCATCTACGACACTCCAGGCATGGGCGGCACCGTCAGCCCAGCCAAGATCGAAATCGTGGGCCTGCCCGCCGACGCTGCACAGCAGCACGTCGAGCCGCAAGTGCTGGAGGTGCGCCATGCTGGGTAAGATCGAAACCGGGATCATCGTGAACCGCGATGAAGTCGTGCCGCGTAACATCGACGGTTACCACTACTACCAAGGCATCCTGAGCATCGCTGGTCGGGGCCGCTGGGAAACACCGCTGGCTCGTACCACGAACGAGGCGCAGACCCTGCTGGACGACCTGCGCAAGCAGCACATGCCGCAAGCCGAAACGCTGGACGGTATCAGCGCGGCTCAGGCGGCAGTGTTCGCTCAGGCTATCGACGGCCAAGTGCGCCCACGCAGTCTCGTGCCACAAGCCGAGGTGGTGCGCCGGTACGCCGAGGGCGTCGAGCCGCAATGACCGCCTGCCGAGCTGCGTACGCAACGGCGCTGCTGTTGATCCTGCTGTACACCATCCTGCGCACTCCGCCCAAGGCGTGAGCTGCACTCGCACAACAATAACGAACGAGGAACCCATGATCTAACGCTGTGAGCCGCAAGGCCAACAAAGCCCATAGACCTGAGTACCGTAAGACCCGGACGGCCTGCGCCATAGAAAGTACAGGCAACAACCCACAAGAAAGGCACTACCATGATCCGCACCAATACCCGTACCATCGCCCTGTTCGCTACCTCCGCAACCCGCTTCATGTCGGAAGCCACCGATGGCACCACCGGCTCGGTCGGCGGCGCTGCCACGGAAGTCAAGCCGACCCTGACCCCAGCCCAGAAGCGCGCAGCCCGCGTCGATGTCCTGGTGGCCCGCATCGCCGCTGACACCACCACCCTGGCGGCACTGCGCCTGGAAATCGAGACCAGCGAGCGTCTGGCGTCGGTCGCAGAAGGCACCGCAGTCGTCGTCCGTATCGGTCGCGCTGAAACCTCGCGTGAAGTCGCTGCCCGTGTCCTGGGCGTCAAGACCGATGACAACGGCTCGACCCGCTACAAGGTCACGTACGGCTCGGGCTTCGACGCCGACACCATCGTGATCCAGCCGTCGCAGATCATCAGCGTCATCGCTGAAACCGCCCCAGCCGCCACCAGCGAAGCGGCGGGCGAGGACGAGTTCGGTCGCCCGGTTGACATCAACGGCAACCTGATCGGCTAAGCAGTAGTGTAGTAACTGAAGGGGATTGGGCCATGCGCCTAGTCCCCTTTGTTTTCTCCACTGCACCTGAAAGGTACTATGAATTACGGAAGCTACGGTCGCCCAGCTAAAGCCAAGGCGGCATCCCCTTCGAGCGGCAAGGTCGCTAAACTGGAGGGCGAGGTTAAGAGCCTCACGAAGTTCGTGCAGGAATTGCTCGACCAAGTTGCGCATAATCGTAAGCGTGCAGAGACGCACCGGGTTGACTGGCAGGCCGAGTACGAGGCCAAGCAGGAGGCGAAGGCTGCGCTGCACTCGTACCGACGCGCAGCCCGTATGGCGCACTGGTACTACGCGGCGTGCGGCCTCGCTGTCGGTGCTGTACTCGCACAAGCTTTCGGCTAAGCGTGGCGCTCCCGGATGAGGAGTGGCTGCACCTAGCGAAACGCGCCCCGATCAACGGCTCTGCACGCTACCACCACTTGCGTGAGAGCCGCCCTAACTTAGTGGTGCGCAACCTCCAGGATCGCTACACGGCGTTCTGCATGGCGTGCAAGCAAGGCGCTGTCCACATGAAGGAGCACGTCAAGGTTACGGGCTTGCCGCCACCGGCGAAGTCGCACGACCTCACGCTCCCGCACGACATGCAGTACGTGCTGGACGCCGATCAGGCGGTGCGCGATGGTGTGCTCGGGTTCCTGGCTGTGAAGCACATGGACTCGGCGTACTTCGACAGCCCACTGATGTTCAGCAAGGAACGCATGCGCCTGCTGGTGCATTGGTGCGATGGCTGGTTGGGGCGGGATACCACGGGGCGCAGCCCTCAGAAGTGGCTCACGTTCAACGGGCAGAAGCACCTCGACAGTGGCGAGCGGCACAGTACCGCCATCGTGGTGGAAGACCCGTTCAGCTTCTTCAAGGTGCGATGGGCGCTGCGTGGCATGCCGTTCACGGTGTACAGCTCGCTCGGTACGCAAGTGCCGAACTGCCTGATGCTCAAGCTGCTTGAGCACAACCAGATCGCGTTCTTCTACGACGGCGACGAAGCCGGGTACAAGGGCGCGGCGCGTGGCGCTCGGGCAGTCCGGGGCATGGGCCTGAGCGGCACCGAGATGTGTGCGCCCCCGGACCACGACCCGAAAGACCTGATCGTGCAAGAGATTCAGGCGTACGCAAACAGCCTCTAGGAGGGTATCATAGATTTACTTGTTCTCGGCGCTCTCTCTGAGCGCAACCGCTACAAGAGCTTAGCGGGCGCTGTGCCGCCCGGTATGCTGGCGGATTCAACCGGAACCATGTTGCAGTGGTTCCGCCTGTATTTCGACACGTTCCCCGAGCACAAGGCGGTGAACCACGACGAGCTGGCCTCGTTGGTCAAGCTCCGCTCGGGCGGCGATGCCGAGAGCACTGCACTCACACTCCATCTCGTGGATCAGTTGCGCAAGCCGATCAACGAGGACAGCCTGAACGGTATCGTCGGGCAGTTGGAGGAGCTGAGCCTGTCGGGCAAGGCTGGGGCAATCCTGGCACGCTTCAACAACGGTGAGGAAGTGAACCTCGCGTTCGAGATGAAGCAGCTCGCAGACAGCACGCTCCGCAGCATCGGGCAGAGCACGCCAGACACGTACGTGGACACCCCAATCGGTGAGCTGCTGGCGGCTGTGGATAACGACTCGGGCATCAAGTTCCGCCGCATTCAAGTGCTGCGCGACAACCTGATCGGCCTGCAAGGCGGTGCCAGCATCGCTATCGGCGCTCGCCCCGACAAGGGCAAGACCTCGCTGCTGGCGGACATCATCACCGACTTCGCCCCGCAGTGCGTGCAGTTCTTCGGCGCTAACCGCCCGATCCTCTGGCTGGTGAACGAGGGTGACGGTAAGCGCATCAAGCCCCGTGTGTATCAGGCGGCGCTCGGTATGGACCTGGACGAGATTATCGCCTTGTCCAACGCTGGCACGCTGGAGACCGCGTTCGAGGCCGCTATCGGCACGGACAAGGACTACATCAAGATCAAGAACGCGCACGGTATGAGCATGGCTCAGATCGAGCAAGTGATCGAGGCGATGAACCCTTGCGTCGTGATCTACGACATGATGGCGAACGTGCGGCTGGGTAAGAGCACGGCAGGCGGCAACAAGGCCGACGAGGTGGAACAGCTCTGGCAGACTGGCCGGGAGATGGCCGTGAACCACGACCACATCCTGCTCGGTACGATCCAGATCAGCGTGGATGGGGACAACATGCTGTACCCCTCGTACACCTGCCTCAAGGACAGCAAGACCGCTGTGCAGGGCGCGACCGACGTTATCCTACAGCTCGGTTCCCTGAACAGCCCAGATGCACAAGCGCTGCGCGGCATTAGCACCCCGAAGAACAAGTTCGCCAAGCCGGGGAAGCAGTCGTACGTGCAGTCCGAAATCTACTT
>Ga0265798_10001012_pt1 | contig 44850 bp, 34 predicted proteins | sample P3T30metagenome_FD_192430 | JGI IMG/M metagenome (GOLD analysis project Ga0265798, IMG submission 192430) | Plant litter microbial communities from East Loma Ridge, Irvine, California - P3 T30 | ecosystem: Environmental > Terrestrial > Plant litter > Unclassified | place: USA: California... | reverse complement strand
GCGCCCGCGCGCTGATGCCGGTCTCGGGCGACGGCAGACCTGATCCCGACGCCCTCCTGCGCGCCGCCGCGCAGGAGGGTCGCGGGCGTCTCAAGGTCTTCCTCGGTGCCGCGCCCGGAGTCGGCAAGACCTTCGAAATGCTGTCCGAGGCCGCGGCGCGCCGACGCGACGGGGCGGATGTGGTCGTCGGCGTCGTCGAAACGCACGGGCGCGCGGAGACCGAGGCGCTCACCCGCGGGCACGAGATCATGCCGCGCCGTCCGATTCCCTATGAAGGGCGGACGCTGTACGAGATGGATCTGGACGCGATCCTAGCGCGTGCGCCGGGCCTCGTCCTCGTCGACGAACTCGCGCACACCAATGCAGGCGGCAGTCGCCATCCCAAACGCTATCAGGACGTCGAGGAACTGCTCGCCGCGGGGATCGACGTCTATTCGACCGTCAACATCCAGCACGTCGAGAGCCTCAACGACGTGGTCGCCAGCTTCACCCGCGTCCGCGTCCGCGAAACGGTGCCCGACAGCGTGCTGGAAATGGCCGAGATCGAAGTCGTCGACATCCCGCCCGACGAGCTGATCGATCGGCTGAAGGCGGGCAAGGTCTATCTGCCGCAGGAAGCAACGCGCGCGCTGTCGCATTTCTTCTCCAAATCGAACCTGTCGGCGTTGCGCGAACTCGCGCTGCGGCGCGCGGCACAGGCGGTCGACGCGCGGATGCTCGACGACGTCCGCGCGCTGGGGCTCGGCGGCACTTGGGCGGGCGGCGACCGGATCGTCGTCGCGATCAACGAACTGCCCGGTGCCGACACGCTGGTGCGCGCGGGCAAGCGCGTCGCGGACGGCCTGCGGGGGCCGTGGACCGCAGTGTTCATCGAAACCCCGCGCGCCGCCCATTTCACCGACCTCCAGCATCAACGCGTCGCCGCGGCGATGACGCTGGCGACGCAACTCGGCGCGGCGGTCGCCACCGTCCCCGCGACCGATGTCGTTTCGGGACTTCAGAGCTTCCTGATCGACGCCCGCGCGACGCAGCTCGTCATGGGCAAGTCGCGGCGGTCGCGCTGGTTCGAATGGCTCCACGGCTCGGTCGTCGACCGCGTGATCCGCGATACGCCGGGGGTGACGGTCCACGTGCTGCCGATGATCGCCGAAGGGGGGGCACGCGAACGCGGCCGCCGCCGCCCCGCGCGCTGGGGCACGCCCGGCGGCTATGCGGTGACCACCGCGATGATTGCGGGCATCACCGGCATTGCCAGCGCGCTGCTCCACGTGCTCGATCTCGGCAATGTCGCGTTGCTGTATCTGCTCCCGGTGATGGCGGCGGCGAGCCTGTATGGCCTGCGCACCGGCCTGTACGCGGGGATCGCCTCCAGCCTTGCCTACAACTTCTTCTTCCTGCCCCCGGTCGGGACGCTCAGCATCAGCAACCCCGAGAATCTGGTCTCGGTCGTCGTCCTGCTCGGCATCGCGATCGCGACGAGCCAGCTGACCTCGCGCGTCCGCGCGCAGGCCGATCTCGCCGCGGCCAGCGCGCGGACCAATGCGACGCTCGCGGGGTTCCTGCGCCAGATTACCAGCGTCAACGACATCGACTTGGCCGCGCAGATGATCTGCGACGATGTCGGCGGGCTGCTCGACGTACAGGTCATCCTGCTCGTCGCCGGGACGGGCACCAACCTCGAGATCCTCGCGGCGAGCGATCCCGCCTACCACCTCGACACGATGGATACCGCCGCCGCCACCTGGGCGCTCGACACCGGGATGGCAGCCGGCAAGGGCTCGGGCACGCTCGCGGCGTCGGAATGGCTGTTCCAGCCGCTGAAAGCCGGTGGCCGCGTGCTCGGTGTACTAGGCGTGGCGAAGGAAACGACCGCCGACCCGGTCCGCGCCGACCAGCTGCCGCTGCTCAGCAGCTTGCTCGACCAGTCCGCCTTGGTGCTCGAACGGTTGCGGCTCGAAGTCGAGATGCGCGATGTCGAGACCGTGCGGACGCGCGACCGGTTGCGCGCGGCGCTGCTGTCCTCGGTCAGCCATGACCTGCGCACCCCGCTCACCGCGGTCATCGCCGCGGCGGACCAGCTCGAGCATGGCGCGACGCCCGACCTGATCGCGACGATCAAGGCCGAGGCGGCGCGGCTCAACCGCTTCGTCGCCAATCTGCTGGACATGGCGCGTGTCGAGGCGGGCGCATTGAAGCTCAATATCGAGCCGACCGACCTCAGCGATGCGGTGACCGGCGCGGCGCACGATGCGCGGCGCGCGCTGGAGGGCCATGCGGTCCGGCTCGACGTCCCGCCCGATTTGCCATTGGTTTATACCGACCCGCAGCTGCTCCATCATTGCTTGCTCAACCTGCTCGACAATGCGGGGCGCTACGGCGATCCCGGCACCGAAATCGTGATCGAAGGGCGGCACCGGTTCGGCGAGCTGCGGCTGGCGGTGAAGGATCACGGCCCCGGACTGCCGCCAGGCAAGGAAACCGAAGTGTTCGAGACGTTCCGCCGCCTCGAAGGGTCCGATCGCGCGATCGGGGGGACGGGGCTCGGCCTCGCGATCGTCAAGGCGTTCGCCGCGGCGATGGACATGACGGTCGAAGCCGGGAACCGCGACGACGGTCCGGGCGCTGCCTTCACGCTGATCTTCCCGCCTGCGCTCATCGTCCGCGATCTCAAACCCGAAAGCCTCGCCTGAATGCCCGCAAAGATCCTCGTGGTGGACGACGAAGCCGCGATCCGCCGCCTGCTCCGCAACACGCTCACCCGCGCGGGCTATGCCGTGGTCGAGGCCGAGGACGGGCGGCAGGCGCTGCACCAGGTGGCGGTCGAGCATCCGAGCGCGGTCCTGCTCGACCTCGGCTTGCCCGACCGCGACGGGCTGAGCCTGATCCCGCTGCTGCGCACCCACGGCGATGCGGTGATCCTGGTCGTGTCGGCGCGCGATGCGGTCGACGAGAAGGTCACGGCGCTCGATCTGGGGGCGGACGATTTCATCACCAAGCCGTTCGACAGCGAGGAACTGCTCGCCCGGCTGCGCGTGGCGCTGCGGCATCGTGGGCCTTCCGAAACCACGCCCAAGATCGTGCGCACCGGCGACCTCAGTATCGATCTCGATCGCCGGATGGTGTTCCGCGGCGACGAGGAACTGCACCTCACCCGCAAGGAGCATGACGTGCTCGCGGTGCTCGCGCGGCATATCGGCAGGGTGGTCACGCACCAGCGCGTGCTCGCCGCGGCGTGGGGTGGGGAGGAAGACCCGCGCGTCGAATATCTCCGCATCGTGATCCGCAACCTGCGGCAGAAGCTGGAACATCCAGGACCTGTCGGCAGCGTGATCGCCAACGAACTCGGCGTCGGCTACCGGCTGCGTTCGGACGCCTGACGAACGACGCGACGTGACGACGTCGTTGCGGGCAGTACGGGAAGCCACTAGGCCAGTGCCCACCGATCAGAGGATGCATCCCATGCGCTTTGCCCTTGCCTGTCTCGCGCTCTCCGTTGCCGCCGTCCCTGCCTACGCCCAAGAGACCGCGGTCAGTGCGCCAGCGCCGGTCTACGAATTGCGGATCTATTATCCCGCACCGGGCAAGCTCGCTGCGCTCAACACGCGGTTCAGGGAGCATACGCTCGCGCTGTTCACGAAGCATGGCATGCGCAACGTCGCGTATTGGAACGAGATGCCGACCGAAGCGGCACCCGAGGGACGCCTGGTCTATGTCCTCTCCTATCCCAGCCGCGCGGCGCGCGACGTCAGTTGGAAGGCGTTCAGCGAGGATCCCGAATGGCGCGCTGTCGCCGCGGCGTCCGAGGTCGTGGGCAAGATCGTGGCGAAAGTCGACAGCATATTCATGACGATGGCGGATTATTCGCCGCGCCTCACCCCGCCGCGCTGACCGGCGACGCGCTGCGCCTCGACCGGCACCGTCACTGGCCGGTCAGGCGCCGCATGATTGCGGCAGGACGGTGGCTTGCATCTGGCGGCCCGGCAGTCGCGCTTGATCGCAATGCTGGCGCTCCACCGCAGATGGGGTAGCGTACGCCTCTGGAATTCCGGAGAATCGTTCATGCCCTTCTATTCAGCCCTGCTCCTCCTCATCGCGGCGCCACAGGCAGCCGCCGAGCCGGCCGCGCAGGCGGAGCATGTCGCGATCCAGGCTGCGGACATCGATCGCAGCGCCACCTTCTATCACGAGGCGTTCGGGCTTCGGATCATTCCGACGCCACTGCAAAACCGTCGGTGGCTGGATCTTGGAAACGGGCTGGCGTTGCACATTCTCGACGGACGCACCGCGCCCAAACCCTCCAACCGCAACGAGCATCTGGCGTTGCATGTCGACGATCTCGCCACCGTGACCGCCTGGCTTGACCGACACCATCTCGTCTGGACCGACCTTGCGGGCAAACCCCGGACGATGCAGCTCCGTTTCGACGGTGTCCGGCAGATCTATGCGCAGGATCCCGACGGTTACTGGTTGGAAATCGGCGACTCACGGGGCGTTGCGAAGCCGTAACGCAGAGCCGCGCGCTGGTGTATTTGGCCACCGCGACCCTATGTTACGCATTCTCCTCCAGCCAACGGTGCCGCGTGTCCAAGACCCTGAAGATCGATTTCGTCTCCGACATCTCCTGCCCGTGGTGCATCATCGGCTTGCGCGGCCTCGAGGAGGCTCTGGCCCGGACTGGCGACCTGATCGACGCCGACATCACCTTCCAGCCGTTCGAGCTCAACCCGCAAATGGGCAAGGCCGGCCAGAACATCGGTGAGCATATCGCCGAGAAATACGGCTCGACCCCCGAACAGTCGGCCGCCAGCCGCACGATGATCCGGGAGCGCGCTGCCGACCTGGGCTTCGCGATGCAGATGTCGGAGACGAGCCGCATCTACAACACGTTCGACGCGCACCGGCTGCTGCACTGGGCGCACGGCGAGGGCAAGCAGGCGGCGCTGAAACATGCGCTGTTCGTCGCCTATTTCACCGATCAGCAGGACCCGTCCGACCATGATGTGCTGGTCGCCACCGCTGCCAAGGTCGGTCTCGACCCATTGCGCGCTGCGGCGATCCTCGCGTCGGACGAGTTCGCCGACGATGTGCGGACGGCCGAGCGGCTATGGCAGTCGCGCGGCATCAGCGCGGTGCCCGCCGTCGTCATCAACGATCGGTATCTGATCTCCGGGGGCCAGCCGCCCGAGGCGTTCGAAAACGCTCTGCGCGATATCGCCGCGGAAGCCTGATCGCTTCTTCCGTCCGCCAAGCGCGGGATTGTGACGAACGTTGTTAGATAACAGTGTTACGTTTTTGCTATAAGTACTTCTGCGTTCTCGGTTTTCCCAGGTCGCCCTCATACTCTAGAGCAAGACATCCGCGTCATTCGCGTCACGCATTCCCCTGCCCTTACAAACTGCCGCGGTCTTTGCCGGAACCCGTTGCTACCCTGCGACGGCGGGCATCCAATATGTATTGACAGTTGTAGTGCCGATAAATGTTCATCTGCGGGTCCAGATGGCAAAGGAGACCCTCATGCGATTGATCCCTGCCCCACTCGCGTCGCTCACGGCCGTCGGCATGGCGCTACAGGCCGCGGCGGCCACTGCCGCGCCGACCGTACGCGAGGTGTGCATGCCCGAAATCCGGCAGATGTGCGCCGCCGAACTGGCAGCGCGCAACCGCGCACGGGTCAAGTCCTGCCTGCAGGCCAACAAGGACAAACTGTCCGAAGGTTGCCGCTCGGCGATTGCGGAAAAGCTGGCCGCCAGGAAGGAATAGCCTCGCAACCGATCGGCGCATCCACCATCGCACCGATCGCAAGGCCAAACAGGCGGCTCGCGGCCGGATCGTCCGGTCACAAGCCGCCTTCGTCGATGATTCAGCGACCACGCCCCGCGGTGTCAAACCGCCGATACGCCAGCGCCAGAATGACGATCATGGCGAATTCCGCCACCATCGGCGGAAGCGTCGTCGCGACCACGCCATCGACCACGACACCGATCAGGCGACCGGACAGCGCGATCCCCAGCAGCAGCAACGGCACGCGCAAGGGAGCGGATGCCTGTCGCCACGCGCCGACCAGCGCGAACGCAGCCCCGCACAGGAAGAACGCAGAAAAGTCCGCCCGCAGCGTCGCAATCCCCTGAACACCGGCCGGCAGGACATTGAACGCAGGCGCGATCCGCGTCGGGGCGAGCAGGAAGATCAACCCCAGAGCAAGGTTGAACACCGCCACGCCGAATACCAGAATGCGCATCAATTGTGTCATCGTCTCACCCCCGACCGTCGGGACGCCAACAGATAGCTGGCACCACATCAGCAAGGATGTTATGACACTTGCCATGCCGACACAATGGTGTGGGTGCATCGGGGGATGGAACGATGGCGGTGCGGCGCAGGGTCTTGCTCGGCATAATACTGGTTGCCGTCGTTGGCCTGGGTATCGTCACCCCGTTCCAGCGGTACCTCGGTACTCTGCTGCTCGAGCGGATGATCGACCAGCGGGTCGGGCGCAACGTGCTGGCTGGGCTGCCCGACGGAATCCACGTCCTGCTCTGTGGAACCGGCTCGCCGTTGCCCGATCCCCACCGCGCCGAGGCGTGCACCGCGGTGCTCGCCGGGGGGCACCTGTTCGTGGTCGATGCGGGCGATGGCGGTGCGCGCAACCTTGCGCTGATGGGGGTGCCGATGGGGCGGATCGAACGCGTCTTCCTGACACACTTCCATTCCGACCATATCGACGGGCTTGGCCCATTGATGCTGATGCGCTGGACCGCCGGTACGGCGACTAGCCCCCTGCCGGTGACAGGACCGCCCGGCGTGGGCACGATCGTCGCCGGGTTCAATGCCGCCTATGCCACCGACACGCGCTACCGCGTCGCCCATCATGGTGGAGCCATCGTCCCGCCGACCGGTGCCGGAGCGGTCGCCCTGCCGTTCGCGCCATCTTCGGGGGATGCGACCGTGGTCTATCGGCACGACGGCGTGACGGTCACCGCCATACGGGTGAACCATGCGCCCGTCGCCCCCGCGGTCGGCTATCGCTTCAGCTATCGCGGGCGATCGGTCACGCTGAGTGGCGACACCGCCTTTTCGCCCGCGCTGGTCCGCTCGGCGCGCGGCAGCGATCTGCTCGTGCACGAAGCGCTCCAGCCGCGGCTCGTCGCGCGGCTGACGGATCGGCTCGCCGCCGCGGGGCTGGCCAATACCGCGCAGATCACGCGCGACATTCGCGGCTATCACACCACGCCCGAGCAAGCCGCCTACGTCGCCCGCCTCGCCGGTGTGCGGCAGCTGGTCCTCGATCACGTCGTCCCGGCGCTACCGCTGCGCATCCTCTACCCCGCCTTCGTCGGCGACGCGCACCAGCACTTCGCCGGACCGATCACGGTTGCGGAGGACGGCATGCTGTTCAGCCTGCCCGCCGGCAGCACCAGGATCGACCGGCGAGCTTTGCTGTGAGCCGCGTGCGCCCCTGGCCGATGCTGCTCGCCGCGCTGACCGGCACGATGCCGGTCGCTGGCAATGCCCGCCCCGCACCAACCTATCCCCGGCCCAATATCGTCGTGCTGCTCGCCGACGATTGGGGGTTCAGCGACGTCGGCAGTTTCGGCAGCGAGATCCGGACCCCCAATATCGATGCGCTGGCGGCGCGCGGCGTTCGCTTCACCAATTTCCACGTCGCCGGGTCCTGTTCGCCGACCCGCGCCATGCTGCAGACCGGGGTCCGCAACCACCGCGCGGGCCTCGGCAACATGCCCGAGACGATCCCGCCCGAGCATGTCGGCAAGCCCGGCTATGATACCGTGCTCAACGACCGCGTCGTCACGCTTGCGCAGTTGCTGCGCGATCAGGGCTATCGCACCTATTTCACGGGCAAATGGCACCTCGGCAAGACGGCGGCGAAGCTGCCGCACGCGCGCGGCTACGACCATGCGTTCGCGCTGGCGGATTCGGGTGCGGACAATTTCGAGCAGAAGCCGATCATCGGACTGTACGACAAGGCCGACTGGACCGAGGATGGCCGCCCCGCGACGCTGCCCGCCAACTATTATTCCTCGACCTTCATCGTCGACAAGGCGATCGCCTATATCGACGGCGGCAGGGCAAGCGGGCGGCCGTTCTTCACGTCGATCAATTTCCTCGCCAATCATATCCCGGTGCAGGCCCCCGACGCCGATCTTGCGCGGTATCGCGACCGCTATCGCGCCGGCTGGGACGCAACACGACGCGCAAGGCGGGCGCGCGCCATCGCGCTCGGCATCATCCCGCGCGACAGTGCGATGGTGCGGATGGGAACGACCGCCGACTGGCCCGCATCGGCCGACGCGTCTGCCGCGATGGCCGCTTATGGCGCGATGGCCGAGGCGGCGGACCGCGAGATCGGTCGGCTGGTCGCGCATCTCAAGGCGACCGGCGCCTATGCCAACACCGTCTTCGTGTTCCTGTCGGACAACGGCCCCGAACCGAGCAACCCGCGCACGCGGCTGATCAACCGCCTGTTCCTCGGCGCCTTTTACGATTCCGTGCCGGCCCATGCCGGTCGACGCGGCACGCTGACCGCAATCGGCCCAAGCTGGGCGAGTGCCGCCGCAGCGCCTTTGCGCGGGTACAAGTTTTCCGCCGATGAGGGCGGGTTGCGCGTCCCGCTGGTGATCGCCTGGCCGGGCAATCCGGCGATCGGCGCGGGACGGATCGCGGGCGGCTATACCGACGTCACCGATGTCGCGCCGACGCTGCTGGCACTCGCGGGCGTGTCGCCACCGGGGTCACGCTATCGCGGTCGCGCGGTCGAACCGATGACCGGGACCAGCCTCCTGCCGATCCTCCAGGGCACGGCGAAGCAGGTCCACCCCGACGACCAGCCGATCGGCTATGAACTGTCGGGCAACGCCGCACTGTTCAAGGGGCGCTACAAGCTCGCCAAAAACCTGCCACCGACGGGCGACGGCAGCTGGCGGCTGTACGACATCGTGACCGACCCGGGCGAGACGCGCGACCTGACCGACCGAGATCCGGCGCGTGCCCGCACGATGCGCGCCGATTATGACGCCTTCGCCAAGCGCGACGGGGTGCTGCCGGTGCCGGCAGGCTACACCGCGGAAAAACAGATCAACGCCAATGCATTCGCCCACATTGCTAAGCCTGAGATGGAACGTGCCGCGCCGTTTGCCGGGGTGACGCTGCTGCTCGTCGCAGGCACGGTAGCGCTGTGGCGACGCCGCCGCGCTACCCGCCGATAATGACAGCGCGTACCGCAATCAGCGCCGCGCCAACCCCTTCTGCGCCATTCGCCATTTGAGCTGGTCGAACCGATCCTGCCCGAAGAACGGCTCGCCCTCGAACACCATCAGCGGGACGCCATAATGCCCGCCAGCCCGCTGCGCCGCCTGGTTCGCGCTGATCTTCGCCGCGAGCCGGTCGTGCTCGGCCAGGACGACCGCGTCCATCTCGCCGAGATCGAGCCCGGCGCGAGCGGCGGCGTGCGCGAGGTGCTCGCCCTCGTGCCACCGATCGACCGACCCGTCCCACAGCAACCGGCTGACCGCATCGAGAAACGCCAGCCCCCGCCCCCGCTCGGCAGCAAGCTGCCCCAGGTGGCTCAGTCGGTAGATATACGGCTGCTCGGCCGGATAGGTGCGCGTGGCGAAGTCCATCACCACCGGGTCGGGCACCGGCCATCGGATCGGTATGTCGAGGAAAGCGCCGCACCGCACCACGTCGCGCAGTAGATACGAGAACCACAGGGGATCCACGTGCGCGAAGAAATCCCCCTGCCGCACCGCGATCGGATAGACCACGCGGACATCGCAGCGAACGTCATATTCCGCCTCCAGCGCGACGAGCCGCTGCGTCACCAGATACGAATAGGGCGACCGGAACGACCAATAGAGATCGTACCCCAGCGTCATGCCGACGCGTCCAGCGTCTTGATATTCAGTTGCCCGGCGAGCCCGGCGAACCGATGCACCGCGATCGCCTGATAGTCGGGGTGCTCGACCATCGCGCGCATCGACGCCACCGACGGATAATGCGCGAGCGCAACCATATCCCACAGCTCGCCCACCTCGCCCAGCAACAGGCCGGTGACCGGACCGGCATGACCAGCACGCGCGCCGACCCGCTCGAGTTGCGCGCGCACCGCGACGCCGTAGCGCCGATACGCGTCGAAGCCGCTCAGATCGGGATCGCGACCATCGGGATATTCGGCCTTTTCCTTGAACTTCAGCAAATTGATCATGACGAACGGCCCCTCGTCGGCACCGAAGAAGTCGATCATCTGCTGCGTGGTCGGCATAAGCGCGTTGACGACGTTCATGCGACCGCTCCGGTCGCCGCAATGAAGGACAGGATCAGCGCGACGATCTCGTCGGGCTTGTCCTCCTGCAGGAAATGTCCCGCCCCGCTGATCGTGACGTGCGGCTGCCCCGCGGCTCCGGGCATGCGGCGCTGGAACACACGGTCGCCGCCCGCCGTCACCGGGTCCCGGTCACTGAAGCACGTCAGCACCGGCCCTGTAAAACGCTCGAGCACGCTCCACGCCGCCCTGTTCTCGGCGACGGAGGGATGCTCCGGGGTAACCGGCACCAGCGCCGGAAACTGCCGCGCGCCGGCCTTGTAGCTGTCGTCGGGAAACGGCGCGTCATAAGCGGCGATCTCCGCCGCGCTCAGGCCGCGCACCGTCCCGCCGCTGACGATGTGCCCGACCGGAAAGACCGCGCTCGACTGGCTGAACGCCAGCCACGCCAGGAACCCCTCGCTCGCCCCCTCCCCGGTCAGCAGACCGGTATTGGCGATCACCAGCCGCGCGAAGCGATCGGGACGTTCCGCCACCAGCCGCAACCCGATCAGCCCGCCCCAATCCTGACAGAACAGCGTGATCCTGCGCAGGTCGTGGACCTCGAGCCAAGCCAGCATCCAGTCGACGTGCCGCTCATAGCTGTAATCCTCGCGCGCGGCGGGCTTGTCGGATTTGCCGAAGCCGATCAGGTCCGGCGCGATGACGCGGTGCCCTGCGGCAACGAGCGGCGCGACGAACCCGCGGTAGAGATAGGACCAGCTCGGCTCCCCATGCAGCAGAAGCACCGGCGCGGCCTCGCTCGGCCCTTCGTCGATCGCATGGATCCGCAAATCGCCCCCATTGCCCGAGGGGATCACACTGTAGTGCGGCGCAAACGGATAGTCCGCCAGACCGTCGAACCGCGCCTCCGGGGTACGCAAGACCTGCATTTCGCCCTCCACATAATTGGCACGAGGTGTGCCACAACACGGGCCGTGCGTCAATTCGGTGGCGGCCGCCGGTTGTCGACGAGCCGCATGCCGATATGATCGGTGCCGAGCCCCCGTTCCTGGAACTGCCGCGCCGCCGGGCGATAGCGTGCACAGTAATTGGCGGCGCACAGATACGATCCACCCTTGATGACGCGCCGGTCCGACTGGGGCGCGTCAGGACTCTGCGTCCATTCCCAGACGTTACCAATCATGTCGTACAAACCGTTGGCATTACGCGGAAAACACCCTACCGGGGCGCGTCCGACATAGCCGTCGCTGGCAAGGTTCCGCAGCGGGAAAACGCCTTGATAGGTGTTGGCGGTCGGCGTCCCGTCTGCACCAATCGGCTCGGGCAGCGCAGGTCGGCCGCCCCGCGCGGCATATTCCCACTGCGCTTCACTCGGCAAATCCTTGCCCACCCAGCGCGCATAAGCGCGCGCATCGTCATAGGCGATCTGCACGACTGGCTCTCGCGCATGCCCTTCGAGCGACTCGGCCGGTCCGGCAGGATGCCGCCACTGCGCGCCGATCACCCAGCGCCACCAGCGCGGATCGGTATCGTCCGGTACCGCAAACACCGCCGACCCGGGAACGCGCATCTCCGCCGGCGTGTCGGGCCCGATCGGCGGCGTTCGCTCGGCGAGCGTTCGATACCCGGTCGCGCGGACGAAGCGCGCGAATTGGGCATTGGTCACTTCGTGGACGTCGATCCAGAAGCCGGGCACGGTCACGCTACGCGGCGGCCCTTCCTCCCGATACTGCGGATCCTCCCCCATGGTGAAGCGCCCCGCCGGGATCCAGCGCATCTCATCGTCGCGCAAAGCGGCGCAGACTGGCTTCGGTGGTGCGGACGGTGCCGGGTGACATGCGGCGATCGGCAGCATCAACAGGATCGCTCGCCATCGCATGCCTGCCCCCGCCCCCTTTGCCGACCGCATCTGCTGCACAACAATTGGCACAACGGGTGCCGAACACCAACCCGCGGGATCGCTAGTCGACCACCACTTGCGCGAGCGCTGCATCAACCAGCCGCAGGAACACGGCCCGCGCATCGGCAACGCTCAATTCCTGGTCGTGCCGCAACAGCCGCCAGCACTGGAAATTGAGCGTCACGTGCAACACGTTGAGCTGCACCGCATCCGCCAGCAGGGCGGCGGGCACGATCGCCTCGATGCTGTCGCGCTCGATCCGCAGCATCCGACGGTAATCCTGCATCAGGAACGCCGACTGGAACCGCTTGAGGCTCGCCGAAATGCGATAGGGCAGGATCGTCTCGAACACCTCGACCCGCCGCGCCGCCAGCTCGCGCACCCGGTCCCGCCAATGCTCGGCGGCATAGGGCTTGAACATGGTCGGACGGACCTTCGCCTCGATCAGTTCGGACATTTCGCGGTACAGCGAGTCCATGTCGTCGAAATGCCGGAATACCGTGCGCAGGCCGACCTTGGCGGTCTCCGCGACTTTTGCGGCGCTCGGCTGGACGTCGCCGTCGGCCACCAGCGCGAGCATCGCAGCAACGATCTTGGCGCGGCTCGACCGGCTGCGTTCGAAGCGACCATCGGTTTCCTTGGTCAACGCCACCGACGACGTGCCGATCGGCGCTTTGGACTTGCCACCCGTTTTCATCGGCCGACCATATGCAGGCCGCAGCACTGCGTCCAGCAAGCGCCGCCACCGGGCCGCATCAAGGCTTGATCTTCGCCATCACCGACTGAAGCTGCATCGCGACGCTCATATCCCCCTCGACCTTGAGCTTGCCCTGCATGAACGCCATCGTGCCGTTGAGCGTGCCATCGGCCATCGCGAGAAAGTCCGCGAACGACACCTTCAGGACGGTATCGGCCGGGCCGTCATCGCCGCTGACGCGGTGATCGATCCCGTCGAGCAGGATGTGCCCATCGGCACCGAAATCGAACCGCACGCGCTTGCCGGGCACGACTGCCATGCTGTCGGCCATGATTTGCGTAACCGCCGCCACATCCCGCATCATCTCGCCCTTGTGTATTGACATTGCATGTGCAGGTATATTTGCATGGGCCGCGTGGTCAAGCCCAATAGCCCTGGCAATTGATGACGGACGGCGTCGATCCACCTATCGTTTCCGGCGGTGACAGGGGGCGTTGCGCCCGGGGGCTTCGACTTCGCTCAGCCCGAACGAGTGTAGTGCTCACATTACACGCGATTGAACGGGTGCTGTTGGGGCCCGCTTTCCTGCCCCCCCCACCGTTCGCCCTGAGCGAAGTCGAAGGGGCCGCGCCACGACCGCAAAAACCGCTTCAAATCGCCGCACATGTCCCGCGGCGTGGGCAACCGCTTGACATTTCCCCGGCCAAGGCGGATTTTAATTGGCACGATTTACGCCAATATGTTGCAAGTGGGGGAGCAGCAGATGGAAGCACGGCATGACCAGCACGGTGCAGGGAATGCGCGGCCGCCCGCACGCGGAGGCGCGGCATGACCCGCCGCCTGGCATGGCTCGCACTGGCGGCCGGGCTGAGCGCGGCGTTGTACGCCGCATTCGACCGCTACAAGATCGCGATCCCCGGCCTGCTCGGCGAATGGCGCAACCCGATCGCGCGATACCACGCCATCGCCTGGATGCGCGGGCCGGCAGCGCCCCCCGCCGCCGCTCGTCCCCCCAACGTCATTCTGATCGTCGCCGACGATCTGGGTATCAATGACATCAGTCTCAACGGCGGCGGGGTTGCCGGGGGGATCGTCAAGACACCGCATATCGACGCGCTCGCCCGTGAGGGGGTCAATTTTGCGACCGCTTATGCCGCCAATGCGACCTGCTCCCCGTCGCGGGCGGCGCTGATGACGGGGCGCTACCCGACCCGCTACGGCTTCGAATTCACCGCGGTCCCGGGCCCACTCGCGGGGGCCATCGCGCATTCGGATCAGGGCACATCGCCTTATCCGGTGATCTATCATGCCGAACTCGACCACGGTGTGATCGACTATCCCGAACAAGGCGTCCCCGCTGATCAGATCACGATCGCGCAATTGCTCAAGACGCGCGGCTATCACACGATCCACCTCGGCAAATGGCATCTCGGCGAGACCGACGCGCTCGCCCCGCACGCGCGCGGCTTCGACGAGACGCTCGGCTTCCGCGCGGGCGGGAGCAAATATCTGCACCAGAGGGATCCCGGCGTGGTCAATGCCAAGCTGCCCTGGGACCCGATCGACCGCTTCCTGTGGCCCAACCTGCCCTACGCCGTGCGCTATAACGACGAACAGCGGTTCGAGCCCAACGCGCACATGACCGATTATCTGACCGACAATGCGATCGCCGCGATCGAGGCCAACCGCAACCGGCCGTTCTTCCTCTACCTCGCCTATAACGCGCCGCACACGCCGCTGCAGGCGACCAGGGCCGATTACGACGCGCTGCCGATGATCAAGGACCACAAGACCCGCGTCTATGGCGCGATGATCCGCCAGCTCGACCGGCGGATCGGCGACATGATGGCGAAGCTCAAGGCGCTCGGGATCGACGACAACACGCTGGTCGTCTTCACCAGCGACAATGGCGGGGCGTGGTATCATGGTATCGAGGGGCTCAACGCGCCGTTCCGCGGATGGAAGGCGACCTTCTTCGAAGGCGGGATCCGCGTCCCGCTGCTGATGCGCTGGCCGAGCAGGATCGCACCGGGCACGCAATCGGCACGGCCGGTAAGCCAACTCGACATGTTCGCAACCTTTGCCGCGGTGGCTGGGGCGGAGATGCCGCGCGACCGGGTGATGGATTCGACCGACGTGCTCGCCGGGATCGTCCCCGGCCTGCCCGCCAGCCCACGCACCGCACCGTTGTTCTGGCGCTCAGGGAGTTATCGCGCGGTCCGCGACGGCGACTGGAAACTGCAGGTCGCCGCGCGTCCAGCGCGGACCTATCTCTACGATCTCGCGACCGACCCGACGGAACGTGTCAACCTCGCCGCGCGGCACCCCGCGCAAGTTGCGCGGCTGCGCGCCGAGATCGACCGGCACAACCGCGGCATGGCCAGGCCGCTCTGGCCCGGGCTGGTCGAGGCACCGGTCCGTATCGACGTGCCGCTCGACCGGCCCTGGTCGCGCGGCCAGGACTATGTCTACTGGACCAACTAGCCGCGATCGCGCCTAGAAGCTCGAGCGCAGCGTCACGCCGTACGTGCGCGGCTCGGTATATGTGGCCGCGCGCGCCTGCCCGATCCCGCCCGGTCCGCCCGCGGCATTGGTCGTCCCACGCAAGGCGGTGTTGAAGGTGATGCTGCGGGTGAAGACGTCGCCGACGTTGCTGCTCCACAGCTCGATCCGCCACAGCCCGTCCGCGCGACCGACACCGGCGCGCAGGTCGACCTTCACATTGCCGTCCTGGATGTCGAACGCGGCAGGCGTCGTTGTGCCGACGATTACCGCCTGGGTCGAGGTGCGCCGGTCCGATTCAAGCCGCGCCGAACCGTTGAAGCCCGCTACCAGCAAATTCCCGATCGGTCGGCGGTAATCGAACCCCGCGATCACGACATGTCGCGGCGCGTTGGGCAGCGTATGGCCACACAGCGACAGGACATTCGGCGCGGTCTGCGTTCCTGCGCAATCGTCCGGAAACCGCGCGTTGGTGTAGGTGTACGCGCCCGTAAAGCTTAGTTCGGGCGCGACCCGCCCGGTCAGTTCGAGTTCGCCGCCGGTGCTGCGCGCCTTGGGCACGTTGAAGGTGGTGAACTGGACCCCGGTGAATTCCAGCACCTGCAGATCGACCAGATGCTGGTCGAACAGCGCGAGATTGGCCGTGAACGCACGCCCCAGTTGCAGCTTCACCCCGAGTTCGTACGCATCGACTCGCTCGGACCCGAACCGCGGGTCCGCCCCGCCGATTCCCGCCGACGGATCCAGGTTGAAGCCGCCCGCCTTGTACCCGTGCGCATAGCTGAGGTAGCTGTTGACCGCGTCGCTGATCGCCCAGGTCAGCTTGGCGGTATAGTTGAATTCGTCGTCGGCAAACACCAAATCATAGGTCCTAGGCGTCGGCGTGCCTACGCCGGGCAGGTTGGCCTGCGTCGCGAACGGAAAGCACGCGAGCTGAATTGCGGCAGCGCGAGCGGCCGCGGGCAAGGCAGCAGCACGCGGACTCGTCAGCGTTGCACGACATGCTGCAGACCGTGCGGAAAGCTGCGTGAAAACGCCGGTCTTCCGGTCGTTGGAGTACCGCAAACCGGCGTTGATCGCGACACGATCGGTCAGCTTTAGCGTCTCATTCGTGTAGATCGACCAGTTCCGCCCCTGCTGCGTAAACAGGTTGTTGGCGAAGTCGCCCGTCGCGTCGACGCCCTGCGCCAGCACCAGCGCCGGGTTGGGCCCGAGCGCCGTGATCCCGATCGCGCGCAGTAACGTGCTGTTGTTGCGCTGGAAATCACTCCCCAGCGTCAGCGACTGAAGTTCGCGGATCCGCTCGTCGAGATAATAGCCGCCAAGCAGGAACGAGAGCCGCTCATCCCACACCGCGCCGCTCACCCGAAGTTCCTGAGAAAACGTCCGAATTTTCGAACTAACCTTCTGCGCCGCGCCCGTCGCGGTCGCACCGGTATCCGAGGTCGAGATGACCTTGAGCGTTGAATAATCGCTGTTTGCCACCGGCGTATTGTCCGACCAGCGATACGCGGTAATCGCGGTCAGCTTGACCCCGCCCAATTGCCAATCGAGCTGCCCCGAGGTCCCCCATTGCGCAAGCCGGTCGCGCTGCTCCTCGCCATTGCCGATCCGCCCATTGATCGCCGCCTGCCCGCTGACCGCCACCCCGCCATTGGCGGGCAAGCCAACTTGCGTATAAAAACCGCGAGAAACCAAGCTGGTATCCTGCACCGTGATCGGTTCGCAGCAATGCTCGTCCGACTTGGCATAGTCCCCGATCACCCGGACACGCAGGTCCGCGCGTGGCTCCCACAGCAATTGCCCGCGCACGACATAGCGATCGCGGTCGCCACTGGCGGGGCCGGCACTGCTTGCGATATAGCCGTCACGCCGGCGATACGCCCCCGACACGCGCACCCCCAGCGTATCGCGGACGATCGGCGCGGACAGGCCTGCCTGGACGTTAAATAGGTCGTAATTACCGTAGGTTGCGTTGGCAAAACCATCGACCCTGCTGAGGCTGGGCAGCCGCGTGGTGATGTTGAGCGCGCCCGCCGAGGTGTTGCGCCCGAACAACGTTCCCTGTGGTCCACGCAGTACCTCGACCTGCTGGATATCGAGCAGATCGCCAAGCGCGATACCGGGTCGGCTGAGATAGACCCCATCGACGAAGATCCCGACCGCGCTTTCGAGGCCGCTATTGTTGCCGGTAGTCCCGACACCACGAATGCGAATAGTTGTACCGCTGTTCTGGGAATTGGAACTGGTAAGGTTGAAGCTTGCTGCCGCAGCCTCAAGCGAGCGGAGATCGTTAATCCCCGACCGTGCCAACTGATCCCCGCTGACGGCCGTCACGGCGATCGGAACAGCCTGTAGTTTTTCCGAAGTAAGACGGGCTGTTACGACGATATCATCGTTCAGCGGAAGAGGTTCCGGTAAAGTCTGCGCGGCCGCCGGAACAATCGCGCAAAAGATTGCCAGGCTCACGCCGCAAAATAGCGCCCGTTTCATGTTACCCTCCCCCGAAAATATAGTTTTTGGCATGTTGTGTGCCACAATATATCGGATCGTGGCATTTGGGCAAGGATAGACGTCACCAGCGGTGTCAGTCCGGAGTTCTCGCCAATGAAAGAGGTCGGCGGCTTAATAGGCAGCGCCGATGAAACGTCTACTTTACCGGTATTTGACGTACTCTCGCGGCGGCACGCGTCCCAAGTCCGCCGAACGTCATTTCCTGTTTCCGGCCTTCCCCGGGCGGGAGCGGCGCGCGACTGCGGCACCGCTGTTTACCGTGTCCTCGTGCGCAAGCTTGCGCCACCGGGCAACGCGTGCGGGATCAAGGTCGCCTTCCGCCATCGCGGCGTTGATCGCGCATCCTGGTTCCGCGACATGGCTGCAGTTCGAGAACTTGCACTCGAGCGCCACGTTCGTGACGTCGTCGAAGACCTCGGTCACCCCGGTGCTCACCTCGGACATCTGCAGTTCACGCATGCCGGGCGTATCGATAAGCCAGCCGCCATCTCCTGCATCACTGCCGAGGCGATACATCTCGCGAACCGTCGTCGTATGCCGGCCTTTGCCGTCGTCCTCGCGGACGGCCTGTGTTGCAATGCTGCTCGATCCCGTCAGCGTCTTGACGAGGGTGGACTTGCCGACACCGGATGATCCCACCAACGCAACCGTCTGTCCGACGCCACAATAGTCGCCAAGGCGCGCGACGCTCGCCGGATCGCGTCCGTCGACCAGTTCCACGCGCAGTCCCGACTGAAGAGCGCGTGCTTCATCTACCAACAGTTCAGCCGCGGGCGAGAGATCGGCCTTCGTAAGGATGACAACCGGACGGACGCCCACCTCGCGCGCAAGCACGAGATAGCGTTCGAGCCGCGCGATGTTGAAGTCCTGCTTGCAAGCCGTGACGATGAAAAGCGTATCTACGTTTGCGGCAATGAGCTGCACGCGGCGCTCGTCCCCCGGCGCGGGCCGCTTGAACAGGCTCGTCCGTTCAAGGATGCGCACGATGGTTCGGCTGTTCCGGTCGACCAGCAGCCAGTCGCCTACGGTGGGCCTGTCTTCCGCACCGCCTGGCGCGGGCAGACTGGAGGGGATCGATTCCTCGAACCCTTCGCCGGAAACGGTCACCCTTCCGCGATGCACTGACATCACCCGCGCAGGCTGAACGCTGTTGCTCTCCTCTGGCGACACCTGTGCGCTGAAGAACGACGTCCAGCCAAGCATCGCGAGAATGGAATCGGACGTTCGCACCGTAGCGTCAGCCGTCCTGCGGACGGCCTGATTCGTCCGCATCCGGTGTCTGATGCTCGGCAGCGCGCTTGCCCGCCTTGGCTTGCGCCTTCTTTGCGGCCTCAGCCGCCTTGGCTTTTTCGCGCTCGCGGCGCTCGAAGTCATAATTTGTCTTGCGTGGTATGTCGATCACTCCGAAACGCGATATTCCAGTGCGAGCAACGCGCTCGTCCAGAACTCTGACCCTCGGCTACACTGATCCGTCGGTCACGACTAGGGTAAGGACGCGGGCACGTCGACGGTTGGTCAGATCAACCAGCAAATCTACCGTGCCTCCCCTCTACCGCGCGATCGGACGCAGGGGAGCACCGCTGTTGGTTAGCACGACAGGCTTGATCGTGCCGTCCGCTGCAAAGGTCATGCGGTCGATCGCGATCTGGCGATGCTCGCCCTTGTCGTCCCCCAGCGGGCGGCGGTGATAGATGATGTACCATTCGTCGGTGCCCGGGACGTTGACCACCGAATGATGCCCTGCCCCCCGCGCGATACGCGCATCTTCTGCCAGAATTGTCCCTCTTGGCGTGAACGGGCCGGTCGGGCTCTTTCCGGTCGCATAGGCGACGCGGTAGTCCGATCCCGTCCACGCGCCCTCGGACCACATCAGATAATAGACGCCCTTGCGCTTGAGGACGAACGATCCCTCGACATAGCCCGGCGGGGTGATGTCCTTGTACGTCGTACCGTCCGCGAAGGGCCGCACGCTGCGCAGGTCGTCGCTCAGGCGGACGACGTTGCACTGTTTCCAGCCGCCGTAATAGAGATACACTTGCCCATCGTCGTCGCGATAGACGAACGGGTCGATCGGCTGCGCCTTGTTGTGGAACGCCCCGATCAGCGGCTTGCCGATCGCATCCTTGAACGGTCCGGCCGGTTTGTCCGCGACCGCTAAGCCGATCCCGCCATGCTCGGCGTCGCTCTGAATGTCGTTCGCGCCGAAGAACAGATAATAGCGCCCCTTGTGCTCGATCGCCGAGGGTGCCCACACTGCGTAGCCCGCCCAAGCCACGTTGGCGACATCAAGCACGCGGCTGTGCTTCGTCCAATGGACCAGATCGGGCGACGAAAAGGCGTTGAAGAAGGTCTGCTGGAGATAGGATGGCCGCACGGTGTGCTGGCGTCGAAGCTTGACCTGTTCGGGCGTGAAATGGGGCGAGACATCAGGCTTGCCGGCATCGTCGGAATAGGTCGGGTAGATCCAGTACCGGTCGCCGAACACGCGGATCTCGGGGTCGGCATACCAGCCCGGCACGATCGGATTGCGTGCCGCGACCGGTGCGGCGAGCGCCGCTACCGCCAGCATGCTCAGTCCCAGCCTGTTCATCGGCGCATCATCCTTGGCCCCATGTCAATAAATGGCGCGGCACCGCCTTGGGGGAATACGATGCCGCGCGGCCCGGGTATTCACTTGCCCGCAATATCAGCTTGTCTTCAGATCAGCCTAAGCGCCGACACTGCTACGACGGCTGGTACGGCTACTCACAGCGTCCACCCCTCGCGATATTGGCGATCAAGGAATTGATTGGCTTCGGGGATATTGGTGACCTGCCCTGCCTGCCCGTCGTAGCGGATCGGTTGTCCAGCGCGCATCGCCACCATTCCCAGCAGCATCGTCTCGTTGAGCGTCACCGCGTCGGCAAACGGCGAAGACGCCTTTGCCTCCCCACGAATGGCCTCGATCCAGTTCATCTCGTGTCCGTCGCGCCCGCCCGCAATTCGCGGCAATGATTGCGGAATCGCCGCGGCTCGCTCGGCGGCACCGTCGCCAAACACGATGGGCTTCTCGCCGTACGTTTCGTGCATCAGCATGCCCTTCTCCCCGATGTACAGGACACCGCCGCCAGGGGTCATCGTCACGCCCGCCGGCAAGCCCGGCGGCGTCGCTGGCATCAGTCCGCCGTCATACCAGGTCACGCGGAGCGGCCCGCCCGGCGCGTCGCCGAAATCGAAATAGGTCACCCCCGCCAGCGGGTAGCTGCCGAGCTCGACCGGCGGCTTGTCGTCCCACAGATCGGTGTCGCCGCCCCAGATCGAATGGCGGTTTTCCACCGCCGTCGGCACTCCCAGCGAGAGCGCCCAGACCGGAAAGTCAAGGAGATGCGCGCCCATGTCACCCAGCGCACCGACACCGAACGGCACCCAGCCGCGCCAGTTGAAATGGGCATAGTCGGGGTTGTAACCCCATCCGACCGTCGCCGGCCCCAGCCAGACGTCCCAGTCGAGACTCGCCGGCTTCGCAACGGGCGCAGGGCGGGCGATCCCTTGCGGCCAGACTGGTCGATTGGTCCAGGCATGAACCTCGCGCACGCGCCCGATCGCATTCCCTCGGATCAGCTCGACCACGCGGCGACCGTCGTCGCTCGAATGGCCCTGATTGCCCATCTGCGTGATCACTTTGGGCTTGGACGCGGCGAGGTCCCGCAGCACCCGCCCCTCCCGCACGGTATAGGTCAGCGGCTTCTGGACGTAGACGTGCAGGCCGCGTTCCATCGCCATCTTCGCGGCAACGGCATGATGGTGGTCCGGGGTCGCGATGAGCACCGCGTCGATATCGCGCTGTCGATCGAACATGCGGCGATAGTCGTTGTAACGGGTTGCGCGGTCATAGGCGGCGCGTAGCGCGGTCATCGTTGGCTTGGTCTCACCCGTCTTCGTCACGAAAGCCCTTGCGACATGATCGAAATCGACGTCGGCGATGGCCACGATGTTCTGGCTGGTGAGCTGGCGCATGTTGTTGGCGCCCATGCCACCCCCACCGATCACGGCGACGTTCACCCGGTCGCTCGGTTTCAGCCGTCGCGCCCCGGCACCCGCCGGAAGCGCGAGTGCCGCTGCGGCACCCAGCATCGTGCGCCGCGAGATGGTGGTGGGTTTCACATTGCTCTCCTTCTGTAATTTTGGTCGTCAGGGCCTTGGCAGTGTTTCTCGCCCGCTCGGTTCATACGCTGGGTGACAGAGGTACGACCCCGACCCATCGGCCAACCCGGAACGCGACCGCCGCCTGCCGCTGGCCGCGCCCGGAACCCGACCTCCGCGCGATCGACCGTTTCATACCAATGACTTAACTGCACCAGACTGAGTCATTCAAGCATGTAGCAGGCAGCGATACGATCCACATGATCGAGGCCGGCGTGGATCTGGTCCGATCCGTTCGCCGCCACATCGGGCGGTTTGGCAATGGCGTCATGGCTATGCTGTCGGCATTTTCAGTCCCATCCGCCCGAGCGCATGAGCATAGTGCGAAAGCGCTTCGGAGGTCGGTCCGGGATAGGCACCGGCGGTGGGCTGGTCGCCAATATACCCCATGTCCGCCTTGCCCTCCGGCAGGCTGTAGAAGCCGAGGACGAACAACCTGCGAAGCGTGTCCATGAACGCGACCGGGGCCACCATTTTGGCGATCGGCACGGGGACGCTCAGGGCGTCGAGCAGCGTGGCTTGCTGCTGCGGCCCAATGCCGACGAACGCCCGGTTGTGCAGCGCATGACTTTGCGCATCGAGCCAGAGCAGGCCGCCGACCACCTTCGCGCGATCTGCGCGCTGCTGCGGATAGGGTGCGCTGATCCATTCGTCGATGAACGCCCCGACCCCCAGCGCCCCCGCCCCCGGCGATGCCGCGTCCTTCGGCAGGATCAGATCGCCCAGCACATCCACCGTCTTGCGCTGCGCGGCAGCCAGCGTCAGCGGCCAGGGGACTTGGGGGTTCGCCAGATCGGGATCGCGGCCATAGCCCGGCGCCGGTGGCGGTGGTGGGATGTCGGGCCAGTCGGCGATGACATCGAACGACGGCACCGCGCCCGCAGCGTCATCCACACCCTCGGCCATCGCCGGGGTCGTCCAATGCGCCAGCGGCATGGCCGCCGCGGCCATCATCCATTGCATCGTCGTGCGGCGTGACGGCGTCATGCGAAAGCCCCCGATTTCAGGCGCCGGGCAAGATGCTCGGACGCGCGCAAGGCGAGCGCGAGGATCGTGAGCGTGGGGTTCTTGTGCGCGCCGGACGCGAAGACCGCACCGTCCATCAGCACGAGATTGTCGACGTCCCAGGTCCGGCCATAGCCGTCGACCACCGACGATCGTTTGTCGGCCCCCATCCGGGCAGTGCCCAGTTCGTGGATGATCTCACCCCCCGCGGTCATGATCTTCTCGGGCGGCAGGTCGGGGTCGAGGATCGTACCCCCCATCCGCTTGAACACGGCATGCGCGGTGCGGCGACCGTGCGCGACCTGGTTCACCTCATTCTGCGACCAGCGGAAAGCGAACCGCAGCACCGGGATACCGAACCGGTCCTTCACGACCGGGTCCGCCTCGCAGAAACTGTCCTTGTTGGGGATCATCTCACCCCGCAGCGTCAGCTGGATCGTTGCGCCCGAGGCGGTTCGCACCGCTTTCTTCAGCGCCGATCCCCAGACGCGCGGCACGGCATCCGCCGGCGGGATACCGAACCGGCCACCGATCTCGAAATGATACCCCCTCGCGAAGTCGAGCTCGCCGCGCTTCTGCTGCTGGTAGAGCCAGAAGGGAATATAGATGTGCTGGCCGCCGATGCCGTCCTCATTGTAGCGCGGACGATCCGCCAGCGCCGGGATATAGGCGCGGAAAGATGCACCGGTCGAATCGGTCAGGTTGCGGCCCAGTTCCCCGGATGAATTGGCCAGCCCGCGCCCGCCTTCCCCCGAATTGAGCAGCAATCGCGTCGTTTCCCCCGTGCCGGCCGCCAACACCACCACGCGCGCGTTCACCGTGTGACGCAGTCCGGTCTTGCGATCGACATATTCGACCCCGGCGGCGCGATCGGGACGCGCCATCGTCACGCGCGACACCATCGCGTCGGTGACGATCGTCAGCCGCCCGGTCGCCTTCGCCATCGGCAGCAGCGATGTGGTCGTCTGGAACATCGCCCCGATCGTGCAACCGCGCGTACACGGCGTCGCGTTGAGGCAGGCACTGCGCGGCGCAACCGCGTCCGGCATGTCGCGCGTCAGCACCGCAGTATGCGCGGCACGCACCGGGATCCCCAGATCCTCGGCAGCAGCCTTTATTAGCATTTCCGGAATACGCGGGTGCGGTGGCGGCATCAGGCAACCCGGCGGGGAATCGGGGTGGTTCTCTAGCCCGATCGGACCACCGTTGACGCCGACCATGCGTTCGACGCGATCGTAGAACGGCGCCAGATCGTCATAGCCGATCGGCCAGTCGACCCCGAGGCCGTCGCGCGAAAACGGCTTGAAGTCATACGGCCCGAACCGGGGCACGTGCCGACCCCAGTGGTTGGTCCGTCCGCCCAACATGCGCGGGCGGTACCAGCGGAAATCGGAGCCCTCGCGCAGCGTGTATGGCTCGCCATCGACCTGCCATCCACCGCCGACCGTCGCGTCGAAATATCCGAACGGCTTGTCAGGCGTGGCCGCACCCCGCAGCGGCGCGTCGCTTTCGGGTGCGAACATGTTGACCTCGGCCTGGGGATCATAGTCGCGCCCTGCCTCGAGCAGGATGCAACGCAGCCCCGCCTTGGTCAGGCTGAAGGCCGCCATGCCCCCTGCCGCCCCCGATCCGACGATGACGACGTCAGCCTGCACATTCGTCGCAGGCTCCGCGTCCCGTTTCACTTGGGCTTCCCCACCGCACTTGCTCCAATCACGCGCAATTTGATGTTGCGCAGCGCGACCAGCTCGCCGTGATCCTGGAGGGCGATCACCCCGCTGGGAAACGTGCCGAAGAACGGCATTTTGGCGAACTTTGAGGCCGCCACGCGCGTGCGCCACGCATCGTCGCCGTAAGACACGTCGGCGGTCGGTTTGCCGTTCAGCCATTGGCGGATCCGGCCACGCTCGACGAGCAGGCGAGCATGGTTCCAGCTTCCAGCGGGCCGCGACACCCCTTGTGGCGGCACCGTCAGATCGTAGAGCGCCCCGGCATGGTGCGAGGGGATCTTGCCGTCGGGATGCCCGGCATCGTCAAGGATCTGCATCTCCAACCCGGTTTCATAGACCTGCCGGGTCTGTGACACGTTGCGCGCAAGGTACAGGACACCACTGTTGCCACCACGCGCGACCTTCCAGTCGAGCGTCAGTTCGAACGCGCCATAGTTGTCGGTGGTCACCAGATCCCCGCCGCTCATTCGCCCGCTGGTCGCGGTGAGTTCCAGCGTGCCGTCGCGGACGGTCCACGACGGCGAGGGTGCGCCGCCATCGAATGATCGCCAGCCGTCGAGATCGCGGCCGTTGAACAACAGCCGCCATCCCGCGGCGCGTTCCCGCGCGGTCACTGTGTTTGGTTCCGCCTGCCGTGCCGACGCAATCGCAGGTACCGTCGACAATGCCATCAGGCACAGAAACGTTGTTGACGACTTGCGCATCAGGTCTCTCCTATCGGCGCCCAACTTCGTAGAAGAGCGATCTCGATTCATTGCAGCTTGGATCCATCCTCCAGCAGAAACAGACCCTCGTGAAGAGGACCTCTGGAGAACGGACGAATAGGCGTCCGCCGGTGTCGGCACCGTAAGGTTAGGCTACATTTGCCTGCGCCTTCAAGCCCATTGGGCTTAGACAGCCGCGGCCAGTCACGGGAGCGTTTAAAAACACCATATGAGCGGGCCTGCTAACCCGACGCATTTGCCCAATCAGAACGCGATCATCACCTTGCCAATGTGGTTGGCCGCCGCGAAATAGCGGATCGCGTCCGGTGCATCGTCGAAGGCGAACGTCCGGTCGACGACGGTCGTCATCCGGTTCGTCACCATCGCGTCGAGCAGTTCGACGAACATCGCGCGGCTGCCATTGGCGATTCCGCGGATCGTCACGTTCTTGGTGATGAGCGAAAGATAGTCGGGGATTGCAGTCCCCTCGCCCGGCGAAACGCCGATAATGATGATCCGCGCGTTGGTCGCCGCCGCTGCGATCGAGTGCCCCAGCGTGTCGACGCCGCCGGTTTCGATGACGATGTCAGCACCCTTGCCGTCGGTCTGCGCGATTACCTCGGCCGCCCAATCCGGCGAGGTGCGGTAATTGACGGTGATGTCCGCGCCAAGGGTACGCGCGGTCTCAAGCTTGGCATCCTGCGACGAGGTGATCGCCACGCGCGCGCCATGCGCCTTGGCGATCTTGAGCGCTGCAAGCGACACGCTGCCGGTGCCGAGGCAGAGCACGGTGTCACCAGCCTCGACCCGACAGATTTCGACAAGCGCGTTCCAGGCCGTCAGGCCGGCGGAGGCAAGGCCTGCGACGTCCGCATCGGCCAACGCGTCGGGCACCCGGATCAGCGCAGCCGCAGGCAGAACGACGCGCTCGGCGAGCCAGCCGTCATGCGTGATCCCGATATCGTGCGCAAAGACGTCCGACCGGAACGGGCCCTCAAGCCAGTTCACGAAATGACCGCAGACGACGCGGTCGCCGACCGCCACTTCGGTTACGCCTCTGCCGATCGCCACGACCTCGCCGACGCCTTCCGACATCGGAATACGAGCCTCGGGCTGTCGAGCGCCGTAGGTGCCGCGCAAGAGCTGAACGTCGCGGCTGATAAGGCCGACGAGACGCGGGGCTACCAGCGCTTCGCCGGGACCGGCGATCGGCGCGGGTCGGGTTGTGGCAACAAGTCCGCTGATGCCGTTCTGGGCACCGATGTTAAAGGCTTTCATCGAAATCGTCTCCTGATGAGCGCGCACGACGGGCGCATTATGCAAAGGCTCTCGGACCGGGCTTGAAGGCATGGCGGCGCGCACCGGCTGCGAGCGCCAAGGCAAGAAGCGTCGGCGCCAACACCGCCCAGGCAAGCGGTCCTGCCCCCGCATGGTCGAGGATCACCCCGCCGACGATTCCGCCGGTCGCGATCGCCCCGTTCCAGACCGTCGTCAGCATCGCATTGGCGAGATCAACGCCCTCGCCCGCTGCATCGGCAAGCGCGGTCGACAATTGCGTCGCCGCACCGCCGAACGACAGTCCCCACAAGATCGTTGCGATGATCGTCAGCTCGGGGACGGTCGCGAACAGCGCGAAGGCCAGCGATACGACCGCAAACACTGTGAGGCTGACAAGCACGAGCGGACGCAGCGCTCGATCAATGAGGACACCTGTGACCCAGATCCCGGCCAGTGCGGCAACGCCGAACCCAAGCAGCAGCAGGTCGAGCCTTTGCCCCGCACCCGACAAGGCAGCGACCGGGGCGATGTATGTGTAGAGGATGTTATGGCCCGTGATCCACGCGAACAGCGTGACCAGGACAGTGCGAACGCCCGGCGTGCGAAACACGTGCGCGATCGACAGCCGCTGCTCGGCAGGCTGACCAGCGAAGTCTGGCACGCGCCACAGTACCCAGCCGATGAGGATGAGGGTAGTAATCGACATCAGCCCGAACGCCATCCGCCAGCCAAGCGTCGTGCCCAACATCGCTCCCAGGGGTACGCCGATCGAGAGCGCCAGCGGCGTACCGACCATCGCAATCGCGAGCGCCTTGCCGCGCAACGGCGCGACGACCATCCGCCGGGCATAGCCCGCGATAATGCCCCACCCCAGCCCCGCCGCAACGCCCCCCATGAACCGTGCGACTAGGATCACAGCATAAGAGGTGGACACCGCAGTGACACAGTTGAAAATCAGGAAGCCGAAGATCGCGACGAGCAAGGTCGGCTTTCGGCGCCACCCTTGCGTGTACAGCGTCAGCGGGATCGCCGCGATCAGCGACCCGACCGCGTAGACCGTGATTGTCTGCCCGGCGAGCGACTCCGATACGCCAAGCCCGACAGCCATATGCGGTAGCAGCCCAGCAGGGAGCGTTTCAGTGAGGATCGCGGTAAAACCGGTCATCGCCAGCGCTAGCAACGCGGAGATCGGCAGCGTCTCGCTTACGCCATCGTCAGTCTGGCTGGGTTTCGGAATCACGCAACACTCACTTCTGGAACGACTGGTCCAGTGCGTTCGACCACGGGGCGTGCCTTGTCAACGTGTAATGGATTGATTAGTCCACAATCAGGAGCGGCAAACTATGGCACGAAGCGGACGACCGCGTGGTTTCGATCGGGATGCAGCGCTGGACAGCGCGATGCACCTGTTCTGGGAGCACGGGTATGAGGGCGCATCCCTGTCGGTCTTGCGCCACGCGATGGGCGACATCTCGTCGGCGAGTTTCTACGCGGCGTTCGGCTCGAAGGAAGCGCTCTACCGTGAAACGCTGGTGCGCTATCTCGACAAGCATGGCGGTATCGTCGGCGCGCTCGACGACGAGACGCTGCCACCGCGCGCGCGGCTCGAACAGGCCTTGATCGCGTCGGTCGCCGTACAGACCGACCCTGCACATCCGAAGGGATGCATGATGACGTTGTCAGCGATCGTTTCGTCCGAGGCTGGCGCGCCGACCCGAGCGCTGACGCGTGCCGAACGGGACATCACCCGGCAGGCGTTGCAGCGGTGCATCGCCGCCGGCGTCAGTGCTGGCGATCTCGAACCCACCACGGACGTCGCGGGCCTCACCGCGCTGTACGACGGGCTGGTGCTGGGCATCTCGATCCAGGCGCGGGACGGCGTTTTGGCCGAGACGCTGCGCGGCGCGATCGGAAATGCGATGGCGGCGTGGGATGTGCTTTGTCGGCCGATGCCGCGGGACCTGGACCGTCGACTGGTTTGAGCGTCCTGGCGAGGCAACCTTATACTCTTTGAAAGTGACGCCGGGCTGTTCGCCAGAACGCAAACTATTTCCATTCCAGGCGGACGCTGCACGGTAACAATGCTGGCGCTCCCTGACTGGCCATTCCCTTCGCGGCTCTGTGGCAAGCCTGCACCCAAACGGATATGCAGATGCGGGCCTGTGCCCCCCAACTGGACTTAGTCCAGTCGTCTTGAGGAACGGGAGTCTTCCCCGTCCGTCACGCCGTCCCCGGCGGAAGGATTGACAAGACGAATGCCGAACGATCCTAGGATGTCGACAGACAATCCGGGGGGACAAACCATGAAGACGATATTCGCGACCTTCGCCGCCGCTACGCTCGCGCCATTCGCGGGACCTGCGATCGCGCAGAGCAACGTCCCGGCGGCGATCCACTATGAGATCGGTTTTCCCAACGCGGTCCATCACGAGGCGCAGGTGACCGTCACCTGGCGCGACCTCGGCTCTGCCCCCTTGCGTGTCCAGATGGCGCGCTCCTCACCCGGCCGCTACGCGATCCACGAATTCGCCAAGAACGTCTATGCGCTGTCCGCCGGGGATGGCCGCGGTCGCGCGCTCGCGGTGACGCGGACCGACCCCTATGGCTGGACGGTCGCCGGGCACGACGGGACGGTGACGATCACCTACACGCTGTTCGGCGATCACGGCGACGGCACCTATGCGCAGATCGACGCGACCCACGCGCATCTAAACATGCCCGCGACCTTCCTATGGGCGGTCGGACAAGAAAAGCGCCCGATCCGCGTCCGGTTCATGCCCTTCGACCCCAAGTGGAAGATCGCGACCCAGCTCCAGCCAACCGCCGACCGCGACACCTTCGCCGCGCCCGACTTCCAATATTTTATGGACAGCCCGACCGAGCTGTCCGATTTCGACCTGCGCGAATGGCAGGTCGGGGACGGGCCGACGCGCGCCACGATCCGCCTCGCGGTCCATCACGACGGCACGCCCGTCGACCTCGATCGCTTCGCGACCAGCGCCAAGAAGGTCGTCGCGCAGCAGATTGCGATGTGGGGCGAACACCCCGCCTACGACTTCGGCACCTATACCTTCATCGCCGATTACATGCCGCAGATCAGCGGCGACGGCATGGAGCATAGCAACTCGACGATCATCTCGCAGCCACGCTCGTTCAAAGCGGCGAACTTCGCGCAACTCGGCACCCTCAGCCACGAATTCTTCCACAGCTGGAACGTCGAGCGGATCCGCCCCGCCGAACTCGAGCCGTTCGACTTCACCCGCGCCAACCCGACCCCATCGCTGTGGCTCGCGGAGGGGTTCACGCAATATTACGGGCCGCTGATGATCCGCCGAGCAGGTGAATCCGCGGTCGACGCGTATCTGCGCGGGGTCGGCTCGACCGTCGACGCGCTGACCAACGGTACCGCCCGCAACTATGGCGGCCCGCAGGAGATGAGCCTGCGGGCACCGTTCGTCGATGCGGCGAAGGCGATCGACACGACCAACCCCAACATCTTCATATCCTATTACACTTATGGCGCCGGTATCGCGCTCGCTCTCGACCTGACGCTGCGCCAGCGGTACCCGGGCGTTACGCTCGATACGTACATGCGCTACCTGTGGCAGACCTTCGGCAAGACCGAGCGCCCCTATACCCGCGCCGACCTGTCGCGCGCGTTGGGCGTGGTGACCAAAGACCCGGCCTTCGCAGACGCCTTCTTCAAGGCCTCGATCGATGCCAGCGCGCTCCCAGATTATGCCCCGCTGCTCGCCCAGGCGGGTCTGCTGCTCCGTCCCGCCAAACCGACCGCGGCGTGGTTCGGCAACGTCCGGCTCAAGGCGACCGGCACCGAAGTCCGCATCGATGGCGCGCCCGCGCCGGGCACGCCGCTCTACCGCGCGGGTCTCGACAATGGCGACCAGATCGTCAGCCTGAGCGGGACGCCGATCACCAGCGATGCCGACGCAACGGCGGCGCTGGGGCGCGCCAAACCCGGCCAGACCGTCGAGATCACCTACCGCCAGCGTGGCATTGAGCGCCGCGCGAGCGTGACGTTCATCGCCGATCCCACCGTCGAGGTCGTCCGCTCCGAAACCGCGGGCATCGCACCAACCGCCCGACAACTGGCGTTCCGCACCGCGTGGCTCGGACTGGATGCAGCGGCCAGCTAGGCGGGATCGGAGTCAGGATTGTCGAATGTCCTGAAGGCCGACCCATCTATGTCCGTGTGGATCAACACAGCCTGCGTTTGTAGCCTTTTATCAGGGACTTTGCCTGGCCTCGTGGCATGAATCGATGGCCGATCAGCGCAGTGCTTCCCAGCACAGTGCGCTACCATGCGCTGGCGACGCGGCTTGTCAAGGAAGCCCGCACCGGGAGTCTGGCCAGGGGATTGGCTAGCTAGTCCGTCCATTGATGGTCACCCGGCCCACCCCCGCTGTGACGAGTTGCCTTGGTCGGGCGTAAGGTCTCCCGATATCCCCCGGTTGGATCAGCTTCGAACCAAAGCGCCGACACCGAAAGGATCCTGTTTCTAGTAGGAGTATTGAATTGTAATGCGTAGGTTGTGCTCAATTCGAAGCAATCGACGTGCGGAGACAGGGGAGCGATGCGGTATCTGTCGATCATGCTGGGCTGTGCGACGCTGCTCGTCGCACCCGCGCCCATAACTGCCGCCGAGCGACCGCCGCTCGCTGCGCCGGCGGAAAAGCAGCGGATGATCGTCCTGAGCGACATCGAAGCCGACCCCGACGACACGCAGTCCTTCATCCGGCTGTTTCTCTACGCCAGCGAGATCGACCTCGAAGGCCTGATTTCGACCACGTCGGTTCACATGAAGACCGCGATCCACCCCGATTCGATCCGCCGCATCATCCTGGGCTATGCGCAGGTGCACCCCAATCTGCTGAACCATGAGGCCGGTTTCCCGACCCCCGATCGGCTGCGGTCACTCGTCCGCGACGGGCAGCGGGGCTATGGCATGGCGACGGTCGGCGCTGGCAAGGACACGCCGGGATCGCGGCTGATCGTCGAGGCGCTCGAGCGCCCCGATCCGCGGCCGCTGTGGATCTCGGTATGGGGCGGCGCGAACACGCTGGCGCAGGCGCTTCACGCCATTCGCGAGACCCGATCGCCCGAAACCGCCCGGCGGCTGATCGCCAAGCTGCGGGTCTACACCATCTCCGACCAGGACGACGCCGGTGCGTGGATCCGCAAAAGCTTCCCCGATCTGTTCTACGTCGTCAGCCCCGGCGGGTATGGCGCGGGCACCTGGACCGGAATCCACACGCTGATCGATGGGGCGGACAACAGGACGATCAGCAATGCGTGGCTCCGCGACACTATCCAGCAAGGGCATGGACCGCTCGGCGCGCTCTATCCCGACGTGTCCTACGGCATGGAGGGCGATACGCCCGCGTATCTGTCGTTGATTCCGAACGGGCTGAGCGACCCGGAGCATCCCGACTGGGGCGGGTGGGGCGGCCGCTATGAACTCTATACCCCGCCGGTCGCCACCACCGACCCGAGCGGTTTCAGCGGGGTAACGATTGTGCCGGAGACGCGGTCGATCTGGACGAACGCGATCGACACGTACACGCCGCAGGTCGCACGTCCCTATGGTCGAACGGAAGGTCCCGGCGAGCGACAGGTCAAGGACTTCCGCGCCGGGATTTGGCGGTGGCGCGACGATTTCCAGAACGATTTCGCCGCCCGCATGGCGTGGACGACCCGACCGTTCGCGCAGGCGAACCATGCGCCGGTCGTTAAGCTGGCCCACCCCGACCGGCTGACCGTCAAGTCGGGCCAGCGCTTCGTGCTGAGCGCGGTCAACAGTACCGATCCCGACGGCGACAGCCTGAGCTTCCAGTGGTTCCACTATGCGGAGATCGGCCATTGGCAGACGGCAATCGCGAACGGCATTGCCGCCAATATCCATACTGTCGATTTCACCGCCCCGAGCGTCAGCGAACCGCGCGAGGCGCATTTCATCGTCCGCGTGACCGACAAGGGCGATCCGCCGCTCAGCCGTTACGAACGCGTGATCGTGACGATCACACCCTGAGCTTCGCCCTTCCTGGAGTTTGACCTCACATGCGATTCCCACGCCGACTATCCCCCGCCGCTCTGCTGGCGGCGGCTGCACTCGTCGCTCCCGCGTACGCCGACGCACCGATCATCCAGACGCGCTTCACCGCCGATCCTGCTCCGCTGGTGCATGACGGCGTCGTCTATCTCTACACGAGCCACGACGAGGACGACGCTGACGGCTTCAAGATGCTCGACTGGCGGCTGTACAGTTCGACAGACATGGCCAACTGGACCGACCGCGGCGTGGTCGCTTCGCTCAAGACCTTCCCTTGGGCGGTCCAGAGCAACGATGCGTGGGCGCCGCAAGTGGTCGCGCGGGGCGGAAAATTCTATCTGTACACGCCGATCAGCGTTGCGGGATCGCCCAAGAACGTGATCGCGGTGGCGGTTGCCGATACTCCCGCCGGTCCGTTCCGTGACGTCCTCGGCAAGCCGCTGATCGCCCCTGGGAACGGCTATATCGATCCGACCGTATGGATCGACAAGGACGGGCAAGCCTATCTCTACTGGGGCAATCCGGACCTGTGGTACGTCAAGCTCAACCGCGACATGGTGTCTTATTCAGGCCCGATTACGAAGGTGCCGCGGATCACCGATTATCAGGAGGGGCCGTGGTTCTATGAACGCAAGGGCCGCTATTACATGGCGTTCGCCTCGACCTGCTGCTCCGAAGGGATCGGCTATGCGATGAGCGAGAAGCCGACCGGGCCGTGGACCTACAAGGGGCCGATCATGGACCACGATCCCCGCGCGACGGGCAATCATCCGGGGATCATCGAGTATAAGGGCGGGTCCTATGTGTTCGGGTTCAGCTACGAACTCAACTTCGCGCTGACGCCGATCCATCATGAGCGCCGATCGGTATCGGTCGCCAAGTTCACGTACAATGCGGACGGCACGATCCCCAATCTCGGGTGGTGGGACAAGGCGCGCGCGCCGCAGATCGGGACGCTCGATCCCTATGCCCGGGTCGAGGCGGAAACGATCGCGTGGACATCGCGGATCAAGCGCGACCGTGACCGGGCCTTTGCCTGGGTGCCGGGAGTCACCACCGCGCAGGATGATCGTGGGCGGGTCTACGTCACGCGCACCGCGGATCGCAGCTACATCAAGGTCGCAGGCGTCGACTTCGGCGCGAGCGGCGCGAAGGCGTTTCACGCCGGTTATGCCAATGGCGCGCCCAACGCGACGATCGAACTACGGCTCGACCGGGTCGATGGCTCGGTGATCGGGACGATGCCCGTCGGCCCGACCGGAGCGGCGGGGCAATGGCGCGAGGCAAGCGCAGCGGTGGCCGGCGCGCGCGGGGTCCACGACCTGTACCTGGTCTTCCGGGGCGGCGATGCACCGTCGCTGGTCGATGTGGATTACTGGCGGTTCGACCGTTGAAGACTTCGCATAAAGGGGAATGTCGCATGAAAGCTCGCTGGATGGCGACCGCCGCCGCCGCCGCTATCCTGACGGCAAGCCCGACGCTCGCAAAGTCGCCCACGCCGCCGACCGGTCTCGACCCGCTTGGGCATATGCGGACCGCAGCCCCTGCAGCGGACTCGGCGTTCCACTTCCAGCGGCTGCGCAACGGGGTGCAGTTCACGCTCGGTGGCGTGACCAAATCGGTGCTCTTCTATGCCCCCGGCGTGGTGCGGGTGAATGCCAATCTCGGCCAATCCTATTGGACGCAGCGCAGCCTCGTCGTGATCCGCGAACCCGACGCAGTGCCGTTCACGGTCCGCGAGAGCGCGGGCACGCTGGAACTGGCAGGCGCAAAACTGCGCGTCGTAATCGACACCCGCACGGGGGCGATCAGCTATTACGATCCGTCCGGACGGTTGCTCACGCAGGAAAAGCGCGATGCGCCGCAGTCGATCGACAAGCGCGTCATTTCCGACGCGCCGACCTATGAAGTGGAGAACCGCTTCACGCTGAAGCCCGACGAAGGCATTTACGGCTTTGGCTTCACCAGCGACGATGCGGTGAACCGGCGCGGCAAGGACCTGCTGCTCGTTCAGACCAATGTCGGCATCATCATCCCCGTAATGGTCTCGACCGAGCGGTACGGCGTGCTGTGGGACACCTATTCACAGATGCGCTTCAAGGACGATGCCGATGGCGCGCGGCTATGGGCGGAAAGCGCGCCGGGCGGGGTCGATTATTACTTCATGGCCGGCGGAACGATGGACGGGGTGGTCAAGGCCTATCGCTGGCTGACCGGCGAAGCGCCGATGTTCCCCAAACAGGCGTTCGGGCTGTTCATGAGCAAGGAGCGCTACCCGACGCAGGACCGCATCGTCGAGGTCGCACGGACCTTCCGCAAGGAGCAGTTCCCGCTCGATTACATCGTGCAGGACTGGCAATACTGGGGCAGCGACAAGGACGGCACCTGGTCCGGGATGATCTGGGACCCGAAGCGCTATCCCGATCCGGTGGGCATGAGCCGCGAAATCCACGACCTGCACATGAAGCTGATGGTGTCGATCTGGCCGTCGGTCGGCAACGACACGCCGCTGGCGAAGGAGCTCGACCAGTCCAACCTGCGGTTCGCGCAGCTCCACTGGATCTCCAAACAGGCGCGCGTCTATGATGCGTACAGCGCCAAGGCGCGCGGGATCTATTTCAAGTACATCAAGTCCGGCTTGCTCGACAAGGGGGTCGACGCGCTGTGGATGGACGGAACCGAGGTCGAGGTCAGCTCGGCGATGTGGAACCCGGTCGACAATGTGCGTGATACCAAGGCGCTCGGCAGCAATGCGATGGGCGACTTCACGCGGTATCTGAACCCCTATTCGTTGCTGACGACGCAAGGCACCTATGACGGCGAGCGCGCGACCAGCGACAAGCGCGTGTTCACGCTGACGCGTTCGGCCTGGGCGGGCGCGCAGCGTACGGGGGCGGTGTCCTGGTCCGGCGACATCTACGCGAGCTGGAAGACCTTTGGGCAGCAGGTGTCGGGCGGCGTCAACGTCACGATCACTGGCAACCCGTATTGGACGCAGGATACCGGCGGCTTCTTCGTCAGCGATTTTCCCGGGGGCGAGAAGAACCCCGCGTGGCGCGAGCTGTTCGCGCGCTGGTTCCAATATGCGACGTTCAACCCGATCATGCGGGTCCACGGCACCAACGTCGAACGCGAGCCGTATATCTTCAAGACGCTCGATCCAGCGGTCTACAAGACGCTGCTGGACAGCGTGAACCTGCGCTACCGGCTACTGCCCTATATCTACAGCCTGAGCGCCAGGGTGACCTCCGACGGGTACACGCTGATGCGTGCGCTGCCGATGGATTTCCCGGACGATCCGGCGGTTCGCAACATCGACGACAGCTTTATGTTCGGGTCGTCGCTGCTCGTCCACCCGGTGACGCGGGCGATGTACAATATCCTGCCGTCCGGCGCGACCGTGGTGCCGACCGAGACCCTCCGCACCGCCGACGGCAAGCCCGGGATGACCGTGCAGTATTTCGCCGGCGAGAATTTCGAGAAACCGGCGGGCACCGTGGCCGATGCGAAGATCGATCACACCTGGCCCGATCCGCCGCTCGCCGAACTGCCGCCGGGCCTGACCTCGCTCAGCCACTTCTCTGCGCGCTGGCAGGGGGAGCTGGTCGCGCCCGAGGACGGCGAATATGAGATCGGCCTGACGGGCAACGACGGGATGCGGATGTTCCTGGGCGGCAAGCCTGCGATCGACGACTGGAACCGCAGCGCGACCCGCACGCGGGTGGTGCGGCATACGCTTCGGAAGGGCGAGCGGCTGCCGGTACGGCTCGAGTTCTTTCACCCGGAAGGCGGGCGGGTGTTCCGCTTCGTCTGGCGCACCCCGAGCGAGCTGAAGCGCAATGCCGCGATCCTGAACGCGCCGCGCGACTTGATCATGCGGACGTATCTGCCACGCGGCAACGACTGGTACGATTTCTGGACGAACCAGCGCTACCCCGGCGGCACCACCGCAACGCGCGAAGCGCCGCTCGACGTGATACCGCTCTATGTCCGCGCTGGCGCGATCATACCGATGGGTCCGGTACTGCAATATGCGACCGAGCGACCCGATGCTCCCTATGAGGTCCGCATCTATCCAGGGGCAGACGGTCACTTCACGCTGTATGAGGATGACAACGAGACCTATGCTTACGAGAAAGGGCAGTCGGCCCGATACGATCTGGCGTGGAACGACGCCAAGCGGACGCTAACGATCGGCGCGCGGCGCGGCTCCTTCCCCGGCATGGTGCAGAAACGGACGTTGAATGTAGTCGTGATGAGCCGTGCAGGTGGCGCAGAAACAGGGCAGCGAGATACGCGTACACTCCAGTATGACGGACGTACGGTCAGTGTTCACTTCGATCGCGGTGGCTAAGCAAGCCTGCCAATTCTAGGTAGTGACTCAGCGTCGCGCGGGGACGGTCATTTCGCTTATTGTCGCAGTACCTCATCCGCCTTTTTGGGCGGACAATTCCAAGCCCTCAATCGCAGCGGGCAATGGATATCCGCTCTTGCCTGCAGCGCAACACTGGTTTCTGGTCGATGGCGAAGAGTGCGGGACGACCACCGATTAGCCGTCCAACGTCAGCAATCTTATAAAGCCAAAATGCTGCCGCCCATCAACCTTGCGGCTAGATCGCATGCGGCAGTCTTGAACGCGGACGGCCCTAGCGCCGCTCCCCAAGGACGGAACCGGGAATACCCCCCAGACCGCCCCCGGTTGCTGTGCCAATAGGTCCAGCACTGCCAAGGCAACCAAGCGAAGCCGCACAGCACCGATCTCGGGCCCTACAGGTCGGCGAGTTCGGCGTACACGATCCTCGTTGCCATCTGAGCGTGCAGGAAAGAGAAGAACGCCCGCATAATATTCCAGATTGCCAAACTGCCCAGCGATGTGTCGCATCGCAGTGGACATGATCGTTGCGGCGATCGCGATCATGGACCGCGCCGCCATCACCGCCGCGAGGACGAACTGGCGGCGTACCGCGGGCGCACGCGAAGCGCCTTACTCACGCCCCCGCCTGGCTCGACACGCTGATGGGTCGCTGGCGGCGATCCGCGACTGTAAAGAGCAACGCGAGCGCCCAGACGGCGAGTCCGCCCAGGGCCAGCGCACAGCCCACCCACCCGGTTGACGTCCAGCCATATCCGGCCGCGACCACCATTCCGGCGAGCCATGGTCCGAGCGCATTGGCGGTGTTGAACGCCGAGTGATTGAGCGCCGCGGCCAAGCCTTGCGCATCCTCCGCCACATCCATCAGTCGGGTCTGCAACACGGTGCCGAGCGCACCGCCGAGCCCGATCGCGAACACCGCCAGGATGATCGACCACAAATGATGCGCTGCCACGGTGTAGACCGCGAGCGACGCGGCGCTCCACACCAGCAACGCGCCCGCGGTCGGCATCAAAGCGCGGTCGGCGAAGCGCGGAATGATCAGATTACCCGCCGTCATGCCGATCCCGAACACCGCGAGCACCAGCGGCACCATCGTCGATCGCACGCCCGTCACTTCGACCAGCGTGGACGCGAGATAGGTATAGACCGCGAACAGCCCGCCAAAGCCGATCGCGCCGATCCCGAGCGTCAGCCACACTTGCGGCCGGCGCAACGCGCCCAGTTCGCGGAGCGGACTCGCGTCCGCGTCGGGCCGGTCGCGCGGGACGATCGCCAGCACCAGCACCACGGTCGCGAGCGCGCAGACGGTCACGACGCTGAACCCCCAACGCCAGCCTGCCACCTGTCCGAGCCAATTGGCGAAGGGTACGCCGATAATGGTGGCGGTCGTCAGCCCGAGCATCACGCGTCCCACGGCCTGCGTGCGCTGCTCCGGGGGGACGAGCGATGCGGCGACCAGCGACGCGATGCCGAAATAGGCCCCATGCGGCAAGCCGCTGAGGAAGCGGAACACGAGCATCGCATGGTAGGATGGCGCCAGCGCGCTCAACCCGTTGGCGAGCGCGAAGAGCGACATCAGCACGATCAGCAGCGTACGGCGGCTGAGGCGAGCGCCGAACACGGTCAGCAACGGCGCGCCGACCACGACGCCGAGCGCATAGACGCTGATGACGTTCCCGGCGGTCGGCTCGTCGATGTGCAACCCACGCGACATGTACGGCAGCAGGCTCATCGTCGCGAACTCGGTCACGCCGATCGCAAAGCCGCCGAGCGCCAGCGCGAAGTGGATCAACCCGACCGATGCAGGCCGGTCGGGTGTAGGGTCAGGCATACGATAACGTCCAAATGGTGCAGCGCAGCAACGCGCGAACGTGCGTTTGGCTGCCTTTGACATTCCCGATCCCGCCGATGGATTTGATCGTATGAGTTTGGCACCTGCGATCCTCGAAAGACCGCATGCGGGGACCGCGCCTGTTCAACAGTAGCTTAGTGAGCGTACGCGGCAGCTGAAAATGGCCGGGTCACGCGCCTCCAGATCCTGCCACTGCGTGTTGCAAAGAAGTGTTGATTGAGGCGCTGGTTTCTCATCCCCAACCGGTCCTGGTCGGATGTCCGCCGCAGGCATGCAAGCGCATCCAAGAAGCCCCCGGGCGCCCGCAGGATTCTCTCGGCGATCAGCACGACGTAGCTCGCAGAATCCCAGCATTCACCACGCGTCTTTTTGCCCATGGGATCGTTGTGCAAGCTCCCAAACCGGAGTCTTCCATGATCGATAACAATGACGTGTCCGTATTGAACGGCCTTATCAAGACCACGCTCGACAGCATGATGGGGTACGAGGACGCCGCCAAGGACGCAGAGAGCACCCAGTACGCGACCATGTTCGCCGACTTCGCCCGGGATCGAGCAAAAGTCGCGACCGACCTGCAGAACCAGGTCCGCACCCTCGGCGGCGAACCGGAACTCGACTCCAGCATGCTGGCTGCCGCGCACCGCACGTTCATGGACCTGAAGCAGGCGATCACCGGCAAGGACGACAAGGCAATCATTCAGGAGGTCGAGCGCGGCGAGGACCATATCAAGGCAAAATTCGAAGACGCTATGAAGGACGGCACCCTGGCGTCTGAAACGCGTGAAGCGATCACGACCGCCTTTGCTTCAGTCCGCGAAGGCCACGACAAAATGAGCGCGCTAAAGCATAACGCTGCATAACGAGTACAGGGCGGCGGAACGTATCTGCCGCCCTGCTCTTTCTGCAGTATTCCCGACGTTCCCACCCTACAACTCGACGTTCGGCCTTTCTGTCACTCTTCCAAGCTACGGACGTCCGTTCATCTTCGCGGTCTGACAGATTGTCGTCCGCGAATGTCGCAATTTGGCGTCAATCGGCATTCGTCGAAGGCGCGCTATGAACCCTCGAAGGCGGCTAGGATCGGGCAAGGCCCCGCTGATCCCGATCCACACTCGTCCGCTAACCGCACAAGCGCCTCACGCGCTGACATTATCTCTGCAATGCTGGCATCCAGCGCCGCAATGCGCGACCGGGCAAGCTCGCGCGCGCGGTTGCGATCCTCCGTCGCGTCGAGTGCCAGCAGTTCCCCTACCTCATCCAGTGTGAACCCCGCAGCCTGTGCCTGGCGTACAAATCGGAGGCGGCGCACGTCGCCGGCACTGTAGCTGCGAAAACCGGTCCCGCCGGGTCGTGCTGGCTCGATGAGCAAACCGCGCCGCTGGTAATAGCGGACGGTCTCCACACCCACACCGCCTGCCTTGGCGAGCTTCGCGATCGTCATCGACATTGGGTGTTGACTCCGGACTATGGTACGGACCCTATAGGGGACGGGTGCAGTCATCACCAGCAAGGAACGCAGCCGTGTCAGACCGTCCTAACGCCGTCGTCCACCGCATGGTGATGCCCACGCACACTTGCCCCTACGGATTGAAGGCGCTCGACCTTCTTCGGCGGAAGGGGTTCGAGGTGGAGGACCGTCACCTCATCTCGCGCGAAGAGACGGACGCGTTCAAGGCGGCCCACGCCGTGAAGACGACGCCTCAAGTGTTCATCGACGGCGAGCGCATCGGCGGTTACGACGACGTACGCCGCCACTTCGGCATGCACGTCGCGGAGCCGGGCTCCACGAGTTATCGTCCCGTCGCCGTTCTGTTCGCGATGGCGGCCCTGCTCGCTATGGCAGCCAGCTATGCTGCCTTCGGTTCGCCCTTCACCGCTTACGCGCTTCAGTGGTTCGGTGGCTTCAGCATGGCCGTCCTCGCACTGATCAAGTTGCAAGACATCGATAAATTCTCGACCATGTTTCTCAACTATGACCTGCTGGCAAAGCGCTGGGTGCCATACGGCCACGTCTACCCGTTCGCCGAAGGGCTTGCGGGCGTGCTGATGGTGGCGAACGCGCTTAACTGGCTGTCCATCCCAATAGCGCTGTTCATCGGCATCGTGGGCGCCGTGTCAGTGTTCAAGGCCGTCTACGTTGACAGGCGCGAGCTCAAGTGCGCGTGCGTGGGCGGCTCTTCCAACGTGCCGCTCGGCTTCGTTTCCCTGACCGAGAACCTCGGCATGATCGCCATGGCAATCTGGATGCTTGCCAGGATGTGAGCCGGACGGAACTCCCGCCATCACCCTATACGGTCGAACCACATCATGCGTTCGCGCCACCTCGCCGTCACCGCGCTCGCCCGGCTGGCTGTCGCCCCCGTCCAGTCCATGCCCGGCAGGACCCACGATGCGAAATTCGCAAGCACATTGCTGCCCCCCGCCAACTTCCCCCGTTCGTTCATGTCCGAAGCACGACCAGTTTGCAGGCGTTTCTCGAGGTCGCGGAGAAGCACGACGGCACAAGCACAGATAGACAGTATTTCACAGCGGGCGCTGGAAAGTCGCCTCACCTGAAGCTTAGGCTCAGCGAAGGAGAACATGGCAGGGTAATGGAAATGGCGTTCTGCTGCTTTCTATTGCGGTCGTAATCGGCAAAGCGCGGGAGACAGACGCAGCTATTCGCCGATTTATAGTCACCGACGGGGCTTATATTAGAATTACTCAACGAAACCATTGACAAAGAGAACGACCCGACGATCGCGGTCAACCGATACGAAGCTGAAGCTGACCTGCTTCACTTGGCCCATCAACGGATATTCCATGGCAATGCTTCCTGCGCGCAAAAGGCAGTAAAGAAGGTTTCACACCCGTCTCGCGATTCCAGACCGGGCCGCAAACTATGTCCTTTCCAAAGTTAAGAAGGTTGGTTTCTGATCTACAGTGATTCAAGTGATCCACTATATCACCCGACCAGTATGTAATTTTGTGTGAACAACACTAAAACCGTAACCACAGGATTCCGCTTAGACTCCGCTGCCAACATTTGTGTAGATACTGTAATGTTACAGTATTTACCGTTCTATTATGGTCGTTGTTTAAAGACATTCTACTTCACAACGTTAATCCATCAACCGATATGATACACGTAGTTCTGCGAAATAGTTCAGCCTGATACCGAATAACAGGCAGGTTACGTAGCTTACGGAGAGTCCAGGACCATTTGGCGATATCCGCGTCCAGTTTGAAAAGGCGAATTTAGTAAGGCGTACGCGCCGGGCCGTGACTCTGCCCGCATAAGCGGTAGCGCATGATCAAGGGCGTTCGGTACGGGCGCACATCATGTCGTGGTCCGGGAGGGGGCGATCGAAGGACGATCCATCGACGCCATGCGGAGGGGGCTCGAGGCATGATGATCGCGGCGCGCGTGCGGGGGCGTTGGCCAGTATCGACGATGTTCGGGTACGCATTTCGGGGTCGGCCCCTGCCCCGAGTCAGCAGCACGGAAATCGATGCAGAGGAGATCGCCGGTACGCGTCGCGGCCCGCGTCGCACGCGAACGTCGGCGACCGCGTTCGCCGTTGCTGCCATCGCTGCTGCGGCCGGGTTGGGCGCGACGCCCGCGAGCGCGTCGAACGGCTGTACCGCGGTCAACAATGGCACGCTCAGCCACACCTCGACCGTGTCCGATTCAACCTTTCAGGTCGTCACGCGCGCGGTCAATGCGGGGCTGACGACGGAGCAGTTCACCTCGGGCGACGCCATTCATTACAGTTATACGATTTCCAATCCCAATGGCGGCGTCCATGCCTATTACCGGCCGACCAACGCCGCGGGGGGCGCTGCTTCCTCCGTCGCCTTCATCGGGACGAGTACAAACACCTCCACCGTCGGCGATGTCACATCGAGCGGATCGGGATCCGTCACGCTCCCGGCCAACATCACCGATATTTATCTTTACGATACTCAGCTGAATGCGGGCACGAGCGCGACGATCAGCTGGACAGTGACCTGCACCCCGGCCGGCGGGGCCGCCAGTCCCGCGATCACCGCGCTCAGCCCGACCAGTGGCCCCGTCGGCGGCGGCACCTCGGTGACACTCACCGGCACCGCGCTCACCGGCGCCACCGCGGTCAGTTTCGGCGGGGTCGCCGCCACCGGTTTCACCGTCAACAGCGCGACGTCGATCACCGCCACCGCGCCCGCGGCGGCGGCGGCGGGTGTGGTCAACGTCACCGCGACCACCGGCGCGGGCACCAGCACTGCCGCGGCGGGCAACCAGTTCACCTATGCCGCGCCAACCGTGACCGGCGTCAGTCCGGCCGCGCTGGTCGCGGGCGCGACGGGATCGATCACGATCACGGGGACGAACTTCGTGCCCGGCAACACCAGCGTCGCCGTCGGTGGCACCGCCGCGACGGGGGTCAGCTGTTCGTCCGCGACGAGCTGTACGGCCACCGCACCCGCCCGCAGCGCAGGCGTCTACGACGTGGTGGTGACGACGGGCAGCGTCGCATCTGCCACCTCGGCGGCCGACCAGCTGGTGTACGCGGCACCGCCGGGCGTCGCGGCGGCGTTCAGCCCCGCGTCGATCACCAGCGCGCAGACGAGCACGCTCACCGTGACGCTGACCAACGGCAACAGCGGCACGGCGCTGAGCGGCGTGGCGCTCGCCACGACGACGCTGCCCGCTGGATTGACCGGTTCGGGCAGTGGAACGACCTGTTCGGGCACGCTAAACGCGACGAGCACGACGTTCGCGCTGTCGGGTGCCGGACTCGCCGCTAGTGCGAGCTGCACCGTGACGCTGACCGTCAGCCCGTCCGGGGGCGCAGCGACGTATAATCTGACGACCGGTGCGGTCTCCGCGAGCGGCCCGACCACGCTGACCGGCAGCACTGCTGGCAGCACGCTGACGGTCACCCCCCCGGCCCTCACCACCACGCAATCCACCGCGAGCGTGACGGGCACGGTGGGCACCGCGCTGTCCGCCGTTACGCCCGTCATCGCCAGCGGCGGCACGACGCCCTACAGCTTCGCGCTATCGGGCGGGACGCTCCCGACCGGGCTTGCCTTCGACACGACGACGGGTCAGCTGAGCGGCACGCCGAGCACCGCGCTGGCAGCGACGACGTTCACCGTCACCGCGACGGACGCCACAAGCCCGACCGCACAGACGTCGGCAAAGACATTTCAACTGACCGTGGCCGCAGGATCGCAGACGATCACCTTCGCGGCGCTTTCCAACGCCTCGCTCTCCGCCTCGCCGCTGACGCTCACCGCGACCGCATCGTCGGGGCTCACGGTCGCGTTCAGTTCGGCAACGACCAGCGTCTGCACTGTCGCGGGCAGCAGCGTCACGCTGCTCACCACCGGCACCTGCACGATCGACGCGGACCAGCCGGGCAACGCCAACATCGCCGCCGCCCCGCAAGTCCAGCGCAGCTTTACCGTCACTCCGGCGACGCTATCGGTGACCCCCGGGGCCGTCTCCGGCGCGAGTGTCGGCGGCAGCTACAGTCAGGCCAACCCCGCCTCGGGCGGCACCGCGCCGTACAGCTATACGCTGGCAAGCGGCACGCTCCCGGCGGGCACGACGCTCGGCGCGAGCACCGGTATAGTCACGGGCACTCCAACGATCGCAGGCGCGTTCAGCTATGCGATCCAGGCGAGCGACAGCCAGGGCGTTCCTGCAACCGCAACCGGCGCGACCGTGTCGGGCAGTATCGCGCAGGGCACCCAGACGATCAGCTTCGGTGCGCTTTCAAACGCGTCGCTCTCCG
>Ga0265798_10001011_pt1 | contig 44880 bp, 37 predicted proteins | sample P3T30metagenome_FD_192430 | JGI IMG/M metagenome (GOLD analysis project Ga0265798, IMG submission 192430) | Plant litter microbial communities from East Loma Ridge, Irvine, California - P3 T30 | ecosystem: Environmental > Terrestrial > Plant litter > Unclassified | place: USA: California... | reverse complement strand
CGCACCGAACGCAGGTTATGGAACCAGCCATTACTGTCCTCTCATCCTTTTACTGATGCACAAAGCCACCTTAAATTAGGGACGTGAAATATGAATTTTATAAGCCCAAGACAGCACTAAGCCAAGCTGATAACCTTACCCAATCGGTCGGAGAAGTGACTATCGGAGAAATGCTTGATTCTATCGGCTAATAGCACACTCCCCGGGGCTTGCTGCAACGTATACAACCGCGCCTGGGCCAGTAGGTTGACCTTAAACAAGTCGTAGTCGCGGGTAATGGCGGGGTCGGTTATAAAATTCAGGGCGTTGGTCAGAAACCCGAGCAGCCCTTCTTCCTCGTAGGAAACCTTGGCGTGCAGCCAGTTGTAGAGCACCATTCTGTTGTAAGTTTCCGTTTCCATTTCGGCTAGTAGCTGCGCGAAGAAAACGCGGTGGTAGTAGGCGCTGCCGTACGTTTCGTGGTGCAAAAGCAGAATATTTTGCCGGGCCAACTGGCCAAAAAGCTGGTCTAGCGCGCTCTCCTGCAAGGTGCGCACGCTCGTTATGGCCACGCCGTGCCAGTCGTCCATCAGCAAGTCGGTGGCCTCCCCAGCGTGCGTAAAAACTATCGCGTTCTTCAGCAGCTGGTGGCCGTTTTCGTAAGATTTTTCCTTGAATAGAACAGTTGAAATATTAAGTAGCTGCCCAATTCGCCAGTACAGAAAGGCCGGGTAACCCTGCCGCTCCAGCGCGGCACTGAGGCCAAATCCCTCGCGCAGCAGATTAATTGCCCGTTCGTTTTGCTGGGTTTTGTAGTAGTAGTTGCTCCAGGCGCCCAGCCGAAACAGCTGCACAAAGTCGAGGGCGGCACTGGGCAGGCTAGCCAGCTGCGCATCGCAATGGTGCAGCTGCGCCTGCGCACCCGCCGGGTTGTTTTCGCGGCAAAGCTGCACCGCCCGGAAGTAATCGCTCACTGCTTGCCGGGCCAGCAGCAGGCCAGCAGGGCCTACCCGTGCCTGCAACTCAGTGTTTATCAGGCTTGAAAACAGCGCATCGGCTCCTTTATTGAGGCTAGCCGGCGCGGCCGGTGGCCCAGCTGCCTCCAGCTGGCCTACAAAGTCTGACAGGCAATTGGGCATACACGTATACGCTACTTCGTGGGTGATGTACCGGGTGGGCGCGGCCGGCCAGGGGCTAGCCAGGCAACAAAGCACGGCGCGGGCGGGCAGGCGGGTACAAAAATTCGACAAAGTGCCCCGGTGTTATTCGACCAACCTACCCCGTGGGCAGACGTATCGCCCGCGTTACTACTCGGCCGGGGCGCTAGCCCCGCCGCACAAGCTGATACAGCGTTTCGCGGTAGGTATCGCTCACCGGAATCTGCTTATCCTCAATGTAGAGCGTGTTGCCATCAATGAGCCGCACGTGATTGAGCGATACGATGTAGGACTTATGCACGCGCAGAAACGGGGGCCGGGGCAGGATGTCGGCCAGCTCCTTCAGCGTTTGGTAAGTCACTATCCGCTGGCCCGGCAGGTGCAGCACCACATAGTTGTTGAGTCCCTCCACGTAGAGCAGGTCGGCGTGGTTGATGCGCAGGTACTTGTTTTTGGTTTCCCCTTTCACGAAGAGGTAGCCGCTCGGGGCCGGGCTAGCCGGCGCGGGGGCGGGGCCAGGCGCGGGCGGCTGGAGCAGGGCCAGCACTTTGTGGGCCGCCTTCAAAAACCGCTCGAAGGCCACGGGCTTGAGCAGGTAGTCGGCCACGTCGTTTTCGAAGCCGTCGAGGGCATACTCGGGGTAGGCGGTGGTGAGCACCACTTTGCAGCGCGGCCCGCACAGGCGCATGAATTGCAGGCCCGTGAGGCGCGGCATCTGAATATCCAAAAACACCACATCGGCGCGGCCCTCCTGCACCCAGGTCAGGCCCTCGACGGGGTCGGTAGTGGTGCCGGCCAGCGCCAGAAAAGGCACCTGGCTGATGTAGTCGGCCAGGATAGCCAGCGCGGGGGGCTCATCGTCGATAACTAGGCAGCGAAGCATGGGACTGAGCAAAAGCACTATAGCGTATCAGCCAGGGCTGAGCGGCGGGTGGCGGCCCCGGCGGCGGGCCGGGCCAGGGCTGGGGCGGCAGCATCCTCAACCAGGCGCAAGTACGCTCGAAATACCGGCCCCACCGGCCCCACCTGCAACGTGTGGCGGCCGTGGTAGAGCAGCGCCAGCCGGCGGCGCAGGTTGGTGAGGCCAATGCCGCTGGTGGCATCGGGTGTAGCCGCGTGGCAGTGGTTTTCTACGGTAAACTCCACCACGCCCGGCTGAAGCACGAGGTGCATGCGCACGGGCGTGGCGGGGTCGTCGAGCACGCCGTGCTTAAAGGCATTTTCGACAAAGGGAATGAGCAGCAGCGGGGCCACGCGATGCCCCGCCAGCGTACCCTCTACGGTGAGCTCGGCGCACAGGCAATTGGGAAAGCGCAGGCGGTAGAGGGCGAGAAAGTGTTCAAGGTAGTCGATTTCCTGGGTTAGGTCTACCCGGCCATCGGGGGTTTCGCGCAGCATATAGCGCATGAGGGCAGAGAGTTGCAGCAGCGCCTCGGCCAGCGCCTTGTTGACGCCGTAGGCCATGCCGTAGAGCATGTTGAGCGTATTATACAAGAAGTGCGGATTGAGCTGGGTTTTGAGAAAAGCGGCCTCGGCTACCCGCTTTTCGCCCACCAGCAGCCGGTGCTCGCGCTCGCGGCGCAGGGCCTCCTCGCCGGCCCAGAGCGCGGCACTGAGCACGAGCGTGGGCACCGCGAAGTACGTATTCTCGCGGATGTACTGGCCGATGGTGGTGTCGGGCGTGTAATTGTGAAAACCCAGCAAGGCGGGAAACAAGCTCTCATCGAGGCCCGCGCGCACCCCGGTAAAGAGCAGCGCCGCCGCGCCCAGGCCCAGCAGCAGCAGCGGCAGGCGCCCCACCCGCAGCAGGTGCGGGTACACGAGCAGGTAGCAGAAGTAGAAGGTGACAATGCGCGACACCGAAAAGGACGCGGTGTGCCACAGCGCCTTGTGCAGCTCAAAGCCCTGGCGCCCCCCAAAGTCGCCGAGCAGCGAGTAGCCCGAAGAGGCTAGCCAGGCCAGCACGTGCCAGCGAAAAATATTGCGAAAGGGGAGCCTGGTCATAGCAGCAGCGCGGGTGAGTAGCCAAAGCTACCGGGCCGGCCGCGCCGGGGCAGCTTTATTATGTCAACGGCCGGGTTGCGGCGGCCAATGGGCCGGCTGGGCGGGGCAGCCGCCACCCGGCCCGGCTGCCGAAGTTACCCGCCATTCCGGGGCATTGGGATAATAATTTTTACCCCAGCGGGGAGGGGCGGCCACCTTTAGGCCACCAAGCCACTTCACCCGCACTGCCATGCCCAAGCTCCGTTTTCTTCGCCGTTGCAGCCTGCTGGCCGGGGCCTTGCTGGCCCTGCTCACGCACCAGAGCAGCGCGCAGGCGCTGGTGAGCGGCCTGGTGCAGGATGCCGCGGGCCAGCCCGTGCCCTTTGCCACGGCCGTACTGCGGCACCTGCCCGATTCTACCATTGTCAATTCTCAAACCACTGGCGAGCAGGGCGATTATCACTTTGCCCAGGTGCCCGCCGGCCGGTATTGCCTGCTGGCGCTGCTGGTGGGCCAGGCCCCCGCCCGCGCCACCCTGGAGGTGGTGGGCACGGCGCCGGTGGTGGTGCCGCCGGTGCGGCTGCGGCCCCTGGCCACGGCCCTGCGCGAAGTGGTGGTGCAGGGCCACGCGCCCATTCTGGAGCAGCATGCCGACCGCACCGTGGTCAACGTAGACCGCCTGAGCACCACCGGCGACAATGCCCTGGAGGTGCTCAAAAAGGCACCCGGCGTGACGCTGGATAAGGACGACCAGGTGGTGTACCGGGGGAGCAGCAGCGTGCTGGTGATGCTCGATGGCAAGCAGACGTACCTGAGCGGCGAAGCCCTGAGTACGTACCTGAAGTCGCTGCCGGCATCGGCCATCAGCCAGATTGAGCTGCTGCCCAACCCGCCCGCCTCGCTGGATGCGGCCGGCACGGCCGGCGTCATCAATATCCGCACGCGCCGTAGCCTGCGGCCGGGCCTCACGGGCACGGCTACGCTAGGCACGGGCTACGGGCGCTACGAAAAGGCCTCGGGCAGCGCCAACCTGGCCTACAACGTGGGCAAGATGCGGGCCTTTGGCCGCCTGAGCGCCGGGCGCAACAACCGGTTTAACAACACGGTCATCATCCGCCAGATTCGCGATACTACCTTCACCCAAGAGCGGTATTGGCACCCTATCAGCCACGTAGTTAACTATGCGCTGGGGGCCGATATGGCCCTCACCCCGCGCCAAACGCTGGGAGCCCAGGTGCGCGGGGCCGTGAGTAGCTCCGATGCCCAAACGCTCACCCAGTCGGTAGCCACGGCGGCCGATGGCCAGCCCGCCGGCAGCCTGGCCATGAGCAGCCCCCAGCAGAGCGGCACCATGGACCTGGCCGCCAATCTCAACTATGCCCTGGCCTTCGACAGCACCGGGCGCAAGCTCACGGCCGATGCCGACTTTATTCGGTACACCAGCACTAACTACCAGGATTTCTTGCCCCTCGGTACCCCGCCGGCCAATGCCCCGGGCGCGCTCAACGGCCAGCAACGCAGTGACCAGTCGTCGGCCGTGCTCATCCGGTCGCTACGCACCGACTACGTGCAGCCGGTGGCGGGCACCGCCTGGCGCGCCGAGGCGGGGGCTAAGGTCAGCTGGGTGACTACCCACAGCAACGTGGCCTTCGACCAATTGATGGCGGCCGATACGTGGCGGCCCGACCCGCTGCGGACCAACCAGTTTCGGTACGATGAGACGATTGCGGCCGGCTACGCTACCCTGAGCACCAGCCTGCGCCAGCTGGAGCTCAAGGCCGGGCTGCGCGGCGAGCACACCCAGTCGGTGGGCGAGTCGGCCACTACCGGCCAGCGCGTGGTGCGCAGCTATTTTCAGCTGTTTCCCACGCTTTTTCTCAGCTATAAGCTCGGTGAGCGCGACCAGCTAAGCTTGTCGGCCGGGCGGCGCATCAGCCGGCCCTCTTACCAGAGCCTGAACCCCTTCGTGGTGTACACCGACACCTACACCGCGCTGCAAGGCAACCCGTTTCTGCTGCCCTCGCTGGCCCGCTCGGTGGTGCTCAACTACGTGCACCACGATTTTCAGGTATTGGGCCTGAGCTACTTGCTGGAAAATGACGTGGTAAACCTAGTAGTGTCTCAAAACGACCAGACGAAGGTTACCACCAGCACGCCGCAAAACCTGGACCGCGCCCTGACCCTGACCCTAACCTCGGGCGGGCACACCACCCTGCAACCGTGGTGGGGCATGGACAACCAGCTGCTGGGCAGCTACAACGAGGTGCAAACCCGCGTCGAGGGCCAGGCCGTGCAGTTGCGCCGCTTCGCGTGGTCGGCCACCTCGGAGCACATTTTTCGCCTGCCCCGCCAGTACCAGGTGCTAGTAGGGGGGCGCTACGAGTCGCCCAGCGTGCTGGGCCTGTACTACACCAGGGCTAGCGGCGCCCTCAACCTGGGCGTTAAAAAACAGCTCTGGAACGACCGGGCTACGCTAGCCCTGCGCATCAACGATGTGCTGAACGTGGACCGCTTTCGCGCTACGATGGACTACAACAACGTGCACCTGGTTTGGAACAACCAGTGGGAAAGCCGCCGGGTGGCGCTCGCATTCACTTGCAAGCTTGGCAGCGGCAAAACCAACGGCAGCCGCACCAACGGCAGCGCCGACGAAGAAGGCCGCGCCGGGCACTAGCCAGACAAAGCCGGGGCTGCTGCTGCAAGTAGAGCAGCGCCTATCATTCATATGTCGAAGGTTTTAGTATATTGGTCGATATTTCTTTGCTGACTGCTACTAATTTTTTAGTATGCATCAGGGTATCCCGTTTTACCTGTGCACCAACCTCCTACCACATGAAAAAGCACCGCCATAACCAGCAAGTACTAAGCCTCCAGAAGGAGGTAATTTCGCACTTGGCCGCCACCGACCAGCTCGTACGGGCAGCCGCTCAGCCGCTGGCCACCGAAACCACGGACAGGTCTACCCCCGTGTGTATGGTTTTTGCCCACGAGCTGTAGGGCCAGCCGGGCAGCGCTGCTCGCCATCCTGGCCCCTTCCTTTTCCCAGCGTGTGCCAAGGGCGTGCCCGCGTCGCTGCCAGCACGCTTTAGTAAGCGCTACTGGCTCGTGCCGCCCAACCTACCAAAGCTAAAAAAGCCCGGCTGCCTGCGCAACCGGGCTTTTTTATGCACGCATTGTCGGCGAGGCGCCAGCGGCGCCCCCACTGGGGTAAGCCCGACCGCTGTGGGCCAGCCAATTACTGGCCTGCGCCGGCCCCGGTGAGCACGCAGGTGGCGTAAAAAAGCATTAGTCCCCAGCCAACAGCGACATCCACGGGGGCGTGTTAAAACATTGGTCGAAAAACAGTGTGGATTCAGACCAGCTAATTCGCGGATTAGTCTATCTTATTTTTTTTCGGTAGGGCCAGCTTGGTTATTTGTATCATCAGCAAGCCACTACGAAAATAGTCGGCTGCAAAATCTCCCTGCAACTATCGCCTTAGTACCCAATTGCATAGCAGCGACTCCAGTACCAGGCACCTAGTTGCGCCGGCCCCCCGGTGGCCAGCTGCCGCTAGCAAATACGGTACTGGCCGCTGGCACTGGTAACCCCCGCAACCCGCAAGCCGGGCGGCCCGCGCAAGCAAGGCCAGGCGCTTCGGTCTTCCTTCAACTTAGCTGTGCCCACCCGGGCCAGCCCCGCCAAAACAGTGGCCAGGTGCCGGCCCGCGCTGCTGTTTTTATTTCCCAACCCTTTTTTTCTTTTTAGTATGAAAAACCAACCTATCAAGCTCGCCATGACCTTGTCGCTGGATAAGGAAATCATCGCCAAACTGAACGCTGAGCAGCTCAGCGACGAGCAGCTCGGCAACTTGGCCGGCGGCAGCAACTCGTGCAACACGATTGCCGTGCCCGAGACTGCCCTGGGCGCTGCCCTCTCCTGTGACGTTTGCTCCTGCTAACCTTTTCCGCTCCTACTGTCATGAAGACCCAACCCATCAAACTCGCCATGACCTTGTCGCTGGATAAGGAAATTATCGCCAAGCTGAACGCTGAGCAGCTCAGCGATGAGCAGCTCGGCAACCTGGCCGGCGGTAGCCAGTCGTGCAACACGGCCGTGCCAGTAACCAACCTGGGGGCTGCGCTTTCCTGCGAAGTTTGCTCTTGCTAAGTGCGCCCTGCCGGGCGGCCGCCTCGCCCGTAGCCGGGCGCCCGGCCGCCTAGCAGTAGCCGCTGGCTAGCATACTTGGCAAGTGACTGCAAACGAGGGCGATGCCTAGTGGCTTCGCCCTCGTTTTGCGCTGGCCTGCCTGGCCGTAGCTCCCGCCCCAAGCCTTACCCCACTGGCTGAGTTTTTTGGGTGGCACGCAGCCCGTGCTACCCAGGTGGCTGGCCAGCTTATTTTTTTGCATACTCCTGCCTCACCGACCCGTCTTATGCGTAGTTCTTCTCCCCTAGAGTTGCAAGCGGAAAACTACTACATGCTCAGGCGGCCGCTGCTGCCGGTGCAAGCTATCTGGCAGCTGCACGCGGCCACCAGCCAGGACCCCCAGCTGCTGCTGCCCGCGCTACTCACGCTATTTAGCAGCCCGCTGCTTCAGGAGGCCATCTACACGGCTTCCCCGGCCCTGCACGCTGAGCTGCTCAAGGCCCTGGCTAGCGGGGGTGCCGAGCCACCCAAGCAGGCTGAAAAGCTGGCCCTGACGCTCTACAAGTACCTGCTGCGCATGAGCACGCGCTGCACGCCCTACGGTCTGTTTGCGGGCTGCGCCCGGGGCGAGCTGGGCGAGCGCACCACCATTGCCTTTGCCGCGCAAGCCCTGCGCAAGCAGTCGCGGCTGGATATGAACTACGTGAGCGAGCTAGTGCAGCACCTGCTAGCCGCCCCCGCCCTGAAGGAGCAGCTGCGCTACTACGCTAATAACAGCCTGTACCGCCTCGCCGACAAGTACCGCTACGTCGAGTCGCAGGTCAAGAACAAGCGGCGGGCCTACACCCTCACCTCCGTCACCCACACCCCGTACCTGGAGGCACTCCTGGCGGCCGCGCAGCCCGGTAGCAGCTTTGTGCACCTGGTGGGCTTGCTGGCCGAGCTAGCGCCCGAAGCTTCGGCTGCCGAAGCGCGCGCCTACGTGCATCAGCTTATCGACTCGCAGCTGCTGGTGAGCGAGCTGGAGCCTACTTTAACGGGTGATATTTACCTGGATGGTCTTCCCGGCCGGCTTCAGCACCTGCTGCCCGCCGAGCAGCTAGCCCCACTGCACCACTTGGTGGGGCTGCTGACGGCAGGCGGCGTCGCCAACTTTCAGCAGACGCACCAGCTGCTCAACGAAACCTACGAGCAATCGAACTCCAAAGACCTGATTCAGACCGACCTCTTTTTTGAGACGGAGCATAATACCCTTAGTGCTGGCACCGTAGCCATTATCAGCGGGCAGGTGAGCGAGCTATGCCGGCTGGCTACCCGCTTGCAACCACCCGACATGGTGCGTTTCGGCACCGAGTTTAGCGAGCGCTTTGAGGACCAGGAAGTGCCCCTGCTGCTCGCCCTCGACAATGAGTCGGGCGTGGGCTACGGCACCGCCGGCCCCGGCAGCGGCGACTATTTGCCCGTGCTGGAGGGCATAAAGCTGCGGGGCGAGGCCGCCGCCGCTAGCACCACCTGGAAGAAAACCGTGCAGCTCACCCACGAGCTTTACCACCGGGCGCTGCGCGAGGAAACCCTCACCGTGCACCTGACCGAAGCCGACTTGGCCGCCCTCGACGAGCAGCCCGAGGCCGCCGCCGCCACCCCCGCCAGCCTCTACGCCTTTGGCACGCTGCTGGCCAGCTCGGCCGAGCAGCTGGATGCGGGCCAGTTTCAGTTTGTGCTCAATACCTGCGCAGGGCCGTCGGCCGCCAACCTGCTGGGGCGCTTTTGCTACGGCGACGACCAGCTACTGGCCGATGTGCGCGCCACCCTGCGCCACGCCGAGCCCGATACCGAGCAGGTAGTGTACGCCGAGGTAGTGCACCTGCCCGAGGCGCGGGTGGGCAACATCCTGATGCGGCCCAACCTGCGGGCGTACGAAATTCCGTTTCTGAGCCCCGCGACCGTGGCGGCCGACTACCAGATTCCGGTGCAGGACCTGCTCATTTCGGTGCGGCAGGGCCGCGTGGTGCTGCGCTCCCAACGCCTGAACAAGCAGGTAATTCCGCGCCTGTCCACGGCGCACAACTACGCGCACGGGCTACCCATCTACCGGTTTTTGTGCGACTTACAAAAAACTGACACCTACTCCGGCGTCAACTGGCACTGGGGAACCTTGAGCGAACAGGCGTTTTTGCCGCGTGTTGAGTACAAGAATATTATCGTTGCGAAGGCCCGCTGGCTCATCAAGCGCGAGCGGCTCACTGCCGACCCCACCCAGGCCGATGCCTCCTCCGATGCCCAGCTGCGCTACTACCTGGCCAGCCACAAGCTGCCGCGCTACTTTTGCCTGGCCGAGCACGACAATGAGCTGCTGATTGACAGTGAGCACCCGGCGGCCCGCCAGCTGCTACTGCGCCAGCTCGAAAAGGCCGGCCACGTGCAGCTCAAGGAGTTTCTGGCTACGCCCGAGCAGTGCTTTGTGCGCTCCGCCGACCAGTGCTATACCAACGAAGTGCTGCTACCCCTGCGCAACCCCGGGGCGCGGCCGCCCTCAGCGCTGGCCGGGCCGGCTGCCGAGCTGCCAGCCCGGCAGTTTGCCCCCGGCAGCGAGTGGCTGTATTTCAAGCTCTACGGCGGCACCAAGTCGCTGGACCAGCTCCTTACCGAAATTATCCTGCCCCTGGCCCAGCAGTGGCGCGCCCGTGGCATCATCCGGCAGTGGTTTTTTATTCGCTACACCGACCCACAATTTCACCTGCGCGTGCGCTTCCAGCTCGCCAGCGACTCGCCCGCGCACCTGGCCGCCGCCATGCAGGAGCTGCCCGCCGCCCTGGCCCCGGCCCTGGCCCACGGCCGCCTGCACAAAATACAGCTCGATACCTACGTGCGGGAGCTGGAGCGCTACGGGGCGGCCGGCATCGAGCAGGCCGAAGCCTTATTCGGCCACGACAGCCTGGCTACGGCCCAGGTCCTGGCGCTACTCAGCGGCGATGAGGGCGAAAACTACCGCTGGCCCCTCGCCACCCGTGGGCTCGACGAAATGCTGACCGACTTCGGCTTTGCGCTCCCCGACAAGCAGGCGCTGCTAGAACGCATGAGCCGCGCTTTCTTTCAGGAGTTCAAGGGCGACAAGCCGCTCCAGGTGCAGCTCAACGAGAAATACCGCCAGGAAAGCCGGCGGCTCCAGCGCCTGCTGGACCCCGCCCAGGACGTGGCCGAAGGCATCGAGGAAGCTACGTTGGAGTTTGCCCGCCGCCGCCAGCACTGGGCCCCGGCCATTGCGGCCATCCAGGCCCAGCACCCGGCCGGCTGGCTAGCCACCGAAGCCGGCTTCCCGCTGATGTACAGCTACGTGCATATGTACGTCAATCGGTTTGTGCTTTCGCGCCCGCGCCTGCACGAGCTAACCCTTTACACGCTGCTGCACAAGTACTACACGGCCCAGCTGGCCATGCGCAAAGCCCCGGCCGCCGCGCCCAAAACGCCCAGCTATGTCTCCTGAAACCTACCTGCACAGCGACATTCAGGACATCATGGTGACCAAACCCAGCTTTGTGCTGCGGCGCGGGAGCCTGCTCATTACGGCGCTGCTGCTGGTGCTGCTGGCGTTTGCCGCCTGGTTTAAGTACCCCGAGTTCGTGCTGACGCCGGTGGCACTGGCCCTGCCTGGTGCGGCCACCCCGGCGGGCGCCGGGCCGCAAGCACTCTACCTGGCCCTGGGCACCATCAGTGCCGAGCAGTATGCGGTGGTGCGGCCGGGCCAGCAGGTGCTGCTGCGCATCAACGAGCTCGGGGGCGCGGCCCTCACTGGGCGGGTGGTGGAGGTGGCTACCCTGGCCCGGCAGCACCAGCACCGCGTGGTTATTGCCGTGGTGCCGCCCGCCGGGGTGCAGCTGCACCCGTCTTTCTCGGGCAGCGCCCGCATTGTTCTAAAGCAGCGCTCCTTGCTAGCTAAGTTTCTGGCAACCAACGACTAGGCGCGCTGGCTGGGTCACAGCATACCCTTGTCCGTCAGGCGGCGGATGGCGTCGCGGTAGTTGACCCCGATGGGTAGCTCCACGTTGGTGATAGTTTCGATAACATTGCCATTGATGGCGCGCACGGCGGCTTTTTGCACGATGTAGGAGCGATTTACGCGCAGGAAAACGGCCTCGTCCAGCACGCTTTCCATTTTAGTCATGGTCATGTGCGTCACGATGACTCTGGCCCTGGTGTGGATTTTCAGGTAGTCCTTCATGCCTTCGATAAACAGTATGTCTTCGACGGCTACCCGGATAAATTTCTTGTTTTCCTTGATGAGCAGCATGCGCTGCGGCTCGGCGGCTTCGGGCAGGGCGGCGGCCAGCTTATCGCGCACTTTATTAACGGCTTTCACAAACCGCTCAAAGGCAATGGGTTTGAGAATAAAATCAGCCACGTTGTACTCGTAGCTCTGCAAGGCGTATTCTGGGTAGGCCGTGGTGAGGATAACGGCCGGCTTGAAGGCGGCAAACGTGCCCAAAAACTCCAGCCCGCTCATCTCCGGCATGTTTACATCCAGCAAGATGAAGTCGGGCCGGATGGATTCTATCTGGCCCAGGGCCTCCACGGCGTTGTCGAAGATGGCGGCTACGCTCACAAAGCCTAGCCGGCAGGCGTACTTGGCCAGCAACTCCTGCGCCAGAAACTCATCATCAAGGATGACGCAGGACAATTTCCGTTCTATTGCCATATACGTAGTAGTATTTCGTATTGATTTTCCGTATACTTGATGTGCAAAGAATGCGTGCTGGGGTAAAGGATGTGCAGGCGCCGCCGGGTATTCTTGATGCCGATGCCTTCGCTGATTTTTTCCTTTGCGCGGCTAGGCTTCGCATTGACGACTGAGAAGCAGAAGGCGCCCTCGGCATCGCGATGGGCCCGAATGCGAATCCAGGCCTGCTTGAGCAGCTTATCAATGCCGTGCTTGATGGCGTTCTCAATGAAGTTGATGAGCAGCAGCGGGGGAATGTACTGCGGGCCCAGCGCCGAAGAAATATCGATGGTTACGTCGAGCCGCCGCCGGTGCCGGATGCGCTGAATCTCAATGTAGTTCTGAATAAAATTCAGCTCTTGGGCTACTTCTACCTTGGGCGCGGCCGACTCGTAGAGCGCGTAGCGCATCATATTGGAAAGCGAGCACACGATGGTAGCTGCCGTTTTGTCCTTGTCCTCGATGAGGGAGTACACGCTGTTGAGCGTGTTGAACAGAAAGTGCGGATTTATCTGGGCACGCAGAAAATCCAACTCAAGCCGGAGGTTGTCTTTTTCCAGGGCAATGCTGCGCACCTGCGACCGGAACATTACCCGCAAACCCTTGATGGCAAAGGGAATAAAGAATGCCGTAACAAGCTGTATCCCATGAAAGTACATTACATCTGGGTTGTATAAAAAAGTCCAGGGCCCCTGCCGCGAGATGTTGCCTACTATATTATTAAAGTAGGAGGGCATGTCGGGGTAAGCCAGCTTTATCCAGTTGTAGAGGTAGTAGGCGAGCAAGCAGTACCCCAGCACCGACAGCAGGAGCAGCGCCACCACCAGCAGCCAGGTAAGGGGCACGTAGCGCTGAGGGCTGATAAAGTAAGAAATCGAATAAAAGGTCACCAGCACCACGGCGTTGCGGCTCAGGGCCATGAGCGTGGTTACCTCGGGGTGCAGCCCGCCGCTAAGCCAGCGGCTTTGGTAAACAAACCAGCTGTAGGTGACCAGCCAGAAAAACAAGTGGAGCAGCACCGTAGCCCGCCTATCGGTGGTAGTGCCCGCGAGTAGCGTTGATAATCGAGTTGACTTGTCCATCAAAAAAACAAGCCACTTTTATACGTGTGGCCCCACGAGGTTGGCGCCACAAGATATACAAAAATTACGTACCCACGTACTGGTATCTACGGTAATCAGCAGCTAGCAATAATTGACTGCGCACTACGCCAAACGCCTGCGCTGGCAGCCCGGCCGGGCTAGCCAGTGGCCTGAGACACAGGCTATCGCCAACCCACGAACTCACCTGCCTGGTCACCAGCTAGTTACCTGCTGGGCGCTGCTAGCCCGGGTGCCTGCCCGGGGCCGGCAACGCCGGCGGGGAGCGTTTGGGCAGCTTTTAGGTGCCTAGCTCCAGCTGGTTGCGAACGAGGTGATAATACGGCCCTTGCTGAAGCACGAGCTCTTCGTGCGTGCCGCGCTCCGTCACCCGGCCTTTTTGCAGCACGATAATCTGGTCGGCATTCTTGACGGTGCTTAGCCGGTGAGCCACCACTACGACCGTGCGCCCTTCAAAAAACTGGTGCAGGTTTTCCATGATAACCTTTTCATTGTTGGCATCCAGCGCGTTAGTGGCCTCATCGAGAAAGAGGTAGCTCGGGTTTTTGTAAATGGCGCGCGCAATGAGAATGCGCTGCTTTTGGCCCTGGCTCAGGCCGTTGCCCTCGGCCCCAATCTTGGTGTGAATACCCTGGGCCAGCTCTTGGATAAACTGCTCGATGTTGGCCATCCGGATGGCGTGCGCCAGCCGGGCCGGGTTTTTCTCCTCGCTACTGACCATGATGTTGTTGGCGATGGTATCGGAGAAGATAAAGCCGTCCTGCATCACCACGCCGCACTCCTTGCGCAGAGCCGCGTGCGAGAGCAGGCTGTAATTGGTGCTGTCGATGGCAAGGTGCCCGGCTTCGGGCTGCTGCACCTTGAGCAGTAGCTTGAGCAGGGTGGTTTTACCGCTGCCGCTGTCGCCCACGATGGCCGTCACCTTGCCCTGCGGAATCTCCAGGTCCACGCCCTGCAAAACGGGGCGGTTGCCGGCGCCGGGATACGTAAAGCTGACGTCGCGCAGCGTGATAGACTTATCGGCGGGCAGGCTGTGCAGCAGGTGCTTATCGGCGGGCTCCTCGTCGGCAATCTGGTGAATGTCGTTGAGGCGGTCCACGCTGATTTTAGCGTCCTGGGCGCTCTGGGCAAACTGGATGAGCTGCTCGACCGGCAGGTTGAGCTGCCCTACGATGAACTGGATAGCCAGCATCTCGCCCAGCGAGAGCGTACCCAGCAGCACAGCCCGCGCGGCGTAAAAGATGATGAGAATATTCTTGGTCTGGTTGATGAAAAAGGCCCCCAGCTGCTGGTACTGCGTCAGCGACAGCGAATAGTTGTTGTAGTGGAAAAGCCGCGCCTGAATGCGCTCCCATTCCCACATTTTGTAGCTCCCGCAGTCGTTGAGCTTAATTTCGTGAATGCCGTTGATAAGCTGCATCACGTTATTGTGCGAGCTGCTGGCAATTTCAAACCGCTTGTAATCCAATGGCTTACGAAAGCGTAGAAAAAAGAGCACCCAGCCCACGTACACCAGGCTACCAATCAGAAAGATGCCAAAAACCGGGTAGCTGAAGTGCAGCAGCACGCCCCCAAACACGCACAGGCTGATAAGTGAGAACAGCGTATTGAGGAGCGTACTGGTCAGAAAAAGCTCGATGCGCCGCTGGTCGTTGATGCGCTGGATGATGTCGCCAGAAACGCTGGCGTCGAAGAAGGACAGCGGCAGGCGCAGCAGCTTCATCAAAAAATCGGAGAGAATCGCGATGTTGATGCGCGTGCTGATGTGCAGCAAAATCCAGCCCCTGATAAACTCAATCGCCGTTTGGCCCACCGACAGTAGCAGCTGGCCCGCCAGCACGGCGTAGATAAAGTAGATATCGCGCGTGTTGATGCCGATATCCACAATGGCCCGCGTGAAAAAGGGTAGCATACCCTGCACCAGCGCCCCCACCAGCAGCCCCAGCACCAGCTGCCCAAACAAGTGGCGGTGACCGTGCAGGTAGGCCATAATCTTGGCTAACCCGATGGTGGAGTCGGCCTCGTCTTCGCCCGAGTAAAAGGAGGGCGTGGGCTCGATAAACAGCACGATGCCTTCCTGGCCCGTGGCGGCGCCGACGCGCCACTTCTCCAAAAACTCTTGTTTCTGGTAAGTAAGCAGGTCGCGCCCCGGGTCGGCTACGTACACCCGGCCCCGCTTAATCTTGTAGATGACCACAAAGTGATTCTGGTTCCAGTGCGCGATGCAGGGCAGGTTGGTGGCGCCCTCCAGCGAGTCAAAATCGACCTTGGCCCCCACCGTGCGAAAGCCGATTTGCTCGGCCGCCTTGCTGATGCTCAGCAGCGAAGCCCCGCTACGGCTACAGTGCGTTTTGCGCCGTAGGGTTTCCAGGCTGAAATTTTTGCCGTAGAAGCGCGCAATCATGCGCAGGCACGTGGGGCCACAATCCATGGACTCCAGCTGCCGGTAATAAGGAAAACTAGCCATTATGAGATACCCGGTAAAAGCTAAAAGCCCACCAGGTGGGCTTCGCTGAAAAAAGAAAGGGATAAGCCGGGGCCACCCGGCAGTTGCCGGGGCCTACGCCAGGGCCGCTACGGGCTGGGCTACGGTGCTGGGCAAGTCGAACAGCTCGCTCCAAAGCTCCAGGGCCACGGTGCGGTCGTGGGGCTCCAGGGCCACGTTGTGGATGATAATCTCGTCGTAGCCGTAGTCTTCCTGGTACTGCAATACCGTTTCGTAAAACTGGGCCGGGGTACCTACCACGTTGTAGTTGTAGCCGTTCTCACTGAAGTTGACGGCGGCCTTGGCCTGGGCAGTGGTGTGGTGCACGGCCCCGGTGATAACCAGGTTGGTTTGCGGGTGTTCCTGGTAACGTGCAAAATAGGCTTCCTTAAAAGCCAGCAACTCGTCGCGCCGAAACGCCAGGTCGGCCGCCGTGTGGAAGATGGAGCGCGAGAGGTTCATGCGGTAGTCCAGGGCCCGCTGCACGCTCCGGCCCATGTTGGTGGTCAGGGCCCAGGGGGTAGGCAAGGCACCTTTGTAGGGGGGCAGCACCGTGCCCAGGCCCAGCATTTCTTCTTCCTGGCGCAGGCAGAAAAACAGCTTGGACAGGTTTTGCTCGAAGGCCTGCGATAGGTTGAGCCCGGCCAGGCCGGTGGCTAGCTCCGCGATGCTGGGCCGCACGTTGCCGCTAGCCAGGCCCAGGTCGATGCGGCCGGGAAAGAGGTTGCTGAGCATTTTGTACTGGCCCGCTACGTGGTAGGGCTGGTGAATGCCCAGTAGCACCCCGGCCACGCCCAGCCGGATGCGGCTGGTCATGCCGGCCAGCAGCGGCAGCAGGATGGTGGGGCAGCCCCACGACTGCCGGTGGGACGGAATGTGATGCTCGCTGAGCCAAAAGCGGGAAAACCCCAGTTGCTCGGCCTGCCCGGCGTAGTCCAGCAAGTCGTTGACGCGCACCAGGCTGTTCATAGAATCGGTGCGCACGCCAAAATCCAGCAACCCAACAGCTAGCTTTTTCATAAGAAAAGGGGGTAAAACGAAGGCAATTAGGCTACAGCAGCAGCAGCTGGGGCCAGGCCAGCGGCTCCTCCAGGGCCTCGGAGATGAGCATGAGCAGCAGGCCGGGCACCCCCATCAGCAGGCTGGTCACCTGGAAGGCATCGGGGGGCAGGGCGAGGGCGGCGGGCACTTCCTGCTGGGTGCGCTGCCACCAGTAGCGGTGGGCATCGAGGTAGCAGGGCAGCGGGCGCAACGCGTAGAGCCGCCGGTAGTAAAGCACCAGGCTAGCCGAGCCGTGGCAGAGAAACGGGTTGTCGATGCTGCAATCGCGCCCGGTGCGCCGGGCGGCCGTGTACTCGCCCACGCGGTCGGCGAGGGGCAGCAGCTCGGGGCGGTTTAGCACGCGGTGAGCCTGGTAGAGCACCTGCACCACGTTTAGGTCGCCGTAACACCAGCCCAGGTGGTTGTTGCAGGTCTGGCGGTTGCGTACGTGGGTGAGCGGCAGCTCTTCGTGGTAGCGGGTGGGGAAGAATGCCGGCCAGCCCTGCGCAGGCTCGGGGGGCAGCTGGAGGCTGAGCAGGTAGTCGACCATGCGGTTGGCCAGCGGCGCAAGCTCGGCTTGCAACACGCCCGCCTCGTGCAGCTGGAGCAGCACGAGCAGCAAGCCACAGTGGCCGTGCGAGAGGCCAATGTTCAGCGTATCGTCGCCGTTGGCCTGGTTGATGCGGCTGTTGTAGAAGCGAATACCCCGCGCATCCTCCAGCTTATTGGCCAGCAGCTCGCGGAGCAGCTCGTGCAGGTACTCCTGCACGTGCGGCCGGCCGGCGGCCCGGGTGCCGAGGTAGTGCAGCGCCCCGGCCGCGCCGTAGAGCAAGTCAATATTCTGCGCCCGCAGGTACACCAGCGCATTGCGGTAAATGAGAGCATCAAACTGCTGGAGGGTCGGCTCGCCCAGGTCGATATCGACGATGGCATCGCTACGCAGCACTTGCAGCAGGTAGCCCAGGTTGGGCAGCAGGCCGGGCTGCACCAGCAGGTAGGCGGTGGCCGGGTCTTGCAGCTTATGCAAGAGTGCATCCAGCCCCTGGGCCATGTGCGCCCAATGGGCTTCTTCCCCGGTGAGCTTGTAGGCGTAGGCATAGACCAGTACCCGGCCCAGCTGCCCCGTAAACAGCGAAGCATCCTCGGCAGGGGCAAGTAGCTGGGGCAGGCGGTGCAGGCCCCGGGTGATAGCCGCCAGCAGGGACGGGGCAAGCGCCGGCGCGGTAGTGGCAGCGGTCATAGGCAGGAGGGATAGCCCAACAGGGGCAAGACAGTGAGAAGACTTGACTCGAACTCCAGCAGCACCAGCCCAAAGCCGGCTAGCCCTTCAAACAAAGAGTAGTGGGCACTGGCCACGTGCCGGTTGTGGTGGCCTTGGTAGCCCGCTACCTGGGCCGGGTGCTGGCTCAGCTGCTGGGCCTGCTCGTACCAGTAGCCAGCGGCAGTGCCAAAGGCCGGGTGCAGGTGTCGCAAACTTTTAAACACCAAGGCATTACCGCTAGCCCCATAAATAAAAGAGGCGTCGAATACGTTGCACTGCGCGGGGTCGCGCCGGGCGGCGGCCTGGCACAGGGTGCGCAAGGCGTGCTGCCGCAGCTCCTCATCGGCCAAAATATGCGCCGCCTGGAGCAGCGCAAACCCAGTGCCCAAGTCGCCGTAGCACAGGTTCAGCGTTTGCGACGGACGGGCCTGGCCCACAATGTCGGGGTAGTAGTTGGGGCCGGTAACTACCTGGGGCAGCAGCAAGTAGTGCGCCGCCCCAGCCAGTGCCTGCTGGAGCTCGGCGCGGCGGTAAGTAAAGCCCGTGGCCAGTAGCTGCGTCAGGAAAAGCAGGATGGCCGCCAGGCCGTGGCTCCACCCCAGGTACAGCTGGCACTTGCCAAACAGGTAAGAATACCAGTAGCCCGTCTTACCGCCTGGCTGCGCCCGGTAATCGCGCAGTAGCGCATCGGCCAGCAGGTGCAGGGGCGCTTCATCGCCGCGCCGCAGGTAGTAGGGTGCCAGTGCCAGGTAGCCAACGAAGGGGTCAAACTGCGGCTGCTGGGTCAGTTGCCGCAAGCCTTTGCCAGCGCGCACCTCAACCTGGGCCAGCAGCGGGTCGAAGCTCTCGTCGAGGTAGTCCTGCGCGTGCAGGTACAGTAGCAAGGTACCAAACTCGCCTAGCTCGCGGTAGTAGGTGGGGCCGCTAGCCAGCGCCAGCAGGTGCGTTACCGCCGTCAGGAGCCGCTGCTGGGCGGCGGCGGCAGCAACCGGGCAGCCGGTGTGCCGCGCATAGGCATACAAGAAAAGAAAAGGCCCCAATTGCCCCCCCGAAAAGCCCGGGCGGTCGCCAAGCGACCGTGGCTCCAGCAGGCAAGTCACAATTTGCTGCACCTTACCAGAAGGTGGGGCAACTACTTCGGTCCTCTTCATGCTATCTGGCAGTATAGATTACGGGCGCAACTTTTACCTGGAACTTTTAGCACATAGCTAACTAACTGATAAGCATGGCGCTCTCTACGCTCTCGGGCAAAGGGAATAAATGTGGAGCGAAGTAAGTGGAAGAAAGAGGCTACCGGAAATTTTTTCGACTAGCTTGCTTATATCGTAGACGTACTACATAGCACCGGGCGGGGCGGCCAGCCGAAGCCTTGCCTGGCTAGCCCGCCGCTGCCTAAGGCCAATAAAGTGGTTTGCAAGACATTGCAGGATAGCAGGAGTTGGCCTGCGTGGCGCAGCTGCTCGCTGCTCAGCGGTGGCGTTTATCGACGGGCTTTTGGCCAGCGTTTCTTTTCGCGCCAGCTACAACCTTACTTTAGTAGCTAAGCTGCCTACTCTCAGCATGAGCACCTGGCCCTGTTGCTGGCCAAGGCAGATTAGGCAGCCCATCCCTGACTAGGCCAACCCCGGTCCCAGGTAAAGTGGGGTGCGAAACGCAGGCTGGAACACAGAGTATACGACCCGACGCCTTGGCCTGCGCCCGTGTAAACAGCACGGCTAACGCTGCTGCGTAAGGCCTAAGCCAGGCCCCAAAATGTGCACTTTCTTGAGCAGCGTACGGCCTGCCCTCAGCTGGCAGCAGCCTACCGGTACGCCCAGGTGTAGCTTTGTGCAGTAGCGCGGGCCGGCTAGCAGTGGGCGTTAGCTTAGTCCTTCTTCCACTTTATTTTGCTTGCCATGTCTTTTGAAGCTGACCTTATTATCGCCGGCGAAGGCACGTATTCGGTGCGCCGCTTCAGCTGGGGCCTGCGCCAGCCCACAGACGTAGTGGGCCGCGCGGGGGCCCTGGTACAGGGCGGGCAGCTGGAAATCGAGCTCGACTCGGCACCCGCTGAGCTGCTGCACCACTGGGCGCTCGATGATACCAAGCAGCTCAGTGGCCAGCTTGTCGTGTATGCTGACGACCAGCGCGGGGCCATCCGCAACACTATCCGCTTCACGGATGCCTACTGCGTGGGGCTGCGCAAGCAGTTCGACGGCTCGGCTTCCAACGTGGGCATGACCATGACGCTGAGCCTCTCGGCCGACCAAGTGAGCAGTGGCACCGTCACGTTCCACAATCACTGGCCCGCCTGAGGCTGCTGTGGTGAAAAAGGCAGCGAAGCCCCTCGGCGGCCAGCTTACTAGCCCGCACCCACCCCGTCACCAAAAGCAATTCAATTGAGCGCGTGCGCCGGCCGGCTGACCGAGGCGTCACCGCAGATTACCCGGCCAGCTAAGGAGGGCCTTGCCGCTAGCCCGTTGGGCGGTTAGTTGAGCGAGCGGTAGTGCTGCGGTGACTGGCCGACTTGCTGCTTAAAAAAGCGCGAGAAATGCTGTGGGTATTTAAAACCCAGCTCGTACGCCACTTCGCCCACCGACTTGCTTGGCGCGAAGAGCTTTTCCTTGGCCAGCGCGAGCAGCTTGGCGTGAATATAGTCCAGGGCGGTTTTGCCCGTTTCCTTCTTCAGCAAGTCGCCGAGGTAGTTGGCCGAAAGGTGCAGCTCGCCGGCCAGCCAGCTTACCGTGGGCAAGCCGTTCGTCTGCGGCTGGTCCGACGCGAAATAGGCCACTAACAGGCGTTCTACTTTCTCGATAACGGCCGTGTTGGCCACTTCGCGGCTGATGAACTGCCGGTCGTAAAACCGGACGCAGTAGGTTAGGAATAGCTCGATGTTGGCTACCAGCAGCCGCTTACTGTGCCGGTCGAGGGCGTGCTGCACCTCGTGGGTAATCTTGCGAAAGCAGTCTAGCACGATGTGCTTTTCCGGCCCGGACAGGTGCAGGGCCTCGCGCACTACGTACGAGAAGAAGGTGTACTCGTGAAGGGCGGCTCCCAGCGGGGTACCGCGCAGCAGGTCGGGGTGAAAGAGCAGCGCGTACCCTTGCGGCTGGTAGTCAGGCCCATCTTCCTCCATGCTCACCACCTGGCCGGGGGCCACAAAAACCAGCGTGCTTTCCTGGTAGTCGTAGGCGTGGCGGCCATACCGCAGGGTGCAGTTGATAGCCTCTTTTAGAAACACGCCATAAAAGCCAAAGCGCAACGCCTGCACCTGCGGCGGACGGGGCAATGGGCTAACCTGCGCAAAATCGACGACGCTCACCAGCGGGTGGCGCGTCGGCTGCTGGATGCTGACATTATAGTCGTGAATGGAGGCAACGGTTACGACGGTGGACATGGCAGGGAGCTGGCGGGCTGGCGGGCTGGCGGGCTGGCGGGCTGGCGGGCTGGCAGCCAAAAGTAGCCGACCAACCAGGCAAGTTGCTGGCTGCCGAGCAAGTAGCGGTAAAAGTGGTACGTAAATCCGTAATCAAGGTAAGAAAGGCCACCCGGGGGCACCCCACCTTTGTGAGGTGCTCACGGGCACCTCACCCAAACAAACAACGCCATGAAAATCAGTGTATTAGTAGTTATTGGCACGGGCGGCATCGGCTTGGCCATCGCCCGGCGGGAAGGTGCCGGCAAAACCATTTTGTTGGCCGATATCAACGAGCAAGCCCTGGCCGAGGCGGCCAAAGACCTGGAGAACACCGGCTACACGGTGCATACCCAGGTGGTGGATATTGCCGCCCGCGCCTCGGTGACTGCGCTGGCTGCGGCGGCCGCCGCGCTCGGCGACGTAATGCAGGTGGTCCACGCGGCTGGCCTGTCGCCCAACATGGCCCCGCCCGACAAAATCCTGGCCGTCGATTTGCACGGCACGGCCCTCCTCCTGGAAGAGTTTGGGCGCGTGGTAGCGGTGGGCGGCGCGGGCATCGTCATTTCGAGCATGGCCGGCCACATGCCCCCGGCGCTGGGCCAGGCAGCCGACGAGGCCCTGGCGCGCACGCCCGCCGATGAGCTGCTGGCGCTGCCGATGCTTCAGCCCGCCCAGGTGCCCGATTCGGGCGCTGCCTACGCCCTCTCCAAGCGAGCCAACCAGCTGCGGGTGCAGCAGCAAAGCCTGCACTGGGGCGAGCGGGGTGCCCGGCTAAATAGCATCAGCCCCGGCATTATTATGACGCCGCTGGCTCAACACGAAATGAATTCCCCCATTGGCGATGCGTACCGCGCCATGATTAAAACGTCGGTGGCCAAGCGCGTGGGCACGGCCGATGAAGTGGCGGCCGCTGCCAGCTACCTGCTCAGCCTGGAAGCGGGCTTCGTCACCGGCAGCGACATCCTGATTGACGGCGGGGTCATCGCGGCTATGCGGGCGGGCAAGCTGTCCTACGGCGGCTAGCGCCCCGGCCGCCGTAGCTAGCGCGTATGGTGGCAAGCCGCCCCCCCGTGCTACCAGACGTGGCGGCACGCGGGGTTCCATTTTAAAGCCGCTCCCAAAGTTTAAGAACAGCTTCGTAACCAGGCTGGCTGCTAAGGCTGGCTACCATAGGCGCGAGCAGCCCGACCGCCTTGTGGCTTCTTTGCTACACAGGCTTATTAATGCCCAGGCTCCCCGGCACGTAGTTTTCGGGCGTTTCGATAAGCTGAGTGATGAACATCGCTAGGCTTCTCTGCGAAATTACGGAGCCGCGTTCCGGCTCGCCCTTGCGGGTGATTTCGTAGTCCACTTCGTTGGCGGTAGTAAACCAGGTAGGCCGCAGCACAGTGTAGTCAAGGTCCGAACCCTCAAGAATATCGGCGGCCCGGCGGTAGGGCTCAAGCACGGGCTTGAGCGGCGTGTCGTAGATGCCAATGGAGCTGATGAAGATTATCCGTTTCACACCAGTTGCGTGCATAGCCCGCACAATGTTCTTCGCCATGCTCGCCAGGTCGCCGGCCAAGTTGGCGTACACGATAGCCTGGCCGGTTACGGCGGCTTTCAGCTGGTCGCAGGGCAGTACGTCGCCTTCCACCACGCGGGCGTGGGGGCGTTGCCATTACGCAGGCGGCGGGCACTGCGCAAAAACAGCATGAGCTAGAGGTCGTCTTTTTTGGCCAGCAGGTCGATAACCTGACGGGCAATAGTGCCGCCGGCCCCCAGTACGAGTAAATGCCTAATTTTCAGAAGGTTATTAGGCAGTGAGTAGCCGCCAGACCCAAGGGAGCCAGCCGCTACTAAATAACTAAGCGCAGCGGTGCACGCGTGGTGGTGCGGGCAACGACGAGGCTATTTACTATTGCCGGAGCGACTTGGCCGAGGGCTTACGCAAAGCCGGCCTTGCGAAAAGCGAGCGGCGTGCTACCAGTGTGCTTCTTGAAGAAACTATTGAAATAGGAAGCATACTCGAAGCCTAAGCCGAAGCCAATGGCCGCCACATCCCAATCGGTGTGGTGCAGCAAGGCCTTGGCTTCACCAATGACGCGCTCGGCGATGTGGGCCGTGGTGGAGCGGCCGGTCACCTCCTTCACCGCTCGGTTGAGGTGGTTGACATGGATGGAGAGCCGCTCGGCAAAGTCCTGGGCCGTTTTCAGGGGCAAGCCTTTTTCGGGGCTTTCTACCGGGAAAAGCCGCTCTAGTAGCTCCAAAAACAGGGCGGTGATGCGGGCGGAGGCGTTCTTATGCTGGGGGAAGTTCTCGGCGGGCTGCATCCGGAGCGCCTCGTGGATAAGCAGCTGGAGGTAAGTACGAATCAGGTCGTTTTTAAAGACGTACTCGGTGCCCTGCTCGGCCAGGATTTTCTCGAAAACGCCGGTGATGAAGGTAGCCTGCGCATCGCTGAGCATGAACACGGGGGTGCCGCCAATCTGAAACAGGGGCGAGTGCTGCAAGCTGTCGGACCGGTCGCCGGCCTTCACAAAGCTTTCCGTAAACAGGCAGGAGTAGCCCGTCAGCTTTGCTGAGTGCAGCTCGGTAGCATACGGAATGTACGGATTGGTAAACATCAGGCAGGTGCCGTTGAGGTCAATGCTACGGTCGGCATAGTGCACCGTGCAGTGGCCCCGCACCAGGGCTACCTTGTAGAAATCGCGTCGGCTATAGGTCGGCACCGGGTTCACCGACGTGTCGGTTTCGTAAGCCTTGAACCCCTTCCGCTTCAGGTCGCTCGTGTTCAGGTCGGTAACGGTGGCGGCTAGGGGCTTCATAAGTAGTCGGGTAACTAAAAAGGCACATTCTCCATTCCAAAGCAGAAACCCTGGCGGCTCGTGCAATCACTTGCCGCTACTCGGTGGCGGCCGCTGGCAGTTGCTTTTCGGGCGGGGAACCAGCCGCAAAGCCTTGGGCGTGTGTAACCTACGCCCGACCTCCAGGGTCGACAAGACTGTGCCTTGTCGGCCCCGTGCCTGGGCTAGCGGTTTATCATTTTCTGCCCGGCCTCCGAGTAGCGTTCGCCGGCCACTTTGATGCTAGCGGCAGCCTGCGCTATCTGGTGCAGGTCGTCGGCTGATAAGCGGAGGGCAGCGCCCCCGAGGTTTTCTTCCAGGCGGTGCAGCTTGGTGGTGCCGGGAATGGGCGCAATAAAGGGCTTTTGGGCCAGTAGCCAGGCCAGCGCAATCTGGGCCGGCGTGGCTTGCTTATCCTGGGCGATGCGGCTCATCAAGTCAACCAGGGCCTGGTTGGCCTTGCGGTTTTCGGGGTTGAAGCGCGGTACCGTGTTGCGAAAATCCGTCTTGTCGAACTCGGTGTGCTCGTCAATCTTACCGGTCAGGAAGCCTTTGCCCAATGGGCTGAAAGGCACGAAGCCGATGCCCAGCTCTTCGAGCGTGGGGATAATTTCATCTTCTGGCTCACGCCAAAACAGCGAGTACTCGCTTTGCAAAGCCGCTACTGGCTGCACCGCGTGCGCCCGGCGAATGACTTGCACCCCCGCTTCGGATAGCCCGAAGTGCTTTACCTTGCCTTCGGCAATGAGGTCCTTTACCGTACCGGCCACCTCCTCGATGGGTACGCTAGGGTCCACGCGGTGCTGGTAAAAGAGGTCGATAACGTCGGTGCGCAGGCGCTTGAGCGACGCTTCGGCCACGGCCCGGATATTTTCGGGCCGGCTGTTGAGCCCGCCAGCCGTGCCTGGCACCGCCGTGTTGAAGCCAAACTTGGTAGCAATGACCACCTGCTGGCGCAGGGGCGCCAGCGCCTCACCCACCAGCTCTTCATTGGTGAAGGGACCGTACACTTCGGCCGTGTCGAAAAAGGTGATGCCGCGCTCCACGGCCGCCCGAATCAGCTGTATCATGTCGGCCTTGTCGTGGGCCGGGCCGTAGCCGAAGCTCATGCCCATGCAGCCCAATCCCAGGGCTGATACTTCCAGGCCCTGCGAGCCTAATTTGCGCTTTTCCATAGTAGGTGAGGTTGTGCTGAAGTGGTACGTAATAAGGCTAAGCTCTCGCGAGCCTAGCCCGTGGTAGTGTGTAGGTTCACCAGCTTCCACTGGCCGTTTTGCGGAGTTGTTTTCCACCAAAACTTCTCTTGTGAAAGGTGCAGCATGTCGGCTTCTGTGGCAGTTGGGGCGAGGGCAGCCATTGGGTAAGCTCGTTACTCCGACATGCTCAGCAAGCCGGCATCCAGCCGTTCGCCCTGCACTTTGATGCCGGCGAGCTGCTGGTCAATCGCTTGCAGGTCAGTAGCCGTCAACTCTAGCTCCACCGATTTGAGATTATCGTCGAGGTACTCGACCTTGTCCATGCCCGGAATCGGCACGACAGAAGGGCCCTGGGCTAGCAGCCAAGCCAAGGCAATCTGCACCGGGGTAGCGTTTTTTTGCCGGGCCATAGCGCGTAGCATGGCTACCACAGGCATATTGGCCTTGATATTCTCTTGGGAGAAACGCGGAAAATTGGCGCGCAGGTCGGTGCTGGCGTCGAAGACGGAGTGGGTGTCAATGGTGCCCGTCAGAAAGCCGGTACCCAGCGGCCCCCACGGCACAAACCCGATATTCAGCTCGTTGCAGGTCGGCAATACGTCGGCCTCCGGCTCGCGGGTCCAGATAGAATATTGGTTTTGCACGGCCGTGACTGGGTGCACGGCGTGGGCCTTGCGAATGGTAGCAGCGGAAGCCTCCGACAGGCCATAATGCAGCACTTTGCCTTCCTGAATCAGGTCTTTGAGGGTACCTGCTACGTCTTCAATCGGTACGCTGGGGTCCACGCGGTGCTGGTAAAACAGGTCGATGTGGTCGGTACGCAGGCGCTTGAGCGAGGCCTCCGCCACCGCCCGGATATGCTTCGGCCGGCTATCCACCCCCGTAATCTGCCCGTTTTCCAGCTTGAAGCCAAACTTGGTGGCAATGCGCACTTGGTGGCGCAGGGGCTCCAGGGCCTCGCCTACCAGCAGCTCATTGGTATAGGGGCCGTAACCCTCGGCCGTGTCGAAGAAGGTAATGCCCCGCTCCACAGCCGCCCGGATTACGTCGAGGCCGTGCTGGACAGCCGCGGCTTGGCCCAGGCCGAAGCTCAGGCCCATGCAGCCCATGCCCAGGGCCGATACCTCAAGCTTACCTAGTTTTCTGGTTTTCATCGGTGAGATTGATAAGAAATGCTGCATTTCGAGCAGCAGCAATGCTAGGTGATTTGGCCTAGCACCAACGCCCAAATGACCTTGCGAACTAGTGCCAGCCGCATGGCTAACACTGGCATTCGCAGGTTCTTAGCTGGCTGCCCTTAACAATGCAAAGGTCTGGCAGCTGACTACCCCCGGAAAGAAGGATTCAAACTGATTCTTATAAATTTCAAACAAGTACCCGGCTTCATTGCCATCTGCCGGGGAGTGGCCAGCGGCTTGGCTGGTGGAGCTAGTCTAGCGGCTGTTTACCCGTGCACTAGCACACTGCTTGCCTTAGCCTGGAGTTGTGCCACTTGCCATGAAGACGCCCGGTTACTTGAAACTTGTAAGTAGTGGTTTGAAAACTATAATTTCTGCCATTGACACCACCCGTGTGGGCAGCACATCAACTCTAGAAAAACGACAAAAGCCGGTAGTACCGGTTTTTGTCGTGGTCTGGTAGCGGTCGGCATATTGCATCACTACGTGGCCTCTAAGCGGGCTGATTTTGTGAAATCCCGCTGGTCGCAGGCCAGGACCGGGTTGCGGGAAGTGACCAGCTCAAAGGCTTTGAAGCCTTCAAGTGCAAGTACTGTATCGGCTGGCTTGGCCCCAACTGGTCGGCGGGCAGCCAAACCCCGCTTTCGCCCCCTTCGCTAACCTCCTGGCGTCTGCTTAGCGATAGCTGACTGGCACGCAGCCTTGCCTTTTAGCCAGTATGTTTTACTTACACGCCAGAATATTTAGCACGCAATGAGCCCTTTAAGCGTTACCGCACAACTATCACATCATCAAGGCTATAATACACATTTTTCTGGGCCGACTCCTAGGTTGTAGCCGGGTTTTTGTCTCAGCCATAACCTTTTCGGCGGGGCATCGGCGCCGGGGCCGTCGAACCAAGCCACCGTACTGGGAGTTATAGATTGCTCTTGCCCCTTCTAAGCAGCGCCGTTACCGAATGAGACAGTTAAAAATCAGCAAGCAGATTACCAACCGCGAAAGCCAGTCGTTGGACAAGTACCTGCAGGAGATTGGCAAGGTAAGCCTAGTGTCAATCGACGAGGAAGTACTATTAGCCCAGCGCATCCGTGAGGGCGACCAGGTGGCCCTCGAAAAGCTGACCAAAGCCAACCTGCGCTTCGTGGTATCGGTGTCCAAGCAATACCAGAACCAGGGCCTAACCTTGGGCGACCTCATCAACGAGGGCAATCTAGGATTGATTAAAGCCGCCAAGCGCTTCGACGAAACGAAAGGCTTCAAGTTCATTTCCTACGCCGTGTGGTGGATTCGCCAGAGCATCCTGCAAGCCCTGGCCGAGCAAAGCCGCATCGTGCGCCTACCCCTGAACCGAGTGGGCTCACTCAACAAAATCAGCCGCTCGTTTTCGGAGCTAGAACAGAAATTTGAGCGGGAGCCCTCCCCCGATGAGATTGCCGAGCTGCTGGAACTGACGACCTCCGAAGTGGTGGACACGCTCAAAATATCGGGCCGCCACGTCTCGATGGATGCGCCCTTCGTACAGGGTGAGGAAAACCGCCTGCTCGACGTGATGGTGGATGAGGCAGCGGACACGCCGGATGCGGGTTTGCTGCACGACTCCCTACGCCGGGAAGTGCAGCGTGCCCTCTCGACCCTGACCCGGCGGGAAGCCGACGTTATCACGCTGCATTTCGGGCTCAATGGCCACGCCGCGCAGACGCTAGAGGAAATCGGGGAGCAATTTAGCCTGACCCGCGAGCGGGTGCGGCAGCTAAAGGAGAAGGCCATTCGCCGCCTGAAGCATACGTCACGCTCGCAGTCGCTAAAGTCATACCTGGGCTAGCCTCCTGCCTTGTTGCGCCGTCGGCAGCCCACCTGTTGCTGCGGTGATACGCCATTTCCGTCCGTAGTAACGGGCAACCTGCCCACGTTGCCTTTAGCTATAAAACTCAGTGCGCAAGAGGAGGAAGCCCTTTTCTAGATGCAGCACTTACAATGAGAAAAACTAGTAGAAAGACAGCTAGGCGGTAGCCTAAATGTCAACAAGCCAGTAAATTTTACTGGCTTGTTGACATTTAGGCTTTTTGTATTTTGCTTTTGGGCTCTTACTACTGATATAGGCCTTTCCATTTAGCAGATGCAGGAGGTGGTTCTCATTCTCAAGACCACGGCGCACCCCACGCGCATTGCCATCGTGTAACGGCTGGCCGTACAAGTAAGCTTGTCGGTCACGGACAGCAGCGAGAAGCTAGGCGTCGAGCAGAATCTACTCTCGCCCCGCCTTTCGAGCATGGAGCTTAGGGGTATTCTCAGTAGCCACCGTGACGGCAAGAATATCTACTACGCCCTCAAGCTGCGCGAAGCCATCGACGTGATTCGGTGCCTAGCGGGAGGAAGGCGCCTAGGACTGCTTGCTCTACGGGCAAGGCTTTGGCGTGCTGCCCCGGCGCTTGGCAGGCCACGACTACGAAACCAATCTCCAAGTGGGCGAAGCAGTAATAAAAGCCTGCTTCTCGCATCTGATGCTGCGCTGACTAACGCAGAACCTTACTTTTGAATACAGCGCTTGATTTATCATACTCCCGCTAAGGATGTCACGCCTCAAGGCACTCGGGGCGGTGTAGGCAGGCCAGTTAGCCGCTTTGCTTAGATGAGGCCTTATAAAATTTAGGTGCGATAACTAATGAAAACGCCACTGCCTTGCTGAGTCGTTTCCTTTCGCGCAGATTTGGCCGTGAGTGGCGGAGAAAAAACCTTACTGCAAGCGGAGGCACTACTAGCGGAATGGTATAAAACTTACCGTCGATAAGTAAGGCTTATCGACGGTAAGTAAATAACTTTGTTGGAAGCTACGCTTTTTGCTTGGCGCTTGCTTTTCTCCTCTACTACGCCGCAGTATATATGTCACAACTTCCGGCCACCGTTCCGCAGCCTTTTGGGGCTAGCGTGGCAACGAGCGTTTCGTCAGCGGCCTCGGCTTATTTGAACGCCGGCCTGCAAGGCGCCGATAACACGCGGCGGGCGTATCTCTCAGATTTGCGCAGCTTCGACCAGTTCTGCGCCGCGCACAACTACTGCCCGCTGCCTGCCGATGTGACTACGCTCATCGAGTACGTGACGCACCTGGCCGACACGCCGCCTGTGCCGCGCGCCAATGCCCGGGCCGACGCGCCGCCCCGGCCGACGCGCAAGTTTGCCACCCTTAAGCGCCATCTGGCCGCCATCCAGAAAAACCACCAGTTGCGCGGCTACCCTTCGGCCGTGGCGGCGCCCGAGTTGGCGGCCGTGCTCGACGGTATTGCCCGCCTCAAGGGCAAGCGGCAAAAGCAGGCGCCGGCTTTTACCGTCGAACACCTGAAGGAAATCATCCGGGGCCTGGACCGCACCACGCCGGGCGGCCTGCGCGACCGGGCGCTGCTGCTGCTCGGCTTTGCCGGCGCCTTTCGCCGCTCCGAGCTAGCGGCCTTGGATGTGGACCACGTACGCATGACCCCAAGGGCACTCCTTATAGATATGGAGGGCAGCAAAACTAACCAGCACGGCGAGCTAGAGAATAAGGCGGTGTTTTACGCGCCCGACGAATTGTTTTGCCCTGTGCGAGCAGTGCTGGAATGGAAAGCGCTGCTCGGGCGCACCACCGGGCCACTCTTTGTTAGGTTAGCACGGGGAGCAGCCGGGGAGCCCTCCCGGCTCGGCAAGCACCGGCTAACTGCCAAAGGCATAAATGAACTGGTGCAGAAACACTTTGGCATCCGCTTTACCGCGCACTCGCTACGCGCCGCATTTGTGACGGTCGCGGTGCAGAAGGGCCAGTCCAACAAGGCGATTAAGAACCAGACCAAGCAGAAAACCGACGCCATGATTGAGCGCTACGCCCGCCTCCATGACGTGGAAACCTTCAATGCGGCCCAGCATCTGGGCTTGTGAGTGCGGCTAGCCCCACCAACGCGCCCGCCCGGCGCTAGCCACAGCCATTACCCACTCAGTTCCGCCCTACGCTGACTGGTGCTGCGCCGCAGGGCCAGCAAGTTTTTTTACAAAAATTCTTCCATAGCCTGCTTTTTATAGCCTGCTTTTTTAGGCTTGGGCCAGCGAATAGCTGCAGCCGTGCACGTAGTGCTCCGTGGCTGCGGGCAACGGGAGCGTAGCGGCCGTGAGCAGCAGCAGCGCCGCCGAGGCCAGGTAAAAGCGCAGGCGGTAGAGCACCACGCCCAGCAGCGAGGGCACCACCAGCTGGTAAGTGCGCAGGTGCAGGTTGTTGTAGGCACGAGGCTGGCTGACGTACCCCCACCGGCGGGGTAGTGGTGCCCCGGCCACGAGCGGGCTATCCTAACCCCAGCGGTGCATACCCCGGCGAATCTGGTAGCCGGGCGCGGGCGCTAGGGGCAGCGCGGCCAGCGGCGAGTCCACGGCTCGCGCTACGTAGCGCAGCGATTGGGCGGCGACCTGGGCCAGTTGGCGGGGTGTGAGGCTCTACAAGCCATCTACCACTGGTAAACTTGCCCAACAAGCAAGTGGGCGCCGGCCCAGGTAGGCCCCGTCGCGAAGCCCGTACGTACTTGCTAAGCTCACGCGCAACGCACGTATTTTACTGGGCAACAATGAGCTAGCCAACAACCCGCCCAAACTGCACCCAGGCTGCCTTGTATAAATAGGGAATTCTTGTACAAAAACAGGAAACCCTGCCCACTAAAACTTGGATAAGAGGCCTGAAGGTCGAAATTTACCGAGCGCTTTGCGGGCGCTACGAGTAATTTCTGTGCTCACCCCAGCGAGGACGCGGAGCACAGCCCCCGCTGGGCTCCGCCAGCGCTACGCGTTGCGCTAGCCCACTACTTCTGACTTTGTCTTTGCCCGGCATTCGAGGCCCTACCCGCGTTATTATGAAGAGATTAGTACTATTGGCCATCTTACTGGGGTTTGCGGGCAGCAGCCGGGGCCAAACGCTGGCCGACAGCCTGGTGCACCGCCTAGCCAGCGCCCCCGCCGATACAAACCGGGTGCTGCTGCTCGACCAACTGTCCGACCAGCTAAAAACGGCCGATGTGGAGCAGTCGCTACGCTATGGGCAGCAGGGACTGCGCCTAGCGCGGCGGCTGCACTACGGGGTAGGCGAGGCCCTGCTACTCAACAAAATAGGCCGCGCTTATTTTGCGGCGGAAGACCTGGCCAACGCGGCCCGTTATTTTCAGCAAGCCGTGCGTAAAGCCCAGGCCCTGCCCCAAGCCGGCCAGCAGCTGACGCTGGGGCTGCTGGGCCTGGGCCAGGTGGCCGTTATGCAGCACGACTACCCCGAGAGCCAGCAGTACTTGCGGCAGGCCATGCGCCGCATTCAGCAGCGCCTGTACCCCGTGGGGCCCCGAGACCTCGTTAGGGTGCAAAATAGCCTGGGAGTGATGTACTTCGACTGGCTAAGCTCCGGCAAGACCTACCCCGACTCTATCAAGCAGCTGTGCTTGCGCTACAATACGCTAGCCCTGCGCACGCTTCAGCAAGCAGGTACCTCGGGCGCTTCGCTGGCAGTAGCCCTGAACGGGGTGGGCAACGTACACCGAATACTGGCGCGCCACGACTCGGCCGAGTACTACCACCGGGCCGCCCTGCGCCTGTTTCAGCATCTGGGCAGCCCCTACGACGTGGCCCAAACGCAGGTGTGGCTTGGGGCGGCCCTCGGGGCGCAGCAGCGCCCCGCAGCAGCGGTGCCGCTGCTGCGCGCAGCCCTCGCCGGGGCTAGCCAGCTGCACTTGCCCGCCTTGCGCGCCGACTGCCTGCTGGGGCTAGCCGCTGTCTTGGCCGCCACCAACCAGGGCGGGGAAGCCTACCGCCTCGCCAGGAAGGGCCATGCCTTGCTCGACAGCATGCAGCGGGCCGACCAGCAGGCCGACCTGGCCCGGCTCCGCGTGCAGTTTGACACCGAGCAGCAGCGCAGCCGCGTGCGGGCGCTCACGCACCGCACCCAGCTGCAAGCCTTGCAGGCGCGCAAACAGCAGCAGCACCTGTGGTGGCTCGCCAGCTTTCTGCTGGCCGTGGCGGTGGGCTTGGTGGTTTCGGGTAGCCTGGCCTGGCGGCTGCGCCGCCAGCACACTAAGCTAACGGTGGTGCGCGCCGAGCAGGATAGACTTTACGCTCTGATTGCCCACGACTTACGCAGCCCCCTAATGGGCTTCAGCGGCTTGGCCGACTTGCTCACTACTTACGTCGAGCGCAAGGACACGGCCCGGCTACTAGGGCTGGGCGTGCGGGTGCGCCAAGCCGCCGATGGCCTGCGCGAACTGCTCGACAACCTGCTCAATTGGGCGCTCTTGCAGCGCGGCGAGCTGCGGCCCGCGCTGGAGCCCGTGCCGGTAGCCGAGCTGCTCACGGAGCTGGCGCGCCTATACCAGCCCGCCGCCGATACGGCGGGCATCAGCCTGGAGGTAGCCACTGCCGAAGCGGCCCAGGTGCTGGCCGACCGCCAGATGACGCTCACCGTGTTGCGCAATCTCATCAGCAACGCCCTGCAAGCCACGCCCACCGGGGGGCGCATCACGGTGCGGGCCGTGCTGGTTGGTACCCAGCAGCAGTTGGAAGTAAGCGATACGGGGCACGGGATAAGTGCGGAAGAACTGGCCCGCCTTATGAGTGGCAGCGTACTCCTGACGACCACGGGCTACCGCGGCCGGGCCGGGCTAGGCCTGCGCCTGAGCCGGCTGTTTGCGCAGGCCCAGGGAGGGCAGCTCACGCTGCGTAGTACGGTGGGCCACGGCACCACCGCCGTTCTTGCTTTGCCCTGCCCCAAGCCGGTTGTCGCCGTTACCCGGGCGCGGTAGGTAGGCTCACACCCCTTATTATACCTTTTGCACCCCGAAATTATTCTCTCACGCTGTCATTTCTTGAGTTTGCTGAATGCGAGGTTAACTTCGTGTCTACAAGAGGCTAGCACTCTTTTATGAGCAGCTAACTTCACCTGGCCCGGGGAGTGCTCCCAACTCCTGGGCTACGCAGATTCTTAAAATCATTGCAACTAAGCAACCGTCGCTATTTTCCCTTATGGCTCCTCTCCAACCCGATAGTGCGACCCGAGTATTGCTGGAATCGTCGGTGCGTGTGCTGGTGGTGGAAGACGAGCCGTTGGTGGCCGAGCAGGTAGAGGCGCTGCTGCTGGGCATGGGGTACGAAACGGTGGGCCCCGCCCCAAGCGCTCAAATTGCGCTGGCTCTGTACCAGACCGAATCCATTGACCTGGTACTGCTGGACATCGGTTTGCGGGGGCCGGTCGATGGCCTGCAACTGGCCGAGCAGCTGTTGGCACGCCACCCCGTGCCGATTATTTTTCTAACCTCCTTCGCTGATGAGCAGACTTTTCAGCAGGCCCAGGCAGTGGGGCCGGCGGCGTACCTGACCAAGCCGCTGGTGGAGGATGCGCTGCGCCGGGCCATCGCGCTGGCCGTCCGCAATTTTTCGGCCCTGAGCTGGCCCCCCCAGCCCCTGGCGTCCCCGGGCACGTCGGCAGCCCCGGCCCCGCCGGCTCTCATTGCGCCGGAGGCCGTGTTTGTGAAAGAAAATGGGATGCTGGAAAAAATCCGCCTGAGCGAAATCTATAGCTTGGCGGCGGATAATAAAACCTGTAGCCTGCACCTGGCCGAGCGCAGCGTGCAGGTGCGCATGCCCCTGCGCGAACTGGCTAGCATCTTGCCCGCCGAGCGCTTTGTGCAAATTCAGCGCAGCTATTTTGTTAATGTGGAGCACATTGAGCGCCTCGACCCTAGGCGCCACCTGGTGCAGGTAGGCAAGCAGGTGCTGCCGGTGGGGCGCCTCTACCTGCTCGAACTCATAACCCGCCTGCGCACCATCTCTTGAGATAGCACCCGCCCCGGCTACCGCTGGCCGGCTTCGCAGCCAGCATTTTACTACTCAATTATCAATTAATTGGATAGCCAGTCGGCTAGCTAAGGGCACCGCCGTGCCCATTGGCTGCCTGCCGCTGGCTTTTCGCCCTTGCCGCTGCCTTCCCGCTTTATTTCCTACCAAACCCTTCATCCTAATGTCCCTTACCGCTTACCCCTTTCACCGCACTACTGGCGAGCTGCTGCCGGGCTACCGCGATGCTTACCTGCGCGGCGACCTTTCGGGCCAGAATACCGAACTGGTCGATAGCTACCTGAAAGCCAACCCCGACCAGGGCACGGCGGCGTACTACCGCTTTCACGCCCTGCAAGCCACCGGCCACCAGGTGCGGCCGGTGGGCTGGCTCCAGCAGCAGCTGGACCTGCTGCGCACCGAGCCAGCGCGGTTTCGCCGCCGGGCGGGCTCGCTCGTGCTCGTGGCGGCGCTGCTCAGCGGGGCCGTATTTGCGGGCACGCACCGCCCCGGCGCGCTCGCCGGCATGGCCCCGGCCACCGAGGCCATGCTCGCCGCCCCAACCAGCAGTGCGGAAGCCGCAAGCGCATTGAAAATGAGAGCAATAAAAGGCCGAATCCTTGACGAAAACGGCCACCCGCTGGTGGGCGCTACCATCTTGCACAAGGCCAGCGGCCGGGGCGTGGGCACCGACGCGCAGGGCAACTATGCCCTGACGGTGCCCGCTAGCCAGCCGGCGAGCCTGCAATTTGGCTACGGCGGCTACGCCGAGGAAGAAGCCCGCGTGAGTGGCGGCACTACCTACAACGTAACCCTGCTGCCCCGCACCGACCTGCCCCGGCCCAAGCGCCACTGGTGGTCTCTCTAAGGCGGCTGCGTACGTGGCGCAGTAGCCGCCGCTCGCTGGGCTCCTTAGCAACTCCCTCATGTTTTCGTTTTTAAAACGCCCCTCCCTCCGCACCATTGTTGCGGCTGAGGGGGCCGATGCCGCCGCGCCGCGCGTGCTGGAGGGCCTGCTGCCCGAGCTACTGCTGGCCTGCGTGGTAGAGGTGGCCTCGGGCAAAATGCTGGCTTCCTACACCACGCAGGCCAGCTACAACCTCCTCCACCTACGCTATGCCAAGCTACTACGCACTGTGCAGCAGGCCGTAGCCAGCGGGGCCTGGCCCGGCGGCCCCCTCACCGACCTCACGCTGGTGCTCGACGACCCGCTGCACCACCTGCGCCCGTTGCGGGCCGGGCAGTGGTACTGCTTTGTGGCCGTGCTCACGGCCGGTGCCAACCTGGCCCTTACCAAAGAGGTGGTGTGCCGCTGTACCACCGAGGACTAGGCTTTTCTCCTTTCGCCGCCCTTTTTCATTTTCTTTTATGTCTCCTAAAGACACTATCAAAGGCATTCTCAGCGACTTGCCCACCCTGCTGGCCGTGGCCGTGGTAGAAGTTGATTCTGGTATGCCGCTGGCCTCGCACGCCAACATTGCCGACTTCGACATCGAAACGGCCGCCGCCTACAACACGGAGGTAATCAAGGCTAAGCTCAAGGCCGTGCAGGCGCTCAAGCTCAAGCAAACGGTGCAGGACGTGCTCCTGACCCTGACCGACCAGCTGCACCTGATTAAGCTCTCCGCCGATGGCCAGATGTTCATCTACCTGGCCGTCAACGCCAAGGATACCAACCTGGCCCAGGCCCGCCAAATCATGAAAGCGCACTCGGCCTCGCTCAACTAAGGCCCGGCCGCCACGCCCAGAAAATGCCCCTCAGCCGCGTTTCCCGGGCGTGGCCGCCAAGCTTATCCAGCGGCCGGGCGGCCCCGGCCAGCAGGGTCTGCCTTTGTCACAGCTACCTGCCCGTTTTTCTAGCCCATGCAAGAACCTGATAAGAGCCTGTTTCCCTCTTCCGAGGATATCTGGTACGCGGGCCAGCTCAAAGCCTTTGCGGCGCGGCTGCCCGCCGCCGCCCGCCGCTACGACCTGTCCACGGTCACGGTGTTGAAGGTGCAATGCGTAGCCCTCGAATTTATGGAGCTACTCATCCACCGCATGCGCTACGCGGCCGAATACCTGCGGCAGCAGCAGCACGCGGCGGTCGCCAGCCTGCAAATGCAGCCGGAGCTAGCCGCCAATTGGCAAGACTACAAGCGCTTGCTGCAAGAGTTTGTGCAGGAGCTGGCTGGCCACATTACGCAGCACGCAGCCTATACGGCGGCCGACGGTAGTGCGCTGGGCCTGGCCGCGCTCGCTGGCCAGGCCCCCTGCTCAGCAAGTGTCGCCAGTCCTCCTGCAGGGCCTCACCAACCGACTTGGTAGCCCTCCTAATGCCATTTATACCCGTTTTTTCAGCCCCCAGCCTATCCGTTGATTACGACTCCTACCGGGACTGCCTGTTTCTGACGCTACAGGGGCAGCTCGAATTGGCAGCCCTCCAGGACATTACGCTGGAAGGCCAGGAGCTGAGCGCCGCCCAAAGCTACCCGGCCCGGTGCCTGATACTCGATAACATGGCTTTAACCGGCGCGGAAGCAGTAAACTGGCTTATCGACCGGCTGCTACCCTCCTTCCACCGGGCGGGCGTGCGGCACTGGACCTGGGTTTGCAGCCCCACGCTGCGCAGCCACCAGCTAGCCGAGCAAGTGGCCAAGCGCTTGCCCCAGCTCATGCTCACCGTTTTTGACGACCTGGAACACGCGGCTACCTGGCTGCACAGGGCCAGCTAAATCGTTTTACTAGTAGGTCTGGCTCAGTCCGGAAGGTAGCAGCCAGTGGGCTTACCGACTTAAAAATAGACAATAGCAACAAGCAATTTTCAAACTAGAAAAACAAACTCCTTTTACCAGTTTTATGCGGTTAACACTACGAATACTTTTGCTGCTACTGGGCTGGGCCGCCCTCCCGCCAGCTCGGCTAGCCTGCGCACAAAACGTGTGCGCCAGCCCGGGCAAAGATGGCGCAACCTTTAGCGCCAGCCCCAACACATACTACCCCGGCGTAGGCACGGCGGCGGCCAACGCCACCACCCTGCGCGTAGGAGCGCTGCGCACCGGCGCCGGGGCCAGCACTACCACCATTGGGGCCAATGACCTGCTGCTGGTAATCCAGATGCAGGGTGCCGACATCAACAACGCGAATTCGAGCAACTACGGCAGCGCCACCGGGACCGGCAACGGCAACCTGACGACCAACTTTACGGCCGGCCAGTACGAGTACGTGATAGCCGCCGGAGGCGTAAGCGGCGGCAGCATTCCGCTCACCACGGCACTCCGGAATACTTACGCCACCTCGGCCGTGAGCGGCACAAATACGTTGCGCACCTTCCAGGTTGTGCGCGTGCCGCAGTACAGCAGCCTGCCCCTGGTGGGCAACATCGTGCCCGCTGCCTGGGATGGCAGCACCGGCGGTATTGTGGCCCTTGACGTAGCGGGCGCTATCAACCTCAACGGCTACGCGATTAATGCCTCGGGCCGGGGCTTCCGGGGCGGGGCCGCCCGCCTTCTTGGCACTAGCAATAGTGATGACGCTTCGTACCTAACCACGTCGGCCTCCGGCCTCAACGCGCAGAAGGGCGAAGGCACGGCCGGCACCCCGCAGTACGTCGCCAACGGGGGGGCGCTGTTCGACCGCGGGGCCGAAGGCTACCCTAGCGGCAGCGCGGCGCGCGGGGGACCCGGCAATGCTGGCGGCGGCGGCAACGACAACCTCAACAATAGTGGCGGGGCCGGTGGCGGCAACGGGGGCCGCGGCGGCCGGGGTGGCAATAGCTATGGCAACAACCTCACCATCGGCGGGGAGCCGGGCGGGGCTTTTGTGGCCAGCGGCACCCGCCTGGTGCTGGGCGGCGGCGGCGGGGCCGGCACCAACAACAACGATTCTGGTGGCAATGCTGGCTTTGCCAGCAGCGGTTCGGCCGGGGGCGGCATCGTTATCGTGCGGGCCGGCTCGGTAGCCGGGGCCGGCTCGGTAGTGGCCAATGCGGCGGCGACCGGCACGGGCGTCACCAACGACGGCGGTGGCGGTGGCGGGGCCGGCGGCTCCATCCTGATAACGGCCGTGGTACCGGGTGGCCTGAGCGGCCTGACGCTGAGCGCTACCGGCGCGGCGGGCGGCAGTACCAACCCCTCAGCGGCGGCGCGCTCGCAGCACGGCCCGGGCGGCGGCGGCGGTGGCGGCTGCATCTTTACCAACGGGGCGGTGGCCACTGCCACGGCTACTGGCGGCAGCAACGGCACTACTACCTACAGCACCGTGGATGGCGATGCGGGCAGTGCCGTAGCCACCTCGGCCTACAACGCGGCGGCGGGCCTCACCGGCCAATTGAGTACCAGCTTGAGCCTCGCTAGCACGGGCAGCACCTCGGGGGCTGCGTGCTCCTCGGTTATCAACGGCACCATCTTCGACGACAGTAATTACGGCGGCGGCGCGGGCCGCGCCTACGGCACGGCCAATACCTCGGCCGTGAGCTCGGGCGCGGCGGCGGCCATTGGCAGCGTGGGCACCACGGTGGAGCTGTATGACAATGCTGGTGCGTTCGTCACTACCACCACTACCACCACGGGCGGCGCGTACACCTTCACGGGCCTCACCGCCGGCGCCAGCTACACGGTGCGCGTGGTAAATGGCACCGTTAAGTCGGCCCGCACGCCGGGCGCGACCGGCGTAGTGCCGGTGCAAACGTTCCGTACGACGGCCTACGTTGGTACGGGCCTGGGCACGGCCGTGGCCGATGGGAATCGTGTGGGAGGCGAGGCCCCCGAAAAGCAGGATGCCGCCGCCCGCACGGGTACCCAGACGCTAGCGCAACTCACGGCCGGCACGGCGACGCCGCAGTCGCTGGCTACGGTCACGCCCGGCACCTCGGGGGTAGATTTTGGCTTTAACTTCGACGTGGTGGTGAACACCAACGACGCGGGCCAGGGCTCGCTACGCCAGTTCATCACCAATGCCAACGCGCTGGGTGGCGAAAGCCAGCTAGCCCAGGCCGGCTCTTACACCGACGCCGTGAACCTGGCAACGGGCTCGCCGGCCGCCGGGCGGGCGGGCGTGGCCCTGCCCGCGGGCACCGAGTCGAGCATCTTCCTGATTCCGGCCGGCCGCCTCACCACTGGCGTGGCCGTCATCACGCCCGCCACGGCCCTGCCGCAAGTAACGGGGGCTAATACGGCCCTCAACGGGGCGACGCAAACCTTCAACATCGGCAACACCAACGACCGGTTGCTGGGCGCCGGTGGCACCGTGGGCACCACGAATACGCCCTTGAGCCAGCTCAACGGCCCCGAAGTGCAGCTGACGGGTAGCACGGCTGTGCTGACTGGCCTCAACCTGGCGGGGGCCAACAGCCAAGTGATAGGCCTAGCCATCTATGGCTTTGGCAATAATGTGGACGACAATGGAAATGCCAACATCACCACTTCGGCCAACAACGTGACCATTATGGCCAACGCCCTGGGCAGCACGGCCACTACCTTCACGCTGCCCGCCGTGGCCAATGTGAGCGCCAACGTGCGCGTGGCCAGCGGCACGGGCGTTAGCTTCACGAATAACCTGGTGGGCTTTGCGGGGGGCACCGGCATCTACCTGGCCCCGGCCATAACGGGCGCCAGCATCAGGGGTAACGAAATCCGCGGTAACGGGCATATCGGCCTTGCCTTTGACGGCATTGATTCGCACGGCCGTAGCACCACGGCCACCGGCAACCTGTTTGCCGACGGGGGCGCGCAGGGCTTCGACAGCTTCGACAGCGCGGGCTCAAACGTGGTGACGGGCAATACCTTCACCAACAACGGCACGGGCAATGCCTCGACGGCACCCCAGGAAACGGCCGCCGCCCGCTTCTACGGCACGGGCAATACCTTTGGCCAAAACGTGTCGAGCGGCAACTACGGGGCCGCCGTGGAGGTGGTGAGCGGCACCACCCTCATCTCGCGCAACGCCATCTTCGGCAATGGCACCGTGGCTTCGGCCAATGGCACGCCGGCCTCGGGCCAGGTCGGCATCGACTTACTGGCGAACGACAATGATGAGAACTTCGGCACGGCCCCCTACGTGACGCTCAACAGCGACGCCGCCGCTGGGGCCAACAACCTGCGCAACTATCCCATTCTGCGCACGGCCAACATTGTGGGCGCCAACCTGGTGCTGCGTGGCTACGCCAAAACTGGGGCCATCATCGAGCTGTTTGTGGCGCAGCCCGGCCCCGCGGCCGCTAACCCCACCGGGGCCAATTTTGGCCAGGGCCGCGCTTTCCTGCTCACCCTCACGGAAGGAGCTACCACAGGCCTCACCGATACCGACAAGAGCACCAGCCAGAGCTACTCGGGCAATCTCAACGGTTTCAACCAGGGGGCGGACACCAATGCCGACGGCTTTACCTTCACCATTCCGCTGGCCTCGCTGCCCGGCGGCACGCTGGCGGCCGGCACGGTACTCACCAGCACCGCCACGCTCAACGGTGCCACGTCCGAGTTTTCGGGCAACGTCACGGCCGTGAGTGGGCCGTTGCCAGTAGTGCTGGCGGCGTTCGCGGTCCAGGCCGGGCAAAACCGCGACGCCCTACTCAGCTGGATTACGGCTTCGGAGGTGAACAGCGCCTACTTCGACGTCGAGCGTAGCCTCGATGGCACGCGCTTTACTAGCCTTGGCCGCCGGGCCGCCCAAGGCAACTCGACGGCCACTACCCACTACACTTTCACCGACGCGGGCATCGCCGCCCGGGCCAGTGGCCCCGTGTACTACCGCCTGCGCCAGGTCGACCTCGATGCCACGGCCAGCTACTCCCCGGTGCGCACGGTTGCCTTCGGCCAAGTAGCCGCAGCCGCCCTGAGCCTTTACCCCAACCCCGCCCAGCAGGCTACTGGCCTGGACCTGCGCCAGCTACCGGCTGCCACCCCTTACCAGGTAGTGTTACTCGATGCCAGTGGCCGGGCGGTACGCCAGTTCAGCCTGGGTGGTGGCCAGCGCCAGCCGCTGGACCTGAGTGGCCTAGCGGTGGGCAGCTACCAGGTGCTCGTCACGGGTGTGCAGGCCAATGGCGCCCCCCTACGCCAGGCGCTACGCCTGACCAAGGAGTAAGCAGCCGCCCACCGGCCCCGCTCCTATTTCCTACACCAAGCCCCGTCCGGATTTTCCGGCGGGGCTTAGTAGTAAGTCATCCTGAGCAATCCCCGCTAGGCTCTTTTCATCTAATCTAAAAGGCAGTGCCATGTTTACTGAGTCTCCCGCTATCCAGGCCGGTCATACCGTCACCCACCCCAGGTTTGCGCAGCTAGCCGCACCGGCCCACGCCGTGGTCATAGAAATTTTTACTGTTAAAAGCAGGCAGCAGGCCGAGCTGGACAATGGCCATTTTTTGCCGCTGGCCGAGTTGCAACCGGTAGACACCGGGGAGCAGTGGGCACCCATCGCGGGCTACGCGCACTACCAGATTTCTTCCCACGGAAAGGTGGTGAGCTTATGCTATAAATGCCAGCCGCGCCAACGCCTGCTCAAACCCCTAAATGCCAGCCGGTACCCCGAGATACGATTGGGCAACCGAGGCACCTTCTTACGCATCGGCCTAAACCGGCTGGTTGCCCAAACCTTTCTGCCAGTCCCGGCTGATGAACACCTGAACGTAGTTATTCCTAAGGATGGCAATCGCCTGAACGTGTGCGTGGATAATCTCCAGTGGGTGCGCTTCAACGAAACGACCGATAAAGCCACTTGGCGCTACCTGCGCGGCTACCGCACCCGCACGCACCACTGCAAGCTACAAGCAGCTGACATTGCGCAAATCCGGCTGTTAGCCGCGCAGGGCCTGGCGCAGCAGGCCATTGCTACTAAATTCGGCGTTAGCCGACCCACCATCTCCGCCCTGTTGTCGGGCACCACCCAGCGACTAAACGAGTAACAAAACAACTACCAAGGACGCCGTAGGCTGGCCCAAAAAATTACGAGTCAGGAGGCCCTGCGGTACCTCGGGTCGGCACTGGCGCGCGCAACCTACTGGCTTACACTGGCTGCTCTTGGGCACCAACCACTGCCGGAGCCCGTCTTCCTCAACCCGGGCCAAGGTAATGCGTTTGCTGAATGACCAGAAACAGCGCGTCGGGCCTGGATATTTTCGTTGGTCAAGATGCTTTCTGGGAAACCGCCGCACGTCATGCTACCCAATTGCTTATCAGGCGATTGAAGAAGTACATCACGCCCTCCTCGCAGCGCCGCCCGCTGTTGGCGCGGCAGTGCTCGCCGTGCCACCCGCGCCCGCACTGCCTGCCACGATTCGGTCGAAGACCTGTTTGCAATCAAATCGGTTTTCGGTGCGCTCCGGCCTACCAATCGGATTCCGCCGCCCGCCACCACATGGGCTGCCTCTGGCAATATCTCCGGCCGGCACACCTGCTGGCGCCAGGAAATTGACAACCTGTTCACCTACGAGGGCCTGTTGGGCTCCGTTACCAATGCCTGCTTTGGCTACGGCGCCGTCCGGCACCAGCAGTGAATCAGCCGGGCGGTCAAGGCCGATTTGCTGCTAGCGGGCGGCCACTGCGTGCTCATCGCCACCAGCCGCTACCCCGACGAGACAATCCGCGCCGTGCTCGGCGTTAAGTAACCCCAGCACCAGCTTTCCGGCCTTAGCTGGGCTTTGGGCCGGTGGCCGGGGCTGTCGCATACACCGCCGGCTTCACCAACCACTGCTCGCCACCTTTCTCCAGTTGCTGAAACCCTTGACTTAAGTAAATCTGCTCGACATGCTGCTCGAACGTTTCTTCTTGCCGCTGCTTTTTCAGAAATGGCCCGGGGTTGTCAAATATTTCCCGTACTTCCTGGAGCGAGTACGCTACCTCTGGCTCCAAGAGGGCGGGGCGAGCGGCGGGCTTGGGCCGCGCCGGGCGAGCGGCCGGGGCAGCCTGCTGGTTAAACTCTTCCAACAGGTACTTCTCGACCAGTGCCTTGTAAATGGCCCCGGCAGGCTTTTTAACCTTACCCAGCTGGTGTTGCTTACCGATGCGCGTAAGCACAAAGTCCACGTAGCTAAGCGGATACTCCTTATTCTCCAGTTGCCGCGCTATCTGCTGCAGGCTGCGCTTGCTCACTCCTACTTGCCGCAATGCATCCAGCCACAACGGCTGGGCAACTACGTCAATTTCAGCATTCTCCGCATTATCGGCACTTTTGATATGTTGAGAAAGCTGCATATTTTCCTCGGCATTTTGCGTTGGGAGATTGACGCCGAACAGAAACTTAATCTCCTGCACAATTTGGTTTTGGCGCTCTAGCTCATAGGTAAAAGGCATATCCGTCTTCGCCAGTTCCGTCTGCGCTTTGTCCAATATGCGCACCTTAAAATTGCTGAAGCGCGGGTACTCGTTCTCCGTAAGGTCGAGCATGAAGCGCAGCTGCGACAAGCTAATGGTACGCTCCCCGAAGTCGGCATATTCACGCAGCAGCCAGTAGATACGCGCCGAATCCGGGCTTTTGAGCTTGCGCAGCTCATCGAGCGCTGCCAATGTGAAGTTGCCATTCTCCCGCAGTTGCAGCAGGTAAGGCATGATGAGCGGGTTGAAGGTGGCCACGACTCCCCCCAGTTCGCCGTCATAGCCAGCTTTGGCCATCAGGGGGATATAGTCATACTTGGGCCGGCGGCGGCGCTTATGCGTACCCTCCTCCAGCAACTCAATGTAGAGCTTGATGGAGGTGATATTATTACACATCTCGTCTATCTGCATGTAGGCCGAGCCACCGTGACGCTCAAAAACCAGTTCGCTAGCCGGCACGAAATGCTCTTTAAAGTCTACATCATTGAATTCGATGCGCGAGAGCAGCGCCAAGAACAAGCGCATTTGCAACGGCGCAAAGCTGAAGCGCGCATTAACAAGCGCATTATGCTGAGCCACAAGCTTATCACTACCCCCAGGAGCTTGCACAACGACTATCGCAGTCTGCGTAGTCGCTTCATTTTTGGATTTTGTCTCCTTCTTTTTAGAAACTGCCATGTCTTTTTCGCGTCTTTTTTGTAGCAACCTGCCCGCGGGGCCAAAGGCCACCCCGGGTAAGCTATTGGCAAGCAACCAGCTAAAGATACTCGGTGGCTACTACCGCCACTTAGTGTCATTATCAGTAGGCAACCGAAACAACTATCCCTCACTTTAAGCCACTGCTTTTATTCCCAGCTTTCCAGAATAATTTCCCTGAAAGATGGTTACAAAACTTGCCGCGGCGTCCTTTCTGTAGCAACCTGAGGCTGTTTGGCGTCTTTTCTGTAGCAACCTGAGGCTGTTTGGCGTCTTTTCTGTAGCAACCTGAGGCTATTTGGCGTCCTTTCTGTAGCAACCTGACCGGTTGGCGTCTTTTTTGTAGCAACCTAAAAGTAGTTGGCGTCTTTTTTGTAGCAACCTGGCGTCTTTTTTGTAGCAACCTGGCGTCTTTTTTGTAGCAACCTAAATGGCTTATTTTTTTGTAAATCAAGGGGTTAGTGTGTCGCTAATACTAATACTATAATTTGAGTTTAAAAAGTAATACTAGCTAGGGAGTTTTTTTCATGTTTTAAAAGAGAGTTGAAAGAGCAACCCCTAACCCTTTTCGCAAGTGGAAAATAGGGAGACGGGGCGGCATAAGTGCGGAAATTTATATATATAAATTTCCGCAC
>Ga0265798_10001010_pt1 | contig 44913 bp, 48 predicted proteins | sample P3T30metagenome_FD_192430 | JGI IMG/M metagenome (GOLD analysis project Ga0265798, IMG submission 192430) | Plant litter microbial communities from East Loma Ridge, Irvine, California - P3 T30 | ecosystem: Environmental > Terrestrial > Plant litter > Unclassified | place: USA: California... | reverse complement strand
TACACGACTGGCTCCGCCGACACGGATACCGTCAGTGCCACGGATGAGGAACGGCTGCCACCAGGAGGCTTCAGTCTCCGGCACGGCTTCCCGCACTGGTTCGGCAGAGCTCGAAGATCTGTACCGAATTCTCGCGATGTCAGTGGATCTTCAAATGCTTTTCCCGCGCGATCCGACTCCAACGTCGTATCTGGCGTCCTCGGGGCTTCTCAGTCTACTGCGGAGTACTCCATTGTGCGCATGCTAGAGTACATCCGCTCAACCTTTAGTGAGGAGTCAATATTGGACTCACTTCCGCTAGAGGCTGCTGCGAACCCAGGCGCGTATCATGCGTGGCGAGCGCACCGCGCGCCGATATTGCAATCGCAACAGTCAGACCGAGCAACTCCAAGTCCCGACCCTTCCACAACGGACAAGTCAGAAGGTTCATCTGCATTAGGACGTAATCGCCGACCTGGAGAGTGGAACTGGGAGGGGGTCTGGGAGGAACGTGTAAGAAAAGCAGTCAAGGCTAGTATATCGGAATCAGTCCTGTTCGGCGCTGGCGCTGGAGAAGACATTGTAGGTCACAGCCACATCTGACTAAGCCACTGCTTACTCATGTGATAGATTCGCTTTCGCGAGGCGGACGATGAGATGCACGAGAAGATGAAGAGGCATTTAGAAGTAGCTGCCGCACAACTGGGCGAGGCATAATCGGTGGACTGGTTGGATTACAGTCGGCATCAAATATCTGGTAGAAGCTATGCGTTGCCCTTCAGAAGCTAAGCATGAACTCGAACACGTCTTCGTGGAAGTTCTTGATACGATTGTCTTTTTTCAGAAGTAGGAAGGAGTATGGTAGCTTTGTTGACGTGCCCACCTGGCACCTTCCCGGCTTGTAGCAGTGCCTCCCACCTTTAAACCTCACCTCACCGTTGGACTTCCAACCTCCGTTCGCACATCCACTCTACATCTCAACTTGGGCATTGCCTACTCTTCTTATCTATCTCCCAGATTCCGTTTGCCATCTGACGTCACTGTTGATAGCAAGACCACGCGTTCTCAAGAAAGTCAAGGTGAACGAGAGCGCGCCGCGGTGACTGGGCTTTTATTTGTGCCTAATTGGGACGCGTCCGTAATGATCACAACAACAACAGCTGGCAGCGTCTTTCTCGACCGCGCGCCTCTCTGCCCATCTCCCCTCCACATCCAGAAGAAATCGCGAAAAGCTACTTTTCGAAGGCGAATATTCCGTAAGTCAACTCCTACCTATTGCGACGATCAGTACGTGTTTGGTCCGCTAGACGACATCATCGACGAGATCAAGAGCGATATCTGGGAGTCACCACCCGACTACAGCTTCAACTCATCCGTCTTTGATTGGGCGCAACCGCTCAGGGCACCTTTGGCGTGGACCGTAACACCTCTGCCTGTTAGTCGCGCTCCGAGCGACCAACCTCTGACGATACGCAAGAACAGAAACAGCCGGTCCTCAGCCTCAGGATCCAGCTTTGGAGATCAGATGGCGTTCTCGCGCAAGAACAGCCATATCGAGCCCGAAAACGGCGACCCAGTACGTTCTATGCCTACCACTGCATTGACCCCTTGGCCGTTGATCGATGTGGCGTCCAACGAGCCTGCGCACCCTCTCTTTGTCGCCGATAGCGCTGAACACATGAACGCGCAACAGGCTCTTGAGAAGGCGATTAGCAACACTGAAGGTAGCAACGAACCCCTGAAGCGGCGCATGTCGTCAAAGCTTCGATCGTTCACCAGTGGTCTACCTCTCTTACGTCGTCACAACACTGGAGAGACTAGCGCTGGTATTAGCGGTTCGCCGAGTGCAACGTCGCCAACAGCAGCTACAGCGCTTGCGGCTCACGATGAGGCTGGAGAAGGCTCAGAAATCAAGCGTCCGGACGACCAAGCTGTCGAGGCCTACCTGCTGAGCAACGCCCGCAAGTAAGTCATTACCTGCGAACCTATGCAACAGCCACTAACAGAATCCAGCGGAGACGAGTTCACCTCCCTCATGGGATGCATCTCGAAGCGCATTCCTTCCCCGACTGACTTTGATCATGAGGCTTCGGAGGCACAGGTGTCAGACTTGACCTCACACTTGCCGACAACCCTGCGCGCAGCGGTTAGACTGTTCCCTGAGGTCAAGCTTCTCACAGAGGATTACCAAGACATCGGCGTTGCTATCGAAATTGAGGGTGTACTGCACAACCGAAAGCCTCTGCCCGACACCGGTATTGATGTGATCTTCGTGGTAGACAACGGGTAAGTGCCTGCGTGGTGGGATCGACGATGCTAGCTGACATAATGTACAGCTACTATGTGACTTCGGCTTGTCTCGAGAGGTCACTAGATGCGGTTAATGGAGCCCTGGTAAGCCACCATCGCTGATGTTGCTCAGAAGCAATCTGCTCACTTTTTTAGTATCATCTTGGCCCTAAAGATCGACTGGCGCTGTACACTACTCACTGTACCCACCTTGATGTCACCGGAAACAGGCCAGAGGTGATTTATCCAATTCGACCCGTCTGTGCGGATGTCGATGAGATCTTCCGGGATTTGACGTCTAGAATCGCGCATTCTGGCTCACAACTCTGGCATCCGCCTCGTCCAAACCCCACCATGGGTGATGTCATTCTTGGCATCGCCGGATCAATGGCGGGCGAGCACCTCAAGGCTGGTCGAACTCATGTCATCGTACTGTCTCCTGCGGCTCATGTCTTGCACAAGGTATCGAAATCCTTCCCGGATATCTACATTCACCGCATCAATCCTGCGTTCCTCCCGTATCGCCGCGAACCAGAGTTTCAGGATACCATCTGTCTTAAAGACTGCTGCAAGAACGTTTTCGCTAGCAACTGGTCCAAGTACCAATCCACGTCCGGTCGCATCAAGCGCATCTTGAAGAATGCCCGCTCTGAGCAACCCGTTGGGGAACTGCTTGACTTGAAGGTCGAAATTCGGACCAAGGCAGGTTGCGAGATTCTCGTTGAGTCTGGAAGCAAAGAGATTCGTCGACTGTTTCCGGGACAAGTGCACACCCTCTTCGTCTGGATTCGCATCAATAAGGCTGAGACTCAGGGCGTCAACCTCAATTCAGACAACCCCATTCTCAACTCATGTCTTGACGCCAATGGGCTGAGGCAGGAGCTGCAGAACTGTGTTCGTGTAGGTGCCACCAAAGTAAACCCGCTTGACGTGCAGCTACTGCATCGCAGCTCACTCCACCCCACGCGATCTTGGATGTATACGGAGGCTCAGCTCATCTTCACTCGCGAGCTTGGTGGGCTGGCACCTCTCCTGGACACATCCATGGAGTTTTACAAGCGTCAGCTTTTCTGCAACCTTTCTCGAGTGTCGGCAAACGAGGCCAAAGCCGTGGCTGAAGCAACTCTGGACACTCTCCCCAAGAATCATGAACAAGCAAAGATGCTACTGGAGCGCATGTCGCAGGAGATCGAGCTTCACTTGGCGATCCGTAGGTATGAGAAGGAATACCGACAGAGGCTCCCGCTGTGCCCCGGTCCCACCGACGTCGAAGCATCTCACAAGTGGCTTCACGAGCTCTGGGCTCGTAGGAGGAACAAGCGCAGCGGCTCAGATGTGGCCTGATGCCTGCTCGCGAGCATATCGGTGATTCATCAAACTATGGTGGTGAAGGTCGGTGGTGGCTGTCAGCGCCTTTGTTTTTGGCTCGAAGCTGATGGCCAGAGGGTGGAGGAGGATACTGGCGATGCATGTGTTGGAGCAGCGAATCTCGCTTTCGACTTTGGTCCATTGAAGGCGAGTACGATCTGGAACGATCTGTAGGATACACTTCTGGCTATCACGTTCTGGATCATCTTCCACGAGGCGCGGAGGAAGCCGCAGGCTGCCCTGGAAAGCCCAGGCCACACCATCCCAGAATGGTTCGCTGGGGGAATTTCTTGGGCCCCGGATCTTCTACGGTCCCAATATTACGATGTACAAACACTATTAGATTATACCCCAGTGCGAACCATGAGCATCAAACGAGAGATCATCCTGCATACGAGATTGCAAATCTCCTCGTGCTGTTAATCGCCGAGCCGAATGACGTTTGCGTTTTTGCTTTTTCGTTTCATCTCACATGCAGGTCGTCGTTTCTTTCTAGAAGGAGAAGCCCCCGGTCGAACTCGGCTGAACACCCTCTTACCCACGGCAGGGCTCGGATGTGGGCAAAGAAGGCTGAGAAAAAGCAAGACGATGGTGCACCGGAGTTTGCTCCGTCCACAGCCCAGCCTGCATTCTGCGGCTCGATCGCGAGAGGGTTCGAAGGCCATTTCGCGGTTCACCGCTACCGCCGCTTAAACTGCACGATGCTAGCCTTGCATGTACATACGAAGCTGAGATACGAAAAACAAAAGATACATACATGCACGATGCACCGGTGCACGCGATCCCTGAGCGCCCAAATTTTTTCATGATTCCGTTCCCACAAAACGCAACACCATCGTGCATACATGCAGCAGCTCACAGACGCGCGCGAAGGCACAGACTGCAGACGTAGACAGGGTAAAAGCAGGTGCGCGCATTTACCACCCAAGGCCTAGTTTGTCCATGCTCCTCTTCCGATAATCGCGTGCCGCTGCGAGGAACAAGCACAATTACCCTGACTTTGGCGCCAGCGTATTAGGTCGCTGGGCAGCCCGGAAAGTTGCCCCGGCGCCCGGCAGCCAGTTACGCGTGGTAGTCGGGCGCGGCCGGTGTATGTAGGGATAAGGTTTGGGGCTAGCGAATGTGACGGGCAGAATTGACCTGACCTGACCTTGTAGATAGGATGGATGCCCAATGGCTGCTTTGGGGTAATGGGAATGGGAATGGGGGGTTTGGCGAAGCTTGAATACGGATGGGCATCGTACGATGGGCGTGGTGCTGGTAGGGGGGAAGATGGGCGAAGGGTATCCTGGGTAGCGTGGTGCGCGTGAGTTTAGTGCGTGGGTGGGTTGCATCAGACTTGTTCTGCGGAGATGGTAACTACCGGTGATGTATGTAGGTGTTTGCAAGGAAGCAGTGCATGTCGAGGGTTGGGGGTGGGAAGATTGCATAAGGCTCTCACCGCAAGAAAGTGATGTACGATGCGTTGACCGAGAAGAGTAAGAGCGTCGTATTGTTGTTCTGTTGTGCAGAGATAACGTAGGCGGCTTCGTTATGCTGACATTGTCATTTACCTTATGCATTCGCTACTCCAGAAGTGGCTGCGCGAAAACATTCAATCACGAGTGCTGCCATTCAGGGTACCAGGTACGGGTCTCCATGTTTGTTAGGTAGAATTAGAAACTAGCTATACAGATCCTATATACAAGAGAAGTGTTTCTGTGGCGCAGCAAACAAAGTAACATCACAAAGTGGGATAATCTAATGTGTATAACGCTTCGAGTAAGACGCCCCAGTAAACTGCTGGAAAAGTGAGACATGAAAGATGCGTAGTGGAACGCTTCGTTCGACATTGGGCGGAGTCGTTATGATAGACCGTTGTACTGAAACTTAAGGGATGTAAGTGTCGCCTGGAATGCATCGACAGGCACTGAAGCCTTCAAGGAGACATACTGCATGTAAAACCGTGGCCACGGCCAAAGCCAAAAGAAGAACCTCAAAACTTCGTCCCCACATCTTCCGGACCCCATCTCGAAACCCGTCCTACCCTCCGCGAAATAGAATCGCGATATCCAATCCCAAGCCCAATGCCTTTCTTCTTCTTCGGACTCGCAGTCTCATCTCTCATATCACTCATGCTGTGCACCTTGGCTAGCAAACTCATCCTCGGCCCCTCAAAGCTCTTGTTCGAGTTGACCATGAAGTTCGTCTGCACCGTCAAGGGCGAAGACGAAGGAGAAGAGTAATGGTTGTGAGGTGGAACCAGGAGTTGACCGGGGCCAGCCAAGGGTGTCTTGCGGCGGAGTTGAATCAAAGAGCGTTTCTTGAGAGGAGGCGGAGGGGTGAGATTGGGTCGCGGTGGAAGAGCGAAGTGGTGGAAAGGTGGTGTTGGCGGGCGCGAGGACATGAGACTAGATGAGCCGTTGGATGTGCGCTTTATCTCTTCCCACCCTTTGTTCCGGGGCGCGGAGGTTGTCGTTGGGGTTGGAGATGATGGCCGGACGGAGTAGGTGGATTGGGTTATTGTCTTGTCGCTATCTGCTCGTTCGGAATGTGGTGGTGATGGGGATGGAACGTTGGTTGAAGGAAGTGAAGTGTATGCGTATCGGTCGTCTTTGAGTGTGGGAAAGAGGATGCTACCAGTTGACCGAGGTGGTACAACTGCTAATGAATTCGCAGCTGTTGTGCTTAGTAGTGACATTTCGTCGTCTGACAGTATTGTAGACAACATCGGTCGCAATGGCGTCCTGCTTACGGGTGCTGGCGCATATACATGTACCATTACTGAATCTGGTGTTTCCGATCTTACATCGACTGGCAGAAGAAGGTCATGTTCGATCGGGTCGGGAAGAGGGTCGTCCGCGTGTCCCTCCCTAATAGATGCTAGGATCTTACTCGCTCGACGCCAGGAAGGAGATATCGGTGGGACGTTCCTCGATTCGGAATTCGGCGAAGGACAGGCACGAAGGCTCCTTAGAGACCTTTGGCTCTTGACACTGCTTCGTCTTGACGATACCGAATGACTACGCTTCAGGCTGCAGCTATTCATGATTGGACTTATAGTCGGTGATGGAATGACATGGTCGCGGAAGAGTGGTGTCAGAGACGCCGGCACGGGAGGAAGAGGTCTTTGCGGGCCCACAGCATACTTTGTCACCTCCGCAACAAGATCAGACCCAGGATCACTCGGCGAGGTAATCGCATCGCTACCTCTCCAGTCTCTAAAGGCGTCTTTGAAGGGGTCTTCGGGATCTCTGAATGGGTCTTCTCTCCATGGGTTGCCAGGGTCGCTGTAGTTTTGCGCACTGATGTTGAGCCAACCGCGAGGATCGTACTCGCGAGAGTTCTTCGGCACGCGAGGTGGTGTTCTACTTCCAGTTGACGGCAACCCACTTGCTCCACCAGACATGAGTGCATCATTCGATCCACTGCCACTGCTACCGCTACCATTCTCGCCAAGTGAAGGATCGTACAGCCACGCAACTCCAGGGTAGACACCGGACGAGCCACCGCTTCCAAGCTTTGCTGTATGGATGGCGTGGTAGCGGCGAGCGACGAAGATCGCAGCGACTATAGCAAGTAGGATTCCAGCTGTGCTTCCTATAGCGACCCCGGCAGTCTCCTCTGGTGTCAGTGGCTTCGAGGGTGGAGCTGCAGCGGCCTCTGTCTCGGTAGCACTGCTGGTGGGCGCGTTGGTCAATGTTCGAGTCCTGAGGGTTGTGTCGTAGGTGTTTATAGACGTCAAACTTGTGCGCGAGCTGACAACCGAGCTCTCAGTCCCTGTCTTCGTCTTCGTTATGAAGCCGCTGAGCGATGTAGGAGTAGAGAGAATAGCAGACGTGGCGGTGGATGAGAGAAGAATTGGTGTAAAAATATCGCGCAAGGTACCTGATCTGCTGGCAAGGAAACTACTGGCAATACTAGTCGGAACCATTGGAGCGCCAGGAGTAGAAGTTTGACCAGTGGCGCTAGAAGTTGAGCTGTTCGTCCACCCAGTAGGTGCCGTTTGAAGCGGAGGTTCAAGCGGAAAAGGTAAAAGTCCCAAGTCAACGGAAGACGACGCGGAAATTCCTGAAGCGGGGGTTGATTGCGCAGTTGTTGGATCGCTCCCCCAAAGTGGTGCATCTGAGATCTCCGCCGCCTGACTAGATGTCGCAGTACTCAAGATCTGACTAGTCTTCGACACGATGAAGGTTTGTGTGAAAGAGCCAGATAAGCCAAAAGATGACGACATTGTAGCAGGGCTTGCGAGGCTGCTTGCTGCCGAGTACGTGGTTGTAAAAGCCAACGAGGAGGAGACGGTGCCGTTTCCTGGTGCCGGCAGAGATATCGACCCAGTTGTTTGCGCTGACGTAGTCGCAATCGTGCTTGTTGGCCTTGTCATATTACCGTTGATGGGATTAATGGGTATAGGCTGCGGTCGAGTCATGGTTGAAGAAGCAGTCTTATCGGGATTGGAAGATGCAGAAGCCGTGACGCTGCCGCTCGAGGTCGAGCTGTCGATCTGAGAGCTGCCAGATTGAACAGGTGCGGTTACATTCGATGCAGAAGTCTCGTTCTTTGTTGTGCTGGGCTGAGCAGAGCTTGATGGCATGCCCGCGACCACTGAGCTCATCGAAGCTACCAATGACGCTGTTGTAGAAGGGGTGCTCGTCCGCGAGAGTGAACTACTGGAGAGAGTCGGAATTGATGAGGGACCAATCACGCTGCTTTCGAGATGGGCTGAGGCGGAAGGGGTTGGTGCCGACGTGTCAAGTGGTGCATTGTCCTGACCCGATGGCAGATTGGCGTATCCTGTTGAAGCAGACGGTTGTGCTGGTTGAGATGCGACACTGATTGGCGTGGCTGCGTCTGCGATGGAAGCCGGAGATGCGAGGCTACTGCTTCCACTTCCAATGACAGCGGGAGCGGAGCTTGATGCCACCCAGCTATTAAGACTAGACACAGAGTGCTGAAGTAGTCCTGTAGCCTTTGTGGGCTCACTAGTGACCGTTCCTTCTGAAGAGACCGAGGGAATAGACTTGATTGGTGTGATCGCAGTAACATCGACGGTGGAGGTCGAAGATGGAGACTGCGAGGTCTGCGAAGGAATTATCATCAGGCTTGATACAGCCGTAGGAGAGACTGCGACGGAGTATGTACTGGCAGGCAAAGGAATACTTGACGCTCGTGATGATTCCGCAATCACCCATGTTGTAGACGGTGTGGCTGTACTCGCGGTCGACTTGACGTCCGAAGTGACTGGTAGGACCTGAATTGTGGATGATGCGCGCGTAGAAGAAGAAGCTCCTACTGGAATCGAAGATGGTTGAATAGATATGGATGTCTGTATTTGATCGATCAAAGAGGTTGATGATGGTGCAGATAGCTGCTGCGTTCCTGTGATGATAAGGGATATCGCCGCCGACTCGCCCGCAGCAGAAGATATTGCAGGCGCGCTGCTACTTGTGCTGCCATATGAGCTTGTTGTTCCATCTGAGTCTTGTTTCGTTGGATTTGACTGGCGAGAGGGGCTGCTAGTCTGGATAGTGGCTGTTGACGGCGCGTTGATCTCGGACTTCAGGGTCGTAATAGAGTCCACTGTCGTAGAAGTGTAGAGCGTCGATGTAGCTGATGTGCTTAGGCTTGTTGGAATTATCTCTGATGTGCTCGTGTCATTGCGAAAATGCAAATCGCGCCGTGGAATTATAGGAGATCTCTCGTTCGTGAGATGAGTATTAGAGAGGCTTGCAGCTGTATAACATGAGTTAATGCAACCATCTACCAGCGGTCCACTTACTCTTTGAACCTGATTCAACATTACTCCCAACTACCAAAGATGCAGTGCAACACGCGAACAGAACACGCTCGAACCAACCCATTGCATGCTCACGAGATCTGAAACGAATGACTAGAGGAAAGCAAAGCAGAGTAACAACAACGAGGCGGAGGCAGCACGGCAGATACCCGGAGATGATGAAACAGACAACAAAGAGGCAACATATAACTATTGAATTCCGCGCCTCGTGCCCAAGGCCGTGGTCCTTCGTACGGTTGCACTTTGTTCGGACCGAGTTGGGTTAGGCGCGAAATGTACCTTGCATGGGTGCTGTAGGAACTGGGGCTGAGTCCACACACCTTGCCTACAACCCCGAGAATACTCACTGCATCAGCTATGATTAGCTCAGGATCCCGGCTGTGGCGCTCGATCGTTCGCATATTTTGCATCAGCCGCCCGATCGTTTATAACAGTTGTCAGAAGTGGGCATTTTGGTTGCAGTACCCATGATGTGCTGCGCAAAATACCTTCTATTGACTTCGCTAAACTGACAGAAGAAGCGCTGCTGACTGCCGACCCCGAATATTGACGTGGCGCAGCCCTCTCCAACCTCTGCCAACTCAACGGCGTCTGTGCCGCTGATTCGGCTTCGCGGAAAAATTCCAACGAACCTCTCGAGATTGCGGCGGGGCGTTGCTGGTTGGAACATGCAGTTCTCACTAACGCTGCTGGCCCCAGGCGGTTGGAACGGGTACGCTCCGTACCGCCCGTAGGAACTGCCGCTCTTCCCTGTCATCACCGTGTCGAAGGAATCGTTCATGCGCCGGTGGAGCCATCACCGGTGACGACCTTGGCTTGGCTATCTCGAATCAGCTCCCCGATCCAAAGAGGCAGTGCTCGGATAATGGGAGTAATTGCTGGGCCAAGAATCAGTTGCCCACTCTTGACTGAGACTATCTGGTTGACCATGGCCTCGGCTACTTCTTCTGGCTCTAGGATGTTCGCGCGCACGCTTTTCAGCCCCGCCGCAAGTGCCTCGTGTGAGGTGATTGCTGACTTGGTCCAGTTCGGATGGACCATGGAGGTCTGGATCGTTGGACACTTGTAGCGATGCTTAATTTCTTGTGTTAGGCCTTCATGGAAAGCTAGAAGCGCCGCCTTGGTGGCACTGTAATCCACGGCACCTGCGAGAGCGACGAAGGAAGCAAGACTTGCGACGCCCATGATGTGGCCTTTCTTCTTAGCGAGCATGTCTGGGAGAAATTCTTGGACGGTGCTCCAGTGACTCAGGAGATTGATCTCGAACATTCTGTTGAGGTTGGCTTGGGGGATGTCTTTGACAGTCCACGCGTTACCGATGCCGGCATTGTTGATTAGTATGGATGGTGAGCCCAAGTCGGAACGAATGGCTTCCGCCGCCTGATGGATGTTGTCTCGCGATGTAATGTCACATTTGTAGTATCGTACGAGGGCAAGCTCATCTAAGATCATTAGCTTGAAACACGGCGATCCTGTGCCGCAACGTACCTTTGGTAAAGATTTCTGACAGGGGGCTAACGTCGAGCACCGCGACCTTGATGCCATGAGAGGTGAGCTTCTTCACCACACAGCCTCCGATGCCCGCCGAACCACCCGTGACTACAGCGACTTCATTCTTCCAATCCCAAATAGACTTGTCGGTCCTCCAGAGCCATCGCCTTTCGGCAAAGCGATTGAGCACCGAGTTGAAGTCTACAAGGGCCCATATCGGCAACGCCCACTTGAGGTAGTAATGGAGGGTTACAAGCTGACTGCTGGAGAGACCGAGTTTTGCACCAAGTCTGAAGTACTCGGGTTTGGCGACTCTGAGCAGCACGGCTGCCAGTGTGAGCAAGGCACATCGGATCATGATGGGGCTAGTAGATGGGGCGAAAGTGTTTATTGAAAATGGGGGCTGATGGGGGTCGAGGCAGGTACTATGCAGGTACTGATACGAAGTTTTGGGGCTTCCAAGAAAGGGCGAAAGATAGGCAAACGATTGAACGCCTGTCCAAGGCAGAAGTAAATACCCAAGAAGTCATATGTACTCTTGAGGTTTGCCAGGTACCGAGGCATGTAGGACTAGCCTGGACAAGCGTTGTAGATCATGTATCGGAACTGGGGCCGCCATTCGCTAGTCCCGCGACGCGATATTGACGATTGAAATATACAGGATTGAACATATCTTCCTAACGACGCCACTTTCGCAATCAACGCATGTCGTTCGCTCGTCCGTACAGTCTCAGCGGTACGCTTACGCCGTTTCTGTATCCCGCCTTTCTCCACGTGCCACTTGCCTCGGCAGCGCGCAGATGTCCACTCCGCAAACGATTCCCGCTACAGCTCAGATGCAACTCCACATCTGCTGAGCAGCCCGATGCGAATCCGAATGCGCAGTCTTCGCGATTAGATCCTACAGCGGATGACTACTCCCTCACGCCTTTTGCCGACCGATGCATTCTTACCGTTGAAGCTGGTGGCGGCGGCCACGGCTGCGTCTCGTTCCTACGCGAAAAATACATTGAAGAAGGGCCTGCAAATGGCGGCGACGGTGGCAGTGGAGGCAACGTCTACATCCAAGCAGTCCGCGGCGAGACATCGTTACATAAGCTTGCGAGACGGCGACAGATCAAGGCGGGCAGAGGGCGCAACGGACAGGGCAAGGTCAAAGGTGGCGAGCGGGGAACCGACGTCTTGATCACGGTGCCTGTGGGAACGATTGTGCGGGAGCTACAAAGGCATGACCCGGTGGCGATAATGGAGGAGGAGCACTGGAAGATGGAGCAGGATGAAGAAGCGGAGGAGTTGGAGGAGGGACAACCCAGCTACAGGAGAGATCGCTGGCTGGTTTACCCCGGCACTATACCCTCAGAGCTGAGCAGGATCAAGTTTCCCAAGCTCCCTCCACCGCGTAGATCGCATCTCGCAGCCCTCGAGCCGGAAGCGCCCATGTGGCTGGACTTGGACAAGCACATGGAGACGCCTATGCTGATTGCAGCCGGAGCGATGGGCGGCCTGGGCAACCCGCACTTTATGACGCCGTTCAACAACAGGCCGAAGATGGCTACCCGCGGAGACGAAGGCCTCAAGATATCACTACAACTAGAATTGAAGATTCTTGCGGATCTGGGACTGGTAGGGCTGCCTAATGCTGGAAAGAGTACGCTCCTCCGGGCCTTGAGCAACAGCCGTGCGCGAGTCGGCAACTGGGCCTTTACAACCCTCCAGCCAAATGTCGGCACCGTAGTTCTGGACGACCACAAGGGGCGACCGCTTGTCAGGTCACGCAGACCAAATGGAGAGCTGCGCGAGAACTTTACCATTGCCGATGTGCCGGGTCTGATCGAAGATGCGCATCTAGACAAAGGGCTCGGACTAGGCTTCCTGCGACACATTGAGCGCGCCGCAGTCCTCGCCTTCGTCATCGACCTCTCCGCCGGTGATGCCGTCGCAGCGCTCAAGCTGCTCTGGCGCGAAGTATCCGAGTACGAGACACTACGCGGAAAGGAACTCAACGCCGAGACAGAGCGCAGGATGGTCACCTACACCCCCGCTGGCAAAGCACCACCGAGCGACGCATCCGACCTCCTCGACTCGCCGCATCTAGACCCCTCGCCGAAGCCTCTTCCCTTCCTGAGCACAACCCCGATCTCATCGAAGCCGTGGTTCGTTGTCGCGACAAAGGCCGATTTGCCGGATACGCAGGTCAACTTTGAGGCTCTTCGTGCGTATCTTGAGGAGGTGAGCAAGGGCGCGCAACCCCATCCTAGTAACCGCAAGCATGCGTGGCGGCGCAACGTGCAGACTGTGCCGATTAGTGCGATACAGGGTGAAGGTGTGCAGGTCATTCCGCAGTTGGTGATGGACTTGTTGGAGGAGTAGATGTGTGTAGCAATGATACCCTTGTCTCCTCTCATTTGAACTGTGCTGTGTGCGCATCATCTTGGACACAGGACCTGTGAATTTACGCGGTATTGGTTCGAATTGACCACTTGCCCTGCGCATACATAGTAGTATGCCAAAAAGATCTCGTTCTCTGGGTCGCATTGCACAGAAAGGCTGACTTCAAAGTATACATCATGTCATGAGGCTGTTTTTGCAGAGCATTGCATATAACTGCAGGATATGTGTTAGCGCTTACAATCATTTCTGGCATGCACATTGCTTCCAACTTAGATGTGCAGTTGACTTGAGATTTGGAAGGCGCGACCGTGACGACCATATTGAAGCGCTACTTCCTAACGCGCAATTTCGCGAAGCGCAAGTGGGGTGGAGGGGTAAACATCACAGTCAATACCACTTGCCTGGCTTTCTCACACACTTGTTTTCTCTCTCCGCGATACTGTCGCATCACTGCGCGCCTCGAAACTGACTTTCATCTCATATGAAGACACCAGGTTGCTTTCCGTGCATGTCGTGCACTGATAGCCTTCAGGTGTCATTCCCTAAGTACTTCCAGATCATGCAGACAGCTGACAACCAATACAACGACTAGTAAGGGACACCACGAATAGCACCAGTGAATCCTACGATAACGAAGACCACTGGAAGCATATGCGACAGGTCCAACTATAACGCGCTGGATTCATGTGCTGATCTTACCAGCAAGACAACTACTCGACTAGCACGCATCCGCATAGCGAAAAACCGTTGCCGTCAGCTGTATACATCGATCTGCGTACCTTGCGTTGACAGAAGAAAGAGATAGTGAATATACTTTGGTTGTTCTATGGGCTGTTATGATATAGCGACAACGAATGGTCGCAATAGCAGTTATGGTTATCGTAGCGGGCGAAGCCCGCCTATGATAGCCTTTATGCAGCTTCTGGACACGCACAGGTCACCCGAAGACTTCCCAAAGCTTATGGTGGTTCGAGCGTGGTCCACTTCCGAATTTTCGTGTTCCCGACCGCCTCCGGCCCAGATCCAGCTTTTCACGCGCCCAGGCGCGCAGCATCAATCACTTGCTGATATATATCGTTCTGTTTGTCCGACCTTCGCCTTCGGGCATTTGGTCAATTTGAAACGATACAGAGAAGATTAGCATGGCCCCTGCACTAAGGATGACACGCTCAATCAAAGAGAAGCTACCATTTTTTTGCTCTTTGATCTGACTCCATCGCTAAATCGGTGCGTGGAGACCCGGGTTCGAGTCGAGCCCAGCTCTTCTTTTTGCGCTCTTTTTGCTGCGCAAGGGTCCAGCAACCTTTCTTCCCGCACAATAATGATCAAAATACCATTTCCTCTGCACTTCACATTGTTCTACATTCGCAAACACAGATATCGCATTGCAAATCCCTCCAAAATATCCCATCTACTCCGGCGCCAGATCCAGAGCAAAAAAACGGTAGCTTCTCTTTGATTGAGCGTGTCATCCTTAGTGCAGGGGCCATGCTAATCTTCTCAATGGGGGGCGCCGCTGCGCGGCAGGCTGGCAGAGGCGGCGGGCTCGCTGACGCTCGCCAGCCGCCTCGCCCTGTACTCTGACTGTGTCGACTCAGCGTTGTCGCAGACCACGCTCTGGCAGCTGCCATCCTGGTATTACCGCCTTTTGGGTTGTCGCGGCGCTGATGTAGGCGTCTGGGCTAATCTTTTCGCGACAAGATATGCGAATAGAACCTTGGAAACCGGGCACTCAGTGCAGGCTCGCGGGTACAGCGCCTTCGTTCCAATCATCTTGCGCACCTCTTCAGCGATATAGCGAAGTCACGCTGTCGTAGTATCAGCGTCGACTCAACACTCCTTCTCCTCAGAAGCGCCCATAAAGGGAAGCAGTCAATGAAAAAGCTACCCGCCTTACACATCATGTTTATCGGGAGAGACGCCGCAACGCTCAACAGGCTGGCACAGGATCAGAATTGCTCCTGGTCCCGTCCAATCGGCAATCAACACCTCAATACCTCTTTCAAAGTTTCGATAATGCCCATCACCGGGCCTGCAGTCGAAGCGCGCTTAGAGTCAAACCAGGGATGCTTTCTGTGCTGTTGTTCGTAAGCCCTGGCAACTACATACATTGGAATACTGCGTTTCAGGTTATTGCAACGCCAACGTAGTCGCCCGGCCTGAAATACGTTTGCGACGATACCTACCTACATTCCGTCTCATACTTCTTCTCTCTTAGCTCTTGTGGGGTCTGGATTGCTCCTGTCTCTTGTCGGCGGCATCTCATCAAAGACAATGGCCCAGTTCCGTACATATCAGCCAAACGCCTCGAAAATGTTTTTCACGGCCTAGTCCTGGGTACGGAGCCCTTATCACTTCTCTCCAGTATCCAGTAGGTGGCGGGTATATCTACATCATGGCCTGCCGATACGCTCGTTGGCGGGATACCAACGACGAGGTCGCAACTCTTCAGTACCCTAGCCGTCAAGCCACTCGACGAGCCGGCTGAGTCGTGAGATAGATTTCTCGGCATCTCCATCCATCATCAGCCAGGACCATCCTCCTTCCTTGTCACCGTCCCGAATGCCGCCAAATCTGATGCCGAGACGATCAGCGGGGTCGTCGTATGCGAGACGGGCACCGGAATCGCGAGCGATAGTATGTGGGTGACTTCCACTCATGACGCTCCAGATCTGGAGTTCGTGATTGGCTTTGCCGCATACATAGCTTTAAGAAATTTTGATCTGACAGGTCTCAAGAGGCCCAGGAGGACTTCATAGACTTCCAAGAATTTCCCCAGCGCCCCAGGAATCCGTGATAACCTCCAGGCTTAGCCGTTACATAGCTGGGGAGGCTCGTATCGCCTTTTGAAAAACTGGCTCTGCCGCATACATCGAATGCGAAAGTTTTGTTCTTACGGGTAATGTAAGACCCGGGTACACTTCAAAGTGTCCTAGAAATTTGCGCAACATCTTGGAAATGCATGAGGACCTCCAGGCTTAGCCCTTATGTACCTAGGTGGACTTGTATCGCCTCGAATGGAATCAGGTTTGCCGCATACATAGCAGCCGGAAATTTTAATCTAGTAGGTATTGGTGGGTCCTGGGACACTTCATATAGGTCTGAGAAATTCTTCCAGATCGGCTTCTCGTACACAGCCGTCGACATCACGCGAACGGATTGGGCGCACGCCTTCACAGCAACTGAGCGCCAGGGACTAGAGCGCAAGGCTGATCTGAGGGGAGTGCAGCTCCTGCCGCATACAGAAGACTTGGTGGTGCAGATGATGGGCGTCAGCCGGTCTGTCTTGTTCGCCCAGGCCGCCTAGCACACAGCCAATCTCTCTGGATAGGTGTAAGATATAGTAGACGAAGCCCAACCATAATGCAACGTGTTCTTCAATCTGTGTTCGTAAGTTCTTGTCACGATCAGTAAGACACCATGAACTTCTACCGAACAATTGTACCAACACTAGTGTGACTTCTTAAGCCTTGGAAATGCCCGTCTTCTACATAGCATACGTCGGCGTGGCTATGATTGGGAACGCCAAACAAGAAGCTGGCCCGCGAGAAGGAAGCGATTAAGCTGTATGATGGGCATAGAATTGGCGTTATTCTTTCATACTAATCGCATGAATGCCGTGGCCGGCTCGGTCATACCCAACTTCCGAGGACATCGCCCATGTCACAGCACGTGTGCGGAGCAATGGCGTGATGTTGTCGCTGAAACTGATCAAGAGACGAGCGAGATGAGACTCTAGAATGATGAAGATAGCTTTACGTTTACTAGTCTATGGATTGATTATCGCCTTCTAGCGCTCGATCGTGAGGTAAGCCGACTAGAGTGCGTTAGTGGAGATGTAGCTCATTGGGCAGAAAGCACCGCGCTCGGGGTGCTGGCTGATGAAAGATCTATCGAGCGGTTGTGATGGAGCTTGGAGATTGGGATCGTGCGGACTGCTTTGGGTTGATGGGTATTCGACACTATGGATACGATGGTACTCTTGCAGTTGGCGTAAGGGCCAGGTATTGTGACTTTTGACCCCGGTCAACGCCCATGACCTTTACGACCACACGGAGCTTGTCACGAGGCCTGGAAGCTTTGATCCGCCCCAAGACCTCTTCTACTACATGAATGTTATTGGGTCCAGGCAGCTTGGTACTGCTATGTCATGCGAACTAAACAGCATAATAGCCCATCTTCACGGCAATTGACCCAACTAACCAGGTGCACATACGAATCGAAAGTGTCTACATCATCACGAACAAGAGTCAAGGGTCATAACAGGAGAGAAATGTCATGGATTCATGAAGTGTATCTACTCATCAGTCTTGCTAAAGACCGCAGTAAGGTAGAGCAGCCGTCTTGTAGACAGCAGAGTTCAAAAAAAAAAGATTGCAGCAGGAAAGCGAGAGGGCTGTGCACTGGCTTCTAAGCCCAGTCAGGGTCGACATACTGCCTCAACTTCTGCTCGTCGCCGTGGTGCTTCCAGAAACCAACGTAGTTGACTTGGCATCCCTTCCAGGTCTCGGCGTGCAGGCCTAGGGCTGTATTCTTGAGATACCTCTCAAAACCAGGATTTTCCTTGACCTGTGGTCTCCATTGTATAGGACCGAGCATCGAGTGAGTGGAGCGGCGCGGCACAACAGGGTACGGGATCTTGTGCGTGTTACCATAGCGGTCTTGTTCGAAGGAGTTGTTCTGGATGTTCGGTATAGCGATCATGTATACACTACGTTGCCTCACCGGAGACGAATGTAGTCGGCTACATGTCATGCGTATTGGATAGAGTATACCAGTCATCTCGATAAAGCATACAAGCCAGCAATCGAATAGGTGCGCTGCAGTCTACATCGATATAAAGATGAAAGTTAGCGAGGTTTCAAAGGTAATGTAGACTTCTGGAGGATACGCTCCCGTTGTTCGCTGCAGGAGGCATGCGACAGTCTAGTTATCCGACAAGATCCCTCATAGTGTGACGAGCTCGTATTCGAAAGCCTACGTAGACATACATACATCGCAAAAGTATCGCGCAACAAAACCAGACTCCATTTTCGCGGGCCTACCGCCCATCGTGGGTATCATACCTGAACTGAACGGACGCATGAAAGCAAACCCTGGGTATACACCCGATCTCACTACCCTTTCCACACTCCATTTGCCTACTTCTCCACCTTCGCGACCTTCTTCTCTCTCTTGACTTTCTTCTCTTTCTTCACTTTCTTCAAGTTCGGATCAAGCCCGCATTCCAGAAGGGAAGTCAGAATAGGTCCCTTGCACTGTTCCCTCGCCACGCCAACCTTGCGCTCCAGCTCAGCGCGCAGCAGCGTCATGGAATTATCCTGCGGCTCAGGAGTGCAGAGTTGCTTGTACGACGCCTTGATCTCTGCTATGTGAAATGCGATAGCTTGTCTGCCAATCTCCAACAACGCTATCTTCTTGGCTTTCCAAGCGGCTTCAAACTGGTCGACCATTTTGTCGTAGGGACTGTTGTTTCCGCATATGCGCGCTTCCAGTGTCTGCATCTGCACCTCTTTCATGGTCAGCTTACCTATCGGTTTTGCCTTTAATGCGGCAGTGTAGACCGGTTTCATTCTTTGGGGAAAGAAGTCACCGTTGCCGTCTTCAGTAAGACGTCCTCGGAACAGCCGAAGGAATGTCATCAGGTCTCTGCCGACAACATCATACATGTTGTAGAGTTGCGGTTTCTTGTCGTCAAGGTTCGCTCCAAAATTCTTGCTGTCGAGCTGTTCGGCGACACCGAGAAGGACTTCCAGGAAGTCGTCCACGACTCCTTCTAGCTGGTATGCAAGGCTACCCAGCCTGGAGGATGTTTCCGCGATTAGCTCCTTGAACAGCGGGTCGAGCGTCTTCTGGACAGGACCCAGAAGCGTAATGTTCCAACTGCAACTCGGCAGTCCCTTTGTCCGGTGGTTGCCTAGCTTGTTCAAGTAGCACCGTACGGCGTTACCATGCAACTTCCGCCAAACATTGTTGATGTTATGGTGACCTTCGTTCTTCCAATCGCCGACTCCTTCTCTCATGCTCTTAATCCTCGGAAGGATGAGTTCACTTTCGAAAACGTCGAGGAAGACTTCGAGCGGCTTCAACAATTTGGATGCGAATTCTTCAAAGTTGAACCTGGGCCCTGTCTGTACAGGCCCGGAAGTCGTGCTGCAAGCGAGCTCGATATAGCTGAAGAGCTCGGGTAGTGTTCGCCTGTAAAAGCGAAGAAGATCTTTCTGCTGCCGTTCATTGGCGATAGCGGCGAGTTCCCTGCATAGACTGGGGATTTGGGTGGACTCAACGGACAGCGGCAGATGCTCGTCGGTGTACTGGTGGTAGCCCTCGACATGCTCCATGTAGTCTTTTGCCGAAGTCGTCATAACTGTCAAATTTTCGTTCTGCTTTGCGAATCTTTTCCTCAGCCTGTCGCTGATGCGACGACCTCGTTCTCGGGCACATATTTCGTTCTCTTCGAGGGTCATGAAAGCGATCTCGCGGGCGCAGTGGTCTCTTTGCGCATAGTCTGTTGGCGCGTAGCTGTCCTTCTTTCTCCGAGTTTCTGCTTTACATTCGGCTAGCCAGTCGAGATCAGCTATCTCATGTTGGTTGAATTCTGCATCTTTGCGATCCGATGGGTCCAGATTGGACTCTCCCATTGTCAAGGCGATGATGATGCGTTGATCGGGTCTCCTTGTAGTACGGTCATTAATTAAGTGGTCAAGAAACGCGCTATCGCCAGCTCTCGTGATTTCTTCAGCGACTATGACTACTTTGCAGTCCTGAAGATATCGGTTCGCTTTTGTTTCACGGTCCTATCAACACACGGTTAGCTTGAGCGATGTCAACCTGGGAAGGGCACAAGCTTGCCTTGTTGATGTCCTGTAGTCCGGGGCAGTCGCCGATCGAGTAGCGAATCCGAAAGTCACCAAAGACCTCAATCCTCTCTACGAGCGCAGAGGGGTTGAAACCAAGTTTGGTGTCGTCCATCTTGGCTTGATCGTCGCTGAATTGCGCGAGCTCTCTCCGCAGCTCCGTCACGTTGGTAGCGTAGATACCCTGTGCGGACATGTTGGCGATCTTCTGGCGCCGGTCCTCAGCCCACTTGACGCATTGGCCAAACGCATCCTTTTGCTTCGCTACTGATGAGAATTTGTGCGAATTGAAATCATTTCCTAGGAATGTCCAAGTAGATTCGTTCGATGCGAATTCTGGAATGTCGCTGAACAGATTCTGAAGCGCCCGTAGACTGTCTTGGCCTTGATCGTCAAGCTCTATGGGCCCTTCCACGCATCTGTTTAGGTTCGCTACAAGATTGGCAAGATGCTGTTGTACTGAATCTCGACAGTCGATCTTGCCGGAAAGCTCCAGTCTCACCTCGTAGGGTGTTTGTATGTGCGCTCGACGTGGTGAATATACAATTGGAATGCGAGTTGTTGCCACGCCGCTTACCGCCTAGGAAAGTTAGATGACGTGATGCTTTGGGGAGGTCGTGCTTACCGATCTTGCAATCCCATCGATGCCCAAGATAGCATCTATTAATTTCGACTTCCCCTGCCCAGTCCTGCCGACGACTGCCACACGCTCGGGTTCGCTTTGGTACTCGTCCATCACCTCGTTGAGTTTGGTCTGAGACTTGCGGCTAGTTGCGGGTCCTTGTCTGGCTTAACAGCTAGGATGAAATCTTGTGGAATCTCCAGGCAAGCCCTCTCGGCTTTCATAAATTCATCATCGTAGGCGAGTAGATCGGGCAACGTTTCCGTTGCTGGATCGTGACGAACAAAGTCCTTCGTATTACCCTTAAGATATTCTTGATATCCTGCTATTCTCCGTTCTACCCGCCGTTTTGCGGATGGGCGTACTGCCTTTGACTTGGCTGGCTGTGCTTGCTCGGAAGCTGTAGTGGTCAGTGTCTGCACAGTGGCCGGTCTTGGATAGGATCTTAAGATGTGATACTCACCTGGTCTTTTCTTCGGGTTCACCATGTTGGCCCGAGAGGTGCTTGGTTGGAGAACGGACGCCACCATCTCAGATGGTTCAAGGCGTTACGATCGCGACTGTGGAGGTCTACTATTACTGCAACGAGGAGTTAGCAATGTGTGTGGGAGGACAGATGTCGCACGCTCTGCATATGCTATATAGGTAAATATCTGTGCAAGAAAAAGCTTTGGCTGCAGCGGCACATGATGCGATGAGCAAACGCTGTCTGAGACAATACATGTTTATTGCCGTAGATGTTTGACTTGTTGGTCCTATTGCAGAGATCGGGCAATGCTTCCATCGTCCATGGACCAGTCTTGTCGTCTCATATGTCTTGCCGGTCGATTTGTCCCAGACGTTGTCGTGACACCAAGGCCGGAATGCTCCATGGTCTGTATGGCACGCTCGTTCGCGCGCACAGCCTCGCGCACGGCTAATGACAGGTGACAGAACTTTAAAACTTCCCGCACGGTTCGGCATGGCAGAGAAGAAAGGGAACATGAGAATACATACCGGAAGCGAGTGAGATTTTTAAAGCAGCAGATTCCTTTGCTGTGCCGCTCGCGATGCTAGGGAAGGAATGATATGTGCGCGCCGATGGTCCGGAGGGGTTGAAAGCGATTTGTCGCTGATAAGACGCGTCGCGCATGCACCCAGGCGGCGTAGTACTTGGCGTGCGTGCAAAGACGGTCGCGATGAAGGGAATGAGGGACGCGCCCAGTGTATTATAGAATCTGACGTGCGAATGCCGCGAAAAAGAAAGCAACGGTGTGGAGGGGAAACCTGGAAGAGGTGGTCGCAAGGTTCTGCGCGTCGAGATACACGGTCGCACTTTCTAGCTGCAAGCAACACCAGGTACTAGCAGGAGACGAAACGGTACGAAGGCAGGTGCGCTTCTCTACCTTGGGGTTAAGGGGTTTCAAATACTCCACCCTCGGTATCCTCTAATGAAAATGACATCAATTTCTTCGCCGTTAGACGATGGCAACACAGCGCGAACCCCCAGCGCGTTCTCCCGGCCGTGCGCTAAACCCTGGTCTCAAACTCAATGCGATCAACATGCCGCGTGCAGATGGCAGTGAAGACACCCGTTCAGCGGTCGTCCAGGTGAACATCCCAATGGCCCGATTCTAGAGGAAGTGAGATTGGATCACCTAGACAACATCCCACGCCATGTTGCAATGGGTGAGTTCGAGATTGCCGGCCAATACTTGTATCCTGTCCGCTAGTGAAGCCCCGAAAGTTTCTTCAATGTCGAATGTGACAGCTTCTTATCAAACTTGAACCGTTTACCTAGCAACCGTTGAGTGCATCCTCTCGTGAAGACGCTTGGAGTGAGTGAAAGCGTCGCGACCAGCAGCATGCATCGACGTTGCTGCCGCTGCTGCAAAGAGCTCGGGCCAAGGAACGCGAGCGGAGCTTCGGTCGGCCCGGGCATAGCGCGCTTTGTGCTATCAGTTCCAGAAACTTCTGCCTCGAGCTCCCCTCTACATAATTCGCATGAACACCTCGACTCCTTCAACATTCTGCACCTGCGCCTTGATTTGTCGCTTGTAGAGATCCGTTCCAGCTTGAGCGCTACAATTTGTAAGTATTCACCACCCTTTACCAATCCTTGAATGATGAGACACAAGCTGGCACCAGTCTGAGAAGACTTGTACTCTTTATATGCGGATCAGCTGCTTAGACTTACGAGTCGCCCTCTGACAATATCCCACTACACGTGTTTTTCTACATAGCATGAGAGGCCGAAGCTAACAACTTCTTGACAGAGATTGAATCGAGATCGAGCGCGCCGCCGAACATCACCATGGTCCTCCACAATCCGAACAACTGGCATTGGGTCAACAAGGATGTGTCAGGATGGACGCGCGAGTATCTTGACAAGGAGCTCACGCAAATATCGGCTGAGCAGGATGGCGTCACAGCCAAGATCGACAAGGTCGTTAGCATGGATGGAGACGTAGACGTGAGCCAACGCAAAGGCAAAGTCATCACCATCTTCGACGTGAAGCTGAAGCTCGAATACTCAGGTACGTCCTTTCTCAGCTGCCTTTCTTGGTCGCGCTGACTCAGTCGGCAGGCAAGAACAAAGAGGGCGAAGAGGCTAGCGGCACCATTACCGTCCCGGAAGTCGCTCACGACACGGAGGAAGACGAGTATGTCGTATGTTCCCTTCGCTGGCACCGTCCTTTATCTCTTCGCACCCGCCAGTGTACACAGTCACTAATGTCTTGTCACAGTTTGAGGTAGACGTCTACTCCGACGAAGCGAGCAAACAACCCGTAAAGGACCTAGTACGATCCAAGATCCTACCGCAACTGCGAACAAGTTTCACAGGGCTTGCGCCAGCGGTCATGGCGGAACACGGAAAGGATATCCAACACGCGCCAGGTGCGAACCCCGGTAGCGGCTTCTCGGCCCCAAAGGTATACTCGAGCTCAAGCGTGAACAAATCCACCTCCCAGACTGAGGCATCTGGCTCTCAAAAGAGCAGCTCTGGTGCTGTTGTCAATGTGACCACTATCACCGACAGCACAGAGTTCCGCACCGACGCGGCGAACCTGTACCAGACCTTCACGGACCCTCAGCGCATCGCTGCGTTTACACGGGCACCCCCGAGGAACTTCACAGGTGCGAAGCCTGGCGGTACCTTTGAGCTCTTTGGCGGAAACGTCAGTGGAGAGTTCACCGAGCTCCAAGAACCCACACACATCGTCCAGAAATGGCGACTTGCGCAATGGCCTGCGGGACACTACTCGACACTGTCGATATGGTTTGATCAAAACGATGTTGATGCCGTGACGGTTATGAGGGTCGAGTGGAAGGGTGTACCAGTTGGTCAGGAGGAGCCCACTAAGACCAACTGGGACCAGTACTACGTGCGCAGTATCAAGACGACCTTCGGCTTCGGTACAGTATTGTAGATGAGTGTCCACCTCAATTGCATCAAGCATGACATGGAGTAAGAGGCGTTGGAGGACTTGACGATTGCATACGAAGTGACGGATACGAATACACAACGATTGTAATGGCATGAGCCCAATGAGATATGTTCTGAACAACGATTCCGACCCATCGCGTGATGTCCCCTTTCCTTGACATGGAATTACAAGCCGTCTTATACAATGATTACACCGAAATGACTTCTGACGCGGCGCCGAAGACATGAAGCTGACCGGTGATGTTCGGTTAATCGGTGCTACCTACCTGCCCATATAGGATTAGATAGTCTGCCACTATCGCCATGACCGCTATCAAGCCGTGCAAGCTTGCACAAGCTCTTGCCAATGCGCGCTTGGACGGAATAGCGGGGTAGCTTTTCGTAGCGTCTCACTCAATTAACAAGGCGACAGGCTCCGGTCAGATTCATGGTCTTTGTCCGCCCGTATCGCATTTTGCATGTGTAGGTCGTCTGGAACAAATCCATTGAACGCGTATAACTCTAGCGATGGCTGATTCAGAAGGTATACTCTAAATAGGCCTTTGCCCATCGCGCGTCGCGAAAAACAAACCGCAAGTACCGAGCTACACCATGACGTCGCCGGTACGAGCAACAGGCTACGCGGATAGCCACGACCCCGGCCTCCGGGACCGAGATGAGCAACTTATTAGCCTACATGGGAAGGTGAGAGTTGGCTATCGCGACGACTGCGGGCCTTTCTAGTCGGACCTGCATAAGCTTCCAGAATAAAAAGTGAAAGTGCTCGTCATACAGCTCTCTCTCTGTTTACCTTCGCTCTTTCCCACTCACTCAATCATCGAGTCGGACAGGAATACAAGACTTGCAATTGAACGGACGATGAAGAGCGCGACCAAGTTAATCGCCGCGCCTTTGTTGGCTGCGGGTACTCTTGCGCAATTCGTACCTGCGCCAAAAGATCTTATTACTAAAGAGGGCTATGCGAATGTCAGTGTACGGTACAAGGAGGTACCTGCTGGCATCTGCGAGCTCGACCCGAGTGTCAAGAGCTACAGTGGTTATGCAGATGTGGCTGAGGACCAGCATATCTTCTGGTGGTTCTTCGAGGCGCGCAACCAGGACCCGACTGATGCGCCGTTGACAGTGGTAAGTTAAGACGACTTTCGGACACAATTTCAACTACCGCGAGCTCCTTCTTAACATCATGGAATCATACTGACATTGCTCCAGTGGATCAATGGAGGCCCAGGCTCCAGCTCCATGATCGGCCTCTTCCAGGAATTGGGACCATGTGGTATTGGCCCAGACATGAAGCCGTTCAACAATCCGTACTCGTGGACGAATGCAAGCAACATGCTGTTCATCGATCAACCAACAGACGTCGGGTTCTCGTACTCTATTCCTATCCCCGGCTATAGCGACGGCAGCACGATCGTTCAGCTGCCGAACGCGACCTGCCCAGACTACGCTGAGAACTATGGAACTTGCGGAACATACTCCAAGCCGGACCACACCCTGACCGCCAACAGCACCGAGAGCGCGGCCCCAAACATGTGGAAGACACTACAAGGATTCATGGGCGCATTCCCCCAGTACTCGCGCAACGGCTTTAGCTTCACCACCGAGAGCTATGGCGGCCACTATGCACCCGTCTTCAACGCCTACTTCCTCGACCAGAACGCGAAGAACATCAGCGGCGCACACAAGATCGAGCTCGAGAACGTGCTGATTGGTAACGGGTGGTTCGATCCGCTTGTCCAGTACCAGGCCTACTACAACTACTCCGTCTTCCCTGGCAACACCTACGACTACGACCCGTACAACGACACAGTCAAGGCTGAGTGGTACAACAACCTCTACGGCCCTGGAAACTGCGTAGACCGTACCAAGCAGTGCTACGAGACGGGAATCAACTCTGTCTGTGCCGCCGCAGATGACTTTTGCTACTCCAAGGTCGAGAACCTCTACGACATCTACAGCGAACGCGACGAGTACGATATGAGGTTCTTGACGCCTGACCCGTTTCCCTACGACTACTTCAGAGATTATCTGAACCTGCCGGAGGTGCAGCAAGCGGTTGGCGCGTTCCAGAATTTCTCATCGAGTGCCAGCACGGTCTCTGCGGCATTTGGCAACACGGGTGATGACGACCGTCCATCTGGCACCATCGCTGCTTGCCAGAAATTGCTCGATGCTGGCGTTCAGGTTATGCTGTACTACGGCGACGCCGACTACAACTGCAACTGGCTCGGTGGTCAGGTCGTTGCAGACATGATCAACGCGACTGGCTACACCGAGGCTGGATTTACCAACATTACCACCAGCGACGGCATCGTGCACGGCCAAGTCAAGCAGGCAGGGCTTTTCTCTTTCCTCCGCATCTACGAGTCCGGCCACGAGGTGCCTTTCTACCAACCTCTTGCGTCGCTTGAGATCTTCGAGCGCGCGCTGAAGCAAGTCGACATCGCGACTGGTAAGGAGGAGTTAGACGCGGATTACTTGACTGTAGGCACACCGACAAGTGACTACAGAGAGGGCAATGCCACGATACAGTTCGAGGTAACGCCGGCAAACGCGACATACAACACGGCGCTCAACGGACCGGACCCAGAGCCTACCTGGGCGGCTGGCGAGGAAGTCGCGAAGCGGGCGGAACTGAGGAAGCGGAATGTTGGGAGGTTTGGCAGGCCGAAGATGTCGAGGGGCGGCAAGAGGGCTGCTTAGTGAGACGTTGGGAGGGTAGAATCGGCTCTAATGCATCTTCACATGAACGTTGAATAAAAAAGCACATGTCATGCCATGGTCTTATCACTCGTCTAGGCCTATAGTGGGGTTTGTAGTATCGACGAGCTCCAACGTCATCAGCGTCCGATTGTCAATCATCGTCTCTGCAGTGAAGCGGCCTCATGCATCCTTTTGCTTGATCAGCGCATAGCAGCTGTGTGGGACCGAGCGCCCGCGGGTTCAGAAAGTCTACGCGAAGCCGTTGCAAGAGCGTTCCAGTTGTCGGAGTGGGGAGGTGGTGGTGCGGGAAGACCCCTGCTAGCGGGCGTGTCGCATGAACCTTGGTGTTGGGAGAGGAGGTCGCATCAGCAGTCACGGTCAGCCACGACGGAGCCGTACCACGACGACGACGCGCCCCTTCCTCTGGCTACACGAGACGGCCACGACACTCGGCACTTGGCTGTCCTGCTCTACCACCGCAACGCCGCAATTGACGCCGTCGCGCCTCACCCGCTAGCGTTCCGAGGCTGTACCACGCCGGAACCCTTCACCAACTTTTGCAACCAGCGGCCCATCGCCCCAACGACGCCGCGGCACGCTTCTCCCCACCCGGTCATGGTGCGCTTCGGTGCATGGCCTCGCTGAGAGGCACGACAACCGCCCGAACCAGCGCCGCCCGGCATCGACTCTGCGTGCTAGACGCAGCGCGACAGCGGCCGCGCGGCGACACGAAACACAACCATGGCGCCGTCCGGGACGTCAATGTTCTCCAAGCTCAGGCCCGGCCATGCGAAGCGCAATGCCTCGAGTCTGGCCTCGCCCGAGCCCGTCCCCAGCCCCAGTCCCGCCGCACCTCCACTGCCCTCACCGTCGCAGACCACCGAGCACTTCTCCTCGCCGCGCTTCAACGACAATGCCAGCTACACCTCGGGCTCGCCCATATCGCCCTATCCGCCCCAACTGCCGCCCATTGCACGCGTCGCCTCCAAGCTGGACAAGGCGGCCTCGCCTGGTAGCTCCCAGTATACCGCCAGTCAACACTCGGGGAGCACTGGGGGGAGCAGCAGTAAGATGGCGCAGGATCGCAGCTTGCTCTCCCCGCCCCAGCGGACACAGGACCACTTCTCCCCCGCCTATGAGAACAAGCCCCTCTCTGCGCGCTCACATAGTGGAGGCTCTCCCTTGCCACAGAGGACAGAACCCGCCCCGTTGTCTGAGACGCCTCCCCAGTCATCCTCCCACCTGGCGCCCTCTGTCATCTCTCCCGGCTATTCCAACTTCTCCAAGTCGCAGACGTCACTGCTGAGTGGCATCAGCGACAAACTCACGGGCAGTTCCAAGGGCACTTCGACCCCGACGGCAGCCCCCAGCAAGTCAAGATCGAGACTGACTCTGCGCAACCCCATGTCACTCCTCATGCGACGCAGGTCTGGACAGACCCTCGATCCTCTCGCCGACGAATCGCTCGTTACGCAACGCTCCCCGTCGAACGTTCCCCCCATGCCCGATAACTACGACCCCAGCATCCGCGGAAAGATCGTACACGACTTCAATGCGCCGAGACTGAACAGAGGCTACTCGTACAACACTGCCGCAGAAGGAGGGGAGGGACAGCAGGAAATTGGCCGTGCCAGCCCGCCAAAGATAGACAAGGAGCATACACCAGTGTTCCGAGAGCACTTTGACGACGACACCAGCTACGAGCAGTCGCAAGCTGCTATACGCGCAGAGCAACTGGTGAACAAGGACTTCCTCGCAAGAAACTCTGTACAATTTCCCCCACCTGAGCGCTCAGCTCCTCCCCCGCCGCAACCCAAGAACTCGCCGCCGCCGCCACCTCCACCGCAGTCGTCCCCATTGCCTCCACCACAAACGTCTCCACTGCCTCGACCGTCATTCCAAGGATTCGACAGCGGCTCCTCAGTCCTGTCGCCCGTACAAGAGTCGGAAAACCCGCTGGATGTGTCTACAGATGTTACCCCGCGGAAAAGAAAGTCGACAAAGTCGCCACCACCGCCTGCGCGCTCGAGAGCCACCTCCGTCTCCGACCCGTCTTTTCAGCCAGCCGGGCTGCCTGCGCATTTCAGCAGTCGAGCGTCCAGGTTCAGTTTTCAGATATCAGGTCAGACGGATTCTGCGCAAGAGAAGCTGCTCGAGGAGCGACACAAGGCAAAGGAGGCGGAGAAGAAGCAGGCGCGCATTTCTACCAATACGGTCGAAGACGAGTACGACGACTACGGCATGGACGATTACGACGATATGGATGGCGGGTTCGACGAAGAAATACCGATGCTGGGCGAGGAGGACGAGTTTGGGGGTGGACTAGGAGACCAAACACTCGACTCTGGCATGAACACATTCGACTTCTCATCTCTGTCGCTACAGCAGAATAAGAGTCATACCGCTAGTCCGATGAACCAGATGCAGACACCCGTCGACATGAACGGAAACCCTATCGGATTTGCCATGTCGCAAGAGATGCTCCAGCAATATCAGATGTTGATGATGGGCGGTCAGCTGAATGGTCAGAATACAATGAACCCTCAAGCGCAAGGGTTAGGCTTGACAACTTCTCAGAACGAGCCTCATGAATCATTTCCGCATGAATCACTCGAGACATCAGATAACGCCGTTCCTTCGGATGCCAAGCAACAGAGCTTTGGGAACATCGATTTGGGCGACGACTTTGACTTCGACGATGGGCTTATCGGCGACCAAGACGACATTGAGCCTACAGAGTTTGACGAAAACGTCTTCGATGACCCCAACGGTCCATTGTACGAGAGGAAAGTCAAGTTTGCCGAGGACGAGCAAGCGCCTGCCGCTCATCAACCGCGTGCCTACGATGTCTTGAGTTCGGAAACAGGCTATGAGGCGGACGACGATACTGTGTCGAAGCACCTAGAGAAGTCTTCGCCTACGCTCGCACACAAGACTTCCATCGCACAACAGCGACCTGTACCCAGTTTTGAGAACCTTAGCGCGTATCACAGTGCTCTTGCTGATGCAGCAACGCGCGCTGAGGCTGCTGGCCGGTTTACGAGGAAAGCGAGTGTGGATGTCGGTCAACCCAGCTTCGATGCTGACGACCAGTCCTCGCTCAGCAACTCCCGGCCCAGTCTTGTTCCTGACGATGGTCGCTTCAGTGTAGACACCATTAGCTTCCCACAAGACGATGATGTGTACGGTATGAGCTCTGGCTTTGTGAACGACGACTACGACTACAGTGATTTCGACTCCGCAATGGAAGACGACCCCATCATCGCTGAGGCGAACGCTGAAGCCCTGGCTTATGATGATGAGGGATTCTACGGACAAGAGTTTGGGTTCTATGCGTCTGCAGTCGGCGAGTCACCGAGCGCTTGGGGTGGCTTCTTTGGACCATCTGGGATGGGTCTGGGTCGTACAGTCAGCGGTCGCAACGCCGTAAGAGAGCCCAATCTGACGCCCATCACCGAGCGCAGCGAGTACAGCACCCGCAATTCATTCATCAGTCTCAACCACTTCCGCGACGGTAACCAGCCGATGTCTAGCCCTGGCCTAGCCCAACTTGCGAGGATGAGCCCGTATGGCTTCCCCGGAAATGAGGAAGAAGACATGAGTCTCGACACTCTGCTGAAGCTACGAAAAGGTGCTTTTGGCGGGAGTGTTGCCAGCCTTCCAGTCAGTGCGGCTAACAGCCCACGCAATTCTTCTCCTATGGGCATGCAGTTCGTACCACGGGCATCAAGCCCCGTCGGCAACCGCATGAAGGAGCACCCTTCTAGCTCACTCGAGAGCTCCTACTCTTCCAAAAACGTTTCGTCCGACTACCACAACGACGACAACGAAGACGAGGAAGATGACGACGGCCTCATGGACGCCGTCAACGGCGTATACGAGTCCGGTCGCTCCAGCTCAGACTCCTACGACCGAAACGACCGCCCCGAAAGCCCCACTCTCACATCCAGCGACTACAACAGCCTCTCCAGCCCAACCGGCTACGGCGTAGGAAACGAAGCACCCCTCCTCCCTCCCATCTCAGAACTCTACGCCCAACACAACATGAGCCTAGCCATGTCCCCTGGCGGCCTCTCCGCAACCTCACCCTCCAACATCTCCCTCCCCGTCTCCCCCTTCCCCATGCCGCTCTCCTCGCCCTTCCTCCCCCAACACGTAAACCGACCACCAAACCCACCGTCAATCGATACTTCGCTGTCTTCGCCTTCCGCGCCCACGGTTTCTACGACTGGTCAAACGCGCAGACAGAGTATGGGGCTTAGTCCTATTAGTAACTCTAGTCCTATTACGCCGAATGGTGGTAATGGTGGGAGTGGATGGAATAGAGGGCATAGTCGCAAGGGGAGTGCGGCTGATAGCGTGACGTATGTGAGGGAACATGATGAGGCGGGCGAGGGCAGGTGGGTGTTGGAGAGGAGGCGCACGGCGGAGAGTGGCGAGTTGGAGTTGATTGGGAGGGAGATTGTTGAGGGGGGACGGATTTGATGGGGTGTGTGTGTGTGTATAGATTGCCTTTTGGAGCGTTTTTGGAGACGAGGCGTTGCATTCATGGCGTTTTGTTTCGTAGCATTGAGACTTTGGGTGGATTGGGGATATATAGGATATGCGTACGCGCATGCAGCGTTTTTGAACACGCATGCGCCCTTCTGGGTGAGATAGGCTGGCCCTTTTTGACGAAAGATGAGAGATGGAGATGAGGACTTTGGATGGCAGATTAGATACCAAGATTAGTATAATCATGAATGTTTTTGACGCGCACTTTGAGCTTTTCACATCTTGGGTCGCACGTGAACGATGGGAAGAATGGGGGATGGGGAAGGGGAGATGAGAGATGGGACGGGAGTAGGGTATATAAACGTTTTTTTGTGCGGGTAGAACTGTTACTTCTGTATCCCACACTCTAGCAGTGTTTTACCAAAAATCGCGCGAACATCGCAGATGACTTTGTTCTTCTTTTCCAAAAATTTCTTACTTTATACTTGATGGAGTTCCTTCCTAGCTCTTCCTCGACGTTCACAAAAGCTTAGTGAGAACTAGGCCATGACAGAGTCCACCGCTGCTTTCGAAACGCCAAAATGGACTTGGATATACCGGATGGCCGCTTCCTTCCTCCAAAACCGTACTTGATGTCTATGATAGAGTTTCCTCCTTGTCTTTCCTGTCCGACCTACCAGAACCAAAAATGGAATGAAGCAAATTCATGAGAGACTTTGCTCCTTCCGAAACATCAAATGGATTGAGATACTCCTTTACGGCTGCGTCCTTTCCTCCAAAATCAACTTTGCCTAGTTCGATGGAGTTCTTTCCCGCCTCTTCCTCCCTGAGTTTGTTCACGTACTCAAAATGACTCCTCCATCATTACATGAGAAAAAGCACCGCTGCTTTCGAGACACTCAAAAAACTGAATTGGCATCTTTCCATGGCTGCTTCTGCTCCTCTCAAAAGGTTCTCTCAGGTTTCGATGGAGCTCTTGCCTCCTCTGCCTCTTCGGCCTACCAAAACTGAAAGATAGCAAAGTGATGATCGTGGGAGAAGTCGTTGCTGCTTGGGCAGTGTCGAAAGCGTCATTCTATGGTTTCATGGCTGCGTTCTTTTCTCCAAAATCAGAAGACAAAGTGCCCATGGAGATTCCTCTGGTCTTTGCCTCTTCCTACTCTGTAAAGAGAGAACGAACTTGTGCATAAGAGAAAGATACTGCTGCCTCCTCAAAGTCAAAAAAGCCATCACTGCCGTTCATGGCTGCGTCCTTCCCTCCACAAAAAAACTGTTATACGCTTTGATGGACTCTCCTCTGGCATTTGCCTCCCCTGAAAAACGCTCAGACTGCGACACTATGGACGAGAGAAAAACCTCTGCGGCGCCCGACGAGGTATAAAACAACTACCTGTGTTTCTGGGATATGATCTTCTATAGCACACTCCGCTTTCTCTCAAAAAGAATCCCTTATGGCCCATGGCTTTGCTGTCCGCTCTGCTCTTTCTTCTAAAACCTTGATAAAGTAGTATTATGTGGCGGTCTCCGTCTTCTCCAAAATTACGTGCTGAAAGGAACATGAGGTGCAGAAAAGACCATGCCAACACCCAATGCGCTCTAGTGATTGGGGGCGCGTATAAAAGGTCCTGTCTTCTTCCCGAGAGCTGTTCTTTTACACCACGCTTTGCGCGTCCGAAATCTAAATCGACGACAACAAATACCATGATTTGGTCCTTTGCCCTTCCAAACTACGCGCAAGAAACTTGATGTGGCGGTCTCTGCTTCTCAAAAACACTTCATCCACACTTCTCATGACGAGCAGAAGGATATCATAGCAGAAGCTATGATCGTTGGAGCGTGGGCAGGATATAAATGATCTGTTCCCCTTCCTGAGACCTGATCATCTACATCACACTCTGCGTTCCGGATGTCCAAAAAAGCATTCAACCAGAACTGCATGGTCCTGTGCTCCTCTCTTCCGTTCTTCCAAAAGTGTAAATACCAGAGACATGGATTGGTCTCTGCTTCTCAAAACAGAATCTAGCAAGACCATGTTGCGAAAACAAGACGTGGAAAGCAGCAGCATGGAGATTGCGGGAGGTTGAGGAGGGTGTGAATGCAACTTTCTTGCTTCTGAGACCTGATCTCCTACACCACACTCCGCATTGCGAAAATCCAAATTGTTGACTTCATGGTCCATGACTTTGCCCTCTGCCCTTCCAAACTGAGTACAAAACCGAGTTATGTGGCGGTCTCTGCTTCTTCAAAACTTTCATTGCACGGCACATGTCGAAGACAGTCACCGAAACCAGCCCTACATGTCCAGTTCGATGGAGCGTAAGAGGGATATGAAAGCACCCTTCTTCTTTCTAAGACCTGACCTCCCACACTACACTTCCTGATAACAAAAACTAAAACTTTCTGCGATTTCGACGATGGTTTTGCTGTCTGTTCTTCCTTCCTTCCAAAATTGCTTCGATCAGATGGCATGTGGCGGTCTCTGCCTCTTAAAACATACATACCTTCACGCTATGTTGCGCAAAAGTACTGCGACGATGGCGACATGGAGTTTGTGGGTTTGTGGAAGGTATAAAAAGCTCTTCTAGGCTTGTGAAACTTGGTGTCTTATACTCTACTCTCGTCGAAGAGTTACTAAAAAACAGATGTTGAACGTCCTATGACTGTCTTCTTCTCTCCAAAAACTCTGATACAACCCGCATATCCGTCTATGAGTCTGCTGGTCAACTCCTGGCGCTTGCCACAAAACCATATCGACGCTTTCCCATGTCGTGAGCATGTCTTCCAAAAACTACGCTCGCTTTTTCCATGTGCTCCTTTCCTCTTGCACTGGTTTTGTGAATCATGAGACGAAGAATACACAACCAGATGCATGATACCTGCTTCTCTCACGCTCAGCAGATGCATGTGTTGTCAACTAAAAACGTAACCATGCACGATAAAATGACTTCTTTTCTCGCTCACTCATATATAAAAGTCGCGCGAGTCACTCTTCTTCCTCTCTTATATCACGGCTCCGTGTCTTCCAAAACCTCACCTTGACGTCGGTATGACTTCCCCTTCGGAGTTTCCAAAAAGCAACCTCATATCTTGGAATGTTTCTGCCGCCTCCTCTCTCTCTTACATAATCTTGTAAAGTGCTTGAAGACATGTGATGAGTCCAAAAAGTACAAATCACTACATGTATGTTTCCTGGGCGAGTGAAGAGCTTGCCACAAAATTAAACAGCATCGCGCGATGTGTCGAAGGGCCGCATGAAGGCAGATATACCACCGTTTCTCTCATACGGTTCAATGCGACCCTACTCAGGTGGATTTGACAAGATTGCGGTACACGTGCACTGTCCTAGCAGCCGGTCGTGCAGGCCGGGCATGTCTATATAAGTCTTCTGTAAGTAACACTTGCTTCTTCCTTCATCACGACACAGCTTTTCTACTTCCAAAAAAGAATTCTTCTTCAATTATGTTCGCTCCTCCTTCCAAAAAATACATGCACGTCCGCTTCACGGAGAATTCTGCCTCCGCTTCCTTCCTCGCCAGCCATGTATTTCTACCAAGTCTTCTTCACTCGTTGACGGATTCAAAAAGGCCATGACGCTTTGCGATGTCGTCGTCCGTTGGATTTTGCGCGTAACACCAAAACTTGAAGAGTTACCGATGTATGTTTGACTGTTTAGAAAGCGCTCTGTCCCCACTATCATGATGGCAGTGTGCAGACGCCATACTATACGTATGCATGGGAGGAGGAGAGGAAACGAAAGCCAATGTAGAAGAAGGCATAGTTCGTGTGCTTGGTAGAGGCCGCCATGGTATAAAGTCATTTCTTGTGGCCGCCAGAAGTTGACTCCCTTTACTTCACCCCAGCGAGGGAAACACCAAAATACTACCGGACAGCATTCCATGACTTTTCGGCTCGTTCCAAAAAGAACAGATCAACGCCCGATGGAGTTCGGCGCGGCTGTGTTGGTGTTTGGACGGCGAAAATCTTGTTGACGATCCGCAAACGAGCGAAGCACATACGATTTATCTCGGCCTTTTTGAAGTCGAAGAAAGGCTCAAAAACATAAGGTGTTTGTACTTGGCTTTTGGTAATTCTCTGTAATCGAGTCGTGAATGAGAGCTTTGATGGAAGGCTGTTGTCATGCTTTTAAGGTACACGGGCAGCGGCGCACACAAACAGACATCCGAGGTTTCTAATTTTTTTCTGGTCTCCATGAATGAATCGAAATTCATTTTTGGAAACCCAAACTCGCGGGTGTTGTTAAGAAAGACTGAGCAACGAGAAGGGTGAAGGTTTTTATAGCCGCACCGACAACACAGTTGCACATGGAACCAGTCGAACCTGTTTTGGAAGTGACGTAGCTGCTATTACCGCGTTTAGAAAAGGTGCCGACGAAGACATCATGTCCCTCTCGGTTTTCTTTGGACCGCTCACCAAACATGATGCACTGGCGTAACGTTTTTGGAAATCTCCACTGGCAGAGGGCGGCGCAAATCTCATCCACAAGTTCTCGGTTTTATTGGGATCGATCATTTGTGTGTTTTATCTCCCATTTTGCTCACCCAACTGCCTTTCGGGAGTGACTGGCCCTTTGAAGAAAGGAAGGAGGAGCGGAACACATGGAATCGTCCTTTGGTAATTTCGAACTCGAAGCAAGCCGCCAGAACATGCAGAAGATCTTGCGTCTTTTTGATGTTCCCGCAGAAGACAATGCGGAAGAAGAGAAACCACATGCGCGGCCTATATCATGCGAGTGGTTGATAAGCAATTTGGTGCCATGATGCACTCGTTGACATCTTTTGGAGTTGCAGATTTCGAGTTTGCCGTGGAGGAACGAAGGCATGTGAAGTGCGTTAGGCGTTTTATATTCGAATGCTGAGCGTTTGGATCCCATGAGGAATTTTCGTGAGCGCTTTTGAAGTGTTTGTTTTGAAAGAAGGCGGAAGAGTACATGTACTCATTTATGAATGGTTTGGAGATCATCAATCAGCCCCAGCTGGATTTTAGAAACCAAAAGAGGGGAGTTTATGATGAGAAGGAAGGAGTAAGGACAGTACGAGAAGCTTTATATAGTGCTTTGAGTGGAAACTACGTAGTGCCCTTGCGAGCCAAACCAAAAGCATGGAAGTTTATTCCATGGCGAAGTCGGGTATCCTTTCGAACGGCTGCGCGATGTCGCTACTGGACCAACACATGGCAACGCTTTTCGGAGCGCGTATTTCCATAATGAGCAAGCCGGCAATGTCAGCCCTTGGTCGTTCATAAGGTAGAGAAATCCTTGACAAAATTGTGATAAGTATTGGTATCAGATGCTACGCTATGCAAGGTAAATCGAATCAACAAACTTCGAATGAAGACAGAAATCATATGACGAGATGGCGAAGTCGATGTACCAAACTATACCACGCCTGCTACCTGCCTTCTAATCTCAATCGATCCCTACTCCTCCCTTCATCGCGTCTCGCGACCAGGAACCACAGACTGCTGATCCAGCAAAGTATGACACCAATCCAAGTCTGCGCAGGGCCCTTGAACAATGTGATGGCAACAAGCTGGAATGCGCTTCGTGGTACCGCAACAAACGTCGCCGTCAACGGAGACGTCGCCTTGACAAGCAGCAGAGTGCCTGAGAAGACAGCCCACGAGCCCATACCACCGAACAGCATCATGGCCCAGAAGAAGGGCACGTCAAGGAAGGGTATGTTGTGGTATATGTGCGGGACCTCTCCGGAGAGGATCACAATGGGTGTGAGGAGCATGAGCGACACGAGGGACGTGTAGTGTAGTGTGCGGTAGAAGGCACGCGTCTCCTCCCTGTTGCCAGGTTCTTCTGAGCCGCTAGGGTATCCGGTGAGCACATCGCCTGCGGGGACGAGACCAGCGACGATCTTGCGGTATGTACGGAGCAGGAGAATCGGATATAGTGCGACGAAGATGGAAGAGAAGACGCCGGCGACGACAGACTCCCAGGTGACGCGGACGTTGGAGCGGTACGAGGCGAAGAAGAGGTTGAGGGTTGCGACGAGGGCGGAGGAGAGGGTGCTGCCATTGACGTTCTCTTTCTGCAGAACGCAGGCGAAGATGATGGCAAGCGGGGTTATGCCGATGCGGGCGAGTTGATAGACGGGAAGCGGTGCGTAGCTACTATGTGTCAGCATTGGAGAAGATCGGAATGTGATAGGGGTCCTACGCGAACGAGAAGTTGCTGAGCAGCACCTTCACGATAAAGACTACCGCAAGTGGGAGCACCTGTTTCGCGATCTGGAAATCGAACTCAAACAGGCCTCCTCCAGCGATGCCACCAGATCCATTCGACAGCCACCTTGCAAAGGCATATATTCCAGGCTTCTTATTGCCTCTAAAGGCTCCTCCCTGTGGCGCGGCGGGTTGGGAAGGCGGCACAGCGGCACCGAAGCCTATGAAATGTAGCGGGTTACTGGAGAAGCGAAGGAGGCTCGATACGAGTATGAGGAGGATATGCGTGATGATGAGCTGCGCGTAGGATTGCGTGAGGGGGAAGGGGAATCTGGTGTTGTTAGCATACACCCAACACGCGTTTGACACTGTCCTCACTTGTAGACGCCTGTCAGCATGATGAAGCGGTTCATCAGCAGAAGCCCAAAACTACAGCCGCCGACCCAAAATACGAGTAGTCCCACCCAGGCCTGCCAGCCCCTCCATGTGCCGAAAAAGAAAGCCCCAGGCCCGCCTTGCTGCCAGAAGCTGCGAAAGGCATGGCTCCCTCTTCCGACGTCATGGCTGACTAACGGCCGTATACTGCTCGCCGGTTCGTATTCGTCATCTTCATCTTCGCTCTGTGCGGCGCTTCGATTGCGAGGGTAGGGACTGGTGCTGCGACTGCCAATATCGATCAATGGCACCGCAGGCTGCAGCTCCGACAGCGAGTTCTGCGTCGAATGACTCCGCCGTGACGTCTCCATTTGCGCGTAGAACTCGACGTCGGAGTGATCGGTATCGTCGATTGAGCTGGCACTGTTGTTCCGCCGGTGTACGTTGCTGTCCTTTCTCTTTCTGTCCTTTGGCAGTTGCACAGGACCCCGCGACAAATTGCTGAGGAAGTCGAGGGGCTTGCGGAAGGTGTTCTGGGTAGTCCGAGTGAATGCGCGTGACGAGTTCATCGTGTCCGCTTCATTGCGGAGAGAGAAGGGAGCGTCAGCATGCTGAGGGCGTGCAATTGGTAAAAGTTGAGCACAGGCAGGTACGAAGGCCGGGCGACGCTGGACCCTGGCTTAGGCTAGGGGAAGTGGGCCCGTTAATTTCTGGGGACGCTCTGCCTCAACACCATCGACATCGCTCATGGTATTTCAGCTACTTGCCATACTCTTCTCCGGGCCAAACATGGGAGCGCCATTCTCGCATGCTGGCCAGTACAATGAAAGCACCGCTCTCAAGGCAGCAGCAGCTGACCCCGCACCTCAACTTGTCAGGCTGACCGCACCTGCACTAACCTCAGCCTGGTGTCTTCTCATCACCTTTATCACACCTGGGCATCACCATTCATGAGCAGCTCATAACCTCTTCGGAACCAATGAACAGACCACGATGTCAGACGAGCTACTTTGTGGTCCATGCCAAAGATTTCTCAGTGGGGGAAATCCTTTATTGGACTTTGAGAATGGATATCCAAAATTCACCCATCACACAACGGCCGAGTCTTTTCGGCAAGCTCTCGCATTGCCTTGTAGTATCTGTAGACGTCTTCGAAGGGAGTTCAGTCACCAGACGCGTATCGTCGACCCCATTTTACTTGATGTGTGCAAGTGGCTAACCCGTCACAGGCCACGAATCAGGGAATACCTTCGAAGTGGCACTGACCGTGTACTCCTTATTACCATTACCACACACAGAGGACGATACCGTAAAAGAAAAACTAGTCGCTAGTTTTACGTGCTCTGATATTACAATCCGGCTCTTCTTGATACCCAAGGCAACTAGCGAACAACCACGTCACTTCCTTCTGGCTGTCTCCGGTGTTGCAGTGGCGGACAGAAGTCTTGCTGCCAATCATACAGGCAGCGATGACTGCATCGATTTCTTATTGTCCCAGTTGGGACGATGCCGAGACACGCACACTGAATGTCAAACGATGCAGCAAAGCAGACAAGACACGACTCAGTTTTTGCCTACAAGAATGATCGATGTTGGCCAGACTGGGGATTCAACGATTTGTCTTGTGGAGGCTGACGAGTGCGCTGGACAACCATCCTACATTGCGCTGTCGCATTGCTGGGGTAAGTCTCGGCCTGTTCAACTGACACGAAGTACTGCAGCGCGTCTTAAAGCAGGTTTCACATTGATGGATCTGCCCAAGACATTCCAAGATGCCATTCATGTAACACGAAAGATGCGCATCCGGTACCTTTGGATTGATTCACTGTATGTCGTATTTGGTCAAGGTATCTCTGCTCTCCTCTTACCTGCTATAGGTGCATCGTCCAAGATGATGCTCGAGATTGGCAAAGAGAGGCTGCCTGTATGAAAGATGTCTACAGCCGAGCTATCTGCTGCATCGCAGCTACGGCTGCCAAAGATGCTGATATCGGCCTTTTCTTCGATCGAGATCCGCATGCTCAGCCGCCAATACGAGTTTTTACGAGTAAAGATCGAATACTTGGGCGAAAGGCAAACAACCCCTTGCTAGCATACGTCATTGGCAGCCGAATAGTCACTTCTGCCATGGCTATCGATAATGCACCTTTGAATCAAAGAGCCTGGGTTGCGCAGGAACGATATTTGAGTACGGTAACCGTTCACTTCACACAAGAACTACTTTTCTGGGAATGTCGCGAATCTTTTACGAGCGAACAAGACCCTGGCGGTAGCCGTATCGAAAGAGCGACAATGTGGCTGGGAGACTCCGCAGTACATGCCTTAAAATCGAACATCTGTGACTACAAGAGTCGACTGGCCAGCATGTCCGGGAGTCCGACCAGTGTCGACAGGCTCAAAGTCTTGTCAAGCATCCACAAAGACTGGTGCAACTTTAGGACCTCATATTCCGGCCTCAGCTTGACAAAGGAAGAAGATATATTCGTTGCTCTGAATGGCATCGCGAAGGCCGTTGCTGAAGTCACAAACGACACCCTAGTTGCTGGCTTATGGCGAGGCCGGCTGATCGAAGAGTTATGCTGGAAACGTGGATGGGTGCATTCGATTGGTGAACCTTCAAGGCCTTCTACATGGCGCGCACCTACATGGAGTTGGGCGAGCATCAATCGCATAATTGGAGGCCGTACAATGTGGTGGGGGTATGACTCTTGGTTGAATTTTATCCATGAGATGGCGGCAGTAGAAGACCTCGCAGTTGATCAGAAGCCTTCTGGGCAACTTGTCAACGCCTCCTTAACATTAACATGTCGCCTAATTCCGATATCTCCACCAGATTCGGGTATTTGGGCATGGACGCCATATAGAGTTACCGTAACTCTCGATGACTGTACCATCACGGACGCAAAGGATCTGGGCAACGAGGTCAATCTGGTGATTCTTTGTCACTTCGCATACGGGGAAGCAGGTGGTATACAAGGCATATTAGTATCACCAAGTCGTGTCAAGACTGGCAGCTATGAACGACTTGGCTATTTTGAATGCACGGCCGATGCAGCCGACGCCGACCATGATGATTTTGAGGAGGATAAGCGAATACTGCAAAGCGTACTTGACGGATACCACAACGCGCAAGAAACTACGATCGAGCTGATATGATACCACTCTACATGGCTTCCATCAATTTGAACGTAGCCATTACCGAGTGAGCATTACACTTACGTTGCATCGCAAACACGTAGCGCATAACTATCAAGCGTCACATAGATATCTCACAGCACTTCGCCATCTCAACTCCCACCCGAGCATGCCATCACCATCCCCTCCAGACACGCACCTACCACCCCTCCAGCCGGCCCTACATTCCCAGAGCGGAAGGTCGCCAACCCGCGCCAAGACACCCACCCGCCTTCTTAATGAGGCTTGTCCTACACCCACCAAGGCTTATTCCGCATGATGCCTTATCGCAAATCTCCACAGGGTATGTGGATCTGGTCCTTCTGTGCGCCTTTCCAGAAAAGGGCCGAGCCGTTGGTAGGATTGCGGAGATGTGCCTGTGTTGGTGGCGTTGTATCTGCTCACACCCGTGCGTGCATGGTGCAGGATGCGGTACGGAGGTGCTTTCCGGGGCGGGTGGGATGGTTAGTATTGGGGGAGTTGAAGGGGTAGGAGGGGGTGAAGGGGTAGGAAGATGGAGAGGGATCGGCGATAAGGAACAGGAAAGTGATGGGCTTTGATCTACGCGGCGGTGTTGATGCTGTACGGTTTCTAAATGCGTGGTGACAAGGGAGCTCGCGAGGATGTCGAAATGTTGTATGCCCAACTAGCCTTGGAGCGCAGCTGGAGTGCGCATGACATCCTCTATCTCGGTTCAATTCTGATGAGTGAGCAATAGCAGGGGAACATGATCGATAATACATCGTTTTTCGGGTTAGCCCTGCTCATTCTGGGGTTCAAAGTCCGTACATGTCCGCTTGGTACATGTATTGGATCCACTAAGGACAAAGCGGAACGTTGACTCCGGTTCCTGACGGGAGGGAACGCGGTGGCTGGCGGCTCCATCATCAGGAATATCGTTTCGCAGGATATTGCGGCGTTGGAAGACCAGGTGGGGTGGTGCATAGATCCTGCGAGATAGCTACCATGATCTATCCATGCAAGCAGAATCCTTCGGCTCGAATTTGAAGGACAGGGGACGGGCCGTTGCTATATACAGTATGCTGCGGCAGGACTCGGTGTTACCAACACGTCTTAATCATCCCGTGGACTTGCACATTTTTGTCGGGCTGTGCGTCTTGAACAGCTCGATTGACCTTCTCTTTGGGAGTCTACGTGCGAAAACTTGAACTGTTCATGTGAACGCCTACTCGTCAACCATAGCGTATATAGCGCCATTCGAACGTCGGTCGCATCAAGTTGCTGTGACAGTGAATGTTGGTGTAGTGTGGAGACCGAAGAGGAAGGTCACTTCGTCCCGTAAGCCATAGGACTCGCGCCATGGGTACTGCATCCGACTGCATAATCGATCAACACCTAAGTCCACGATACCAGTAAGTGTACCTGCATGATGGTTGGGCGACAACAGACCCTACGGCCAAAGGGTAGCCTGTATGTAGAACATGTAAGCTAAGGCAAGCCATCATCCCTCCCTACATGCAGCTAGCTCTACCATGCAGCCAGCCCATGGCGGAGGGGTGTGGGGTCATGGCCCGACGTAAGCGCTGGTTGCGATTGCGTTTTCTTGGCACGGGCGGAAGATTGACGCTCAGGGAAGGTCCTTAACCGTCGCGTGAAGATCGTCGCAGGGTCTGAGATACGAGGAGATCATGGGAGATCATGCTGCTGGCGCTACGTACGGAAGTGTCTAGCGTGGTATGGAAGGGATAACAAGTTGACTATCTTGGAATATCAGTGTGTGTGGAATGCTTGTGTTTGAGGTGAGGAATTCTGGGTGTGTCGTGGGCATCCATCTCCTCCGGTTCTTGCGAGCTATCGACTTAAACGATTCTTTTGGGTTAGCAAACGCCCAACACCCGTGGACACGCTTGATATGAGGTATCATACGTTTTCACCTGCCGGTCACATCGGCGAGCTGTTGTCTCCAAGTGCATCAAGTTCTCAATAGATCACGCGCGCCTGTTACCACAACAGTCATGTGATGACCCGTTCTTATCCGTAGTGACATGCCACGAGGGCCGATCTTTCGACCTAGATGTTGGGACAGACAGCTATCACTTGTTGCGACGGGAATGTAGCGGGTGCTCGAATGACGATCTATGCGCGTTACTCAAGTTGAGATGGAAAATGTAAGAAGGTTCCGCCTAGGGACTCGTTGACACCGGCTGGTGATGTCGTGACAGGAGAATACCGAGACATCGCGAGCGATGCCGGCCTGGTTCGTGCGCTGCGCACGTGCCCACGGCGGGATCTCGGCACCGGCCAACATCCGGACCTGAGATGGGAGCGGGTCCTGAAGAACCACGCCAAAACACTACGCCACACCCTTTCGCATTCACAGTCTCGCCAACTACACCTGAAGACGGCTCGTAGGGCATCTTAGTGGGCGGAGTGCTTCACACAACAGGCAGGAGACATCCTGCCATGCTCACATCTGCCGGCGGGGGTCGTGATCGACACAGCGGCAAGACGCCATTCCACCAGAGCCCGCAGTCACCTCGAAAGGCTTGGAAGTAAGAAGTGCGCCTTTCCGCTGCACTTTCCTCCAGTCCGCGGGCTCACTGCACGTCTAGATCTCCTGTCGCCGCCAGTCGTGTGCCTGGGCTACTGGAACAAGGGCTGTACGTGACCGGACGAGAACCTTTCAAGGTGATCATGTCATTCCGCGCTGGCAAGAGCGCTACCCAAAAGATCGCGGTCGCGATTCGCCCGTATCCTTCTCCTGCTGCTGCCTTATCTGAGGTGTGGCTAATGGCCAGGTTAACTATATTGATCTGCATCATGCTAAATCCCAAAGAAGGAGGTGGTTTCAACGCCTACGTGCTTTTAAGCTTAATGCTAGCGGGTCTTGGGGTGTCAGCGGATGGCGCTGCAGCTGCGTCGGATGACAACACTTGAATATTGCATGTTCAATACAGCCGGCCATTCGAGGGTTACGAAAAAGCATGATGGCACGCCGCGGCGCTGCCGAACAGCGCTACGACAGCATAGCCGGTCTCGCCAAGCCCGCCAGACAAAGTTGGACTGCAATATCTGATTGGCTCTTGTCCAAAATCATGTCTCAAGCCGCCTGAAACGGGATCGGTGCAGCGACCAGTTGAGAAAGCGACCCTGTTGTGATTGGAGCAAATCCCGTTGGTCATCTCATCTAGCGAGATTGGACATCCATGCAGATATGTAAGGGATGTAAGACTCAAGGTAACGTGTATACAATTGCCATCTAACAATTACTAGAGCCGGGTCTTCTCGTCACGTCATTCATTGCACAGTGACGGTGTATGTAAACCTTGTTCTTGGCTCGCAATCATCTGCACATCAGTCTCGCGCAGTATCTTCGACGATTGCCTCGGTACTTTGACATACGAACTACCCTTCAGCCAGTAGCGGCTCGTGCCGTGCCCTTGGGAGTTACCGTCAGGGATGAAAAAGGAACACATCATGTTGGTTCACTTGATCCGGGTTGGCAAGCGTGCCATGCCCGAGTTGAATTTGCCTCGTGCAACCGTAACCAACAGACAAAGGTGACGGGACACTCTCCATGGATCCTAGGCGATAATCCTGCATGAAACAGCTTCATTTGACAGCCGACCTAGTAATGATCCACTCATCACCTCTACGCCGTTATCAGGATGGCTGCAGATCGATCCACCCCATCCAATCGCGTCAACGCACCGGTTTCTACGTTGAATCTCTACGCGACGTTATTCACATCCCTAAACTAGTAAGCATGCCAATCTATAGTGCATTCTGCCAAGACCTGCGCGTCTGACCTGCT
>Ga0265798_10001008_pt1 | contig 44923 bp, 34 predicted proteins | sample P3T30metagenome_FD_192430 | JGI IMG/M metagenome (GOLD analysis project Ga0265798, IMG submission 192430) | Plant litter microbial communities from East Loma Ridge, Irvine, California - P3 T30 | ecosystem: Environmental > Terrestrial > Plant litter > Unclassified | place: USA: California... | reverse complement strand
CGGCGGCGCCAGCGTGGTGCGCTATGCCGCTGGCACGCCCTTCGGCTCGTTCTACGGCTACGTGGCCGATGGCCTGTTTCAGACCCAAGACGAGCTAGCTGCCCTCAACACCAAGTCGCCCACGGGCTTCTACCAGCAGAGCGGCACGGCCCCCGGCGACATTAAGTTTCGGGACCTCAACGGCGACGGGGTCGTTAATGCCCAAGACCAGACCTACATCGGCAACCCCAACCCGGACTTCACCTACGGCCTGAACAACACATTCAGCTTCAAAGGCTTTGACCTGAACGTATTCTTACAGGGCTCGCAGGGCAACGACGTGTACAACCTGAACCGCTACTACACCGAGGGCGGCATCTACGGCGCGTCGAATGCCGGCGCCCTTGCCTTGGAGCGCTGGACTGGCCCTAACACCAGCAACTACATTCCGCGCGCCGTGGCCGGCGACCCCAACCAGAACCTGCGCATTTCGAGCCACTACGTGGAAAATGGCTCCTACATGCGCCTCAAGCTGCTGACGCTGGGCTACAACCTGCCTAAGGAGCTCTTTACCCGCTTAGCCGCCGTGCAGCGGGTGCGCGTGTACGTGAGCGCCCAAAACCTGGTAACCTTCACCAAATACAAGGGCTTCGACCCGGAGCTAGGTAACCAGGGCGGCAGCTTTGGCGTCGACCGCGGCATCTACCCCCAAGCCCGCGTGCTGCTGGCCGGCCTCAACATTGGCTTCTGATTTTTTGGCTCTTGGCTTTTGGCTGTTCGCTACTTCTTGTAGGACAGCATACTACACAGTAGCTAAAAACCAAAAGCCACCAACCGAAAACCAACCCTCCCACCCCTTGACTTTATCCTCCTATGTTACTTTCTAAACGCCTCGGCTCCGCCGGGCTGCTCCTAGGCTTGCTCACGAGCGCCGGCTGCACCAAAGAGTATCTCAATATTCAGCCCACCGACGCTGTCACGGCTAGCAATTTTTACAAAACCCAAACCGACGCCTTGCAGGCTACCACGGCTGCCTACTCGCAGCTGTACCAGAACGGCATGTTTAATTACTCGCTCTGGGCGATTGGCGATGTGATGTCGGATAACTCCTACCTAGGCGGCGGCGGCGCGGCCGACGGCATCGAGTTTCAGCAGCTCGACAACTACAATATTCCGACCACCAACCCACTCACCACCAGCCACTGGCAGCGCGCCTACCTGGGCATTGGGCAAGCCAACCAAGTGCTGCTGCGCGTGCCCGGCATCGACATGGATGCTACTCTCAAGAACCGCTGCCTGGGCGAGGCCGAGTTTTTGCGGGCGCTGTACTACTTCTATCTGGTGCGGGGCTTCGGCGACGTGCCCCTGGTGCTGACGCCTGCAGCCACCGCGGCCGAGGCCGCCGCCCTGACGCGGACCCCCGCCGCGCAGGTATATGACCAGATTATCAAAGACCTGCAAGATGCCATTACCAAGCTACCGGCTACCTACGCGGGCGAGGACCTAGGCCGGGCCAGCAAGCTAGCCGCGCGGGGCCTGCTCGCCAAGGTATATCTGACCCGCAAGGACCTGCCCAATGCTGCTACGCAGGCCCGCACCACCATCGCGGAGGCCACGGCTGCGGGCAAAGCCCTGTGGCCCAATTTTGCCAACAACTTCAAAGTAGAGTTTGAGAACGGCCAGGAATCACTCTTCGAAGTGCAGTTCAAGAATGGCCTCAGCAACTACTCGACCGATGGCCCGGGCAGCGTAATGAATGAGTTTTGGGGCGCCCGCTTCTTCGGCAGCCCCTACGTAGTGGCCTCGGGCGGCTACGGCTTCAACGTGCCCGAAAAAGACCTGGTGGCTGGCTACGCAGCGGGCGATACTCGCCGGGCTGCCACCCTATTTGCCCCTGGCGACCTCTATCCCGACGGCCAAGTGCAGCCGACTTCGCTGGTGGGCAACCCCAATGGCTACAGCATCCGGAAGCAGTACGTGGGCCGCACCGATGTCAACAACTGGGACTCGCCTCTCAACTTCCCGGTGCTGCGCCTGGCAGAAGTGTACCTCATCTTGGCCGAGGCTACAGGGCCTACCAGCGAGGGCCTCGAAGCCATTAATAAGGTGCGTCGCCGGGCTTTTGGCTTGCCTATCAACACGCCCGCGGCAGCCGTAGACTACACCGCCGCCACTCCCAACTTTACGGCGGCCGTAATTCAGGAGCGGCGTCTGGAACTAGCCTTTGAAGACGACCGCTGGTACGACCTCAAGCGCACGGGCACGCTGGTAGATGTGATGCGAGCCCAGGGCAAAAGCATCCAGAAATTCAATGAATTGCTGCCCATTCCGCAGGCTGAAATCAACGTAAACCCCAACCTTAAGCAGAACGACGGGTACTAAGCTTGTAGTGGCCTACGCCTGAGCGGGGCGGCGTATAGGTACGCCTGCTCCGGCTCGCGCGTGGGCCACTTTGCTTTGTGGCCCTTCTGCGCCGTTCTGCCCTCTTCTCCTTATCCCACCCCGCCATGCAGCCCTCTTTACATTGTGGTCGACGTGCGCCGCACCTAGGTGCTTTTCTTTTCTTGGCGCTGGCTGCTGGCCTAGGCCGCCCCACTGCTGCCCAAACCGCCCCACAGCTCGGCAAGGCTAGCCTGAAGGAAGTGCTGGCAGCTCTCACCCCCGATGAGAAGGTGCGCTTGGTAATCGGCGTGGGCTTTTACCCCTCGGGCTTCCCGGCCGGTATGCTGCCCCCCGGCCCGCCCGGCGGCGACAAGGAGCCCGAGAAAGTGGCCGGCGCGGCGGGTCGCACCCACGCCGTGCCGCGCCTAGGTATCCCGGCGCTTACGCTGTCGGATGGGCCGGCTGGCGTGCGCATCGACCCTATTCGGGGCAAGGACAGCACCAAGACGTACTACGCCACGGCCTTTCCGGTGGCTACACTGCTGGCCTCGACCTGGAACACGACCATGGTGCGCCGGGTGGGCGTGGCGTTTGGCAGCGAGGTGCGCGACTTTGGCATTGATGTGCTGCTGGCACCGGGCATGAACATCCACCGCAACCCCCTAGGGGGCCGCAACTTCGAGTACTACTCCGAAGACCCAGTGGTGACCGGCAACATCGCGGCGGCGCTCGTCAACGGTGTGGAATCGAACGGCGTGGGCACCAGCATCAAGCACTTTGCAGTGAACAACCAGGAGTTCAACCGCATGCAGCTCAACTCGCGGGTGAGCGAGCGGGCGCTACGCGAGATTTACTTGCGCGGCTTTCAGCTGGCGGTGAAGAAGTCGCAGCCCTGGACGGTAATGTCGTCGTACAATAAAGTAAACGGCACCTACACTTCCCAGAGCCCCGACCTGCTGACCACGCTGCTGCGCCAAGAGTGGGGCTTCAAGGGGTTGGTAATGACCGACTGGTATGGCGGCCAAGATGCCGTGGCCCAGCTCAAGGCCGGCAACGACCTGCTAGAGCCGGGCACCCTGATGCAGTACAACGCCGTGACGGAAGCCCTAAAAAGCGGCCAACTCACGCTCGCTCAGCTCGACCAAAACGTGACCCGCGTGCTGGAGTTGGTGATGAAATCACCCACCTTCAAAGGTTATAAATTCAGCAGCCAGCCGGCGCTGAAGGCCAATGCCGCCGTAGCTCGCCAGGCGGCGGCCGAAGGCATGGTGCTGCTGCGCAACCAGGGTGCGGCGCTGCCATTGGCAGCCAGCCGTAAGGTGGCGCTGTTTGGCAATACCTCCTACAACCTCATCGCGGGCGGCACGGGGAGCGGGGATGTCAACCGCGCCTACACCATCTCGATTGCGCAGGGCCTGAGCCAGGCGGGCTTCGTGGCAAACCCCGCCCTCAGCCAGCTGTACAGCCAGTATGTGAAGGCCGAAAAAGCCAAGATAACCAAGCCCAAAGGCTTGCTTGACCCAGCCCCGGTTATTGCCGAGATGCCGTTGGCGGCTGACCAGTTGCAGCCCGCTGAGCAGGCGGCCGATGTGGCTATTATCACCCTAGGGCGCAGCGCAGGTGAGGGCGGCGACCGCCAGGTGCAGGACGACTTTACGCTTACCGCCGCTGAGCAGATGCTGCTCAAGCAGGTGAGCACGGCTTTCCATGCCCAAGGCAAAAAAGTGGTAGTAGTGCTGAACGTGGGCGGCGTGACCGAAGTAGCCAGCTGGCGCGACCAGGCCGACGCCATCTTGCTGGCTTGGCAGCCCGGCCAGGAAGGCGGCCACGCCGTAGCCGACGTGCTCAGCGGTAAGGTCAACCCCTCGGGCAAACTGGCTACCACCTTCCCAGTGAGCTACGCCGATGTACCCTTTAGCAGCAACTTCCCTGGCAAGTTGCTCGATGCCAGCGCCAAGGGCGGCGGGCTCATGGGTGCGCCCGCCGAAAACACCTATGAGGAGGGCATTTATGTAGGCTACCGCTACTACAATACCTTCAAGGTGAAGCCCGCCTACGAGTTTGGCTACGGCCTCAGCTACACCACCTTTACCTACGGCCCGCTCACCGTGGTGCGGTCGCCGGCCAACGACATCACGGCTCGTGTGAGCGTGACCAACAGCGGCAAGGTCGCGGGCAAAGAGGTAGTACAGCTCTACGTGAGTGCCCCTAAGGGCCAGCTCGATAAGCCCGAGAGCGAGCTCAAGGCCTTCGCTAAAACCAACTTGCTCCAACCCGGCCAGTCGCAGGTTATCACGTTCAAGCTCAAAGCCGCCGACTTGGCTTCGTTTAACACGGCCACTTCGTCGTGGGTGGCCGATGCGGGCACCTATATCGTGAAGGTAGGCGCCTCGTCGCAAGCCATCAAAGGCCAAGTGGCGCTGCAACTTCCCAAAGCTATCGTGACCGAAAAAAGCCGCCCGTTGCTGGTGCCCCAGCAGCCGCTTACGGACTTGCGCGTGGGGCAGGTGGCCAAGTAGATAATTCTTCTCTTGAACAGACCTCACAAGACCCCATAGGAGTCTTGTGAGGTTTCACGCCCGACGGGCTAACTTAACCTCAGCCTTCTTTTCACTCAGCACTTCCACCCTTTTCCCACATCTTCATGTCCTTTTTACCTCTCAGCTATGCTACTGCCCTGGGCGCAGCGTGCTTATTGGCAATTCCTGGTAGTTGCCCTGCCCAAACCGCGGCTACCTCTAAGAGCCCGGCGGCGCCCACCGGACAAGCGCACCTACTAGCGCATGAAGCCGAGGTGAACGCCCTGCTTAAGAAGCTAACCCTGGAAGAGAAAGTGCACCTGCTGCACGGCAACTCGGCCTTTGCGGCGGGCGGCATCGAGCGCTTGGGCATTCCCGAAATCATGACTTCTGACGGGCCGCACGGCGTGCGCCCCGAGCAGGGCCGCAATTGGAAGCCGCCCGTAGATGCCAACGACGCCAGCACCTACCTGCCCACCAACAACACGCTGGCTTCGACCTGGAACCGTGACCTAGGGTACGCCTACGGCACAGTGCTGGGCAGCGAGGCCAACGCCCGCGGCAAGGACATCATCCTGGGCCCCGGCATCAACATCGTGCGGGCACCCCTGAACGGGCGCAACTTCGAGTACCTCAGCGAAGACCCCTACCTGATAACCCAGATGGTGGTGGGCTACATCAAGGGCGTGCAAGACCAGGGCGTATCGGCCTGCGTGAAGCACTACGCGGCCAACAACCAGGAGACCCACCGCGACGATATCGACGTGTATATGAGCGAGCGGGCGCTGCGCGAAATCTACCTGCCAGGCTTCAAGGCTGCCGTGCAGGTGGGCGGCGTGAATACGCTCATGGGCTCCTACAACAAGTTTAGGGGCACCTACGCCACCGAAAACGCCTACCTGATGAAGACTATTCTGAAGCAGGAATGGGGTTTCAACGGCTTGGTGATGAGCGACTGGGGCTCGGTGCACAACACCGACGAAGCCTTGCGCAACGGCACCGACCTAGAGATGGGCACCGACCTGTCTTTGATGTACAGCAGCGTAGACCAAAGCGCCGCCACGGCCGCCGCTAGCTCGACGCCGGCCACGCCGGTCCGCAGCTACTACGACCGGTTTTTCTTGGCCGACCCAGCCCTGGCCGCCGTCAAGAAAGACCCTACCCTAGTGCCGCTCATCGACGATAAGGTACGGCGCATCTTGCGCGTGATGTACGCCACCAAGATGCTCGGCGGCGCCAAACGCCAGCCTGGTACTCTTAACAGCAAGGAGCACCAAGCCACTGCTTTAAAGGTGGCCGAAGAAGGCATTGTGCTGCTCAAAAACGAGGGTAATATCTTGCCGCTCAAGAAGTCGGTGAAGACTGTGGCCGTTATTGGCGCCAATGCCGACCGGGCCAACTCGATGGGTGGCGGCAGCGGCCAGATTAAGGCCAAGTATGAGATTACCCCGCTGCAAGGCCTTAAGAACGAGCTAGGCAGCAGCGTCACGGTCAACTACGTGCCCGGCTACACCATCGCCCGCGACCAGAAGGCTGACCAGCAGCAGATAGCGCAGGCAGTGGCCGCCGCCAAGGCCGCCGACGTCGTGATTTACGTGGGTGGCTCCATCCACGGCTACGACTACACCAAGTGGAGCGATAACGCCTACGACGCCGAAGGCGTGGACAAGCCCGACTTGAAAATGCCCTTTGGGCAGGATGCGCTGGTGCAGGCCGTGCTGGCCGCCAACCCCAATACCGTGGTGGTGCTCCTAGGGGGCGGCCCCATTGAGGTAGCACCCTGGGCCGGGCAGGCCAAGGCCATTGTGGAGGCGTGGTACCCCGGTATGGAAGGTGGCAATGCGCTGGCTCACATCTTGTTCGGCGACGTGAACCCGTCGGGCAAGCTGCCCTTCACCTTCCCTGTGAAGCTGGAAGACTCGCCGGCCATGAAGCTAGGCGAGTACCCCAGCACGCCCGGCAATCCGCTGAAGCAGACCTATAAAGACGATATCTGGGTGGGTTACCGCTACTACGACACCTACAAGGTGGCGCCGCAGTTCGCCTTCGGCCACGGCCTCAGCTACACCACCTTCGAGTACGGCAAGCTGACGGTGAAGCCCGCCGCCCAGCGTGCCACCGTGACCTTGACTGTGCGCAACACCGGCAAAATTGCTGGCGCCGAGGTCGTGCAGCTCTATGTGAAAGACTTGAAGGCCGCCGTGAAGCGTCCCGAAAAGGAGCTGAAAGGCTTCGAGAAGGTCTTCCTGAAGCCCGGCGAAACCAAGACCGTGACCATGCAACTCCCCGCCGACGCCTTCAAGTACTACGACGAGGCCAAGAAGCAGTGGGTGCTGGAGCCCGGCCAGTTTGAAGTGTTGGTGGGTAGCTCCTCCCGCGATATTCGCCAAACGGGCAGCCTCACGCTGTAGTTAGCAGCTAATGTCTGTCCTGCTCATCTCGCGTCCGCTTGCCGAAGCATCTCTGCCGATTCGTTGGAGGAGTCGGTAGAGATACTTCGACGAGCGGACGCCGGATGAGCAGGACAGTCTGCTTGAAATACCTCTACTTTGAAATTATGCTCATTTCCTATCCATTCCCCCGTCTAGCTTTCCTAGGTCTTCTTGGCTTGCTTCCGCTGGCCGCAGCCCACGCGCAAGTGACGCGGCAGGCCGACGGCATCACGCTGCGGCTGCCGCAGGCCAATGAGCAGGCGCCGCGCACTATGCGCCTGCAAGTAGTTGGCGATAAGATTATCCACGTGCAGGCCTCGCCGCTCGACACGCTTTCGACCGTCAAAAGCCTGATGGTGGTTCCACAGAAAGCGCCCCCCAAGTGGCAGTACCGCGAGAAAAAAGGCGTGGGCTACCTGAGCACCGATGCCCTCACGGCGGCCATCACGCTTGCCACGGGCGCCGTGAGCTTTGAGGATGCCGCGGGCCACCCCGTGCTGCAAGAGCGCGCCGGCGGCGGCAAAATCTTCACGCCGACCATAGCCGACGGGCAGCCGTTTTACCAGGTAAAGCAGTTCTTCCAATCGCCCACCGATGAGGGCCTGTATGGCCTAGGGCAGCACCAAAACGGCACCATGAACTACCGTGGCCAGCAGGTAGAGTTGGCTCAGAACAACACCGACGTGGCGGTGCCCTTCCTGGTGTCGAGCAAGAAATACGGCATTCTGTGGGATAATTATTCCATCACCAAAGTCGGCGACACGCGCGACTACGAGCCGCTCTCGACCCTGAAGCTGCATGCCAAAACCGGCGAGCCCGGTTGGCTCACGGCTACTTACGTCAACAAAAAGAACCCTACCGAGGTCATAGCCGCGCGGCCCGAGTCAGTCATCAACTACGAGTACCTCGAAGACCAGAAGAACTTCCCGGCCGGCCTAAAACTCGGCGACGTGACGGCCACTTGGGAGGGCAGCATTTCGACTGGCATCACGGGGCAGCACCATTTCTTACTGAAGAATGCGGGCTACGCCAAGCTCTACATCGATGGCAAAGAGGTGGCCAACAAGTGGCGCCAGGCCTGGAATCCCGGCACGTCCATTGTCACGCTCGACATGGAGAAGGGCCGCAAGTACACCTTCAAGCTGGCCTGGGACCCCGACGGCGGCGAGTCGTACCTAGGGCTGAAGTGGCTGAGCCCGCTGGTGGGCGCGGCCCAAACGGAGTATGGCTTTAGCTCGGAGGCCGCGCACGACCTCAACTACTACTTTGTGCTGGGCCAGTCGGCCGACGAGGTGATAGCTGGCTATCGCCAGCTCACGGGCGCGGCGCCGGTGGTGCCGCGCTGGGCCCTAGGTCTGTGGCAGAGCCGCGAGCGCTACAAAACCGCGCAGGAAATGTTAGACGTGGCCGCCGAATTCAGGAAGCGCCAAATCCCGCTCGATAATATCGTGCTCGACTGGTCGTACTGGAAGCCTGCCGAATGGGGCAGCCAGGAGTTTGACCCCAGCCGCTTTCCCGACCCGGACGGCCTGATTAAGACCCTGCACGAGAAAGACCACCTGCACTTTATGATTTCGGTGTGGGCCAAGATTAACGAGTACACTTCGGTTTACAACGACTTCAAGGCCAAGGGCTATCTCTACCCGCGCAACATCGCCAACCGCACCAAGGACTGGATTGCGCCAGGCTACACGTCCACGTTCTACGACGCGTTTAACCCCAAGGCGCGCCAGGATTTCTGGAACCTAATGAACACCAAGCTCTTCACAAAGGGCGTAGACGCGTGGTGGATGGACGCCTCGGAGCCCGACATTTACTCCAACACCAACGTGCAGACCCGCAAGGAGCTAATGGCGCCGGCTATTGGACCTAGCACCTTGTATTTCAACGCCTTCCCGCTACAAAACGCCAAGGGCATCTACGAAGGCCAGCGCCAGACGGCGCCCGACCAGCGGGTGTTTTTGCTGACGCGCTCGGGCTACGCGGGCTCGCAGCGCTACGCGGCGGCCATCTGGAGCGGCGACATTGGCTCGCGCTGGGAGGACTTTAAAAACCAGATTCCGGCGGGGCTGAACTTCTCGCTGTCGGGCGTGCCCTACTGGACTACCGACATCGGCGGCTTTGCCGTGGAGCGCCGCTACGAGCACCCCAACGCCACCGACCAGGCCGAGTGGCGCGAACTGAACACGCGCTGGTACCAGTTCGGGGCGTTTTGCCCGCTGTTCCGGGTGCACGGGCAGTTTCCGTACCGCGAGATTTACAACGTGGCGCCCGCCGGCACGCCGGCCTACCAGAGCATGCTCTACTACGACCAGCTGCGCTATCGCCTCCTGCCCTACCTCTACTCGGTGGCTGGCCAGGTTAACTACCAGCACGGCACTATGATGCGCGGCTTGGTAATGGACTTCGGTAGCGACGCAGCAGTGCGCAATATCGGCGATGAGTACATGTTTGGCCCTAGCCTGCTAGTGGCGCCGGTTACCGATTACCAGGCGCGCACCAAGGCGGTGTACCTGCCCGCCACCACGGGCTGGTTTGACTTCTACAGCGGCAAGCACTACACTGGCGGCCAAAAGCTGACCGTGGACGCGCCGCTTGAGCGCATGCCGCTCTTCGTGCGCGAAGGGGCCATTGTGCCCTTCGGCCCGGCCGTGCAGTACACCAGCGAGAAGCCCACCGACCCCATCACGCTCTACGTGTACACGGGCCAGGACGGCGCCTTCACGCTTTACGAAGACGAAAACACCAACTACAACTACGAGAAGGGCGCCTCGGCCACCATCCCGCTGCGCTACGATGAGAAGGCCAAAACCCTCACCATTGGCGAGCGCAAGGGCACTTTCCCCGGCATGATGGCCCAGCATACGTTCCGCGTAGTGTGGGTGAGCGCGGCCAAGCCCACGCCTTATGACCTAGAGGCCACCCCCGCCAAAACCGTGACTTATTCAGGCACCGTCGTTACGGTGAAAATGGAGTAGCAGAAAAGGCCAGTGGCAGAAGCATACGTGCCCAGCTCCGCCTAGGTGGGGCTGGGCACGTATGCTTCTGCCACTGGCCTTTTCTGCTACCTAAGCGAAGCCGCGGCTAGCCGTAAGGTCATGCAGAGCGCAGCGAAGCATCTCGCGTGGCGCAGTAAATTCTGGCGTCAGCAGACGTCAGCACGCGAGATGCTTCGCTACGCTCTGCATGACAAGACTTGTTTTTTAGACTTTAAAACAGCTTTTATAATGCTCTCTTTCCTAAAAAAGCTTACCCTCAGAATTGCTGGGCTACTCCTGATACTGGTGTTGGCAGTCAGTACTTTTCTGTCTTGCAGCCCGCAGCTGGGTAGCGCGCCCACGGCCGCGCAGCGGCAGTTGTACCACCGCACGGGGCATTTGGAAGATGGCAAGTTTGTCAACTCGCCGCCTACTACCGTGATGGCTGGCAGCATGTTTTCGGCGTTCCGGCGCATGTTTTTTGAGCATACGCCCAACCAAAACCCCGCCGCGCCGCTGCCCATGCAACGGCTCGACTCGCTGACCATCACCCAGCTGCCAGCCGACCAGGTGCGCGTGACGTGGTTTGGCCATTCGGCCAGCCTGGTAGAAATCGGCGGCAAAAAAGTATTGCTCGACCCCATGCTCAGCGTCAAGATGGGGCCGCTGGCCCTGGTGACCCCTAAGCGCTACAACCAGGAGCTGGCCATCTACCCCGAGCAATTGCCGGCCATCGATGCGGTGCTCATTTCGCATGACCACTACGACCACCTCGACTACCAGACAATCCTCAAAATGAAGGACAAAGTCGGCCATTTCTACGTGCCACTAGGCGTGGGCGCGCACCTGCGCCGCTGGGGCGTGGCCGAAAGCCGCATCCGCGAAATGACTTGGGGCGATTCGGTAAATCTGCCCGGCCTGACGATTATCAGTTCGCAAACCCAGCATTTCTCGGGCCGGGGCCTCACCAATCGCAACAGTACCTTTTGGTCGTCGTGGGTGATGAAGACGAGCCAGCACCGGCTGTTTTACAGCGGTGATGGCGGCTACGGGCCGCACTTCAAGGAAATCGGCCAGCAGTACGGTCCCTTCGACCTAGCCCTGATGGAATGCGGCCAGTACGACCGCGCGTGGCCTCAAATCCACATGCAGCCCGAGCAATCGGTGCAGGCCGCGCTCGATGTGCGCGCCCGCACCATGCTGCCCGTGCATTGGGGCGCCTTCACGGAAGCCCACCACGCTTGGAACGAGTCGGTAGAGCGGGCGAGTGCCGCTGCCGCCCGCCAGAACCTCACTCTTGTTACCCCGCTGCTAGGGCAGCCCGTGGTATTAGGTGCTCCGCTGCCGCAGCAACCCTGGTGGCGGGCGCCCGGCCTAAGCGAAGCACGGTAGCCTACCTAGGGCCGTTATCTAGATGGGGCATCGGTGCGCTCGCCGATTGTGAGACCCCGGCTCCTCTCCTTGAGGAGAGGAGCCGGGGTCTCACGTTATAGCAGTATTCGCCTACAGAATTGCCCTAGGGTCAAATATCCTGACTGGTGGCGCGTCTACTACGCCAATAGGCGATAGGATAAGAACGCGTGCGTGGCAACGCTTTTTAAATTGAATAAAATTTAATTTTGCAAAACCAATCTGTAAGTGAGCGGTTTTCTGCAACCTCTTACGCTTTGTTTTTATGAAAGCCTACAAACTGCACGAACCCAAAAACCTCGATAATTTCCGCTTAGGTGACTACGACGAGCCCACCGTGCGCGACTACGAGGTCAAGATTCAGGTGAAAGCCACTTCGCTCAACTACCGCGATTGGGCGTTGGCCAATGGCTGGTTTGGCTACCCCGGCGAGGTGCTACCCATGATTCCGTTTAGCGATGCGGCGGGCGTGGTCACGGCCATCGGCGCGGGTGTTACTAAGTTTCAGCCCGGCGACCGGGTGGCCGTTAACTTCTTCCCCGACTGGCACGACGGCGCTTTCTCCGCCTCCAAAGTGGCCCGCTCGCTCGGTGGCAGCACCGATGGCGTGCTGGCCGAGTACGTGACCTTTCCGGAAGCTGCCGTGGTGAAAGTGCCCGACGCCTTTTCTTTTGAAGAAGCCGCTAGCTTTCCCTGCGCCGGCGTCACGGCCTGGCACTCCTTGGTAGAGCAGGGCCCGCTGCGGCCCGGCGACGTGGTGCTGCTGCAAGGCACGGGCGGCGTCTCCATCTTCGGCCTGCAAATCGCCAAGCTATTTGGTGCGCAAGTTATTATCACGTCTAGCTCGGATGAGAAACTGGCCCAGGCCAAGGCCCTAGGTGCCGACCACCTCATCAACTACAAGACGACGCCCGACTGGGAAGAGGAAGTTAAAAAACTGACCGGGGGCCTAGGCGCTACCTACGTGCTGGAAGTGGCCGGCCAAATGGCCCGCTCGCTGCGCGCCCTGCGGCCGGGCGGCACGGTGTTCCAGATTGGCCAGGTGTCGCCCAGCGACGAAGCGCCCAACCTGCGCATGGTGCCCCTGCTCACCCAGCGCCTACAAGGCATTTACGTGGGCAGCACCCAAATGCTGGCCGACCTGATGCTCGCCTTCGAGACCAACAACCTCAAACCCATCGTTGGCCAGGTTTTTGAGTTCGACCAAGCTAAAGAAGCGCTCGCCTACATGGGCAGCGGCGCGCACTTCGGCAAAATCGTGGTGCGCGTCGGCCAATAATCGCTTCTTTTTTCGGGCTAGCCAGCCCTTTTATGTATAGTTACTTTTATGGCTACCAATATTTTGCATTCTGCCCAAGCTAAGTCCATCGGTGGGCGCGACGGCTACATCGAATCTGACGACAATGTGCTCCGTCTGGAATTGACCATGCCGCGCCACCTAGGCGGCCGCAACCGCGAAGGCGCTACCAACCCCGAGCAACTTTTTGCGGCGGGCTAAGCGGCTTGCTTCGGCAACGCGGTTATTCACATTGCTCGCCAGGCCAAAGTAAACGTGGGCACCATCTCCATCGATGCCAAGGTGGACCTGTTTATGAACGACGAGCAGCTGCCCACCCTAGGGGTGACGCTGCACGCCAACCTGCCGGGCCTCGACCAGGCGCGGGCCGAGGAACTGGTAGCGCAGGCGCACCAGACCTGCCCCTACTCGCGCGCTACCCGCGGCAACATTGACGTGCAGCTCACTGTCACGACCGACGCCGAAGTGCCCGCCCAAGCCTAGTGTGCTAGGCCGCCCGCGCCTTTTTGGGCTATGCTAGAAAGGCGCGGGCGACCTAGCTGGGCTTATTTCAGCTGCTTACCTCTCTTTGTTTTTATCACTCTTAACTTCTAAGCCAGCGCCGACGTCACTCGCGCCGACCTCCTGACTGCTAGTTAGTTTCATACTAGGCTACTATGTCTTTTGCTGCGCCCACCTTGTCAGCTACTGCTGATATTTCTGCAACCCTCACCACCCCCAAGCCCGCTTCTAGCAAAGCCCAGCGCGACCTAGCCCTCGTGCAGCGCATCCTGGACCACCACGACGAGCGGGCCTACGCCGAGCTGATGAGCCTCTACCAAAAGGCTATTTATCAGCTCGTGCTCAAAATAGTCCACCAGTCCGACGCCGCCCAAGACGTAGCCCTAGAGGTATTTGTGCGGGCTTTCCGCTCGCTACCCACCTACAAGCCCGAGTTTGCGTTCAGCACCTGGCTGTTCCGCATCGCCACCAACCTGAGCATCGCGCACCTGCACCGGCAGCGCCTACCCACGGTATCGCTCGACGCGCCACAGTTTGCCGGCGAAGACACGTCGTTTGACTACCCCGACCCTACGCCTACCCCACAGGAAGCCCTCATCCAACTCCAACGCATCGAGCGCATGCACCTAGCCGTTAACAGTTTGCCGGCCAAGTACCAGCGCATTGTGCAGCTACATTACTTTGAGGAGCTGAGCTACGAAGAAATCGCGGAGCGCGAGCACCTACCGCTCGGCACCGTGAAGGGCCAGCTGCACCGCTGCCGCGGCATGTTACAACAGCTACTAACGCCTGCACACGATAGCATTTAGCGTCGCTGGGCAGTTGCTGATAAACGACAAAAACGTCTGTCATGCTGAGCTTGCCGAAGCATCTCTACCGCTTCCTCCAACGGTGCGGTAGAGATGCTTCGGCAGGCTCAGTATGACTGTTTATATACATATGATAACTAGCCACTAAAACTACCCTAATAGCTGGCGGGCCACGCTTAAGAGCGTGTCGCCTTGGTAGGTGGGCGGGGGCGCTAGTGGGTAAAGCGTTTGACCGGGTCGGGCCACAAAGGCGGAATCTAGCCCGGCGCGTTGCGCGCCGGCTACGTCCCAGCCGTGGGCTGCCACTAGCAGCGCCTCGCTGGGGGCCAACTCTAGGTGCTGCACGGCGGCGCGGTAGGTATTGCCATCGGGCTTGTAGCGGCGCACCATTTCTACGCTCAGTCCTTGGTTGAAATAAGAAATGATGTCGGCGTAGGCCAACTGCTCATCGAGCACTTTGCTGGGCGAGTTGGTGAAGGCGACGAGCGAATAGCCGGCCTCTTGGAGCAGAGCTAGGGCCTTGGGTACGTCTTTATGGGGCGGCAATTCTTTGAGCAAGCCGATAATGCGCTGCTTGTGAGCTGGCTTTAGGCACTTCTTTTCAAGCATGTTGGCCGTCATATCGAGGGCGGCCTCGCCGATAGTTCCAAAGTCGTGGTACTGGCCGGTCACGGTATCTACCAGCGAGTACTGGAGGAGTAGTCCGAACCACTGCCGAAACGCGTGCGGGCTGCCAAATGCCTTGCCAACGGCCCGCTTCAACGGGCTCATATCCAGCAAGGTCTCGTTGACATCAAACAGAATAACGCGGTACGGCTGGATGGCCCGAGGCGGCGGGGTAGCGGAAAATAAACCCATGTACGCGTGCAGCCAGCGGAGAAAACAACCTAGGCAAACAACCTAGGGTAGCCGCAGCCTCCGACCCCATATGTGGGGCAGCCAGCCTAGGGTTTAGGCCCTCACGCAAGGCGCCCCCACCCTAGGGGGTCAGGGCCGCTAGCACGCGCTTAATCAGCTCATTCGGGTTGCCGTTGTGCCAGCGCCATACCAGTACCAAGTCGTGCTCGGGGTCTACCCAAATCGTGTTTTGGCCCGCACCTAGGGCGGCGTAGCTGGTGGCCGGGGCATCGGGCCAGGCCTTTTGGGTGGTGTTGAGCCACCACAGGTAGCCGTAGTCGGGTCCCACTGGTCCCGGCGTGGTGGCTTGCTTTACCCAAGCGGGCGACACTACCTGGCGCCGCCCCCAGCGGCCCTGCCGTAGCAGCAAGTAGCCAAAGCGCGCCTCGTCGCGGGCACTGATAACTAGGCCGCCGCCCCAGCGCGTGCCCCCGCTCATCGAGGGCATCTGCTGGCCGTTTACCGTGGCTACGGCGTTGGGGTACGGTATCCACTGCCAAGTAGTGGAGGCACCGATGGGGTCCATTATCTCCTGCTTTAGCACGGCGGGCAGCGGGCGCTGCCACACGCGCAAGAGCGACAAGGCCATGCGGTTGATGCGCACGTCATTATACTCGAAGTACGTGCCCGGCGCTTGCAGGGCCCGAGGCTTGCGCTCGCCTTTGCCGAAGGCTTCGTGGCCGATAAAATTGGCGTTTTTGCCCCACAGCTCGCCCTCCCACTCGCTGGTTTGGCGAGCGTGGTGCTCCCAGGTGATGGGCCGGTTTTGGGGCGAGTCGTAGCCGCCATCGTGCACGCAGCTAGCCACGGGGTCCTGGATGTTCTTTATCAGCCCGCGGTCTATCGACACCCCTAGGATGGTGGACAAGAAGCTTTTGGCTACGCTGTAAGTGGGGTCGGGGCGCTGGGTATCGCCCCACTCGGCCACCACGTAGCCGTGACGTAGCAGTAGGCCGTTGGTGGCGGCGCGGCTGGTGGGCATGGGCCCGAGCAGTTTGCCAAAAATCTCCTCCTGCGTGGAGAAGTTGGGCGTCATCTGGGTGGTTTCCTGGGTTTGAGCAAAGGCTACGGCGGCCGACAGCCGGGCCGAGTCAAAGCCCGCCGCGCGTGGGGCTTGGTGCCGCCACTCGGCGCCCGCCGCCGGGAAGTAGTCGGCCGAGTTGGCGGTCGCGCTAGTAGTGGGCGTGGCCGGACGGGTGCAGGCACCTAGGGCCGATAAGGCAAACAGGAGAAGAGTTTTGGTACGCATAGGCAGCCCAAATAAAGCAGAATCGCGGCATTGGGCACGCCGCTATCGCCTTAGTTGCTACTGCTGCTAGCTTTATTTTGAGCCTTGGGTGGTAATCTTGGGGGCCCTCCTATCTAGCGGCCCGCTCCTGCTTATGACTTTGCTCGTTATTCTGCTCGCCGTACTGGCCCTTATTCTTCTCATTAGTTGGGGCAAAGTGAATGCCTTTCTGGCGTTTTTGCTGGTGACCATTCCGGCGGGGTTTGCGCTGGGGCTGGGCTCGAAGCAGGTGCTAGGCGCGGTGCAAAAGGGCCTCGGCGACACCCTAGGTTCGGTAGCGCTGGTGGTGGTGCTGGGCGCCATGCTGGGCAAGCTGGTAGCCGAAAGCGGCGCTGCCCAACAGATTGCGGCGGCCCTCCTCGGTAACCGCGGCGCCAAAGGCATTCAATGGACGCTGATGCTGACGGGGTTTATCATCGGCATCCCGCTGTTTTACAACGTGGGTTTTCTGCTGATAATGCCGCTCATTTTTTCGGTGGTGTACCAGTACAAGCTGCCGGCCGTGTACGTGGGTTTGCCCATGCTGGCGGCGCTGTCGGTGCTGCACGGCTTCTTGCCGCCGCACCCCTCGCCTACCGCCATGGTCGTGCAGTTTCACGCCGATATGGGCCTCACGTTTTTGTATGGGCTGCTGGTGGCGGTGCCGGCCATTGTGCTGGCGGGGCCGGTGTACACACGCACGCTGCGGGGCATTGTGTCGGTGCCGCGGCCGGGGCTGGTGGCCGAGCCGTTGCCCGCCGAGGTGCTGCCGGGGCGGCTCAATAGCTTCTTATCGTCGCTGCTGCCGGTGCTGGTGCTGGCTGTAGTACTAGGCCTGCAAGCCGTGCTGCCCGCGGGCGGAGCCCTAGGTCCCGCGCTGGCTTTCCTCAGCGACCCGAGCGTAGTCATGCTGCTGTCGGTGGTGGCGGCCACGTTTAGCCTAGGTATGGGGCAGGGCCGGTCGGTGCCCAAAGTAATGGAAACCTACGCCGCGGCCGTGGGCGACGTGGCCCCGATTCTGCTCATCATCGGTGGGGCGGGCGCCCTCAAGGAAGTGCTGGTAGCCAGCGGCGCCAGCCAGCACTTGGCGGCGGGGCTGCAGGGCACGGGGCTGCCACCGTTGCTGCTAGGCTGGCTTATTGCGGGGTTTATTCGGGTGTGCCTGGGTTCCTCCACCGTGGCGGGCCTCACGGCGGCGGGCGTGGTGCTGCCCACGCTGGCCCAATCACACGCCAACCCCAACCTAATGGTGCTAGCCATCGGGGCGGGCAGCCTCTTGTTTTCGCACTTCAACGACGGCGGGTTTTGGCTATTTAAGGAATACTTCGGCCTTTCGGTAAAGGACACGCTGCGCTCGTGGTCGATGATGGAAACCATCGTGTCGGTGGTGGGCCTGCTAGGGGTGCTGGTGCTCGATTGGGTGCTGCCGGCCTAGGGGCCGTATCCGCGCACTTCCTGCCTTTGCGTTACTTTGCGCGGCTACTGAGCGCCAAAAAGTAGTCGCAGGCTTATGGAGTTATATACCATTTTTTTGCAGCCCTTGGTGGGGCCCGGGCTTGCCCTCGGGCTGTTGCTGGCGGGCGGATGGCGCCAACGCTCGGCGGCGGGCTTGGCACTGGCCCTAGGACTGCTGCTACCCGCTTTTGTGGTGGCGCAGGGGCTACTGAACCTAGCTAACTGGTGCAGCCAGCCGCTGACTGCGGCGGGGCTCACTCCGCCGGTGCTGCCCTGGTACTGCGAGCTGCTGCTGGTACCGGTTTGCTACCTCTACTTCCGGGTGCTGGGCCGGGCCCAGGCCACGGGGCCGGTGGCGTGGCGGCACTTGCTGCCGGGGCTGGGGCAGCTGGGGCTGTTTGCTGGGGTGGCCATCCTCGGCCTAGGGTCGCAGCGGGGGGCGCTGGCCGCTCATTTTGGTCCGCCGGGGGCAGCGGCCAGCTTGCTGGGGCATGTGGTGGGGCCGCTCTCGCTCGTTTGCTACGTGCTGCTTTTTCTCTATGGCCTGCGCGCCCTCGATGACCACCGGCGCTACCACGCCAGCTGGCCGGCCGAAGGTGACTGGGAAGGCTTCGAGCGCCAGCGCTCGCTGCTCATCTTGCTGCTGCTGGGCTTCGGCCTGGGGCTGGGGTTTGTGGCACTCAATGCCTGGTTTGGGCCGCTGGCGTATTCAGCCAGTTGGTACGGGTTTGCGGTGCGGGGCGGCCTTGTGTTTGGGCTGGCCGTGGTGGGCCTGCAAGCCACGTATGCGCGGGTAGTCGGGCCGGCCCGCCGCTACGGCTTGCCTGCCGGCTGGGCAGTAGCCACGCCGCCCCTGGCTGCCAGCGGTACGCTTCACATGCCAGCGCTGGCACCCGCTTCGACCCCGGTCGAGCCCCTAGGTCCGACTCCAGAGCCCGCCCCCGACCTACTGCTTTGGCGCGACCGGCTATTGCAGCTCATGGACCAGGCGCAGCCCTGGCGCGAGCCCGACCTGACGCTGCCCGAGCTGGCGCAGCGGCTCCAGTTGCACCCGGCTTTTTTGTCTAAGGTCATCAATGCGGGCTGCGGGCAAAACTTCAACGACTTCGTGAATACCTATCGCACGCAGGAGGCCCAGCACAAACTGGCCGACCCGCGCTTTGCGCACTACTCCGTTCTGGGGGTGGCCTTAGAAAGTGGTTTCAACTCGAAATCAACGTTTAACCGCGTTTTCAAGAAGCTGACCGGTCAGGCGCCCAGCGATATAGCCCGGCCCAAATTATAAAGTGGGACGGGCCAGTTTGGCATTGTGGTGCGCTGGCCCCCAGGCCTAGGCGGAGTTTTGCCCCCATGAAACGACTCGTGCTCGGCTGCCTATTGAGCAGCTACTGGCTGCCCGCCTTGGCGCAGCCCACTCCCCTGGCCTGGATTAACGCCCACGCCCAGCCGCTCCGCCCAGTGGCCGAAGCCAACGCTAAAGACAACGCCAAGGACCTGGCCTTTTTGGCCCGCACGCTACGGGGCACCACGCTCTGCGGGCTCGGCGAGGCCTCGCATGGCACCCACGAATTTTACCTGGCCAAGCTTCGCCTAGTGCGCTACTTAGTTACGCACCTGCACTACCGGCACCTAGGGCTGGAGTACGAGGCGGGTGCCATCGAACAGCTGAACACTTATGTGCAAACGGGGCAGGGCGATGCGCGCGCCTTGCTGCGGCCGCTGCACCTCTACGCCACCGACGAGCTATACCAGTTGGTGCAATGGGTGGCCGCCTACAACCAAACCCAGGCTCCGGCCGACCGCGTGACTTTGTTTGGCTTCGACACCAACTACACGCCCGCCTACCAGGCCGCCGCCGCGGCCACCTGCCTAACCTACGTGCAGCAGCACCCCGCGCAAGTGCCCGCCGCCACCGCCGCCGAGCCCGTGCTCACCAAAATCAAGACCTCACCAACGGGGGTGCTGTTTGAGCTGGCAGATGCTGAGGTGGCGGCCTTGCACCAAGCCACGGCCGCTGTGCAGGCCCTGCCTAGCGGCGGCTCTGACGTGGCTTTTCAACGCTTTGCGCAGCAGCTGGCCCTGCTCGACGAAGGCACCCGCCTGGGCGACCCCTTGGCCCGCGACCCGTTTATGGCCGATAATATCGTGACTTACCAGCGCATGCACCCCGGCAACACCATGCTGTGGGGCCACAACGTGCACCTGGCCAAGGACACGACCATGACGGGCTACCGCGGCACGGGCTACTACCTGCGGCGGCACTACGGCGCGGGCTACTACGCCCTGGGCTTTGACACCTATCAGGGCCAGGTCAATGTGCTGGCCAAGGGCGAGTTCGCCACGGAGTCGTTTACGGCGCAGCCTACTTCCTTTTCGGCCCTACTGGCGCAGGCAAAACACCCGTTATTTTTTCTGCCTTTGTCGGCTACTTCGCCTCTGGGCACGGGCAACCGGTTGATTACCCACATCAATTCTAATTGGTCGAAGCAGCGTGAGCTGCCCATGCGGCCGGGCGTTGATTTTGATGGCCTAGTCTTTGTGCGCCAGACCACCGCCTCTGTTCCGTTGAAGTAACAAGCCAACTCTTTCGAAACCTAACCGCTGAGCTTCCCTTCGCCCCGACCTCTGCCCCCTCACCGACCTAGGACGCACGCAACGGCGGCCGGGCTACCGCGTCTCTGGCTAGCTGAGGCCCGGCCCGTACCACCTGCTGCCAGCGAGTAGTTCACCAGCGCCGGGGTAATTTCAGCCCACCAACCTCTTTCTATTCCCTACATGAACCTACCCGCAGGGCGCCGCACGGGCGCCGCCGTGGCTTTTTTGCTCACCCTAGGTAGCGCCGCGCAGGCGCAGGTGGGCCCCGGCACCCAATGGACCAAGGACGGCTACGGCTATTTCCAGGTCAAGCAAGACGAAATTGTGGAGCTCGACGCCCGCCAAGCGGACAAGTCGCGCACGGTGCTCAGCAAGCAGCAGCTTACGCCCCAAGGCCAAACCACGCCGCTGCGCGTGCGCCGCTTCGCGCTCTCCGACGATGGCAAGCTGGTGCTACTCAACACCAATACCAAGAAGGTGTGGCGCTACGACACCCGCGGCGACTACTGGGTGTACAACATCGCGGCCAACAAGCTGACCCAGCTCGGCAAAGGCCGGCCCGAGTCGTCGCTGATGTTTGCCAAGTTCTCGCCCGATGGCAGCAAGGTGGCCTACGTGAGCGGTCACAACCTGTACGTCGAAAACTTGGCCGACAACCGCATCACGCAGCTGACGAGCGACGGCACCGACAAGCTCATCAACGGCACCTTCGACTGGGTGTACGAGGAAGAACTGGACTGCCGCGACGGCTTCCGGTGGAGCCCCGACGGGCAGCGCCTGGCTTACTGGCAGCTCGACGCCCGCAAGACACCCAACTACCTGATGCTGAACACCACGGATAAGCTATATCCTTACACAGTACCCGTAGAGTACCCGGTAGTGGGCGAAGACCCCAGCCGCTGCCGCGTGGGCGTGGTGGCCGTGGGCGGCGGCGAAACTAAGTGGATGGACGTGCCGGGCGATGCTGTGCAGCACTACATCCCGCGTATGGAGTGGGCCGATGCTAACACGCTGATTTTGCAGCAGCTAAACCGCCGCCAAAACGAGAGCAAGCTTATGCTGTGCACCGCCGCCACCGGCGCGGCTAAGCCCATCTACAGCGAAACCGACAAGGCGTGGATTGATGCCAAGGAAGGCGCCGTGGGCTGGAACTGGATAAACAAGGGCCAAAGCTTTGTGTGGAGCAGCGAGAAGGACGGCTGGCGCCACCTCTACACCGTGGACCGCAGCGGCAAGGACAAGTTGCTGACGCCCGGCGACTACGACGTTATCAGCATCGAGAACATCGACGAGGCCGGGGGCAAGATTTACTTCATGGCCTCGCCCACCAACGCTACCCAGACCTACCTCTACCAGGTGCCACTGAAAGGCGGCAAGGCCACCCGCGTAACGCCCCAAAACCTGGCCGGCTCCAACAACTACGACATCTCGCCCAACGGCAAAATCGCGCTGCACACCTACTCCAGCGCCGCCAACTTCCCGGTAGGCGATGTGGTGAGCCTGCCCGCCCACCAGCGCCTGAGCGGCGGCGACGTGCCCCCGCAAGCTAAGGCCATGAAGCTGCCTAAAACCGAGTTTTTCCAAGTAAAAACTACGGATGGCGTGACCCTCGATGGCTGGATGGTGAAACCCACCAACTTCGACCCCGCCAAGAAATACCCCATCGTATTTATGGTGTACGGCGAGCCCGCCAGCCAGACGGTCGTAGACCGCTTCGGCACGGGCCTCAACCGTCTCTACCAGGGCAGCATGGCCGACGACGGCTACATCTACGCCTCGCTCGAAAACCGTGGTGCACCAGCACCTAGGGGCCGTGAGTTCCGCAAGGCCATCTACCACAACATCGGCAAGCTGAACATCCGCGACCAGGCGATGGGCGCCAAGGAAGTGCTCAAAAATAACTGGGTCGATACCAGCCGCGTGGCAGTCTGGGGCTGGAGCGGCGGTGGCTCCTCTACACTCAGCCTGCTGATGCAATACCCCCAGATTTATAAGACGGGCATCAGTATCGCGGCCGTTGATAATCAGCTGAATTACGACAACATCTACCAGGAGCGCTACATGGGCCTGCTGCCCGAGGACCGGCACTACTTCGTGGACAACTCGCCGCTGGCCCACGCCAAAAACCTGCGCGGCAACCTGCTGCTCATCCATGGCACCGGCGACGACAACGTGCACTACAACAACGCCGAGCAGATGATAAACGAACTGGTGAAAAACGGCAAAACCTTCCAGATGATGGCCTACCCCAACCGCACCCACGGCATCTCGGAGGGCGAAGGCACTAGCAAGCACCTAGCCGCCACTTACACCAAGTTTTTAAAGGAAAACTGCCCCCCCGGCGGCCGCTAGGCCTGGGTTAAAATCGTGCACCTGCAAGCCGCCTTTGGAACTGTCCAAGGGCGGCTTTTTCTTGTACCGTACCAAAATCAGTACGGCGGCCATTACTGCGGGTAGCAGTCGTTAGGAACCGGGTTTCCGTCTTTCGACCGTCCTCGTCTGAACTAGCCCAGCGCACCACTTACGCCCCCGGAGTAATCCAGCGGTAGCCAGTGTCGGACCGGACCTTGGCACTAGTCGGCGAGTGCCCTACCCAGCGGGCAGCCTTTTGCACACAACGAACCGCCTTTTGGCTACAAACAGGTCGTTTCAGCGCGCGTCCTTTGCCTGCTCAATCTCATGCAGGCAGCACATGACTTACACACTGATAACCGGAGCCTCCGGTGGAATTGGCTATGCCTTGGCTAGGCAACTGGCCGCTAAAAAGCACGACCTCATCTTAGTCGCCCGCAACGCGGAGAAGCTGGCCCAGTTGAGCCACCAACTCCAGGCTGACTATGGTGTTCAGGTCGTGTTCATCGCCGCCGATTTAGCCCAACCGGAGGCAGCGCAGCACCTTTACCACGAAACCCAACAGCACCACTGGCAAGTAGACCTCTTGGTCAATAATGCCGGCATTGGTTCGGGGGGAGAATTTATGAGCCTCGCGTTGCCGTCTGAATTAGCCTTGCTGCAACTGAATACTGCATCGTTGGTCGCGCTCACCCATCTGTTCCTACACCCCATGCGCGAACGTCGAAGCGGTACCATTATCAATATTGCCTCTATGACGGCCTTCATGCCAGTGCCCTACATGGCGACCTATGCTGCCAGCAAGGTATTTGTGCGTTCTTTTACGGAGGCCCTCGCGCAAGAATGCAAACCCTATGGCATTGATATCTTGCTGTTTGCGCCCGGGCTGACCAGAACTAACTTCAATGAAGCCGCCGGGCTCACGCCAGATAAAGCTGCTGGGCTAAATTCGGACTATAAACCTGGAACTTCCCAAACGCCGGAGGAGGTAGCTGAGGAGTTGGTGCACGCGTTACAAGCAAAAAAACCATTTCATATCTCGGGCCGCCGCAACCGCTTGGGCGCTCGCTTGCTCGCTTTATTACCTAACTCCTTCATCGCCCGGTATATGGCCCGCTCCTACCAGCAACAACTAACGCCACAATAGCTCCCTTGGGACTTATGGAAACGACCAGCACGGTGCACATTCAGTCGATTACACAGCTGCATCAGCTCTTGCAGCTTCCCAAGCCCACGCATCCGCTGGTCAGTCTACTCCAGTTTGAGCACTTCCCGGCCCTCCTCCTTGAACAACGCACCAGGCTTATTACGGATTTCTATCAGGTAACCCTGAAGACCGCCTGCCCTTGTCGCATTCAATACGGGCAAAGCTTATTCGACTTCGACGAAGGGGTAATCTCCTGCTTTGGACCCAAGCAGGTGAGCGTGCTAGAGAAGGGCTTCGTCTTTGCCCGCGCCGGTTGGCAGCTCTGCATTCATCCGGATTTCCTGCGGCATTCTCCGCTGGGGAGTAAAATGAAATCCTACGGCTATTTTGACTATGCCGTAAATGAAGCACTCATTCTGTCGGAAGAAGAGCAACAGGTCATTAAGACCATTTTCCTGCAGTTACACAAGGAATCTCTGCGGCCCCTTGACCAGTTTAGTCAGGACGTCTGGATTGCGCACATCGACCTACTACTGACTTACTGTAATCGGTACTACAATCGGCAGTTCATCACGCGTAAAGTAGTAGCTAGCGACTTGTTAGCGAAGGTCCAGCAGGTGCTCGATGGCTACTTTGCCACCAACCACCACCCGGCCGGCTTACCAACTGCGCAGGAGCTAGCAGACCGCTTACATTTATCGCCCAAGTACCTGAGTGATTGCTTAAAACAACTCACCGGCAGTACGACCCAGCAGCTAATCCACGAACGGCTCATTGAGCAGGCCAAAGAACACCTAGTGACCACGACGCTTTCCGTGAGTGAAATTGCCTATGCCTTAGGCTTCGAGTACTCGCAGTCGTTCAGCAAACTCTTCAAAGCCAAAACGAAACAAACCCCGCTGCAATTCCGGGCATATTATCAGTAAGAGGAGTATGCTTCCCTATTTAGTAAGCCAGTTGTAAGCAGAGGTTAAGCGGCTTGGCTAAATTCTATAGGGTCGTAAAATTCAACGCTTTCTACGCAGGCGATGATGCAGCTTTCAGCATCTTCAACCCGGATGCCTTACGCATCCTGCTCGCAACTGGCTGCAACTGGCCTGGCCGCAACTGGCGCGAGTTTAGCGCAGCGCAACTCGTGACAAACTATGACGTGGAGGCTGGGCCTCCACTGCCGCGTAGCGGCAAGCCGGCGTTTGGGCTGCTTAACCTAAGCACTTAAAAGCCTCCGCAGTAGTTAGTGCGGAGGCTTTTAAGTAGCCGAATAATAACTTCCTACTCAGCGAAATAATCGCCCTGTTCTAAGTCATCCAGCAGCCCTAGGTGTGTGGGCTGCCAGCCCAGCCGCTGCTGCGTAAGGGCGCTGGAAGCCGCCATATCGAGGCCGGCAAAGCGAGCCATCCAGCCAAAGTGGTCAGCCGCTTCTTCTGGCGATTTTGACACTACCGGCAAACCTAGGTGGCGGCCAATGACGGTGGCAATGTCGCGCAGGGCAACGCCCTCATCGCCTACGCCGTGGTAACGGGCGCCGGCCTGACCCTGCTCTACTGCCAGCCGAAACAGACGAGCCGCATCGCGCCGATGCACGGCCGGCCAGCGGTTCAGGCCCTCGCCCAGGTAGGCGGCTTCACCCTTTTGGCGGGCTAGGCCAATGAGGTAAGGCACAAAGCCGCGGTCGCCCGCATCGTGCACCGACGCGGCCAGCCGCACTACCGAGGCCCGCACGCCCTGCGGCACCAGGGCCAGCGCCGCCTGCTCGGAGAGGCGCGCCCCGGCAGTGGGCGTGTCTTCTTCGGTGGCGGGGCGACCTAGCGCAAAGCCAGCAAAGCCGGAGGTCACGACCAGTGGCCGGTCGGAGCCAGCCAGCACGCTGCCCATGGCGGCGATGGCGCTGCTGTCGGTGCCCGCAGCCGCTTCGTACTGCGAGAAATCGTGATTATAAGCCAGGTGAATAACACCATCAGTTGCGGCGGCTCCGCGCTTGAGGCTGTCGAGGTCGTTGAGGTCGCCTAGCAGCACCTCGGCCCCAGCGGCTACCAAGACCTGCGCCGAAGCATCGGAGCGGGCTAGGCCGAGCACTTGGTGGCCAGCTTGCTGTAATTCTTGCACCACGGCCGAGCCCACAAAGCCCGACGCGCCCGTTACAAAGACTTTCATAAATGGTCTGTTTTAGTGTAGCAGAATAACTACAGCACAAAGGTCCGGCAGCGACCTAGGGGCCGTGTTGCGCGGCGCAAACCATCTACGGTAAAAATCAAACAACCACAGGTGCCCGATAATCGCCGGGCGCCACGCCGGTTTGGCGCTTGAAAAAGTGGCAAAAATGGGCGGTATCGGTGAAGCCTAGGCTATCGGCAATTTCGGCCACGGTCCAGCTCGATTGCTTCAGCAGCTGCCGGGCTTCCTGCGCCACGCGGTCGGCGAGCAAAGCGGTGGTGGTGTGGCCCGTGGCTTCCTTTAGCACCCGGTTGAGGTGGTTGACGTGCACGGCCAGCGCGTCGGCGTAGTCGCGCGCCGTGCGCAGCGCCAGCTGCTGCCGCGGGGCCGCCAGTGGAAACTGCCGCTCCAGCAATTCGGCAAACTGGGCGGCTAGCCGGCCGGCTGCCGTGGGCGCCGGCAGCGGCACTAGGTCGGGCCGCAGCTTCTGGCCGTAGTAAATCAGCTCTAGTAGATAGGCGCGCAGCAGTTCGTGGCTATAGGCGTAGCCAGAGCCACTTTCGCGTAGCATCTTCTCGAAAATCGCTCCTAGGGTAGCGTACTCCTCTTCGCTCACGGTGAGCACCGGGCAGGCGCCCTGCCCAAATATCGGCAGTTCGTCGAGTACGATGCCGCCCTTCACGGGCAGCAAGAATTCATCAGTGAACAGGCACACATAGCCCGCCTGGTTCAGGTCATGAGGGTGCCAGCGGTAGGGCACCCGCGACGTCACAAACCACAGCCCTAGGTCCTCCACTTCGACCTCCCGGTCAGCATACTCTATCCGGCTGCGCCCCCGTATCAAGCTGATTTTATAAAACGGCCGCCGGTCGAAATTCATCGCCGGGCGGTTCTCCCGATTGACCATCAGGTCAGCCACGTTTATTACTTTAAACTGGCCGGTCGGGCGCGGATTTGCACCGGGCGCTGAACTGGGATAAAACTCGGCAAAAGGGTTGGTAGACATGATAGCATGACTGTATAAATCAAAGGTATTACCCTAAGCTAATTTATGCTACCGAGCAGTACACATACCTACCATTTACTGGCGCGAGTTTAGCGCAGCGTAACTCGTGCCAAGCCATGACGTGGAGGCTGCGCCTCCACTGCCGCATAGCGGCAAACCGACGGTGAATGGCTTACCATACTTTGTAATATGCTTTCCAATTTAGACGCAACTTGCCGCTATGCGGCAGTGGAGGCGCAGCCTCCACGTCATGCTTGGTCACGAGTTATGCTGCGCTAAACTCGCGCCAGCACAAGTGATATTGAGAGACCTAGATACGCGTTTCCAAAACCACTCCTAGGTCACCTACTGCCCGCCGCGCACGCGCATGGGTAGCACGTACACCGCCTCCGAAGCGGTGATAAATAGCGTCTTCCGGTCTTTGCCGCCGAAGCATACATTGGCGGTCCAATCGCCGGGCACGTCGATATGCGCCACTTGCTGGCCTGCGGGGCTATACACCGTCACACCCTTACCAGTGAGGTACACGTTGCCGCGCTCGTCGAGGGTCATACCATCCGAGCCCTGGCTGACGAATAGCTGCTTATTAGTAAGGGTGCCGCCTGGCCCCACTTGGTAGCGGTAGGTTTTGTTGCCCCCAATATCGGCTACGTAAAGCGTGCGGCCATCGTGGGTACCAATGATACCGTTGGGCTGCTTCAGTTGAGCTTCGACGGTAGCAGGCTGCTTCTGGCCGGGCCCTAGGTAGTAAACATACTGGCCCGGCAGCTCCGACGCGGTGCGGGTCCAATAGTCGCGCTGGTAGTAGGGGTCCGTGAAAAACAGCCCGCCCTTGGGGTCTACCCACACATCGTTGGGGCCATTGAAGTGGCGGCCGTTGAGCTGGTCGAGCAGCACCGTGACCTTGCCGCTGGGGCTGATGGACCAGAGTTGGTTTTTCTCATCGGCGCAGGCAATGAGGTTGCCCTTTTGGTCGAAGTACAGGCCGTTGGCCCGCCCGGCGGGGTCCAGAAATACCGACAGCTTGCCGTCGGTGCTATACTTCCAGATTTTGTTATTGGGCTGGTCAGTGAAGAACACGTTACCTGCCCGGTCCACGGCCGGGCCCTCCGTGAATTTAAACTGTTTGGATACCAACTGTGGCGTGACCGAGCCGGCAACTAAATCGCTCGCGCCAGCTGGGGTCTGCCCTAGGGCTACTTCGTTTAGTCCTATCATACTCGCCACACCTACCAGCGCCCAGCACCGCGGCCACCATTGCCCAACTACCATATAAAAAGGAATGAGAAAGAAAGGCGCAGTATACGGCTGCCAACCGGAAACAGCTCGGCAATCCTGCTATAGCAGCAAGATAAAGTAAATCGCAAAAATGTCACTTTAACAATAAAAACTAGCGCGTAATATCTACACCTTTCCTTCATGAAAAAGACCCGAAAATATTTTTCAGGCCCTCAAAAAGCTTATTTTATAAGCTAAACTTATATATTAAAAAGCACCTACTTTAAGCATTCTTGTTTAGCAAAAAGGTTTTGGCAACTCACTAGCACTTTTTGTACCCACTTTGCTAATGAGAAAATTTATCCTTAGCTAACCCCATGACAATCGAAGGTATACTATAGGCAGTTTCTAAAAAGCAGATACCTTGCGGAGCCTCTGGCAACCTATTCCTTTTCCATCATCACTCACACTCTATGTCATACAAATACTCTGCGGCAGCTTTCCTAGCCCTAGGGGCCACCGTGCTTCCCTTATTGGTCCAGGCGCAGGCTGCCGACCGTGTTCAGAAAAAAGAACTTGGCCAAGATGGCCAGCCTACGCTTATTCAATTTCGGGAGGGCGCCCGGCCCAGCAGCGGCGACGGCGCCTTTGCGCTGCGCGAGCAACTCGGCCTAGGTGCTGACGAGCAGATGCGCCCGGCCCGCCTCGAAACCGACCAGCTCGGCTTCAGCCACCAAAAATTTGACCAGTACTACAAAGGCGTGAAGGTGGAACACGCCACGTACACGGTGCACGCCCGCCGCGGCGCCGTGGAAAGCCTAAGCGGCGACTACGATAAAATAGCTAAGCTCGATGTGACCCCCACCCTCTCGGCCGACGCCGCCCTAGGTCGCGCCCTGGCCGCCGTGGGAGCCAAGCGCTACATGTGGCAGGACGCCGCCGAAGAGGCCGGCCTGAAAGCCAGCGAAAACAACCCGGCCGCCACCTACCTGCCGCAGGGCGAGCTGGTGATAGTGCGCGACGGCCGCCGCGACGCCGCCACCGGCCCACTGGTGCTAGCCTGGAAATTTAACGTCTACGCTCAGGCGCCGGTAAGCCGCGCCTACATCTACGTGGATGCGCAAACCGGCGAGGTGGTGCTGCGCGATGCCATCATCAAGCACGCAGGCGCCACGGGCTCTTTCGCCACAGCCTATAGCGGTACCCGCTCGCTGGCCACCGAAACCACCACCGGCGGCTACCGCCTGCGCGAGTACACCCGCGGGCTTGGCATCGAGACCTACAACTGCAAAAAAGGCAACAGCTACACGGCCGCCACCGACTTTGTGGACGCCGACAATAACTGGACCGCCGCCGAGTACAACAACGCCAATTACGACAACGTGGCCGGCGACGCACACTTTGGTGCTCAGGCCACCTACGACTACTGGAAGGCCGTGCACGCCCGTAATAGCTACGACAATGCGGGCGCCAAAATCAAGAGCTACGTACACTACGACGACACACCGAGCACGGCCGCGGGCTACGAAAACGCCTACTGGAACGGTTCGGTAATGACCTACGGGGACGGCGCCAGCACTTTTAAGCCCCTGACGGCGCTCGACGTATGCGGCCACGAAATAGGCCACGCGGTGTGCGAAAAAACCGCTAACCTAACGTACTCGGGCGAGTCGGGCGCCATGAACGAGGGCTTCTCCGACTGTTGGGGCGCCAGCATCGAGAAGTATACCGCAGACTTGCTAGGCCTGACCGGTAAATCGACCTGGGACATTGGCGAGGAGATAATGCGGGCCGGCGGCGCCCTACGCTCGATGAGCGACCCCAACCTCTACGGGCAGCCAGCTTATTACAAAGGCAAAAGCTGGTACACCGGCACCGCCGACAACGGCGGCGTGCACACCAACTCGGGCGTACTCAACTACTGGTATTACTTGGTGGCCGTGGGCAAGACTGGCACCAACGAAGTAGGCAATACCTTCAGCGTGGCAGGCATTGGTCTGACCGACGCAGCCAAAATCCTGTACCGCACCGAAAGCGTGTATTTGAGCGCCAGCTCGAACTACGCCGCGGCGCGCACCTACTCCATTCAGGCCGCGGCCGATTTGTTTGGGGCCACCTCGACCCAGGCGCAGGCCGTCACTAACGCCTGGTACGCCGTGGGCGTCGGCGCGGCCTACACCGACGGCAGCACCACAACTCCGCCGCCCACTACCACGGCCTACTGTGCCAGCAAGGGCACCAGCCAGACCTATGAGTACATTGACTATGTGAAGCTGGGCACTATTGCCCGCACCAGCGGCGCCGACGGTGGCTATTACGATGGCACAGCCCTGAGCACCACCCTAGCTGCGGGTTCGAGCCAGACTATCAACTTCTCAGTGGGCTTTAAAGGCTCGGCATACACCGAGTACTGGAAAATCTTCATCGACTACAACCAGGACGGCGACTTTGCTGACACTGGCGAAACCATCGTGAGCGGCAGCAGCAGCAGCAGCGGCACGCTCGCCAGCACCTTCACGGTACCTAGCACCGCCAAAACCGGCAAAACCCGCCTGCGCGTGGTGCTTAGCGATGCCAGCGCCACCACTAGCTGCGGCACCTACAGCTACGGCGAAACTGAAGACTACAGCATTAGCATCACGGGCGGCGCCGCGCTGGCACCGGAGGGCATCGTGGCTACGACCAGCGGCCTGACCGCCGACGCCGATGCTACGCTGAGCTTGTTCCCCAACCCCGCTAGCAGCTACTTGCAGCTAGAGCTGAGCTCGGGCGCCGAGTTGCAAACCGTGCAAGTACTGGATGCCCGCGGCGCCGCCGCTACCGCTCGCTACGATGCCACTACCAAGCAGCTCGACGTGAGCGGCCTGGCCGCCGGCCTCTATCTGGTGCGCGCCAGCGATGGCCAGCACCTGTTTGTGCAGCGCTTTGCCAAGTACTAGACAAGTTCACTATGTAGAAGTAAAAAAGCCCGGCCAATTGGCCGGGCTTTTTTACTTCTATTATTAGCCTTATTTACCAAACCTAACGAATCAGGCTTATCTGAAAACGTTGATTAGGAACGCTAAATACCCTCCGAGAATGAGCACCGGTATGCGTGGCCCGGGCGCTCTAAATCGTTCTAGCTATGCGGGCAGTTCTTGGTTGCGTAGCCAGGCATCGGCAGCCGCAAAGTTGTCGAAGCGCTTGAACTTGAAGCCTGCGGGCGAAGTACTCACTACCGACTGCGTAGAGAGCCGGTGCAGGGGGTCAGCCCCTTCTACAATGGCGCAGTGATGGGCCTTGGCCTGGCTCATGGCCCTAGGTATCCAGTTGGTGGTAAGCCACTCTTGGGCAGGCACGGGCAGCGGCGCCCGGGAGCCATGGTCGGAGAGAATACGCCGCACGCTGGTACTCATCAGCAAAGCCAATACCTGCTCGTAGAAGGCCTGAATAATTTCGAGGGGCTGCCGCTCGGGGGCCCACGCCAGGCGTACATAGCCCGCAGGCTGGTAATAAAGTTTGCCGGCCGGATTCTGAAAAACGAGAGTTTCCTGCGCGTAGGGCAAAGAATTCATGAAGAATGCGAAAGGATTGTTTTCATGTTGGCACAGTCCTTCCTATCCCAAAAGTACGCCCGCCTAGGTGCTCTTTGCTAATTAACAAGCGTGTAAATGCATTTAGCGCTGTAGTATTGCGCTCGTGACTGCTACTACTCTGCCCCTTGCGCCGATGCCCGTGCCGCCTGGCACCTATGCGGCGGGTTTGCACATTTTGGCCACGTTTGCGGCGCCGGCCGCAGCCCTGCGCGATGCTGCTGGCAGCCAGCAGTTTTTTGCGGCGCTGGTGGCGCGCCTGGGTCTCACGTGCGTGGGCGAGGTCTACCACGTTTTCGAGGAAAATGCGGGCTTCACAGCGGTGCTGGCTCTTACCGAGTCGCACCTCAGCATTCATACCTGGCCCGAACATGGGCTGGCCACGTTCGACGTGTTTTTGTCGAACTTCCGGCGCGACAACCACGCCACCGTGCGGCGTATCTACCAGGAGACCCTAGGGTTCTTCGGGGCCGAGGAGCGGGCTTATGCGGAGGTACTGCGATGAGTAGTGTGTCTATTGCTCCGCCCCCGGCCCGGGTCACGTGCCCCAAGTGCGCCACCCAGGTACCGTGCTACGAGCCGGCCCGCAGCCAGTATTTTGGCTGCCCGCAGTGCCGCACACTCTTCGAGGCCGCTCCGGCTGCGCCCACTGGCAAGGCTCGCATAATCAAAGGATTTAGAAAAGCGCTGCAAATGGGCCACAGCCTGCCGTTGGGCATTACGGGCGTCCTAGGTAGCTACTACTGCCGCATCACGGGCTACCAGGTGCGCACCGAGCAAAGCGACCGCACTGCCGAGTGGCGCGAGTACCAGTTGCGTCCTGCCGAGCCGATGGTGGGCGGCGACCCCGCTGATGCCCCGTTGCAGCTGGCCGAATACCAAGGGCACTGGCTACTTATTCGGCGGGCCCTACGACATCCCACTGTTGTTGGCCCACAGTCGATACAGGACAACAAGTGGACTGATTCAAAAACTGGTAATAGCTATCGCATGTGGCACCGCTACCAGCCGGTGATTCGCGATGTGCAAGGCGAGTTTGATTGGAATATTCTTGAAGATGAACGCCTGAAGGTTCAGGAGCTTGTTTGTCCGCCCCATCTATTAACTGGCGAGAAATCGCCTGACCGGCAGCCCACTTGGTACCAAGCCGAATATCTAGAGCCTAGCCAGGTAGCCGCGGCTTTTGGTGTAGATGTCAACACGCTACCCAGCCGCCAGGGCACCGGCGCGGCGCAACCCAACCCGCACAACCTGGCTCCAGCATTGCGTTTGTTTGGGGTAGCGGCTTTGCTGCTATCGCTGCTAGCCGGCTGGCTGGCTATTACGCGGCCCAGTACCACTACTACCGAAACCTTTACTATTCCGGCAGCGCCCGCGGCGGCCAGTTCGCTGCCTGCTGCTGCCGATACCCTAGGTAGGCCGGCTGGTGCCGCAGCGGTGCCGGCGGCTACTACACCGGCCCCAGCCGGCACGGGCTACAGCCAAATGTTGGTGTCCAAAACCATCGTGCTTACCCACTCCTCGGCGGTAGACATCACTTTTACTGCGCTAGACCTCACCAACCACTGGGTAGAGATAACGGCCAACCTAGTAAATGAGCAGACCGGCCGCGGCTACGAGGTAACCCGCTCGCTAGAATACTACGAGGGCGTGGAAGATGGCGAAAGCTGGTCGGAGGGCAACCGCTCGGCCAACGTCGTTATCAGCGGCTTGCCGCCGGGCCGCTACCACCTCAACATTTACCCCAGCCCAGAGGCAGGCACCAGCGACACCATGCTGCTCGTGCTGCTAGAGCAGCATTCCGACTTCTTCTCCAACTTTTTAATCATCCTGGTACTAATGAGTGCTGTACCGCTCTGGCACTGGATGCGCCACAGCGCCTTTGAAAGCGGCCGCTGGGAAAACAGCGACTTCGCGCCCACCTCTTCCTAACCCTTCGCTATATGTTTTCTTTTCTGCGCCACCTAGGGGCCGATTTACGCCACTCGCCGCTCTATGCGGGGCTGCTGGGCCTGGGGCTGGCGGCCTTCTTAGTGCTGGGAATGGGCGGCACGCGCCTGCTCGGCGATGACAAAGAAACTGCCGATAACGAGCGGGGCGGCCCACCTCGCACCGGCGGCCACGGTGGCTACGTGAATGGTTTCAACCACAAGTAAGCATTAGAAAACGTTTGTCATCGCTGCCCTCGCCATGACACTGTATTTCACCTGTTCTCCGCTTCATTTTACCCATGGAATACCTCAACCTCAAGGCGCTCACCGCCTCCGTCGTGTACTCGGTGCTGGGCATCGTTATTCTGGTGGTTAGCTTTTACTTTTTTAACAAGCTGACACCGGGGACGCTGCGCCGCGAAATACTCGAGGAGCACAATACAGCTCTAGCCATTATCGCGGCGGCATTTATGCTGGCGGTGGCTATCATTATCAGCGCGGCTATTCATGGGTGAGGGTTCGTTGCTAGCGCGCCGCCGGCGAGCGCGGGCCGCTGCTAGCGCGCCCGCCGAAGGGGCTCCGCGGCCGGCGCTGCTGCTAGGGTCGGTGGCCGTGATAGCCACCTGCGGGCTGCTTTATGAGCTAATAGCCGGCACGCTGGCCTCGTACCTGCTCGGCGACTCGGTAACGCAGTTTTCGACCGTCATTGGCGTGTACTTGTTTAGCATGGGCGTGGGCTCATGGCTGTCGCGCTACCTAGGCGGGCAGCTGCTGCGCTGGTTTATTCGGCTCGAAATACTGGTGGGCTTGGTGGGCGGCGCGTCGGCGCCGCTGCTGTTTGGGCTGTTTGCGCACGTAGGCTCGTTTCGGGTGCTGCTCTATGGGCTGGTGGGGCTGCTGGGCGCGCTGGTGGGGCTAGAGATACCGCTGCTACTGCGCATTTTGCAGGGCCGGCTGGCTTTTAAAGAGCTGGTAGCTCGGGTGTTTACTTTTGACTACGTGGGCTCGCTGCTGGCGGCGGTGATATTCCCGTTGGTGCTGGTGCCGCGCCTAGGGTTGGTGCGCACGGCCCTGCTCTTTGGGGCGCTCAATGTGGTGGTGGCGGGCGTAAGTCTGCTATCCTTTGACGAAACCAAGCCCTACCGGCGGCGCTACCTAGGGGCCATTATGCTGGCTTTGCTGGCCTTGGGCGCGGGCGTGGTGGGTGCTGAGCGCATTCAGCGCTACGCCGAGGGCGAGGTGTTTCAGGACACGGTCATTTATGCCCAAAGCACGCCCTACCAGCGCCTGGTGCTCACCGGCAACCACCGCGGCGAGCTGCGCTTGTTTCTGAATGGCAACCTCCAATTCAACTCGGCCGACGAGTACCGCTACCACGAGGCTTTGGTGCACCCGGCCATGCAAGACCGACCTAGGGCGCGCCAAGTGCTGGTACTGGGCGGCGGCGATGGCCTGGCCGTGCGCGAGTTGCTGAAGTACCCGCAGGTGCAGCGCATCCGGCTCATCGACCTCGACCCGGCCATGACCAAGCTCTTCAAGAGCAACCAGCTGCTGCGCGAGTTGAATCATAATTCGCTGCACTCGCCCAAAGTCGAGATTCATAACGCCGACGCCTACGCCTGGCTGCGCCAAGACACCACGCGCTACGACGTAGTGCTAGTCGATTTTCCCGACCCCGGCAACTACTCCATCGGCAAGCTCTACACCACGGCCTTCTACCAAACGCTACGCCAGCGGCTGCGGCCCGGCGGGCTGGTGGTGGTGCAAGCCACTTCGCCCTACATTGCGCGGCGGGCCTATTGGTGCGTGGTGCATACCATGGCCGCCAGCGGCTTTAGCCCCGTGCCTTACCACGCCTACGTGCCTTCATTTGGCGAGTGGGGCTACGTGCTGGCCCAGGCCCAGCCCGGCACCTGGCGCCCCGACGGTGGCCCGCTGCCGGCCGGCCTGCGCTACGCCACCCCCAAAGTCATCGGCCAGATGCGTGCCTTCCCGCCCGATATGAGCGAAGTACCCACGGAAGTTAATCAGCTTAATAACCAAGCGCTGGTGCGGTATTTTGAGGAAGAGTGGGGGCCGTATGGTAATGGGTAAATGGGCGGGCGTGTAACCTCACCCCCGGCAGCACCTATTCACCTCTTATATCATTTAATACTTTACCCATGCCCCTCCCCCGCCGCCAATTTCTGACCCAAGCCGGCGCTGGCCTAGCGGGTACGCTGCTTACGGGACTGCTCGGCAGCGTGCCGGGCTGCGTGCCGGCGCGCTCGGCTATGCGGGGGCAGGTGCGCGGGGCGGGCGTCAAGCTGGGGCACTTGCTGCGCGAGCCGCACAAGCTACCCGCTCCTACCCGTACCGAGGAGGTTGACGTGGTTATCATTGGCGGGGGCGTGAGTGGGCTGGCGGCGCGGCGCGAGCTGCACCGCCTGGCCCCGGCGCTACGCACGCTGCTGCTGGAGCTAGAGCCCGAAGTGGGTGGCAACGCCGCCGCCGGCCACAATGCCCGCACCGCCTACCCCTGGGGGGCGCACTACCTGCCCTTGCCCGATGAGCGCGACCACGACCTGCTGGCATTCCTGCAAGAAGCGGGCATCTTGACGGGCTACGGCCCTAGTGGTTTGCCCATTTATGACGAAACGGCCCTGTGCCACGACCCCGCCGAGCGCCTGCTGCTGCATGGCCACTGGCAGCCTGGGCTGGTGCCCGAGGTGGGCGTGCCCGCAGCCGACCGCGCCGAGATTACTCGCTTTTTAGCTGAGGTCAAGCGCCTGCGCCGTGCCACCGGTCCCGATGGACACGACTTGTTTCGGCTGCCGCTCGACTTGTCTTCGGCCGATGCGGCTACCCGGCAGCTAGACCAGCAGTCGATGGCTGACTGGCTGGCCGCGCACGGCTACCACTCGGAGTACTTGCGCTGGTACCTCGACTACTCGTACCGCGACGATTTTGGGGTGCCCGCCGCGCAGGTATCGGCCTGGGCTGGGCTGCAGTACTTCGCCGCCCGCAAAGGCCGCGCCCACAATGCGCCCGCCGATGCCGTGCTCACCTGGCCCAGTGGCAACCACCACCTCGCCGAAGCGTTGCGGCACTTAGGGGGTCCCAGCCGCATTTGGCCCAACACCGTGGCCTTTGGGCTGCAGGAGGCGGCCGACGGGCGCGTGGACGTGCTTGCCTTCAATGGCGTTACCCAGCAGAGCACCCGCATTCGGACGCGCCAAGTGGTGCTGGCTACACCCTGGCACGTGAGCAAACACCTCTTGCCGACGTCTGCTGCCGCGCCCGCGCTGGCGCCGCTGCACGCGCCTTGGCTGGTGGCCAACCTCGTGGTGGACGCCTATCCCGGCGGCCCCGGCCAGCCGCTGTGCTGGGACAACGTGCGCTATGGCAGCCCGGCCCTAGGCTACATCGACGCCGAGCACCAAGCCCTGCGCGGCTTCGAGCCCGACGCCGCGCGCAGCCTTACCTTTTACTGGGCCCTACCCACTGACCCTAGCAACCCCGCCGCCGCTCGCCGCCACGCCTTGGTCAGCACCTACCACGACTGGCTGACGCTCGTGCTCACCGAACTCGACCTGATGCACCCCGGCCTAGCCGCCCGTGTGCAAGCTGCCGAGCTTTGGGTGTGGGGCCACGGCATGGTAGCCCCCACGCCGGGCTACGTATGGCACCCGGCCCGCCAGCAGGCCCAACAGCCCCACCTAGGGGGCCGCGTGCACTTGGCTCACACCGACCTCAGCGGGGTATCGGTGTTTGAGGAAGCGTTTCACCAGGGGCTGCGGGCAGCCCGTGCGGTGGTAAAGGGGGTAGCCGCCAGCTAGCAGCTAGCCGTATACAGGGCTTTCCATTTTCAGCTTGCTCTTCTGTATGAGTACTCTAAAAACCTGTTCGGGTGTGGCGGCCACGCTGCTGGCGAGCCTGCTGCTCGGCGCCTGTGGTGGCCAAGGCACGGCCGATGTCAAAACTACTACCCCCAGCAGCATGCTGGGCACCGACTCGGCCGCCACAAAAGTGGGCGGCATGCCGCCCGATACTACCGGCCTAGGTGCCGCCGCGCCCAGCACTGGCCGCTAAGGGCGCTGGCTAGCCCGGGCTACAAAAACCGGGTGCGCAGGGCGGGCGTGGGCAGCAGGCAGCTTTCTTGCTGCCCAAACCAGCGGTAGCGGTGCCGGGCCACGTAGCGATACAGCGCATCGCGCCAGGTGCGGGGCAACAGCCAGCCTACCTGGGCCACCCGCCCTAGGACCCCCAGGTGCCCGGCTATGCGCAGCACGGCCGTGGAGTGCGTGTACACGCGCCCACCCTCCACTAGCACTACCGAGTCGGGGTCGGCCGCTGGCATAGCCAGGTCTTGCTGACCGTGAGTAGCTAACAGGGCCTGGCCAGCGGCGCTTTGCAGGGCGGCAAAGCGAAAACGCCCGGCCGCATCATGGCGAATCACAAACTGCACAAACCCATTGCACAGATTGCATACACCGTCGAAGAGGATGGTGGGCGGGGTGGTACTAGACATGGTGGGCAGTAAGGAAGAAGGAAGCCTAGCTGCCTAACACCGGGGCAGCCCCAATGGTTAAGACGTGCTGCCCCAGACGAGAAAACTTAAAAATACCGTATTTCCCGCTACGTACTAACCGAAGAAAATACGCATATTCGCCCTCGTCGCATTTGATTCACAGCCGTATACCTAGCCACGATTTTCTCCCAACTTCTCTTCATTTTTTATGCGTACCGTAAAATTTCAATTGGCTGTGGCAGCCCTCGCCCTCGGAGCTTCTTTACTAGGTGCCTGTGGCAGCGGCAGTGGTAGCGGCGGCACCAGCGACTCGTCGACGAGTGGTAGTGGCACCACCACTGGTGGCAGCAGCAGCACCAACGACATGGGCAACATGAGCTCTGACTCGACGGGCGCGGGCTCGGCAGGCATGAGCAATACTACCAGCGGCACGGCCAGCACCAGCGGCTCTACGATGGGCACCGGTGACCTAGGCGGCTCTACGGCGGGCTCGGCAGGCGCCAGCGGCAGCAGCAATGCTGGCGGCACCACTAGCGCTGCGGGCGCTGGTTCCACAGCGGGCGGCAATGGCAGCGGCGCCAGCGGCGGCGGTACTACCGGCGGCACCACCGGCCAATAGGTTAGTTTTTTCCCACTCTCTCCCTCTTCTCCTATTTCTATGAAAAAGAACGCTTTTTCGCCGCTACGCGCGGTGGCTTTTGTCCTGGGCCTAGGCCTGACAACCAGTGCAGCATTTGCCCAAACCACTACCGGCACCACGGCGGGCACCACTACTGGCGGCGCTACGGCAGGTACCACCGCTGGCAGCACTACCTCAGTGGGTTCTACTAGTGGCTCTACCTCAGGCACTATGGGCTCTACTTCGGGCTCGATGGGTACGGGCACCACGGCGGGCTCAGGCACTACTACCAGCTCAATGGGCACTACCTCGGGCACTACCTCGGGCACCACAGCAGGCTCGATGGGCAGTACCTCGGGCAGCACTACGTCGGGCAAAGCCCGCCGTGGCGCCAAGCGCAGCAGCAAGATGGGCAGCACTTCGGGTAGCACCACAGCGGGCTCGATGGGCAGCACCAGCGGTAGCACTACCAGCTCTAGCACCAGCGGCTCGCCCCGCTAGCACAACCATTTTTCCGTTACTTTTCGGCTGCAAGGCGAAAAAGTTGGCCAAGCAATTGGTCGCTTTTTCGCCTTGTTTAGTTTCATAGCTTGTCTTTGCTTTTTACCTCTATGCATCAACTCTGGGCAGCCGTGCGGCAACCATTTGCGCTCGACCTGCGAGCGATGGCTTTGCTACGCATGGGCATGGCGGCCATCATTCTACTCGACCTAGGCATCCGGAGCACTGACTTGGAGGCGCACTACGCCAATATGGGCGTGCTGCCCCTCACGGCGATGCTCGACCACACCTGGACGCCCTACCAGTTTTCGCTGCACGCCATTAGTGGGCTGTGGCAGGTGCAGGCGGTGCTGTTTGGAGTGGCGGCGCTGGTGGCGGTGGCCCTGCTGCTGGGCTACCACACACGGCTGGCCACGCTGGCCTCGTGGGTGCTGCTGGTATCGTTGCAAAATCGCAACACAATGATTGGCCAGGGCGGCGACGACCTATTGCGGATGCTCTTGTTTTGGGGGTTCTTCCTACCCTGGGGCCGGGTCTGGTCCTGGGATGCGCGCACAGCCCCGCCGCCCGCTCGCTACGACTACGCCAGCGCGGCCACGGTGGCCTACATCGTGCAATTGGCCCTGCTATACTGGTGCACCGCCTTGCTCAAGAGCGGCCCCGAATGGACCCGCGAGGGCACGGCACTTTACTACGCCTTTAGCCTCGACCAGCTGCTGCTGCCGGGCGGGCGCTTGCTTTACCACCACCCCGACTTGCTGCGGTTCCTCACGTTTGCCACTTGGTATGTTGAGTTGCTGCTGCCCATTGCCCTGTTCATTCCGGTAGGAGTGCGCTGGTGGCGGCTACTGGTGGTGTTCGTGCTTTTTGGCTTTCACCTGGGCATTAGCCTCACACTATTTGTGGGTCTCTTCTTCCTTATTAATATGGTATCGGTGCTGGGGCTGCTGCCAGCGGTAGCCTTCGAGTGGCTAACGCCCCGCCTAGCACCCCACGCCGCGCGGGCCCAGCACTGGCGCACGCGCCTACCTAGGTGGCAGTCGCCCTGGCAGCTGCGCCTCGAGCGCACCCGCCCGGCACAGCCCAGCCACCGCGCGCTGTGGCGCGCCGTGCGCGAGGCGCTGGTCGTGAGCGTGCTATTTTATGTATGTTGGTGGAACCTCGACGATGTAGGCCGCAAGCCAGGCCGCTGGATGTCAGACTCAACCCGTTGGTTTGGCTACCTGTTTCGCATCGACCAGCACTGGGGCATGTTTGCCCCTACCGTATTTAAGGATGATGGCTGGTATGTGCTGGAGGGCACCACCAAATCGGGCCAGGTGCTCGACCTGAACCGGGGCGGCGCGCCAGTCAGCTACGCCAAGCCGGCGTCGGTGGTATCATTGTTCAAAAACGACCGCTGGCGCAAGTATTCCGAAAATTACTTGTTTGTCAATTACAGCTGGATGCGGCCATACTACTGCAACTACCTGCTTCGCATTTGGCACGAAAACTCCAAGCACCCGCCCCTACGCCATCTTTCGGTGGTATACATGAAGGAAGTATCGCTGCCCGACTACAAAGTACCACCCGCCACGCGCGAAGTACTCTGCGACTGCGAGCCCGCCCCACCCGTGGCGGCGCCTGCGCCCTAGGTAGTGTGCCAGGGGTGAGGGTGGCATTTAGGTATTTTACCCCCTAAAAATAGGGGTATATCCCCCAGCTATTCTGCGTATAAGTAAGAGTGACAAGGACTTCCCCATCACCCCTCCTCATTCTCTCTTCACTATGAAACGCAATTGGCTTTCGCTAACCCTAGGGTTAGCACTATGCTCATCGCTGGCACTAGTTAGTGCCTGCAACGGCGACGACGACGACCCCACTCCTACCACCACGACCGCTGGCACTTCGACCAGTGGTACATCTACCAGCGGTACCACGGCAGGTACTTCCACGAGCGGTACCTCTACGAGCGGTACTTCTACGAGCGGCAGCACTGCTGGCACCTCAACTAGTGGCACGTCTACCAGCGGCACCACGGCGGGTACTTCCACGAGCGGTACCTCTACCAGCGGCACCTCCACGAGTGGTACGTCTACCAGCGGTAGCTCCACCAGCGGTGGCGGTACTGGCGGCGCGGGCGGCACCACCTAAAATCTGCTAGTTATTTACTCACTAAGCCAAGTCGAACCCAGTCATCGGGTACGGCTTGGCTTAGTGCTTAAATAGGCAATAGTTAACCTATGCCGAGGCCCTGCTTACTGACCTTGTCCTAGGTAACCAAGTGAGCCTTTTACAGCTCAGGTAATTGTAAGCTCCTCCTTAACTCCATTCAAATTCGGGGCGTAAGTCGGGCTGTGCCTTGCCTGGCTTTCATCCTGCTCAGCTACTATGTCTGCTCCCGTCGACCCCACCCGCACTTCCGGCGCCACGCTGTCTAGCTGGCTGGCCACTGCGCCTACGCCGCCTACTTTTGGGCCGCTGCGCGAAAACACGACTGCCGATGTTGTTATTATCGGGGCTGGCATTGCGGGCCTCACCACGGCCTACCTGCTCGGCCAGGAGGGCAAGCAGGTAGTAGTGCTCGAAGACGGCGAAATTGCCAGTGGCGAGAGCGGCCGCACCACGGCCCACCTTTCCAACGCGCTCGACGACCGCTACACTACCCTCGAAAACCTCTTTGGTGCCGACGGCGCCCGGCTGGCTGCCGAAAGCCACGGGGCGGCCATCGACCAGATTGAGAAAATAGTGACCGATGAACAGTTGGCTTGCGATTTTCGCCGCCTCGACGGCTACTTATTCTTGCCCCAGAACGGCGACCCCCAGGAGCTGCACGACGAATTGGCGGCGGCTCACCGCGCTGGCCTCACGGCGGTAGAGTTTCTACCCGACTCGGGCACCCTAGGCTTCGCCACGGGCCCTTGCCTGCGCTTCCCGGAGCAGGGGCAGTTTCACATTACGAAGTACCTCCATGGGCTAGCCCGTGCCATTGTGGGGCAGGGCGGCTGCATCTATACCCGCACCCACGCCACCGAAGTTAGTGGCGGCAGCCCCGCCTGCGTGCGCACTACCGAGGGCTTCGAAGTGCGGGCCCAGGCGGCCGTGGTGGCCACCAATACGCCCTTCAATGACCGGGTGGTAATGCACACCAAGCAGGCACCCTACCGCACCTACGCGTTGGCCGGCCGGGTGCCCAAGGGCGCTATCGCCACGGCGCTGTACTGGGATACGCCCGACCCCTACCACTACATTCGGGTGCAGGAAATGGACCCACCCGCCGACTACGATCTGCTGCTGGTGGGCGGCGAAGACCACGTGGTGGGCGAAGATGACCCCACTGCCCGCCTGGCCTGTCTCGAAGACTGGGCTCGCACGCACTTCCCTCAGATTACGACTATCGACTATAGCTGGTCGGGGCAGGTAATGGAGCCCGACGACAGCCTAGGGTACGCCGGGCGCAATCCCCTAGACCGTGACAATGTGTACCTCATTAGCGGCGACTCGGGCCATGGCATGACCCATGGCACCCTAGGGGCCATGCTGCTGCGCGACCTGATTCTGGAGCGCACTAACCCCTGGGAAAAGCTCTACGACCCCGACCGCGTGACGCTGGATAAGGAGTCGCTGCAAGAGTTTGTGAGCCACAATGCGGTGGTAGTGAAAGACTACGCAGAATTGCTAACGGGCGGCGACGTAGCCTCCGCTCAAGACATCGCGCCAGGCACCGGGGCCGTGCTGCGCCAGGGCCTCACCAAGGTGGCCGTGTACAAAGACCCGCAGGGCCACACTCACACGTGCTCGGCCATTTGCCCGCACCTAGGGTGCGTGGTGCACTGGAACGACCTCGAAACTAGCTGGGACTGCCCCTGCCACGGCTCGCGCTTCGATGCCTACGGCCACCTGCTCAATGGCCCTGCCAACGCGGACCTAGCGCCACACGAGTAACCGGCATTGATACTAGTAAAGAGTGGTCTTGCATCGCTTGCTAAGTACTGCTGCGCCACTCTCTGAAGGCAATTAAAACTCATCAGCTCACCTGCTTACTGCCTCTACTACTTCCGGGCAATAGCTCTATAAAGCAGTAGAGGCATTTGAGCTTCTTAAGCAAGATAAAATCTAAAAACCCAATCATTCTCTCAGGCCTGGATAGTAGACAATGTATAGGCTAATTCCCTGCGGGATGTGCTGCTCGTGCAAAGTGGGCTACTACGCTTGACTAGCCGGAGAACAAGTCGTCGACTACTGCTATTTAGCACATGCTTTACTCTTTACAAATCAATAATTTACACACTATTGCCAAAGCTATTTACCTTAATAACGATAATTTTTGAACGCATAGCAACTATCTCCCGTACATGCAACCAAGACTATTTGGTCTAGGAATATCCCAAATCCTCAGCTAATAACACAGGATAAATCCGGCTTTATAGTCCCAATATTTCACATTTTTTCACCCCACCTTTCCTTTTTCACCATGAAAAAAGCCTATTCGCGCCTAGCCATTCTGGTGCTCGCAGCCGCCTCGTTCAGCTCTTGCAGCCGCGCCAACTACACCAGCATGACGACCCCGGCCGCTCCGGCCACCACCAGCATTGCGCAAGTACCCACCGCCGATATGTCGGCTGAAGTGGTAGCTACTAAGCCAATGACTACTGCTGCCCCCGAGATAGCCGCTGCTCCTGCTGTAGCCGCTACGCCAGTAGTTACCCCTGCCGCACCTAGCCGTGTTGCCACTCCGGCCGCCGCACCGGTTGCCAAGGCTCCGTCTTCGGTAGCTGCAGTAGAGGCTCCTACCGCCAAAGCCACCAAGCCCACGCTGGTGCAGCGCGTAGCCCTGAACAAAATCACGAAGCAGCTCAACAAGATTGAGAAGCGCCAGCAAAACACGGCTAGCACTACTGAAACAGCCGCTCGTGGCATTTCGCTCACTCTCTTGCTGATTGGCTTGGTAGCGTTGTTGCTTGGTATCATTATTAGCTCGGGCTTCCTCACCACGGTGGGTGCCATTGTCGCCGCAGTAGGCCTCGTGTTGCTGCTGCTCAAAGCGCTATAGTCTTAAGCCACTTAGGCTATTCTAAAGAGCCTCCTCACCGCTAGTGGGGAGGCTCCTTTGTTTTATAAGCCAAGGTCACAGGCACCTAGGCGCGTCGCTAGCAGCTCTACCTCTCTATACTTTAAGAGCGCCTTGATTCCATCTAAGAGCTGTGTTATGGCCAAGCAAAGAACTACTTTCATAGAGCAAGCAATTTATACTTTAGCTGGAAAAACTACTCTAATAGACGGAAAATACTTACGCAGAAATTACGTATAAACTGCAGTATAAAGAGGTATTTATCGGTCGACTCATGGGTGAGCATTGCGTATAAGTAGAAGCTACCCAACAAGTAGCCGTTAGCTTTTCTACCTTTTTCCT
>Ga0265798_10001007_pt1 | contig 44925 bp, 47 predicted proteins | sample P3T30metagenome_FD_192430 | JGI IMG/M metagenome (GOLD analysis project Ga0265798, IMG submission 192430) | Plant litter microbial communities from East Loma Ridge, Irvine, California - P3 T30 | ecosystem: Environmental > Terrestrial > Plant litter > Unclassified | place: USA: California... | reverse complement strand
ATGAGAATGAGAATGAGAATGAGGATGAGAATGAGAATGAGGATGAGAATGAGATGCCTAGTGAAAACAAGATTTGAGAAATGTTCCGAAAGAGTATCTTGTCGTAATTCAACTTTTATGTCTGTAATATACAACAGCACCATGCCATGGCTAGAATATCCAAAGTGAGCCATGTGCGCTGGACAGTTAACAAGGCTGCGATGCGACTCCAGCTGCGTCTGCTTCAAAGAAAAGCAGAGAATCAAACCCCAAGACTGGCATCCAGTCCAATTCGAATTGTTGATCTAAGCCCTAGGCTTCGTCTTAGGCGTACCGCTGCGAATACGCTTGGCCTCTGGGCGCTGGAGATGCGCCGCAGGGATCCAGCTCTCATCGTACGCCTTCGCGCCAGACGTGACAGCCGGGCCATCAGCACCAACGACAGCAACCTGCTCAGCGGGATCGACCTTCTTAGATCCGAGCGACGACTTCTTCGCGCGCTCGCCGCCCTTGCCACGGCCCTTCTTCTGGGGAAAAAAGGTGGTGATCCAGGTGTTGTACACGAAGTAAAGCGTGCCCGCGAAGGCGCCGAGAACGACGAGGTAGAGGAAGATGCTAGAGGAACTGTTAGTGGTTGTCTACAGAGGCTGCGTTTGGTGTCGGGTAGGGACATACATCTGCGGGTCAAAGAAGCTGGTAGCCGCCTCGACAACGCTGACCGTCTCGTTGTACACCGGAACCGTCAGGAAGTTGCCCTTGGCGTCCTTCAGCACGGCCACCAGCTGCAGACGCAGGTCGCGTGGGTGCAGCTCGGTCGTGAAGGTGTAGGGCACCGTCTCCTCCGCGCCGGCGGGGACTTCAATGGAGTACTTCTGCGCCGTCAGGTTGCGCACGATGCGCGACTCCCCCGCGACTTCCTCGGAGAGTGACCCGCCGACGAGGGAGACGCCAATGGGGGTGGGCTCGTTGTTGTTGACGGACAGGCGGGCCTCGGTGGCGTGGCCGTTGACGAGCTTGATGCCGAAGATCTCCGACTGAGGGAACGATACGGACACCTTGACGTTCAGGTTGGGCGTCTGGGGCTCGTCGGCGACCTTCTCGACCTGGACACGGGTGTGAGTACTGCTGATGACATCTTATTCACTGCTAAATAGATAGTTGCTCACCTCGATGGCGGCAAACGCACTGAAGGCGCTCAGTGAGAGCAGCAGCAGGGATTTGAGCATGATGGATGCGACGACAGGACAGAATTAGAGTTGGAGAGGGATGGCAGATGCAGAGTGAATGGGAACGTGGCTTCTGGAGCTCTGGCCATGACGAGACCCGCAGCAGCTCTTCTCTCTTGGCGTTCTGGCGTCTTTGACAGTCCAGTTCCGCAGAAGAGAGGTCCGTACTGAAAAGAGCTCACCAATCACAGCCACGCTCTGCCGCCAGCCCAACAGCCGCCCGCGTCTACACAGCGTCGTCGTCGTCTCTGCACACGCGAGACACGGCGACCCGTTTCGCGTCTCCCTTTTCCCGTTTTCTGCTTCCTGCTTCCAGCTTCAAAGCGACCGTTTGCTGTAATCTGAAAAAGTGACTTGCTTCCGTACACCGCCCTGCCTCAAGCGCCCGTCGCGCAGGCCTTCGCGGCATCGTGCATTGCCCGTGGTGGCACAAGACTGGATCCAATTCATGTGGCCTTTTCCCTCTTTGCGCTGCACGCAAACGACGTTATAAGATTCTCTGCTCTCCTTCACTCTGTCACTCCGTCGCAGCTGCCTAGCCCAATTCCCCTTCCAATCGCCCGTCACTCTCACGCCTGCTCCCGTAAAAGTTTTGTTCGGCTCCTCTTGCTCTAATTTTTTCTGCTCTCCCACACCACACTCCCGAACTAGCATCTTGCACCACCGCAACCATTTTTTAGTAGTGACCACGCCCACTTCGCATCATTTCAGCCTCTACTCTCGCTCTCTAAATTCAGTCCCAAAATTCGACGCTCGACATGCCGTCACTCAATGGCTTCGGCTCGCCCCAGCGTCACACAGGCTCCGTCGCCGAGCCCGAATCTGAACTTGCACTCCTAACTAAGAAATTCGAGCAATACCAGCAGTTCGACAAGGAGAAGGAAAAGTTCCATGCCGTACGCACATATGCTTTTGTTGGTGCCTAGAATGATCACTCACTCTAAGCAGGAGCTCTTGACACGCATCGAATACTTGATCCAGGAACGCGAAACTGTGACTGCCCAGCGTCAGCGTGACGCGCAGCTCGCCTTGTCGTGGGAGACGGAGCGCGCGCAGTACATGAACTGGTACAAAGGTGTGATCCGCGTCATGACCGAGAACTCTTTTGTCATGGTCTTGATTGACGGCGACGGCATGATTGTGAGTCTGCGCGTCCGTCCCGCGCAAATTAGCAGCACTGACCAATCTCCAGTTCAACGACGGTTTCATCCAGCAGGGCGAGACGGGCGGCCTCCGTGCAGCGTCCCTCCTCTACACAGCTGTGCAAGAGTGGGCTGAGGTCAGCATTGATCCCCTCCCAGTCAAGACGCGCATTGTCTGCCGCATGTACGCCAATGTCAAGGGCCTCGGTGATGTGCTTGTTCGCAAAGGTCTCATTCCTGACAACAGCGTCTTCGAGGACTTTGTTCGTGGTTTTACACGCGGAAAGGCTACTTTTGACTTTGTCGACGTCGGCAGCGGCAAGGATCGCGCGGACAAGAAGATCATTGGTGAGTACCTGGACTTCATGTGAAGTCTTACAACCTGACTGACTCTTTAGAATCATTGCACATGTTCTCTCAGGACATGCACTGTCGCCGCGTGCTGTTTGGCTGTTCTCACGATAACGGCTACGCCCGCACGCTCGAAGAGCATGTCGATAAGATGGATGTTGTCGAGAAGGTTGTTCTCCTGGAGGGCGTGCCATTCGAGAAGGAGCTGCTTTCCCTCCCTTACAGCACGCACAAGTTCCCAGGCCTGTTTCGCGACACCAAGATTTCCCTCAACGGCGCTACATATTACAATGCACCTGCGAACGGTGCAGCCCCGGGATCGCCAAAGATCTACAATATGCTTGCAGGCATGCCATCTCGCTTTCCACCACCTCGTCCTGCCATCATGGACAGCCCTCTGCCATCCAAGGCCGCTTTGGCGATGAGCAACGGCCTCCCACGCACTCCGTCCTCATCCACCATTGCCTCCGACGGCTTCCAAGCCCAGGTCCAAGCCACCGCAAAGCCGATCAACAACGCCTGGGCAGCCGTGGCCGCCGCAAAGCCTCCCCCCGAGCCCGAGCAGAAGTACATTCCCAAGCCCTCCACCGTCGTTCGCGAAGAATCCATCGCCCGTAACCGCGCCGGCCAACGCATCGACCCTTCATGCCAGCTCTTTGACAAGGACGAACTCAACCGCGTCAAGCGCATGAAGATGTGTAATGTACACTACCTCCGCGGCACATGCCCCTACGGACCTAAGTGCTCACACTCCCACGACCTCCACCCTTCCAACGACGAGCTCCTTACCCTGCGCCTTGTCGCCCGCATGTCCCCTTGCATAAACGGCAGCGGCTGTCAGGAACTCAAGTGCATTTATGGGCATCGGTGCCCGGCGCCGTTGCAGAATCGTACGGGGTCGATGCGTGGGACTAAGGGCTGTGTGCATGGGGATTCGTGCAAGTTTCCGCAGGAGCTGCATGATATTGATACGACTGTGGTTAAGACTCTGGTTATTCGCTAGTGTGCTGTTTGGGTGCTTGTGTGTTTGGTGGTGGGGTGTATGTATGGGGCGTTTCACGGAAGATATCCTGGTAGTCACTTTCAATGAGATTGTGCTGATTATACGCTGCATTTAGTCGCGATTTGATGTTTTGGAGGATGTGAAGTTTCGATCGATGGGGTGTGTAGAGTTGTGATATGCAATGCAAAGGTATGAGATGTGTACAACCGTGTCAATAAGACACGAAGTACGACTGGCATTGTTATAGTCGAGAAGGAGATATGTTTCGCTACTTACGCGTCGAGCGTTTACTTCGAATGCTCATATCGATGATGAATCGAACTCGTCTCGCTACGCACCCCTGCATTGCATTGTCGTCCAATCGCAGCTGCCTTCACTGCGCCTTGGTGCACGGACGTTGGGGGCGATATCTCAGCCTTGTATCAAATCATCGACTTGCGATTGCTGAGCACTCTGCGTTTATTCCAACCTTTTTGATCTGTTTGAAGTGTTCTGTTAATGCGCGGGTCCAGATCTTGTGGGTGTTCCGAAGGGCATCATGACGGATAGCGAGGGCTGGGGGAGGTCTAAAGATTGCATCTCAGCTACGCACGATTTGGAGGAAGGGTATCGCGCGAGATACGATTATGGGGACCGATTGGTGCTGGATTCGCGGAGTCGAGCGTTGGGTATGGATGATTTGGCGGAGGGCATAGTCGGTTCTGATGAGGTTGTGGATGGGATGGATGGGGAGGGGAAGGAGCTTCACGACGCAGACGCAGATGAGCGTAAGCTTCACGACGCATATGAGCCGAAGCATTTCAAATTCCCTGACAGTCGGCCTGAATCATCTACGAGACAGTCCCGCGGATGGCCAAAGACTGAACCTTCAGTACCGCAAACTTTCGGTGGGTTTGCACTGGACGGTGCCTACGGGCCTCGCGCAAGCTCTCTAAGTATGTCTGAGTATGCTTCAGACGAGATTGCCCAAAAGGACAATGGACCCAAAGGAACTGAACCTGTACAACGAGACACGCGTCCTCTTTACACACTGGGAGGATCGAGCGACGCCGAATCTAGTTCTCTATTGGATTTCCATGGGACGACACGCTACCAAAAGATACCGAATGATGACGATAAACACAGCCATCGATATGACATGGGAGTTTCAGGGAAATCGAATGCGTTTCAACATGGGCAAGATAGCGCGGATGAGGAGGCGCAGGAGAGTGGTCCTTCGAGCAGCTCTTCTTCTTCTGAAGAAGAAGACTTTGCCAGTCCTAAGCAAGGTGGCTCTGCGAGTCCCGAACAAGGTGACTTATTCCACCGAGTCGAGTCAAAGCCAGCTACTTCTTATCGTTCTCTTTTGACGTCGGCACTTCATGGAGGGGGTTCTGCTCAGACGAGTCAAAATGCGGCTTCTCTATTGCAACCTGCTACTCAATCGCCCCATCCCACGGTAGCTACTAGTGCCTTCACTAGAGCCTCTCCGCGGAAGAAAGAATTGAACACGCAAGCACAGGCTCGAGCTAAGCCCATCATCACAACAGCGAGCAAGATGTCTTATCCTCCATCCATGTCCCCTCGTACTACTCGAAGATACATGCTTCAAGCAGAGCTTACTGCGTAATGTTCTCCCCTACCTCTCTATCTGATCAACATTGCTAACCTCTAGTAGAGAATTGCGCCAAAACATATTGTGGGAACGCCAGCAAATGAATGCGAGCAGTCAACAGATGAAGAAGCGATTTAGTGCAGGCATATCTGAGCATAGCAACAGCAAGACGCCCGAGGATAACAGTAGTTGTTTGGACAACTTTGCGCAGGAATTTGTGAAGTTTCGTCGAGGCGCGTCGCTTGGAACTCTCGATTCAGTTCCTGCCAATACAAGTACGGTACTGCAGGACCAAGACACAAGGCAATTCGACACCAAGGCCACGCATTCGGAGACTGCATCCTCTTGGAATTCGGAATCAGACCAGCAACAGGATGTTCCGCCAGAACGAGGATCAACCCCGGTGTCCTTCTCCGAAGTCTTGGAGAAAGATTGTAACAAGCCGACGATCGATATTGAGTCCCCGGCGAGTACAACTAAGGATTTTAGACACATGACTTCCGCTGACATCGCCCTATTTGAACTTGAGGCGTTGGGAAGCGAAGCAAGCTACGATCAAGAGCTCGAAGTCTTGAGACCGGATGCGTACGAAGACGCACCAAATGATGGCGAGAGACGAAGCCAACAAGATGAAGGGGAAAGGTTAGCGCGATTGAGCAAGCTTCAACTCGAGCATGACAGCTCAGAAGAAGAGGTACAAGAGCAGAGATATCGACAGAAGAAGAAGCGATGGGACAAGGGCATCTTTACGCGGAGTCACAGCAAAAGCGTGGATGGTGAAAACAGCTATTCAGACAGCGATTCTTTGGACGATGTACACCCAAAATCTCGTCGACTACGCCGACGTCGACTGCGAGGGCCACGTACGAAAGGAGAATCGTTGGTGTTTCGCGACCCGGGTCAAGCGAACACGGACGTAGACTGGCGCGCATATCCCGCTACCAGCGACTATTTATCCGCGGGACATGTTGATACGAGCGAAGAAAGGCAGTCTCCTGATGTATTGGATACGAAGTTCACACTTACGAGCGAGCAGAAGCTCCACCAAGGTCTCGAGAACCGAAATTCGCTTCGTTCCGACTCTGTCGACATTCGTCCTGGACCTTCGCCGGACACAGCTACTGGAGGATCGAAAGTCACAATCACAAGAACTCTACGAAGACATGACTCTGGATCTGATATGTCGACTCTATCTGCTAGAGGCACTGCGCCCAAGTCGGCAAATTTTGGCGACGACTATGCTTCTGACGAAGTTGCTATAGAAGACGATGATTCAGACTCCGATTGGGAAGATGACGACGACTTTGAATTATTACCATCAAACCACTACCACAAAGTACCAGATGATGCAAAAGGCTCCAGTCATAAGAGTCATATAAGAGCTTCAGGCAAATGGAAAGTATCTCAATCAGATCGAAATAGCTCGGACGAGGAGGAGCAAACCCTTAGCCCATCGATTGAAACTTCCTCCCGACAAGAAGGCTTGACCATGCGGACACAAAATCGAACCAATCCTGTTACTACAAGCACGAGTGGTATTTCAAGTCCTCCAGCTACGTCCCCTCGTACTACTCGCAGATTCATGCTTCAGGCTGAGCTTACTGCGTAAACTTCTCTCCCTTTCTCTTAGCTGAAACACGTTACTGACTGAAAGCAGAGACTTCCGCCAGAACTTGTTATTGGAGCGACAGCAGAAAAGTGGCGGACAAGAGGTTTTCATGCATAGCCTTATTGACCGCGTCGAGAGCGACAGCAGCGATTTGGTAACAGGCTCGAAGAAGGGCTCACCGAGCAGATTAAGCAAGCTACGAATTGAGCGAGATAGCATCGACGAGGAAGTTCAGGCAAGAAGGTATAGGCAGAGAAATATTCGAGGAAGTGCGGGCTTTTTGAGGCCAAGCCACCCCAAGAGCGTGGAGCGTGAAAGCAGCTACTCAAACGACGATTCTCTGGACGACGTGAACCCAAAAGCTCGTCGACGACGCCGTCGAGTACGAGGGTCACGCGATAAAGACGAATTACTCTCCTTCCGCGATCATGGGTATGCCAACACGAATAAACTGAAAGAGACTGACGAGCATGTTGAGGGGGAGGGAAAAACGCATCAACGTCGAGGGCCGCCATCTATCACGAGTGAGAATGACATTAGTCTTGAGGAGCTGCCCTTCCGGAAGGACGAAAAGGCTTTTGACCGAATGTCGAGGTTATTGGATTCTACGATGAACTTAGGTACGACCGCGAGAAGAGGGGCAGGTATGGCTCGTGACGAGATGAGAAGCGCTGTACCCACGGGCTCAGAACAACCGGAGAGTGCATCGTGGGGTTCACATCAACAGGTGGAAGAAAGGCCTACACAGCCCGGGATCGAAAGCCCTGCTTCTTCGACTCTATGCTCCGAAGCGGCGACTTCAGAACGACACGGATCAGTCCATGATGATGAGATTGACCCCGTAGAGGACGAGTCATCCTCCTTCGATGATGAAAATGGAGGATTCATCAGACCCGTGAATTTGGTGGACGGCGTGGGGTCTTGGACCATGACCGATGTTCAACGAGCTCCGATGCCTTCGTACTATTTCACAGAGACTCCACTGCGCTTGAGTATGGCAACGCCTCCAGCGGACGCAAACGGACGAGCAGGATCTGAGTTTTGGGACGTCAACTTCGGAAAGATATCGCGGGCTGCTGATGACACCTATAACAGTGTGTTTGCGAATACACCAACGCGTGCAAAGTCGCCTGTGCAGGAATACACGAATGAAGGAAATATAGGCACGGAAGGGCTGGCTATTAGCGGCAGCAGCACCAGCACGGAATATGGGGTTGATGACCTACCAGAAGTGCATTTGCTTTCACATTTAGCTCACTCGCTCGAACGTGAATGGACTTCAGTACAAGAGTACTTACCCGAAACCTGGAAATGGGATGTCGAATACCACGCAGGCTGTTGGACATGTACCCCACTCGAATCCGACGATCCGAAGCATTTACCACTGACGATTGGTGGAGCTCCAGTGATCCTTCCAGTAGAGCATCAGTGGCCTCCAATGGCTGGTGTAAGCTGTCCGCCAGATCCTCGACCTTCAACACCAATCGATTGCACAGCCGAAGTGTCATTGGAGATTATAGGGGACGTTTTCGTCACCTTTGAGGGTAGCATTGGCTTCTATATCTTGATCAGCGGACATTTGCAAGTCATGGTGCCCGATGACTTTGACACGACATGGGCTGCGTCGCATATGCCGCACAAGTACGGGGGCCTCAAGGTGTGCTACATACTTCAGAATATGGAGGCAACAATGATGCCTAGCTCCACCGCGACGGCGAACACAAGGGCTTTGCTCAGCTCGCCGACTTCGAGTTTATCCAGCATGTTCCGTCCTGCTCGCCCTGCAGCGGTTACGTCAAATTCCGCTCTCAACCTCAATGACTTCATCGAAGCAAGGCCAAAGTCTAATCACCGGAAAGAGAAGTATTCAGGTAGGATCAGCCTGAAGGTGACGAAACTTGGCGAGCAGTACCTGCTCATGTCGACGCACATCATCACGGAAGCCATTCTCGCCAAGTCGCATCGTGACTCACTCTTCGGTCGAAACCGGGAGCGACACACCAAGCTAGACGAAGACTGGAACGAGCACGTTGACATCTGGGCTGGCAACGAAAGACTGGGCCGCATAGAAAAGTCATTCGACCACGAAGCTGGCATCTATCCCAATGGCTTCCAGCACGACGTGACTCTTATAAAACCTACATCGCCCTCGACCGTCAAGGATGTAAGCAGTCCGTTGCCAGACATGGGCTGGCTTAATCGTGAGTCTTGGAACGCGCTTCGCCAACAAGTGTCGCCCGTCAAGATTCTGGCACCGACAGAGACCCAGCGCTCGGCAAAGAGCATCAAATGCAGCAGACCTTCAGAGATCCTCGTCGTGGGAGAAGGCATCTTCCTCAATCAGACAGCGGCAGCCGGCAATTCAAAAACCCTCAAAGACCACGATGCGTCCGCATGGAAGAGCTTAGTCTCTCGAGCCTTATTGTATCGTGTCTATCCAGACTTCGACCCGCCAAATGGGTACAGTGGTCTTGCACTCTACGCCGATGGGACGAGAGAAGATGGTACGACCGGTCTGGGTATCGTGGGGTTCCAGAGCTTCGTGCAGAGAAGCGGACACGTTCAGAACTTCTCCATGGAAGGGCCGGCGCTCGAGACAAGGCTGCGGCTCGGCCGTGTTGCGTTTTATGGGGCGTTTGAAGTTCCGGATGAGTTGAAGAGGGGGTACACGGTAGTGTAGCGGCGTCCCTGGTGTGTGGTTTGGAAGACGATGAACCACGTGCTCGTGTTTGTTACCTTACATTTAAGGACCTACGCAACACCAAGGCTGAATCAAGTGAACTTGAGATCACTGCTTTCCAAGAACGGATGAAAAAATAATCAATGAAGGAATGGTGCGATGCAAGAACACACGCACTGCTTTGGACGCAGCGTTTATCGATAAGACAGACGACGGAGAGGGTCGCAGGTCGGCTAATTTCACCAACCCTCGACATCTCAATGCAGCTCCCCATGCACAGCTGCTCAGCCCTCAGCCTCGTGCAGTAATGGACAAGATGGCAGCTTTCCCAGCTCCTAACCGCGCAATCGCGCTGTTCGATCTCTCACTAACCTTCTCCTGTTGCGCTGACTGCCCATACCAAATACTGCCGGCCACCTACCTCAGCTACTTGGTCGACGACGCACAAATGAGACTCAGGACACTGTAGCTTGATAACCCTTCGAGATAGACACGTGTCGTGGTCCGAACGCTCCTCGCACTGTGGGGACTACATAGACAGAAATGTCTCCCATCCTCCACGCCCCTGACAGCATCCGCATCGAACTTGCGCACGCGCTAGGTTTTCCCAGCTATCCTACCACGACAGAAGCCGACCCATACCTCAATTACATCACGAACCGATACATTGGCAGAGGCACATTGGAGGGCTATCTGAAGCTAGTCATACACGTGGCACAGCACTTCCAGGTGGAAGATGACGAGAAGTCGTTACCAGGGAAGAGCATTCAGGGACTTGTTGAAAGCCGAACAGCTTCTTCGAATGAGCACTTCATAGACACCAAAGCTGGTAGCCAGACAAGACGCGATGATGTGGAAGACACGGTTCTATACATCATTGGCGTCTGGAGCTTGATGCTTAGCTCCTTCGTCCATCTGCCATTCGCTGGCGGTGTTCGTAAGATCGCACTCGCGTACGGCATTCGCGCGCAAGAGTCATCTAGCGCATCAAGATGCCAACCATACGATGAGACTGTGTCTGGATTGATCAAGGGAAGCGGTTTGCTACCCACACCAGGCCAGTGGAGCGTTGCAGGCAGCGAAGACGATGGAGCAGATCTAAAAGCTGCAGTACATCTAATGGCGATGCTCAGAGGATCCCAGAATTCTAGTACAGCCACCACGCCCAATCTGCAAGGATCAGCGACATCTTTGTATAGTCTAGAAGCGGTCAGAAGAAACGACTCTCGCATGTCACTTCGCTTCTTGGACGATTTGGATTCCATAGAGTCGCTTCATGTTGCAGCTCGGCGTCTGAACGCCCACACTCTCAACGTATTTGGAGCAGTTGATATTGTCTGGACTCACAATATCTCGCGCCATATGCTGCTCTGCAAGCGCGGCGGCCGGCATGTCCTCGAGCTGTTCGCTTTACCTAGCGCGCTCAGCGCTACCAGCCTCATCTCAGACGCTGTCGGCCTCGCTCCTGAGTACACGCAAGAGGTGCGGGAGTCATATAGCATACTCTTCAACGCCCGACCGCATCCTCGACGCCATGCGAAGTTAGGCAGCTTTCTAGGCTTCGGGCGATTCTGTTGGTGTTGGTCATGTTCCTCGTTGCGATACCGCAACTCCGTCATCTTTGGCTATCGGCAGCACAGCGAGAAGCGAACTCCGGGCGCGAAAAGAGGGCAGTCAGCGTATGCCAGTGAATTCGATCAGTTGCTGGTAGAATTGATGGGCAATGAGCCGTCGGATTGGACACCTGAGATCTTTCCCTGCTTGTGGTCGCGCATCAATGCACTTGAAGAGCATCTTCTCGCTGCGAAGCCTTGGAATATCTGGATCTTGTTTCGTGATCGTAGAGATACTTTGCAGTTCTGGACGTTCTTGTGAGTGTCAACCTTGTTCTATTTGCGGCTCAATGCTGATATTACTAGCTTTGCCACCGTTGTCGTGATGTTGACTTTTGTTCAAGTTGTGCTTGGTGTCGCGCAAGTTGCGGGCTCCTTCCAGTGAGGCACGTCGCAGCTGTCGGTAGCGCCAACTCGACTAGCTGAATCTTTGACGCACAATCGCTTCATGCCAGCCTTGGGCTGATGCTCGCAGCTTGGTGGCCTTCCGCGTCTCCGTCGCTTTGGCGACCGACATTATGGCATCAAGATCGCCTGGGTTTTGTCCGGGTTCACATGCACTGAAGACTCTATTTGAACGTGGAAATGCAGTACAGGTTGTCCAATGCATGTACTATTCTGCTCGTGCAGCGAGTATCACTTCTGCAAAAGATTCCAGCATCCCATATCTACATCAGCTAATTACAAAATTTCCGTATACGTAAGCTCAAGCACTTTTCTCGTGTCCTTCCGTACCCTCTCCGGAGATCGAGTCGCTACCTGGGGATGCGATAGCAATTGCGCCTGCAACCACTCCGGGGACTGAAATCGCGGAGCCGATTGAGTTTGGTCGCGACATTGGACGTCGTCTCAGGCGAGACGTGATAGACGATTCACTCATGCCTGACACACTTCCCATCCCGGATGTCCTTCCCCTTCCGGACATTGGTGACGCGCTGCCTCTTGCAGCTTCGACATCATCATCGACATCGAGAACTGCATCACTGTCAGCTGCGCCCCATGAAGCCAGAGCTTCGCGCGTGTACCGCAAATTGCGCAAACTGGACTGAAGGCCCCTCAGCTTGCCAAAGCGGATTCTCCCTGTAAAAGACAGATCGTCCTTGATCGCGAGCATACCATTGTCCCAGTGATCAAAATCGGAAATCATCTCGGGCTTCTTCGACTTTCGCAACCGGAGTCGCTTAGGAATACACCATCGTATCCAATGGTCGGGTACACAGCGGATCAGTGCACCTATGGGTATTGTACAGGCTCCGGTGGCTATCGAGCATCCCCATTGTGTGGGACTGAGAGCAGTGGTGTTCAAAGCTTTGCCGCCAAAGAAAATGAGCAGACATTGCACGCCGACGATCAGGCCGGTGATCAGGAAGAACACCAGGTTGTTGGTGATGCCTTCCAGGATATTGAAACGGTTGTCAACGCGTCGACAGTTGAGCTGATTGAATATTTGCATCCACACAAAGACATTGAAGACGAGAGAATCTCTGTCCTGAAGTAAAAGGGTTTTTCGAAAGCCTAGAATGCCGAGGTCCGTATGGTATAGTGTGAAACAGATGGCTAGTTGGAAGAAAGCCTGCCCGAGGATCATCTTCCACATTCTTAAGGTGACCAGCGGAGATCTTCCTTTTGTCGGCGGCCTGTGTAACTGGTTCTTCGTCGGAGAATCGTACGCGAGAGCCAATATGGCAAACAGATCCATGATGAGATTCACCCACAGGAGCTGAACGCTATTGAGCACCGACTGCTCGGTCGGATGACTGACAGATGAGATGAAAGCCAAAACCACAGCGGGGATGTTGATAGTTAGTTGGAATTGCAAAAACTTTTGGACAGAGTCACTGACTGCTCGGACCCACAGTATAGCTTGGAGTACCGATGAGAACAGGTCGTCCAGAATGACTATTCCCGCCTTTTGTTTGGCGAAGTCGGTACTTCCGCTCTGCACGACGATGTTTACCGATGCCGTCCGCAACAATGGCCTACTGGCAACGTCTCGACCGGCGCTAAGTGCAGCTACTTTTCCATCGTGCTCCAGAAGCTGCTTAATGAACACTCGTTTGTCTTCATCGGATGCTCGCGCAAGGACGTCGAGCTTTGGAACCACGAGCTTCATGTCTCTCCGGGACAATCTGCGAAAGACTGGTCCGTCCATGCTCAGATTCGGGCCAAGACCAATTTGTGTTGCAATGGCTTTTGCGGTCTCCTGACTCTGTGTGGAAACTATTCGAACACAGACTCCTGCCGAGTAGCATGCGGTGACACTTGATCGGAGGTCGTTCTGTAACGGCAGGCTAAGCCCTAGAACACCTAGAAACGTGAAAGCAGAGTCCAACTTCATGGTGATGTCTTTGGATAACTCTGTCCCAGCCGTTTCAAAATGTTTCCGCATAGGCCAGGTGTCTATATCTTTGAATGCGAGACCAACTGTACTCAAAGCTGCAGATTCAAAATCGTATATCGTACGCTCCAACGAGATTCTCATGTCCTTAGAGAGCGTAGTGATCTCCAGCCCTAATCGAGGATCCGCCACTATCGTGCTACTATGGTGGAGAAGCATCGCCGCGGATGTTCTCACTAGCATTCGATACTTGCCAGATGGAAGTTTCGTAATAATACACACACTCCGGTGTTGCCAATTCAGATCTACGATCTTTAGGGTCGCAGTCCTCCTCCGCTCTTCCGCAATTGTAGGTACACCCAAAGACTTCTGTGCAAACTCGAGCAAAGCACATTCCGTTGGGTCTCCAAGATAGCGCATCTGCCCGTCGCTGCCCTCGATCTCAGCGGCAGTCGTGGTTGCTACGATGATACATCTCATCATTTCGATGGCTAAAGGATTCAAGCCGGAAATGACCTGAGCGCTAGTCTGGGTTTCCGGTATTGGTGGTGTAGCTCTTTTTTGCGGCGCGTTCTTCTCAGGGCCATCTTCTTTGTCGACAGCTCCATCGATGTTCTCGCTGTTGTCTGCAACCGAGATCATGGAACCAAAGCGTGTATTCGCGCCCAAGACTCCAGTAACCACGGTCTGCGGCTTATCACTCAGCAGCGCGGTGTCATCTGCACAAATCGTTGACGTGTATCCAAGTGTTTCACAAGCCCGGAGGTCACGAACAAGGATGTTATCTTTCAACATGCGACTGGTTGCTAGAGCCAGGGCAACAGTTTGTGCCAACGGCAACCCCGATGGTATGGCAACATCTACAATCGTGATTGCTATGATTGCGATGTACAGGAATTGAAGACCTTTCGACGTAGCATTGGCGGTGTTGGCGTGGTCTACCAAGCGCACGACGAATTTGATGAACAAAACGACAAAAAGCAATACTGCCGCGACAAACCCAACTTTGGCAACCTGCTCACTTAGCAGATTGAGCTTTTTTTGCAGTGGTGTTTCCGCAACGCCGTCCGCATCTTCGCGAAGACACATCGTCAGCTTTCCCAAACTGCTCATCGGCCCAGTAGCGGTTACGAGGCATGATCCTTGACCTGTGACGACCGTGGAGCCAGAGTATATGATTGGGTCCAGATCCCGTAAACTGCCTCCTGATTTGATGGCTTGAAACACCAAATCGGCCCTCGTCTTGATGAGCGAATCACTTTCGCCAGTGGCTTCGGCTTCATCGCAACTCACATCATGGCCCTCAACATAAATTCCATCAACTGGAAATGTGTCTCCTGGCTCAAAGAGCAATATATCTCCTACACATACGTCTGTAGCGGGGATGAGACTTTTCTTGCCTGATCGGAGGACTCTGACAGGTCGGCATGTGTCCTTTTTTTGCTCTTGGAGTTTGAGAAAGTGATGCTGCTTCCTCCAATCGTTCGCGGCTTCGAGCGCGACTACAATGAGGACAGCTGCGCAGATCGCCACACCTTCTGGCCAGCTGAAAGTCTCGCGTTGCACTTTCTGTCCGACTGCCTGGTATACTCCGACCCCAATAGTGGTAATCGCGCATACCGTTAATAGCACTAGAATGGCATCGCAGTATTCCATCCACGCGAGCTTGAATATGCTTTGCTCTTTCTTGTGCGGGATCCGATTATCTCCGAAGACGCGTTTGCGATCAATGAAAGAAGCTGCCCTAGCGATATGTGTGGCTGCCATTTGTTGCCGCCAAAAGTCTCGAGGCACACAAGCACTACTTTTGTTTTCCGGCACGGTCGCCTCTTCGAACGAGACGGACCCTTCTAAGTGATGCTCATCAATGCTAAGCCCAGTAGTACAATCAGTCCGAAGTCCTCGCTCAAGTCCAGCGAGCCCTCCAAGAGCATGAAAAGCACACAATGATTTAGGATTGAACATTTTGTTGAGCTGCCCTGGAGTGAACGCAAAAGGGTTGTTCTCGACGCAGAAATCGTGTTCAGTACCAGGGTCAGGTTCCAAAGCGTCCGCTGTGTCCAAGACTTCTAAGTCGTCGTCTAAAGCCTTGTTATGGTAGTCCGAGAGTACGGAAGCTATGGATTGTGTTCGAGAATTCCAGGAATCAATTGAGCTGATTGAATCCTGTCGAGAGCGAGCCCCTGGGACTGCCATGAAAGCGGACCATTGGTTGGTCGCATATGGACTTGGTAAATTGCCTGCTGAGACAGGCCGACTGTCGTCCTCGTATACGAGCGGCGTTGTCGGGGACAATACTGGCGACTCATTCAGCCGTCGCTCGCCACCTTCATGCTGTCCAGTGGCCATTCCTGTGTCTATTGTAAGACCCAGGCCGGCTCTAGACGTGGGTGTACTGAGATCAGGCTTGCTGGAGGCTCTGCGAGATAGCTCACTGCCTTCATTGTTCGGCGACTCGTCCATATGTTCGACTGCTTGTTCTTCCTCGCTGGTCCCCAGCTCTACAGACTGAGCCACAATTTGGCTCATGTCGCAATCAGCCAATGCTTGATCGTCTACACTTGCCGGCCCTGGTTGTTCATGCGAGAGATTTCCATCATGGTTGGGCGCCGTAGATGGGCCTCTCGGCCTTTCAGGCTCCATTGGAGACGTTGGCCTCTGGATCCGGATTTGGCTGTCGTGGAGGAAAACCCAAGATGGCTGAGAATAGCCTAACAATCAAAGCTGTAGCAACTGTGAGTCGGGAAAAAAAACAATATCTGGGCTCTGAGCACCAGGCTAGCTCGTCGAGGGGTATCTTTCCCTCAAGATTAAGCTTAGTGTTTGCCTTACTTGAGTGTAGCTGCAATTCACTGGCCTTGCTCGACAGCACAGCCTGTGCGCCCGCTCCAGCTGCGGAAGAGGCTGAGGCTGAGCGCTTCAGCATCGCCCCAACATACCCACTTCAGCCCAGGTGCGTTGGCAGATGCCAGTGGCTATGTAGGTAGTTGTAGGCAACAACACAGATTACGGAACAGGCACGACAGTCTCCATACCGGTATCGCCTTTTTTTTTTGCAGTACACTGGCATGTTGCCCACATCAACCACCAAGTTCTGCATGTGCTGATGGCGCATACTATGTTTCGCCGTAGACCAAATCCTCGTAAAAACCAACGAAGCTGTCTGACGAATGCAATATCAGTATCTTAACATGAAGGGCCGAACTTTCCCCAGGAACTCGGCTCGCAATCTGGTCGTGCGTACTGCTCTGCAGATTTTGTATATGGCAGCTCCACAAGTGCAAGAAGGTGCTTCTGTTGGAGATGTCTACGGAAATGAAAGTACGGAACCGCAAATACAAAATCGATGGTCAAGGCCGGTAAGAGTGGTATGAAAAGGGCTGACATTGTGGTTACATGTCGCGGTTTCGAGGTTCCGATCTGCTCCACTCAACCCCGCCCTCGCAAAGCTAATTTTCGGACCTAACCCATGTGAGTCTCGCATGTTTGGGTCCAAGTACACGCGACTCCGGCCCTGCGGACCTTGCAGCTGTCTGTACATCCTTTCGGGTCCTCTTCCGATACTTATGTGACGTGCTCCTGTCGAGCGGTTGTACACAGTCTGGATGATAAGATGTCATCATGCACGGCGAACTGCCCTCTTCACGCCATCCCTCCAAGACCCACCCGGACTGTGGGGTACTTCTGTGATCCGCAGCGCGCAACATTTCCGCTGCATTGTACAAGAGAAGGATGTCTGCTATTGAGACCGCCTTTGTAAATACAGTCATTAGCCGGGAAAGAGACAAGCCTTCGGATTCAAAAGCTAGTACAGGAGGAACGAGTACACCGATATCAACATGCGAGCCGCAAGATACTATGGCAAAGAGGATATCAGGATTGAAGATGTGGCAGAGCAAAAGTGTGGTTCAGGACAGATCAGAGTATATCTGCGTTTATGATAAAAACCTTCCGGCACATCAATTAACAACAGCAGATCGCCCCGGCATACGTAGGCATTTGCGGTACCGATCTCCACGAGTACCTCGGCGGCCCTACATTCGCGCCCACAAAGCCTCATCCGGTCACCAATGACACCATTCCCATTACTCTAGGTCACGAGTTCTCCGGCACAGTGTCTGAACTCGGTCCCGATGTCACTGGATTCTCTGTCGGCCAACACATCGTCGTCCAACCCACCATTTCCTGCGGAACTTGCGAGGCCTGCACAGCTGGTTGCGAGAATGTGTGTTACAAAGGCGGGTTTATTGGGCTCTCTGGTGGTGGAGGCGGGCTCAGTGATTCTGTTGTTGTGCCTCGGGGCGCAGTTCTAGCATTACCGAACAATGTTCCTCTCGATGTCGGCGCACTCGTCGAACCATTGAGCGTAGCATGGCACGCCATATCCGCTGCGCCTCTGACTCAGGACTCCGTCGTACTTGTTCTCGGCGGCGGACCCATCGGCCTTGCAGTAGTGCAGTGTCTGAGGGCACTTGAGACGAAGACCATTATCCTCAGCGAAGTATCGAAGTCACGACAACGCTTCGCAAAAGAGTTTGGCGCGCACCACGTTGTTGATCCCGCGACGTACGATGTCGTCGAGATAAGCAAACAGCTAAGCGGCAAAGATGGACCAGACATCGTCTTCGACTGCGCCGGGGTCCCTGCGAGCCTGAAGTGTGCATGCACAGCAGTAAGAGTGAGAGGCACGGTGATTAATGTAGCGATCTGGGAAAAGGAAGTGCCTTTCAACCCGAACATGTTGGTTTTCAGGGAGGCGAAGTACACGGCTGTGCTTGGGTATCAAAGGAAGGATGTACAAGCGGTTATTGATCATTTGGCAGATGGTATGTTTCGCTCACCGTGCTGTTATCGTTGATGTGGACGACCTAATGATTTGCAGGTACGTTGAAGCCGAGTAAGATGATCACGAGTAAGATCCAGCTTGAGGATCTCGTCGACGGTGGCATCAAAGCCTTGATCAACGATAAGGAGAGCCACGTCAAGATCCTAGTCGAGGTTGGCGGTATGGCCCGAGTCGATTCAGCTATACATTAAGTAGGGGGACAGTGTCAACGTATTCAGAAAGTAATAGAGTCGTTATTCGTCATTGTACCATTATGTTCGTGTAAGCGCTAGTTAAATCAAAAATGCAGCTCATGTTCCGGATGAACCGTCCGCCTCTCGTATTGTGGATGAACCGTTCGCCTTTGCTCAAACCCAAAGTCAAACCCACTTCCTCTGTCTTGCCGATCCTCCACGACCGGCGAGACCATCGACGCTGGTGAAGCAACACGCAACGAAGCCCGCGGCGCTAGCGGCGATGAAACTCGAGACACCGCAGGCGAGTCCAATTCACTCCGCGTCCCCATCTCCGTGCTATCTAGCTCCCACACATTCGCACTCGTATACATTTCAGTCTGCACCGGCATCGGAACATCTGGCTGCTCTGAGTGATACGTCGCCTTCTCACGTCCCGGCACCGCCATTACGGCAGCACCAACAGGTTTCCGATGTTGCACCATCGGCGTGCGATCAACGAGCGTTTCATCCAGACTTCGTGCACTTCTGGTGCCTTCGGCAGAATGGTACGTCGGCAGAGCAGACTGGCGCTTCTTGCGCCTACGTCGCATACACAAAATGGCGAGGATGCCGAGGAGAATGAGGAACGCGAGACCGCCTACTACTGCGCCGACGATGACGCCGATAGATGGAGAGGAGGATTTTGATGTCGATGCGGGAACGGAGGAGGATGTTGATTGCGCGCTGACTTGAGAAGCGTCTGATGCGGAGGTTGCGGTCGGCATGAGAGTCGTTGGCGTCGGCGCACTGCTTCTCGCACTGGCGGTCGAGGTTACGCCATTTGCTCGTGAAGTTACGCTGGCGGCTGGTGGAATGATGCTTGCTACTACTGAAGGGATTGCTGAGGGTACTCCTGAAGGTAATCCAACGACGGTTTGGCTACCTAGGAAGGACGCGACAACGCCACCGAGGCTGTTAAGGATGTTGGGTATTTGCCGGCGCTCTTGGTGGTATTCGTACTGCACAGCGTCGCCTGCAGCATCGCAATAATCTTGCATTGAGCGTAATATTGTGACATGATCTGGCTGTGTGGATAGGCGTGACGCGTGGTTGTCGTAGCATCTGGCTGACGTTGAGCAAGTTGGCCATGGAGACTCAAATAGGGGTTACGTACGCGGCGCGCCGTGTATATTGTTCGCATAGACATGTGTGGCTCGTAGGAGTTGTTGAGTCACAGGAGAAGTATGTTTGAACAGTAGCAAGGCATGCGTCGATCGCGCTGAAATCGTACCCGCGTCAGCCAGGACTCAATTGATTGATGAAGGTCGGTCAATTACATCTGCGCATGGTCCAATTTCTGATCCGGTGATGTTGTTGCCCGCAACGCAGGAAGTAGCTTCAATACAGGTGAAAACATTGTGAGTTGATGAAGTCGTATTAACGGGAAGAGACCAACTCAGGGCAATTCCAGGAAGTAGGACTTTCTATCATACTTATCGTGACGCCTGGGCTGTTGTGGCTGAGTCCATCAAGATTATCCATCGACCGAACCATTCGCTACTTCGCAACTAGCATGACGATCCACCTATGTCGTTGTTGCGCAGTATGCTCCGAGGAAGCACGTGGCTGAAAACCTGTTGTGGGCGATGATGTCGCTATCCTCTGGGGTTGAACTTGCAGGGGTCATGCCATGATCTGATCGCAAGCTAATAATCAGGGGGAAAAGCTAAGCGATAGTTCCTGCCGGCAGAACATGCGACGATCACCAACAACTTTGTCGCACCGTAAGTACTAAGGACCACCTCCCAGGGAGTCAACGAATGATTGACCCAAGCAGCGTCTACATCTGCCAGCAACATTTCCTCAAAGGCCATGGCTTCACACTTCGTAAGTGCATGGTGCACTCGACTGTCCTTTGTTCCAGTCTCCATAGCATATTCTGATCCATGCTCAAGGGACCATAATATTGAGGTTGTCCGTGGAGCTGTGCGAGGAATGACCGAAGTTGGTGGAGTTCCGAAGCAAGTGACTGATCTTCAAGGGGCTGAGCCCGCTCCTCACGCTCGTGATATATCGCACGGAGGCAATATTCGAGGTGAATGAGGTACAGCTTATGCAGGCGAATCGTTGTCCAGTTTGTTCTCGGATCTTCCTGGCCATGGTATTCTCTTTCCTCAAGAACAGGCGGAGCATGCTTCTCCATTCGATTTTCACGTTCCAGGGATCGAAGTCCAATGTAAAATGAACCGGATGCTCTTGCACTCCTTGGGCACCCAAGTCAATGCCCTGTGCGGCATAGTCCAGCAGCACCTGCCAATCGGTAGGATTCATGAAGTCGGCTTGACTCTTGTAGCCTTGTGGCCACAGTTTGTCGAGGACTGAGGTTGGCAAGTCAGGTCGGACACGACCGTAAGTCCTCTTTCCCTCAGGATCAAGCCGAAATATCGCATATTTCCCAGCCCATTCAGGAGGTAGATATTGGTGACATATGTCGATGCTCGAGAAAAGAAGCCATTTCGGCTAGTGTAGACGAAGGTGGTCGCATGTATTGTGTCGCACTTTGGGACACGGTGAACGTCGAAGTCGTGAGGATTGGAAGTCGTGAGGATTGGAGGTCGTTGGTATTGGAAGTAGCTGCTGAGAAAAGAAAGTTCAGAGGAGAGAAAGAAGTGTCTGAGAAGAGTGTGTTATGAGTGCGATGCGGTTAGCCTTAAGCTACTGGCGAAGCAACCATGGTTGAAGTATCTACTCCGTACTGTGTACATTTCGGACAATTTTTGGTACGAAGGTGCTGGTGTCTGTTCTGCAAACCTTCCAAACACACTGAAGCCTACAATGGGTGACCTTTCAAAAACGAGCTGCTTCGTAGTGCTGTAGCACTTGCACAGGCTGACAGGAGGAGAGGGGTTGCTCGACATTGTTGTGAAATCTGTGGTTCAAAACTTCAGCATCTGGAAGAAAGACAAAGTCTGGCACATGAAGCGCATCAAAGGCCGGAAGATGGGTTATTTGTCGTAAACGAGGATCATGGCTTTTGATTGGGGATGCTAAGAAGCGGCGCCACATCGCGCCACAGACCCTGTGGAAAGTGCACCGGGCCCAACACACATGCCGTCCCATCCGTCGACATTTCTGGGCAGAATGGCATCAACATTACTTGCAATGCAACAACAGTCCCTCTACCCAAGCATATATCTGTCGCGTCGTCCAAACGATCTTGATCACACAACTAACACAAGCATGGTGACCGCTAATCTAGACTCGAAGCCAACATGCCAAGCGGGTGCGGCTGAAGTTGTCGGCGGTTGGTTCCTCCACTCTCCAGCCTCGTTCATATCTTTCGTCACATCGTGACATCCAGGGCCACTTACCAGCAGATTATAGTATCAGCCAGATATGTCGAATTACGGATCTGTTCCCCCTCCAGGGGCCTACGTACAACCGAATCAAGGCGCTCCAGCACCGGGTCAGCAGCAGCAGCAGCAGCAGCAGCAACAGCAACAGCAACAGCAACAGCAACAAGGCTACGGGCAACCAAATGCTGCAGGCCAAGGTCAATCGAACCATAGCCATAAGTCCGGTGGATTCGGGAAGTATATGGACCAAGCTGTGACGACTGGCAAACCAATGTTCAACAAGCTCAGTAAGACTATAAGCTCGAAACTCAGTGGAAAGCCAGCTACTGGTGGCCCGCCTCAGCACTTGCAAAGCTACCAGAACTACCAACAACACAATCAGCCGCAAGGATTTCAGCAGCAACAGCAGCAACAAATACAGCAACAATCACCTCCTCAGCAACAAAATCAACCCTACAACCCACAAGGCTTACAGCGTCCATGGCAGCCTCCTCCAGGGCAAGTTCCACCAGCCCAAGCGCAGACACCAAATCAGTACAACACCCCTCAGCAGTCTCCCTTCCCGCAAGCCTCGAACTATGGGACACCTGCGTCTGGTCATTCAGGCCAGAGCAATTACTTTCCTAACCAGCATGCTCAACCGCCAGGTGCACCCCCACAAACTGCATCGCCGCACAATGCGCCACCACCGAACGCACCAGGTTATGATATGACATCGAGTCAGGTACAACAAGGACAATATGTACAACAAGGGCAGTCTCAGGGGCAGTTTCAGCAAAGCCATCAGTGGCAGACTGGACAAACTGATGGACAGCAGACTGGAGTTATCGCGACCCAGACTCCTGCACACATCAAGAATGCTCAAGCGCCTCATCAGCCATCCCACATGGGTGATGTCTCGCCAGAAATACCTCCAAACAAGCCAGTAGCTCAGCCTTCATGGACACATCCATCTCAACCTCCGGGTCCGCCACCGAACGATCAGCAACATAATCCAATGCCCCCTCAGCAGTCACATCATAACCCAATAGCTTCGCAGCAACCTCCTCAGAGTCCAGTGGCTCATCAGCAGGCCTTTCAACCCCCCACGGCTCCTCACCAGGCCGTCTCGCCATCGATAGAGCGACCCACGAGTTATATGTGGAGTGGAACATCCACGATGCCCGCGCCTCATCCTGTGAGCCCTCCTCCACAACCGATGTACGCTCAGCCACCTGCTGCATCTCAGATCAGTCAGCCCTCGACTCCTGTACCTCCCGCAGCGGTCCCACCTGCGACTTCACCCACGGAGTTCGTTGCAGAGCTGCCTGCAGACACTGGGGGCTTGAGTCTGCACAATGCAAAGAGTAATGACCCACCCGCTCAGTTCCAGGCACATCAAGCTCCAGGTGTCCAGGCAGTGTCGCCATCGAACAGGTTCTCTGTCCCTCGGCGCGCCATGAGCTCAAGCAGCCTACCCTTGGCAGATCCGTGGCGATTTGTCGACCCCATCACAGAGCAGCCGACACGTGAATTCTACATCTTGGCTGATCTACTGTTTGATGCATTGGACCGAAAGTTCGAACCTCACAACACGGGGATGCTAGAAGGTCCGAAGGTGCTGAAGAGCTGGGTAGAGCTGAGTGAGGAAGCAAACAGTAAGTAGCACATTGTCGCACTCGAAACATTCAGGCTGACGTAGGATTAGAGCTGTTCTCGTACGACAATTACACAGCTCTCGCACGAATGTGGAGCCTCGCAGGCATCCCTCACGTTATGGTACCTGTGCAATCTTCGCTTACACCAGTCTGGAATTTCAACCAGCACTCGCACGCCCAAGATTTGAAAGTCAGGGCCGAGCCGCCATCAGCAAGCAGCAGATATGCCACATACATCCCAGCGCTCAACCGCGCTGGTTGGTACAAATTCTTCTTCCTCGAGGCCATGCACGGTCCAGACGACATCTACAAGCTGCTGCCCGCACTGTGCGCCGACGTCTACAAGCCAGGCGTCATGAACCACCCAGATCTCAACAAGCGGGATCGCACGGAGATGCCTGTATTGCAAGCACGAGCTGCACAGATACAGAGCTATGCGATCAAGCGCGTCCTGGATGAGGCGAAAGCGGCGATGGTGCGCGACGCAGCTGGTCCGCCACAGATTCACATGGCGCCGCTGGCTTCGAATCAGGCACAACGCAGCTCGGAAGACGAGATGGAGGCGCTGATGAGCCAGATCCAACAGCAAGCTAACGGCGCCGCAGTGAGGGCCGCGTCAGACGATGTGTATACTGCGTATAAGCCTGGCCAAGGTGCCCCCGGTGGATACGTATAGATCGAGATTGGAGCTTAGCAGCGACGCACAACGCGTTTTCAATTCCAAGCCTTCTTCCTCTTTGACAAACCAACCCTCGTAAGCACCTGTGGTGCTCCTAGCGCTCACAAGTTCTAACGTCATAATCCAGAGATACAAAACAAGCCAATGTCTTGATTCTTGACATGTGACCTACGTACCAATCTCAGCGCGACGTCGCACGCATAGTGTTGTGTTTCGATCGCCAAGGCTTGGTCTCCCAAGTGCCAGGTAGAAGAAATTGTTAGTGGCTGGTACGACGCCATCTGAGTGGCGGGTACCTGCACTGGCGGCCCCAATGGCGGCTTCTTCGATGAAACGGTCCCCGAAACATGACATGACACCGTCCGAAAACAAACTTCAGCTTACGCCAAACGCCAGATAAACTTAATCCAAGAAAGAACGACGTTTCTTTGGACAGATCCAACAATTCTATCCCTATTGCATGCAGCAAGACTGTTGTATTCATCCCTGCAGAATGATATCAACGTTGATTAAAAACAGCAGGGGCGGCGGCCGTTTCTAGCTGTCGTTGGCTGTCGGCTTGCCCGTTGAGGACTGAGGCTGCAGGTACAACCTGCTCCTTGCAGGAAATGGCGGGTCGTCTCTTTTGTTGTGCACCCATCAAAAGGCCCGTCCGGCGTCACCCAACCTCTTCTCTTCTCCATCCCATTATTCTTCTTCTTCGTGTCGACAGCATCAACATCGTTGCTCCATTGCACCCGTATTCATACCCATTCTATTCGTTTTAATACCTCGTTATCGCTTGAAACGGCAACATGCGTTCCTCAGACATCCTCGCTCCACTCTTCTTCGCGGCTTCGACGCTCGCACAAGGGCCGCCAGAGGGCATTGCGCCGTCGAGTCAACCGCCGGCAGGATGCGAACCCAACTCGAATGGTAACTTCACGATTGGCACGCTCAAGCTCGCGAACTCCAAGGTCCAGAAGCGCGAGTCTGCGGTCGAGGTAAGTCCCTTTTTCACCAGCCCAGTCATCACAACACCATGGCACACCCATACTGACATCTCTCAGGCTGCCGATGGCGCCCTCGTATGCAACCTCAACAAAGGCATCCTCCGCGACCGCGACGGCCGCACCGGCTCCGTCGTTAGCAACCGCCAATTCCAGTTCGACGGTCCCCCACAAGCGGGCGCAATCTACACGGGCGGCTTCTCCATCTGCAACAACGGCTCGCTCGCCATTGGCGGCTCAACACGCTGGTGGCAATGCTCGTCTGGCGGCTTCTACAACCTTTATGACGAGTGGATCGGCGCCCAGTGCGAGGAGATCCGCATCCAAGTCGCCATGAGCGGTCCGCCCGCTGCTGCGGTCGTACCTAGTAAGTCGGTCAACACGGCGACCAGCTCAGCTGCAGCAGTCAGCACCGAAGTCGCCAGCGTCCAGAGCAGCTTGGCCACCATCTCGGGCGCCGTTAGCACCGTTAGCAAGAGTGCCATCGGCCCCAGCGCTAGCTTCACGGCCTCGAGCGGAAACATGAGCTCGACCACTGGCCCCACGAGGTTGGCTGGTCCGTCTTCATCCTCCACTGGGTTGTCTGCCACCGGTACCGCCAGGCCTTCGACTTCCCCGACTGGCGCTGCTGATGCACCACCTGCAGGCGGCGCTGCTTCTTCGTCCTTTGGCATTGCAAGAGGCTCGATGCTGGGCGCGTTTGTTGTCATTTTTGGCGCTGCGTTGGTGCTTTGAGCAGATTGACTGTTTCTCGCGTTGTACAGCATTCCCATTGTTACGGCGCATCGCAGGAGCATCTGGACGGAGGTTGTATGGTATGCCCACTTTGTTTCATGCGCTTGCATCTGCACACGAGTTTGGCTTTCGTTCTTGATACACAGCAACAGGGTTTGGTGCGTTGCCTTGGGCATCGATGTTCATGGTTTGACGATGCGGAATACGCATTCACATAGCATAGACGAAGACGATAATGATTAATAAGACGTTGGCCAGCGCGGTCTCAAACACTCCTCTCATCATGCCTGTGGCTCCATTGAACTTCTCTCCGGCCTTGTGGTGATCTTCTCCCTCATTGTTACCACCCACCGTTCGTCCCACTGATACATCATGGTCGTCACGATGCAGTTGACCAAACTTATAACAGCCCACACCTACAAGCTCAGATAATCTAGCTCAATCAAGTTCGTGCCGAAAGTCGAAGTACAGAGTGGTAGAAATACCGTAGCCCACACGTTCAGCCATGTGACGTGCTTGGCTACCGTGATCAGCCTCTCATTGCTCCTGAGGGCGGTAGAGATTACCAGGCTACCAATTGCCACAATATGATGATGTTATGAATATTCTTTGCAGCGCTGCAAGAAGCGTTCATGGTCAGCCTCGACGTGGCGCTTCGCTACATCGGGAATGACTCTTTGCTCCGGCATCAAGCGGTCGACCCCTTTGGCTCGATGTGGTGTGTGCAAGAAGCTTGTACGTGCCGAGCCGCGGTGTCGTCGAGAAGATGTCTGGGTAGTATGAGTCTTAGCATACTCTCATCCGGAAAGGTGTGTCCCGGAGCGTGCTACTCATCACTTTCTACCGTCTCGTCACGACCGCGAGGGGAATTTGGTCTCGTGTGCAGCGAGTCTGAGGATAGACGATAGAGCGTACGGCGGGTCGAGCGCAGCGACGCTGTGATCGAGTATGAAATGGAAGTCTTTGGGGAGGTTTCTTGCTGGTTGTACGATGGGTGCGAGGCGGATCCAGCTCTGACCATTCTTTGTACAGAAGGATAGGTGCTTGAGGAACCGTCGGCAGTCCTGGATTTGTAGATGAGATGTTGGGATAAGAACATCGTATGCGAACGTCCGCGGTATTTAATAGTACCGTGACGGGATTTCTCCTCATTTCGTGATACATTTAGCCCAAATGACATCATTTTGGGCAGAAATTGAAGGAGTATGCAACGGTGCGATCCGATGCCTTGCTCGAGCCCAATTAACAATGCTTCAAGTCGACGATATCTGGAAAGAAGGCAGTACAAGGCTGAGATATAACATCTTACTGTTAGCGCGGCAAATCCATGCAAGCTGGCTCGGTCTAGGATTGTAGAAAACCTTGACAGCTTCTTGTCATAATTATCTGTAGTCACACAGGGCACTTGCGCCGTAAATTTCGAGAACTGGAATTGCAATGAACTGTATTATGGTGGCATCATCACCCAGTAATGGTTGGCATAGTCCTGACGTGACTCTCTATTGCCCTAGATCTGGCTACCCAGATCATCAAAGCTGTCTTCGGGGACTGCGAGTGCCTCGTTTGATGAAGCAAGCAGCGTCGACATCTGTTGCATGACCTTTTGTTGACTTTTCCATTTGCGGACCCGCTCTTCGATGATCGATCGTAGTTCATCCGGCCAAGCAATTGGGTCGCGAGGGACGTTCTCCACCGTGTGGAAAGGAATGGTAAGACTGAATTGGGCGTTTGGTTGCATGAGCGACTTGAACACATCAAAGCTGTCGCTCAAATCGTGGATCTCCTTTTCCATGGTCTCACGGTCCTTGTTGAGTTGGCACAAATACGCTTTCTGTGTCACAGTCATTGCGGCTTCGCGTCGGAGTAGAAGTAGCGTGTTGATAGCCTTATCTTCAACATTTTGTAGTGTGCTCGAATGGCTTGGCTGAGGATTTCCAAACAATGGTCGTAGCAAACGAAGTGACCATTTGATTAGGCGGTCGCTTTTGCTGTCAGGGTTAAGCGATGCGTGTAGACGTTGACGACGCACTTCCCGCAAACAGTCTTCAGCTGGACTGAACGTAAAGATACTGTCGGTGTTCTACCCCATAATCAGCTTCTGGGCATGGTTCTGATGCAGATTAAACGTACATTCTCAAGCTTGCGCCGTAGCATGGCCTCCGATTTCAAGAAACCAAACAGCATGTCCTTCCAGCGAACCTCGATCGTGCGCCTGTCCAGTCGCACTCTAAGGCCGAATTTCGTCGCACCGCACTCGTTTTGAATTGGGAAGGCTAAGTCGAGTACCGCATGATCGAGCCTTATGCACCATCTTAAGGCGCCAAAGTCGCTCTCAGGACCTGCGAGCTGTAGCCTGTCCACGTGCTCGAACCATTTGTCATGCAGATCGTTGAGACCTGTGTCATCACACGGATAGACACCAATTGAATCGCGAAACGCCTTGTACCAGCTGTCTTCCAGTCTGAATACAGCATGAGTGCCGTCCCAGATTGGTTTACTGCGCCATCGCTGGGCCGTACGAGAAATGTTCGTAACATCCTGAAGCTTGCAGTTCACGAAGCAGAGTTGATCTGTTTGCTCCGGACTCAGTGCTGTCCTTCTGTCGTATGTGTCTGTATCCATCAGGCCCACTAGTTGCGTGCGCTGTAGGTGATGGAATAGAACCCGTCCATCTATAGCGTCGCGGAAGCCGCGACAGACAGCCCTCCAATCGAGGATGTGATCAATAGGAACAGATTCAAGTACGAGAAGGAGAATTTCGGCCGGGAGCTGAGGCAGAGTTGGCGTCTCCGACTGCGACAACTGACTGGAGTCGATTGAGTCGATGAGCGCAGAAATGTCGTCCGCACTGTATTCGACCTTCACATGCTTTGCTAGCCATTTCGGAAGTGAAGGCGTTGACACGTCGTCCTGAGCGAGTGCTGCTGCCCTGGGTGAAGTCATTATGGGGATGGACGTATTGATTGGAAGGCGGAGGTTCTGACGCGATGTGGAGAAGCTTGATGGCGCACGGGCCGAGTTTTCTTACGCGGTCTCACGTGTTCTCAATTGCGCCCTCGACCCAGCCACATCGAATTATCCAGTCCTCAGGCGCCGTTCTGCCATTCACTTCCCGTCGTACGTCTCATTTAGCTCCAAATGACGGTATGACACGCTACGCTTCCCTGGTACCAACCTTGAGCTACCAGACGCCTCGACTCTCTTTCGTTCGATGCCGCACCCAGTGCAACGCGCGTAGCTTAATCATCCCCGGGGGTCTCCCTGGGCGCCGACATCACTCACACAGATCCGACACTCCGCGATAATCCCCACCAGTACTCACATGTTGTCCGCCCAGCTCGTCGGGTATGCTCGGCTGCTGTATCCCGAGACTCCAGAGCTAAATCGATTTTAACCATATCCGGCTGGCTCTCTCTTAGCACGAGTGTGGGGTGCATACTGCCTACAACGTCTCCGCGAATAGTGTCTGATATTCGATTATGTTTACGGATCAGGAATGCCGTCTAGGACCCATTTTGAGGTTGCATCCTTGGCCAGCGTGTATAAGAGACCATGATAGACTACGCATGATGTTCGACAACTTCTCTTTCCCAATCGATTCTGAGCTCAAACCCTTAATATGGCTCCCTCGACTCGCCGTCCAGTCCGCGTAGGCGGTGCTTCTGGTGGTTTCTCTGACCGTGTTCGGGCTATCTCATCGCTAGCAAAAGATGATGTCGACGTCATAGTTGGAGATTGGCTGTCTGAGATGACTATGACCATGCATGGCACCGGGAAGATCAAGAACACGGAACAGATGCTGGCTGCACGGTCATTCGAGGAGAAGCTTAACCACGCAATGTTTGCCGAGAACTTCATGGACTGCTTCGAGCCTGCCATTGCAGATATCGCTACTCGAGGCATAAAGTTAGCCGTCAATGCTGGTGCATCCGATACCGAACTCCTCGCACAGCTGGTCGACAAGAAATGCAAAGAGGCCGGATATCCGCTCAAGGTCGCTTGGATAGAAGGAGATGATGTCACGGGCACGGTCAAGAGCATGCTGAATAAGGGCGAGGGCTTCAAGAGCTTAATGCACAACAGATCTGTGGAGGAGTGGGGGTTAGAGCCTGTATGTGCGCAATGCTATCTAGGCGGTCTCGGTATTGCAAGAGCTCTCACTGAAGGAGCTGACATCGTCATTGCTGGCCGAGTGTCAGATGCGTCTCCGATCATTGGCGCGGCAGCCTGGTGGCATGAGTGGAGAAGCGACCAGTTTGATGAGCTTGCAGGTTCACTTGTCATTGGTAAGTCAAGCAGTCGCATGCTGTTGACATTGCTGACATCCCAGGTCATCTCCTCGAATGCGCTGCGTATGTCTCTGGTGGGTACTGCTCGGACTTCCGCTTTCTACTATCCCAAGGCAAGCACATCAATATGGGCTTTCCTATATGTGCCATCAACAACGATGGGTCCGGTGTGATGTCCAAGGAGAAGAATACCGGAGGTTGCATGACAGTCAACTCAGTCACATCTCAGCTGTTGTACGAGATACAAGGTCCTCTGTACTACAATTGCGACGTGACCGCAAACCTCGAAGGCATCAAGATCGAGCAAGTAGGTGAAGACCAGGTCAAGGTCTCTGGTGTGAAGGGCCTTCCACCACCTCCAACAACCAAAGTCGGCATCACGGGCTTCGCGGGGTGGCAGGCCGAGTATCACATCTACCTCGTTGGTCTGCACATGGAAGAGAAATGTCAATGGATCGAAGAGCAGATCCGCTACGAATTCGGTCCAGAGATGATCAAGAAGTTCGACGTGCTCAAGTTCATGCAGAACGGCTCCTCCGTAATCGACAGCCGCAACCAAGACGTAGCCACAGTGGACTTCCGCGTCTTCGCGCAATCACGGGATCGCGAGCTGCTCAACATGCGAAATCCCAAGGGCTTCTTCCGCGTCTCTATGGTCAACTTCTTGATGTCGTGCCCAGGAGCATCGCTCGGCAATGATGTGCGACAAGCAGAAGGGAAGCCATATTACGAATACCATCCGTCGCTTCTCCCTCAGTCTGCCGTGCAGCAGCGCGTGCACTGCATATGGAGTGGCGACGAGGACGAGGGTTTCAAAGAAGGCAAGAAAATTATAAACATGCCGCTCGCGCCCGAGTTTAAGGAGTACGACCGCCAACAGCCGTCCTACGAGACTACCGGCCCCATTGAACTCTCCGCATTCGGGCCAACCGTACGGCTCCCACTCGGATCCATAGTCCTCGGCCGTTCAGGTGACAAATGCTCAGATGCCAACGTCGGCTTCTTCGTGCGACATGAAGACGAGTGGGAGTGGCTACGTAGCCTCCTCACGATCGAGAAGATCAAGGAGTTGCTGGGTCCGGAAGAGTTCAAGGGCAAGCCGATTGATAGGTTCGAGATGACAAATATCCGAGCCGTGCACTTTTTGCTGCATGATCATCTTGATCGCGGATATGATGCGTGCTCAACGTATGATACACTGGGGAAGAATGTTTGTGAATACCTGCGGGCGAAGACGGTGGATGTCCCTGTGCAGTTTGTGAGGAGGGGTGTGCTCTAAGTCAATCATCGCCTACGAGTAGCAATTCGAGCTTCAAGGGAGAGTCTCCCATTCGTCCCATTTTGCTACAAGACGCAGTCTTATCAAATGTGGATGTGTTTCGGGAACAACGGGCTTCGGTTGCGCCACCCACTAAGGTCAGACCATGAGAAGACAATTCAACGTGACAATTATCATCTCAGCCACGGCAAATTTTGTCCGCCCAGCCGATGCTCCACCAGCCTCGCCATTGGAATGGTCAACGTTATTGGGCAAATGGCCGAGAGTGGATTGTGGCCCCATCTGATAAGATTCTGCACAGGACGCTAACTTCCGAAAGGTTAGCATGATCCGTCGTCAGACCAATTGTGTGGGTCTCAGCAAGCCTTCGCTCCATGATAAGCATTAATTCAAGCTTTAGATCAGTACATATCCCTGGCAGCTCTTCGTATACCAATCTTGAGCCGACGGTGTTGGGCGGACGACGGCCTAGTAGTCGTGCGGCTGGGCCTATCCTCGTGGGTACTAATTGATGAGGCAGCCCTTCTGCGTGGCTATCTTTTACGTCCTTCAATCCTTTTTTGAGGCCAAGGAGTGAGCATCAACAATATGGACGCAATCAGCAATACACATCACGATGCAGAAGTAGAATACGAACCGAAGACCGAGATGAGCAAGATCGACCTTGAAGAAGATGAAGCCATACGAAAGGTTGAGGCTGCCAACACGCCTAATATGAACGCACAGAGCGGTGTTAAAGAGGTTGAGGCAGTTACGTTGGCGTGGACAAAGACGTCTCTAGCCTGCGCATTCGTATGGTAAGTTGAACATTCTCTGGCTGTGAGAGAAATTGCCCGACTTACAACCACGACGCAAACATGTAGCATGCAAGCCTTCTCGTTCATCTACTGACACTGCCCCAGTATGTGGTTCCTCTACCTTACCAACGCTTTCCAATCCTCCATCACCGCCAACCTGACGCCATATGTCACATCCGGCTTCGAACAGCACTCTTTGCTCACGGTCATCCAAATCGTATCGAACTCTATGGCCGCTGCAGTCTACATCCCAACTGCTAAACTTCTCGACCTCTGGGGTCGTGCTGAGGGTTTCGCCGTCATGGTCTGCTTTGCTACACTCGGCCTCATCCTCATGGCCGTGTGCAGATCGCTCGCAACTTTCTGTGCCGCACAAGTATTTTATACTATTGGCTTTGGTGGAATGATCTACTGCGTCGATGTCATCACGGCTGACGCGTCGAGCTTAAAGCATCGAGGACTAGCCTTTGCGTTCACGAGCTCGCCATACATCATAACAGCATTCGCAGGCCCGAAAGCTGCGGAAGGCTACTACGAGCACATCAATTGGCGTTGGGGCTTCGGCACTTTTGCAATCATCCTGCCATTTGTTGCAGCGCCGCTTTTTGTGGTCTTGAAGCTCAATCTGAAGAAGGCGAAGCATGAGGGTGTGCTTAGCCAAGAGCGTAGCCAGCGGAATTGGTTAGAGAGCATACTCTTTCACGTTCGCGAATTCGATGGTAAGCTATCAACGAATTCTCATATGAGACGCGGCTGACATCGTTGCAGTACCGGGTGCATTCCTCCTCGCCGCCGGCCTCGTCATTTTCCTACTCCCCTTCACGTTGGCCGACTCCGCACCCAACGGCTGGTCAACCGGCTATATTATCGCCATGCTCGTCATCGGCTTCGTTCTCCTCATCTCTTTTGGACTCTACGAACGCTACGCAGCCGCGACACCCTTCCTACCTTTTAATTTGCTCACGAGCCGCTCCGTCCTCGGCGCATGTCTCCTATCCTTCACATACCAGATCAGCTACTACGCGTGGTACAGCTACTTCACGTCCTTTCTGCAAGTCGTCACAAACCTCAGCATCGCGGAAGCAGGCTACGTTAGCTCGACGTTCGACGTGCTTTCAGGCATCTTACTGCTCTCCATCGGTTTGGTCATCAGCAAGACGGGCTACTTCAAGTGGCTGCTCTTCATCGCTATACCGCTATACATCCTCGGCCAAGGCCTCATGATCTACTTCCGCCATCCAGGTACATCGGTCGGATACCTCGTCATGTGCCAGATCTTCATCGCGATCGGCGGCTCCGTCATCATCCTGTGCGAGCAAATCGCCGTCATGGCAGCCGCGGATCACCAACACATCGCCACCGTCCTTGCACTGCTCAATATCTTTGGGTGGCTGGGTGGCGCCGTCGGAAGCACCATTTGCGGCGCAATCTGGACGAATAGCTTTCCGAAGGCGCTGGCTGACTTACTTCCGGAAGACGCGTTGGCCAGCTTGGACGAGATCACCGGAAGTTTGGATGTGCAGTTGAGTTATGAGCGTGGGACCCCGGCTAGGATGGCGATTGAAGCTGCGTATGGGGTCGCGCAGAAGAGGATGCTGATTGCGGGAACGGCCATTATGGGGCTGTGTCTTGTGTGGATTTGCTTGATTCGCAATTACAATGTTGCGAGGATGCAGCAGACGAAGGGACGAGTGTTCTAAGCGTGATACATGGAGAGGGTGACAGTTTCATTGCCGAGAAGCACAAATGACTAGGAGAGATCTAGGATGAAGCGATCTCAGCTTTAGCCAACTATTTTCCCAACGACAGATTCCGGCTTCGCATTCGTGAATTTCGGCACATCATCCATGATCTCCTTGATTTCGCTCTCGACACTGTACGCCGCCTTGAAGCATTCCTACCATCATCAGTGTCATCGCCGAATGCGCAATACCGGATTTCCGAATACGTACCTCATCCTTCCACACCATCGTAATCAGATACGCTAACTCCGCCTGCGAATCCGTCATCTGCGTAACGTAGTGCTCCACAACGCCGCGCGGCTCCCACAGCTTCAAGCACAGCGGGATGTGGTACGCGTTGTAGTATTCGAGGTCGAAAGTGAAGTCTGTGGTGCGGCGGTAGAGCACATGGGAGATGAAGCCTGGGCGCGCCATACTGTTCGTGTAGGTAATGGTGTGTGGAAGCTTGAGATGAATTGGAAAGCAGGGTGGTAATGTTACTAATGTAGTGTTCGAAAATCAGGGTGTACACTACGTCACTGCCTGCAGTTGGGTGTGTACGCTGCCTGCCTGCAGAGGATGTGTAAGATGGCGCTAGCCGGGTGCGGCTGCATGCTCCGAGTCCTGCTTTGGGCAGTAGGCGGCGAGGTTTACTATACGAAAATGGGACTGTTCGATAATTGTTCATACTAGAATTCCAAAAAACATCGGATGTCGCGACGGTGGGTAATGCGATCGGAACATGTGAACTTTGTACGCTTGAGGATACTAAGCGGTTACGCTACATCGATTGACGACGGATAGATCAAAGCCGTGCTGGAATCGAAGAACAGTTTGGCGAACATGTGCGACGAATAGTATTTGCAGGGCCGGTTGGTTGTGGGTTGGTGGTATGAGTTGAATTTGGATATGATTTGAGCTACGGCACGGCAGCTGGGTCCATGGGATGCTGAATGATGGCTGCTTCGCGTCGTGAACCTAATGCTCGATTTTAAGCCACTTCGGCTCCTCCTCTTGGAACGACTTGTGCCCTGGTGGAGGTAGAGTGTCAAACAGCCCAGCCTTCAGATACAATTGCGGCGCATCCTCTGATATCAAAGAAGCGACGGGACTATCAAATTGTCAGCAACTTCTCCCTTCCTCTAATCACGCATGCATCTCTTACCATCCGCATTTCCCACAGAACTGTCGAATTATATGATTCCCGGTCTTCGTATCACCATCATCATAGCTCTTGAGGTTGTGCTTTGGGTCGGTGAAGGTGACTTCGCTCTTGTTCATGACATAGATAAGAGATCCGGGGGTTGAGCCTGCACGACGGCAGTTGGAGCTGTGGGCTGTGAGAAGAGTAAAAGGGGAGTGGGAAGAATGGGTTGCGTACCAGTAGCAGATCACCGACTCCTTGGGCAATTCGGGAATGCTGACCGTGATGCTCGCGCAGTTGCATCTTCCCTCGGCCATGATGTTAGGATTGATCGAAGATGTTATGGGAACTTGGGTCTGGAGGTGTTTGGATGTTGCCTGCGCAGACTCTGAGTGGCACCGGTGACTGATGTAGTTTGTTGATTCGTGAGAAGTGAGTACGATCAGCAAAAGTCAGACCCGCGTTTGCAGATGTCGTTAGATGTTAAGCAACAAGACCCCAGCAATTGATTTTACGGTTGTGCCCCATGACGTAAAGGCCCGAAAGCTGCAGTAGACTAGGCCCTTCTGTTGACCTCGGCAACGACGCCTGGCCAACGAGTCGAAATACTCAGGTCAGGCATACTCTGCTGGACTGTGTGAAGATCGTGGCGCGCGAGTAGTTGCGGGGGATGTTTGTGTCATTCGGCTGGATGGGACCGCGCTCTGTTGATGACATTCCATGCAACATGAGAGTTGGATTAGTGGGATGGCAGGATGTGCTGGCGGCAGAGATCGGTGTCTACCACAATTATTGGAAATCGCCGTGGATGCAATGGGTCAAGACAACGTCTTGTGTGATTGTTTTACTCATCAGATGCACCTGAAGAGGCAAATGTTCCCGTTCAGATACAGCTGTAACGTTCCATGGTTCTCATCTCTAGAACGCGCTTGGTGCTCTTCTATCGGTAGCGCAGGCAAGGGTAACGGCGAAGAAGGTTTTGAGAAGACCCCGTCAAATGCGTTACTGAGACACATCTCCCGAATGCTGAAAGAATCGCTGACATCATCTCTTTCTTTTCCGTGTTGTTGCTTGTGAAGAATCATTTGGAGCCATGGTAACTGAGTTGAGCAGTCCTGGTGTCACACTGCGTCATTGGAAAAATTATGGTGAGAGCATTGTAGGAGTTGTTGAAGATAGGAAGTGTCGTTAGATGGAGAGGAGGCAGTAATTATTAGCGCGACCATCAGGTGCTCGCGCTGGTGCGGAGATATTCCGCGTCGTATCGATAAGCACGACATCGACAACAACGCGACAGCTTTCCCAAGCACCAGGACACTCCACTGAGTCTTGCCCATTCGTATAGCCTTCCGATCCTCAGAAACAACCATAACTAGCCATCATGGTATGGAAGTGCGTATACATCCCACTGATGCCACTCTAACACCGCACAGACACGCGACTCCGCAGCCACGTACCTTCACATGCACCACTCTCACCACGCCGACCTCCTTGAGTCCTTCACCAACCCCACATCGTCGCAACTCGCGCCTGAAGACATCCATATACCGCCCCAACACCAGCCTGTCAACCCAGAAGACGAGGATGACGTAGTACCCGACCAGCACGCAGCATTTGGCATTCAGCGCGCAACACAGTCCAAGAAGGAGCCTGCCTGGCGCGACCTCGGTCTCGAAGAACTGCTGCGACGAGGTCCTCGTGAAGGGCCACGTGCAACCGCTGGTGGTTCGGGTGTGGGTGCAGGCGGTGCAGCAGGAAGGAGTGATGAGCCAGTCTTATTGGCGCTGAGAAGGCAGCCAGGCGCAAGTGGACCTGGCGTGAGACTTCCTGTTACAGAAGCGCCAGCTGCGGGTGGTGGTGCTGGGAATGGGCTGCCACGATGAAGGCGTGAGCGGATGGAAATAATATCCGGGCGATAAAGAAGAATGAGCGAGACACCGTCTTCTTGCTTCCTTTGAAACACGAGACTGTGACCGACCCACATGATTCCACCATCATACTCAAACTTCACGCTCGCCATCACATCAATACACCAGTCGTCGAACCTCATTTGACACACGTGGAGACTGCCATTACATCGACGCAACATGCCAGCCAAGACGATCCTCGAACTGGTCCGAACCTGCGACAGGTAAGCAATCGCCGACTTTCACAAAGATGGTGGACCTCTTGGGTCACCAAATTTCGCATTGAATACGCGCTGAAGGCTGACAATTTTAGTTTCCCGTACGAAGAAGACGCCATCGCTGAGTACTACAGGTTCTACCTACTACACGACAACCAGCCGCGTGGTTTTGTCCATCGTTCGATAGTCAAGAAGTCTATCTCTCCCAATCCGTCTTTCACCGTCATCCACACAGAGCGCAAAGTCATCCTTCACGAAGTGAACTGCTCCAAAGCTATACAGCAGGTTGTGGACCACTTTCTCAACGAAGCCACGAATGAGCGCTATCCCCAAGATTTCGTGATTCCTTTTGCGCCGCAGCGCGTGCGCATCAACTATCCGGCAGTCGTAAGGACTCTCAATTCTGCTTGTGTACGTCCACTGACGATTTCCAGCACATGTTTGGCACTACCGCGGAAACAGCCCATCTCATTGCGTATACTTCTCGTCCCCTCGAAGTGTTTATTCGTCGAGCACGCCATGCAGACCCGAGGCTCAACACGACTATCAATGCCACGGTCAACGGTCGAGTCCCAAGATCACCGTTAGACACCCTGCGGGTCGAAGCCTTTGAAAAAGAACCCGTGTTACACTCCTGGCTGCATCTACAACACTTCAGGTCCTGCGGCGTTCTAAGTCACATCCTCTGGACGAGCAAGTTCTTTGGTCTTGATCACGGCGAGTTCTGCCTGCCTAGTGTGGCCTACGCCCACGAAGTAGAGCTCTCAGAAGCACCAAATGCGATACCGGATGAGTTCGATCGCGTCTCCATAGCGCGGCTACAACATTTGCTGCGTGAAGATGCCTTCTCACCGACAGATGCGATGGTCATGGTCGATTTCATGGTTAGACATGGCATTTTGACTGCAGACAGCGACTTTGGCTTTGCCGAGATGTCTATGCGCATGCATCGACGTTTGCCTTTTGGAGGCGAGAGAGTCGATGGCAGTAGGGGCCGGGAGGGATAAGGGATATTGATTGAAGACTGGATGATAAGGTATTGAATCTCACGCATAGATTAGGTACGCATCATTGATGCTGCACTTCAGCTGCTTGGCAGGCAGATGTAGCGTACCAACCTGCAGGACATACTGAAGGCCACCGCTGAGAATTCAAACGGTTACGCGCCCCTTCGTGATGGCTCTCGAGGGTTGCCACGTGACTCATGATGAAGCTAGTGACGAGTCATGGTTCGTCTTTCCCCGCATCGCTCCAAAACACAACACCACGACCTTGTCGCAACGAACGCCACTATTCACTTCAAATCGCACTGTAGACATCCTCACTTACAAGGTATTGGACAGAACGATGTCCAACGCATAGCGAAGTGCGTGATATGTACCTTGCGCACCACCGCTTGTCTACAGAACTGGACGACCTGTGCGATCTCTTTGATCGTACTCCGTCTTGGATTCCCTTCGCACACTCTGTTCCAGGATATGTCTCGTCCTCACGATGCGCATGATGGTTCATTAGCAAGACCGACCCAATCTTCGCCGTGGACAACACACCTGTGACCCGAGCATCCGCGGATGTCTTTACGCGGACCCCAGCTTCGAGACTCATACGCCACAACGACCTAGAAAGTGATTACTGCATGCTTTGCAACGAATCAATACAGCGACCCAGCGCTACGGTACGCCTCCGGCAGTTCATCGGATACCCACAGGCTTGTGCAGGCTTGTGGTGGCTTGGAAGTTTTGAGCACGTCTTGTCACCTGAACGTGAGAATACAGATGCTACTGTCGTCGAGTCATTCCTTAGTCCATATGCGGCCCCACCTGTCGTGCTTCGTGACACCACGCGGAGATCGAGCCCCAGCCTATGGGTCTGGGTAAGTTTAAGCTTCAAACGTGCTGTTCTTGGAACTTCTGGATTGTGGGGTACGCTGAAGATCCGGGGTAATGGACTCTGGTCTGGCCCCAGTTCCTCGCTTACCACGTTATGCGGGTGCAGGTAATGCGAGCTGGTATCATATAAGGATGCGATGTTTCCTTGCATGCTTCTATCTTCAGGTCTTCTGTGACCCACAATCGACCCCGCTCCCACCTCATCTCACTTCTTCGTTGTCTCTTTATCGCCCTGAGTTCAGATGAACCCTTCAGAGAAGATGGCCTCCGAGAAAGTGGAGACGAGCTCTTCGTCAATCGATCATGTCGAAGCCGTCAAGACGGTGCACAAAGATGGCACAGTCGACTTAGTCGATACACATGCCATCGGCGGCGAGCTCGAGGAGATGCCAAAAGGCTACTTCCGCAGCCTCAATTTCCTTGGTACCGTTCTCGCCGTCTGCATGGGAAGCATCTGTGCCTATCTAGGGTGGGTGTTGCCCGCTAATACACTGTAAGTTCTGCCCTTGTTACATCTTGGGACTCCAGGCTGATGATCATGACAGTCTTCTCATCAACCAGGACATCGGCCCATCACCTAACCTGGGCTGGGTCGGCACCGTCTGGATTCTTGGCTCCGCTGTAGGATTCCTGCTCGTTGGCCGTCTCTCGGATATCTTCGGCCGAAAATGGATGGTGATTGGTACGACATTTCTCAGTATCATCGGAAACATCGTTGGCGCCACCGCGAACAGCATCGAGACACTCATCGCAGCCAACGCGTGCAATGGTGTCGCGGCAGCAGGCCAATTATCCTTCGGTATTGTCCTCGGCGAGCTCGTTCCAAACAAACAGCGTGGACCAATCGTCACACTGGTCTTCATGTCGTCAATGCCCTTTGCCGTCTTTGGACCCATCATCGCCCGCAAGTTCATCGACAGCACCGCTGCGGGCTGGAGGTGGAGCTACTACCTTGGTATCATCTTCGGTACCATCACCATTGTCTTGTACCAGTTCTTGTACCACCCGCCAACGTACTCGCAGCTCCACGTGCAGGGCAAGACGAAGTGGCAAGCCTTCAAGGAGCTCGACTTTATTGGCATCTTCCTTTTCATTGCTGGATGCGTCTTGTTTCTTATTGGCCTTTCATGGGGTGGCCAGGTATATCCATGGACTGGGCCTCACGTACTCGCAACCATCATCATCGGTATCCTCACGCTCGTTGCTTTTGGTCTTTATGGTAAGATTTCATCCCCTATCAGCCGTACGTCCGCGAAACTGACGATTTTCCAGAGCAATATGGCTGCAAGACTGTTCCACTCATGCCCCCTCGCCTCTTCAAAGACGTTGGCTTCGTCGCCATCGTCGTCGCAGCATGCATCGGCGCCATGGTATACTACAGCATGACCATCGTGTGGCCCACCCTCATTGGCACAGTCTACACCCCCGACGTGATCGAAATCGGATGGCAATCCAGCGTCGTGGGCGGCGGCGTCTTACTCGGTCAACTGGTCGGCGGCTTCGCGATTACATACCTGCCCAAGGTCAAGTGGCAAATGATTATCCTCTCAGTACTTAGCACCGCTTTCGTCGGCAGTCTGGCGGCACTCGGACCTGACACACATACTTTCGTCATCACGATGGGAACGCTTGGTTGCTTTGTTATCGGCTGGATCGATAATATCACTTTCCCGGGTGTTACCCTTGTCATCGAGCCTCAAGATATCGGCCTCGCAACCGGTGTCCTAGGCTCCATCCGCGCGCTCGGCGGCGCAGTCGCTCAAGCCCTCTACGTCTCGATCCTCACCAACAAAGTCACAAAGTACATGCCCGAGTACGTAGCACCTGCTGCCACCGCCGCCGGCTTACCCGCATCCTCGCTTCCACAGCTCTTCCAGGGCATTACGCTCGGCAACTTCACTGCTGTGCCGGGCATTACGCCGCAAGTCATCGCGGCGACAGGTATCGCTGTGAGGGACGCGTACGTGACGACGTTCCACTATGTATTCTATGCGAGTAAGTTCTGCACCCTCAACAGCATATTGCACACCCGCTAACAGCAGCTGCAGCGATTCCTTTTGGCGTGCTTTTGATTATGGCGTGTGCGTTTGTGCCGGATATGGATAAGTACTTGCATAATAATGTGGCCAAGAGGTTGCAGCATATGGGCAAGTTGGATGGGCAGGCGCATGTTGAGGGGGCGGAGAAGGTGTAGAGTGTAACGATATATGTATATGAGCAAAGTGAGCCAATCTGTTCCCAGCGAATCTGCTTCATGGTGAGCCAATCATCGGCGCCATACGGTGTGGTGCATGTGGCTTGCTGCGCCCTTATGATTCCGGTTATGTCCTATTCAGCTCCAAACACTCTCGTGACCGGCGGCTCCCCCCCCCTGTTTCTTCCTTCGATTCCAAACACCGAGAATAAATCAATCGACAATACAAATGTGACTGACGTTACAACGCCGAGCGTGGGTAACGAGCAGGCCCGACGTCGCCCCTAGCTTTCCCCGCAGTCACTCTCCGCGATGTACGGATCCGCAGCCGCAAATGCCGCAGCGTCGTCACGTTGCCACCACTGTGACGAACAAAGTATTTCTCTCTTCATTCCTTCACAAAAGAAGAGAATAATTCAACACAATTTTTTTCACGAGGTGTGCCATGACTGCGATGACACCGCCTCTCAAAGCCAGATGCAGCTATGTGCTTCTTGCCAACACCACCGCATCCGCCATGTATTCGGTTGCATGCTCAAACGGCTTCCGGACCTGGTGGATCTCGGGAGTTTGAGAGGCCTAGGGGTTTACGTAATATTCCAGCCTGAAGACGAGGATTCAGCGCATTGCGACTTTTGCCGATTCCTCATCTCGTGTGCCGGCGAACGTCGAAGTCTTACGAAGGAAGTACCACCAGGAAGCAATACAGAACATCGTTCATATTCGTTGTGCATACGGCAACGGGCGGGAGAGCAGGGGGCTGAGCAAGGAGTATTTCACATGTATGGTCCTACAGGAAGTACAATTATTTGCACCACACAGCGGGGCGAAGAACAGAGGTGCGTTCAAGAGTACATTGACTGGAAGTGGCTTACTGGCTGGCTCCAGGATAAGAAGCCCCAGAAAAGTTCTCTACAGCCAGAACTCAGGGGCGTGCGCGTCATCGACGTCTTTGAGAAGTGTGTCAAATTACTACGTTCTGAGCAGGAATATGTAGCGCTGAGCTACGTCTGGGGCTCCATGCCCCAGGGTCGAGTACAATGTTTGAAGGACAACGTCGAGAGACTCTCGCTGCTGGGAGCGCTTAGTGAACTAGAGCTACCGCGTACGATCAAGGACGCCCTCATGGCTTGTCAACAGCTCGGTTTTCGCTTCCTATGGGTAGATTCGCTTTGCATTACGCAGGATGGTCCTCATGAAGAGATCACCGCGCAACTGGATCAAATGGCAAATATCTACAATCGCGCCACCCTCACTCTCGTTGCAGCGACCGGCAACTCCGCCGCGCAGGGCCTCGCTGGTGTCAGCTATGCCAGAGACGCAAGACAGTATCCTCTCGTTTTTTACGATGGCTTTGAGTTCTTTGGCAGTGTTCCGTCCCTGCGAACATGCATGTACGAAAGCACATGGTCCACGCGAGGTTGGACGTATCAAGAATACGTTGCTTCGCAACGACTGCTGTTCTTCACTGACTGTGGTCTCTATCTCAAGGACTCCTTCGGCGTACTGAATCAGAAAGCAAACTCCGAAGGAGCAACCGGTCAAATTCACAACTTCCACGAGGATGCTCTGGACCTCAGAACGGTGGAAACTTTTACGCAGCGTTCACTTACTTATCCCAGTGATGTCTTACGTGCATCGGCTGGTGTGCTTCAAATGCTGTACAAGGATAGATTATTCTTTGGCATGCCGATGGACGAGTTCGACAGCGCGATGTTATGGGTACCTACCAAATTTGGCCACCGACCTCGACCTTCTTCAGAGTCTGTGATCTTCCCCTCGTGGTCGTGGGCGTCTTCAAGCACATCCGTAAAGTTTCCGAGACGTCGCTATAATCCCTTTGGTTTGGCCCGTTGGGGTGAAGTGTCTTCGATTCCGGGGTCGGACAAGGATGAATACTATATACGAGACCAAATCTCGCCTGATGGTGGACAGATCAGAGCAACGATACAGCCAAATGCATTCGCGCATGCGGGAATCGCCTGGCTGAGTGGCTGCGTTGAGTCTGAAGCTCCGCCCGATGTGCTCCCCAACACCAGCACTCATGAGTATGGGTCACGCTTGAAGAAGAGATGGCCGCAGTCCCACGTATCGTTCTGGGCAGATGCTCATAGCTGCTACGAAGATAGTAGCATATTCAACAATGTCTCAAAGTCATCGTTGACTCACTCTGGATGTCTCGCTGTGCGCGCACAAGTAGCTTCCTTCACCCTCGATACCCGGGGCCAAGTGCCACCGCACTGCCCCATCGCCGAACGAAAAAGCTCGCACGAGCCGCCTATCTGCGATCCCAAATGCGTACCCGTTCTCATTCGAACCGGGAGCCACACTATCGCAGGAACCATCGAGCTAGACGATTTCACGGTGCACAACCTTCGTGTGTCAAATGACCTTTCTGTCCAGTTCCTCGCACTTTCAGTCGACAACGGAGGCGAACATAGAGACGAGATGTTCCTAACGCCATACGCCAACCACTACTTTGATCATCTCTCCGTCAGCGCTTTCTACGGATGCGCATGTTCCCGCGATGCTGCAAGCCCCAAACATATCGTAGAGTGTCCGCATCATTCCGACTTTGAGATACCAGAGCCAGTACGGCAGCCCACCCGTCCCGATCAGTGGATGGCGCGCCCCTTTCTGGATGATAAGGACCACAAGACAGCGTGTTCGCACTTCCTTGCTCAACAGAGTTATTACAATGAGTTTGATGGAGAGACTTTGCATGACGATTTATATCCGCCGTTTCTGTGGGTTATGATGATTGCGCCGAGCGGGGAGAGGGGCCTGGAGAGGATGGGTATATCGGAGGCAGGGGATAGGCAAGATATGGTTGAAGAAGTGGGTGTAGGCCGAGCCTGTTTTCCACACGATTGTCTTGGAATGATACGAGAGTCTTGTCTCGCACTTGGTACAACAGCTGGCACGGAAAGTGACAGACATAGGAGCAAGAAAGCAGGACGCTTAAGCACAAGAGAATCTCATCTTCATCCCCTTCGTCTACCACTGGCCATTTCCCTTCCCTTCCCTTCCCTCACCCCAACCCCCACCACCAAAAAGCATGTCCGAAACCACCATCGAAAAAACTTGGACACAGCAAGACTCGAACCCGCATCCCCCAAAAGACGCCCTCCCAGCCAGGGGTTATACTGCCTGCCGTAGGGTGCTCGTCACACAAATTCCCCTCTGTGCGAATGCAGACCAGAGACAACCTCCATGAAACATGCCAGTGCGTCCACCGGCAGCCGGGTTTCTTACCATTATACCATGAGCCCTTTGAATTTAAATGGTATGAGATATTTGGGGATGGGTGGGGGTATAAAGAGAGGAACGGAGTGCGATAGGGGAAGGCATTCGATTCGCACGTCAAGATAAAGACGACTAGAATCTCTATCAGTGAATGTGAGCCGCAAACACGTACAGCATAAAAGCTAGTGCAGGTGAAAGCGTGAAAACTACAATTTGCCACAAACAAACACCAGCCAACGCTCTAAAACGCAGAATGTGCAATGTAATGCATCCATCTGCGCTACTATATATATATATAAACTCCGTGAA
>Ga0265798_10001006_pt1 | contig 44925 bp, 40 predicted proteins | sample P3T30metagenome_FD_192430 | JGI IMG/M metagenome (GOLD analysis project Ga0265798, IMG submission 192430) | Plant litter microbial communities from East Loma Ridge, Irvine, California - P3 T30 | ecosystem: Environmental > Terrestrial > Plant litter > Unclassified | place: USA: California... | reverse complement strand
AGAAGCTCACCAGAGCCGGTCGCCAGGCGCTGAAAGAGGCAGGCGTAGAGGCTTCGCCGCAGCGCAGCCTGGAACAGACGAAGCCCGCCAAGCAAGGACGCGGCACAGCCCGCCAGAAAGTCACCAGTGAGAAGCGAAAGGCAGTGGCCGCAAAGCTGGCGGCGGCTAAGGCCATCGAGAGCGCCGAAGACGAGACAGAAGCCGAGAATGAAGATGGCATGGGCGCCTTCTTCACAAAAAGTAAGCACCATCTTCCCCATAGTTACACCCCTTCAGAGGAAGAAATCGACAACGAGCTCCGCAAGGAGAAGTACGAACACCAAGAGAGGGAGATTGATCATCTCCGCGAGCGTGTCACAAACCAGGAGGCTCGCATCCAGAATCTCGTGGAGATGATGTGGCAGAAAGATCAGCAGATGTTTCTCTATGAGAACGAGAACCTGCGTCTGCGCATGGAAATCACGCGACTAGAGAATATCCCACACATTAGCTACGGTACTCCGGCTAACGTCAGTTACGCAGAATTCGACAGTGAACTAGTAGCAATCAGCGAGTCATCTCCGGCACATGGTGTGTTTGTGAATGGCAACGAGGAAGCCCTTGCGCTCCTCCACAAGATTGAGAGCTCTGCCAAAGAAACCAGGCGCGTTGAGCCCTCAAGCAATGACAGTGAAACATTCTCAGACAATGACGTCGCCATGGAACCTTCACCACAACAGCCGTCTGCTAAGAGAACCTTCGAGGATGTCACAGCAACGCCCAACCGCCCTGTCGCAACACCATCCAACATCTTCAGCAGGTCATTCTCTGCTATCAAATCCCGACTTTTCTCCTTGACCCCCAAGCCCCCGCCAACCCCCGAAGTCGCGTCGCCCACCGCTACGAAGCCTCTACCACCCCAGAACACAATCACCGAGACCCTCTCCCTACCTCCTACACCTGTTGGCGAGCGCGTCAAGACGCCGAACAAGAGGCGTGCGCCCATGAACACACTGCTGAAACTACTGCTCAAGGGCGTCGACCGCAAGGACAGGCACAAGGCAGAGGAGTGGGCCAAGCAGGTCATTCCTGAATTGAAGAACGATCCTGCTTTCAGCGAGAAGCGTGCGCGTCTCCAGAAGGACGTTCTGTGCAAGGAGCTGTCGAATTTCCCCTCAGCTAAGCCTTGGGAGACTGGCTTTGGCGACCCGCTTGGTGATCTGGACGATGACGATGTTGTACCAGTCTGGGCTGTCTATCTCGATATCGTGGCTGAAGAAGAAGAGCACACCGCTAAGAAGCACAAGAAGACTCACGAATTCACCACGGGCGACGACGAAGTTCCTACCATCGACGAGCAGTTCGCCGCCAGCAACGGCGCGCGCACTTCACCAAAGCTCTACAACAGCCATGGCCAGTCCGCTTCACTCTGTGACTTCCACCCTCGTCGCTCAATCGACCCATCACCCATGTTCAGCAACTCCATCTCACACAACACCGGCGGTAACATCTTTAGCGAACTACAAGGACACGACACCGCGGCACAGATCCGTGAGAACGATCGTGAGGTCCTGAAAAACGCAACCAAGGAGAACACCCACTCCCACAACCCAGGCATGGGCTCTTTTAGCGTCCCCGATGATGATTCTGATGAAGAAGACTCTACAATGGGCAGCGAGAGCGCTGACGCTGAAGCTACTCCTATCTGGACCCAACCACCCCCACCAGCCCCCGTTCCTGCCCATGCTCCCCTGCCAGGCGGATCTACGGATGAAGCGTCTGATGTGCCCGAAGCGCCCCCAACCCCTACCCGCCAGCAGCCTGGAGATGAGATTGAGCGCCAGCGCCAGAGACTCATGAAGCACACACCTGCTAAGCCTTCCCGTCTCCGCGAGGCAACCTACCCATCACCAAGCATTCTATCGGAAGCTGGCAACGTGTCACTTCTTGCCGCTACTCCTGCACAAATGGCAACTTCCGCATCGTCCATGTTCGACGACATGCCAGGAGCGGAGATCATCGAACTTGATGACGAATGTCAAGCTGAATTCGAAGAGATCATCAACAGCCACGAGTATCAGCAGAAGTTCAATGTCGAATGGCAAGCGCCCACCCTCACCTACGAGTCAGATGAGGAAGAGCCAAGCCCTACCTCCTCGTAAAAAATTGTTTATACTGCATTGTTTCGGCGTTCCTCACCTTCACACGAATCGAAATTGATCGGCCGGAATCAAATTCCTTGCCTGTGGGCATTCTTGTTTATTGTATTGCTTTTTCTCTCGTGTTTGCATAGCTGTGCGTTGGTTTTCGCAAGTATACGACCTCTCGTGGGTTGGAAGATGCATTTCTCGTTGGCGTTCTCCAGGGGCATAAACACGGATGATTGACGAAAGCTGTATACCCCTCGGCCGCTGTATGGTCGAACACTAGGCGCACGTTTTAGCCTAGTAGTTGCGTTGGTTTCTTGTTCCAATAGTTGCTTGTTTGAATAGCTTTAATATCGACCAAGAAACGTACATTCCTGAATATTGACACCCGTGAAATGATGAAGCCAGGAAGATGTGACGACTCGAGCTGACAACAGGCGGCAGGAAGGAATCGAACGTACTTAAGGTATTCACAATTTGTTAGCGACATCAAAGCTGTCAAAGTCGTTACATTTGTGGTTGCCGCAGTCTGAACTCAGCGGGGAGGTTAAATGTTGCTGTCTGTGACGATAGTCCAGATTAGGCAACTAACCGTCAGCCGTCGATCGCAACAGTAGGTGCCTACATTATTACCACACGCCGTTTGAACTTCGAAGACCCATATATGTTAGGTAAGCAGTCTACCGAGCGCACACCAATCGACCAAAACTCACCTTCCGACGATAAACAAACAATTGTAAAAATCGCGATGTCTTCAGAAAAGAGCCACCGCCGTAAGTAATAGCAGTTTCATACCGCTGTGCACGTAGTAATAGTTTGTGCAGTATACGTCAAAGCCCGCCATGTCAGCTACCAGCGCGGCAAACGCAACACAAACCCCAACGTGAGCCTTCTTGCGCTCGAAGGCGTCGACAGCACGCAAGACGCGCAGTGGTATCTCGGCAAGCGCGTCGCATATGTCTACCGCGTTGCCAGCAGCAAAGAAGAAGGTCCTCGTGTGATCTGGGGAAAGATCCGCAGGACACATGGTTCGTACAGCTTGTCAGACTTGCGAAAGAAAATATATTGATTCAAGAACAGGCAACTCTGGTGTTGTTCGCGCATCTTTCCAGAACAACCTCCCGCCAAAGTCATTTGGTGCGAGTCTTCGGGTTATGATGTATCCCAGCTCGGTTTGAGAGCTGCTGGACATAGAGACGGAGATTCAGGAGCATTGGGACGGCGTTTGGGCGATTTCGGGAATGGCCAATAGCCAGGATAGGAGTTTGTCCGCAAGATTATATACCATGTCCATTGTAATGGATACAACATTATGAAGTTCAATACTAGGCGCGAAGCATTGTATAACAATCCATCGTCAGGAATCGCGATGGACTTGTGAACTCCCTCGTCGAAGACCAAGAGTGACGGCAACTGTGGAGCGAGGCTGGGGAATGGTGTCTGTGCTGTGAAGGTTTACGGGTAACAGGTCCTCGGCGAGACTTCCTATATTCATCCACGGCTCTTCTGATAAGAACAGCACCACCAAGGCTGGCACCAAACGTTAGACAATTATCGCGAACCTAACTCATATGGTCTCAAAAGAGACATGAGAAGACTTACGTTTTCGTAGCAAGGCGATGCTGTCATCAAGTGTAGGCTCAAGAAGCTCAATGCAAGCGGTGCTGCCACCGACCGGACTTTCTTTTTCCTCGGTCTATCGCCGACGGCACCCATCCGACAACCGCCCAGCACGCACCTCGCATCGAAAACCACCACCGGCCCTTCAACCAGGCCACACCGACACCGCGGCTTCTGAGATCGGCAAATGCGCCCCTGCACATCTCCAGTAAACGCTGTGCCGGTTGACAGATGGTCGAACCATACGTCACAGCGACATGCAGATCGTGCAGCACGTGCCGACGCCGCGCATGATGATCCCTCCAGACTACCCCGCAAAAGCGCCGCTTGCTACCCCAGAAGCCAAGATGCTTTCTACCCGCCTCCACACAAGAGGCTCGATTGCGCTGACGGGAGGCAAGGCATGCATGTAAGTGGGTAACGCTGCCGAAGAAGGTATGCCGTTGAGATGGATGATGTCGGGCTTTGCATTCTACCGAGATGCTTTAAAGGGTAGTGGTTGCCCATGGGGATGCAATCGTGCATTGCCCTGCCAGCCTCCTCACCCGCCTTTGCATTGAAGCAGACGCGGTGCAATATTTACACGATGGCGACAGTATTCGATCACGGCAAGCTCTCTACTGAGCATCAGCGGGCTGAGAATGTCGCGGAGAAGATCTCGAACTCCTCCGGAACTGGCGAGCTTGAAGCGCAAAATGTCGAACTGGAGGAGAAGGAGGCAGCGCGCGTTTTGAGGAAGGTTGACATGAGACTTGTTCCCATGCTTTCGCTCCTCTATCTTGTTGCGTTTATCGATCGGAGTAATAGTACGTTTGGACATATTCATTTCTGAGAGATACATTGGAACGAATTGCTAACGTGTTGTAGTCGGTAACGCGAAGATTGCTGGTATGACGGAAGACCTCAAGATGAATGGTAGTCAGTACAACACTGCCGTTACTCTATTCTTCGTTCCGTACACGATCCTCGAAGTACCCAGCAACATCGTGCTCAAGATGATGAGACCAAGTCATTGGATGGCGATCCTGATGTTCTGCTGGGGTCTCGTCATGACATTGATGGGACTCACGTCCAGTTACGGTGGTCTGCTCGCGGGAAGGTTCTTTTTGGGTGTAACAGAAGTAGGTCTACCGCATTTAGATCTTGACTGAGAAACACTTGCTTACGCTCACAGTCTGGTTTCTTCCCCGCGGCAACATTCTTGCTTACTCTCTGGTACCGCCGTTTCGAACTCCAACGCCGTATGGCTGTCTTCTACGTAGCCGCCTCCCTCGCTGGTGCTTTCAGTGGTCTCCTCGCCTTCGGTATCGAACAACTCGATGGACGCTCTGGACTCGCAGGATGGCAATGGATCTTCCTGATAGAGGGACTGATTCCAGTAGCGCTCGCGCTCATCATCTGGAAAATTCTCCCCGATAGCCCAGAGACTGCGAAGTTTCTGACACAACCGGAGCGCGACTTGCTTGTTACCCGGTTGTCCAACGATTCCGGGTCTGGTCAGGGACAAGCCACCAACAGCGACAAGATTGGAAAAGAACATATTCTTGCTGGTCTTTCTGACTGGAAGATCTGGGCTGCTACCGTGATTTTCTGGGGAAACACTGTTGGTGTTTATGGGTAAGCTGAAGATATCCAGCTTTGCTGCCGGTTCATCTCTAACAGTTTCATACAGATTCACCGCGACCGTGCCCTCTGTCATTCAAGGACTCGGATATACCAGTGCCAACGCTCAACTTCTCACGATCCCAATCTACGTATTCGCCGCTATTCTGACCCTCATCTTCGCTTGGGCTTCCGACTTGACGCGCAAGCGCTCCCCATACATCATTGCAGGCTACTCGATCGCTGTATGTGGCTTCATTGCCCAGCTTGCCATTCCCAAGCCGAAATACCCTGGCATAACCTACGGTTTCCTTTTCCCCGTCGCTGGTGGTCTCTACTGCCCTTTCACGTGTCTTGTCTCTTGGATCGGCAACTCCCTCGCACCATCGTCAAAACGCGCCGTCGGCATGGCTCTACTTATTTCCGTCGGAAACATGGGAGGAATCATGGGCAGCAATGTTTACTTGTCGCGCGAGGCACCAAAGTACACTACTGGTTTCTCGGCTAGTTTGGCCATGTGCTGCACTGCTATTCTCATGACTTTGGTATTGAGGTGGGCGTATGCGAAGGAGAACCGCAAGAGAGATGAGCTTATTGCTGAGCACGGAGAGGAGGCTATCCGTGCGAGATACTCCGAGCAGGAGTTGTTGCTTATGGGTGACAAGAGTCCTTTCTACAGATATACCTTGTAGTTCACTCTGCTGGAGCATAGTTCGACGAATCCAGGTTTTTCACATGTAACAAATACGAAAATCCACATCGGTGTCGTGTAAGCACAGCTTCATTAACAGTGCTGAAGTTTGCGCAACTTCAGTGTTTAAGGAGAGCGCTGTGATGACCCTTGAGGAAAGACTGGAGTCGATGCCGAAGCAGAGCCCATAATGCGCACTGTGATTACAACGCTCTTCTGGCGTGATGAATAGAACCTCAGGTAGAGGCGAGAATTGACTGGTGACTGAGCCACTCGTTTCCATTCATCACGATGACAGGTCTCACCGATTATTCTCACAATGCTACAGTACTTGCATACCAAGCGTGAGTTACGTTATTGGAATACCGATAAGACTACCAACATGATATCTCTATACGTCCGCAATGAACACAAGACGCGTACTGATACGGGTGAAGATGATCATTAACGGTGACTAAGGAGCCTGTGCTATGTACAGCTTTCTTACAGCATCATTCTTTTCTGGCTACTCACGGCCAAAGATAAGTCGTAAAATTGTAGCGGAAAGGCAAAGGATTAGTTACAAGCAATGTTTTGCAGGAAAATGATCTTATTGTATACCAAGGTACTGAGTTGAGATTATGCGCAACAACTTTGCCGACACTACATATGGAAGATGGCCTAGTGCGCCATGAACATGTGCAGTGGTAGCTGGAAGTCCCATGGAATGGGGACACTGGGATGTCCATTGCCCATTGGGCATGGCTCAGTTGGAATCCCATACGGATCGTTCCAACGTATACCATTGTTGTTCTGGCGACGACGCTGCCTTTCTTCTTCACGCTTCCTGGCATCTTCTGCTTCTTTCTCTCGGGCCTCCCGCCTGCGCAGATCTTCGCGTCGCTTGCGCTCTTCTTCGTCGTCTGTCATGTAATGTTAGCAGGTTACATGAAGACGCAGGCTGTACGTACCGGAGGTAGAAGGCTTCTTCTTCGGTTTGACATGCGTGGATGTCTCGACGATGAGCAAGCCAGGCCACTTCAAGATGACGCGGACGACGAGTGACGGGGTAATGGCATCAGGAGGAAGTTGCGAGTGATCCGTGGAAAAGAACAGTGCAAGAGACAGTTTGTCTCCATACTCCATGAGTATGGAGAATGATGGAATGTTCATCGTAAGCCCGAATGACATCTTGGGATGATGTGCTACATGACCCATCAGTTAGTGCAAGTACTCTCGGGCAGAACGTTAAGAGCACTGGGGAGGGTACGCACATCGTATTGAGAGATCCAATTAAACTGCGGTATGCCTGGATGTATTGTGACAGGATAGCTGACGAAGGAGTCTCAGAATCTAGCTGTAGTGGAGGGATACCGGATAAGCTTCAAGGTCACCCGCAGAATATATATCTACAATCTAGTGCTCCGCATCTTCTCGTCGTTTTGTGGGCTCATTGCATCCACGCGCTATGGCATGTCTTGATAATGGCCGGTCTTGACCAGCGCTGGTCTAAATCTCTTGATTCCGGGTCTGCCCCAGCGGGCCTCTGGTCAGACCGGCCGGGGCCTGAGCATAGTATCGAGAATGGCTGGCCTTGAGAGTGGCCGGTTTTGAATGTGACCAGTCCTGGCCATGGCGGGCCTTGAGTATGGCGAGTTAGGACCGTGGCCGGCCCTGAGTTGGCCTGGTCTTCAGTGGGCCGGCGCCAGTTGGCCTGTGGCAAGAACGGCCGGTCGTGAGCATAGCCAGCTGGTCAGTAGTGAGAATGACCGGTCTCAAGCACAGCTTGTCCTGACATAGCCGCTGGCCGTAAGCATGGGAGGTCTTGAAACTGGCCGGTCTCGAAAATAGCTAATCCTAAAATAGTCAGTTGCGGGAAAAAGTAATCCTTGGGAAATGGCCGGTCTCAAAAGTGGTTCTCTAAGGACATTCTCCGCTGGGGCCAGTCATCAGGGGTGCTCGCTATGAGTAAATACTTTACACTACTGTATCAAGCTAAAGTTCACTGAAGGGACGTTCTGCTACAATCAACAATGAACGAGCTGGGTGATCGTGCGGGATTGATGACAGCGTGCCCAGGTGGGGTATCTACCCAAGAGCCTCCCGTTTCAGACTGCAATGTGGCTTCTCGTCCTGCACACACTCAGGTAGCCACTTGCGCATCATGCGGGAATCTACCGATGGCATTTCCAGGAATTTCTCATTAACGTCATCGCCCTAATGTTGGAGTTGTGTGAGTTGGTGAAATCGAAGAATCACCGGTCGACGGCGCCACCACGACCCGGCTAGGCAGGTAACCTTGCGCGAAGTGAGAAAATGAATGAACAGTTATTGCTTCCCATAAAGATACGTAGGTAAAGACTGACCATCGATGGCGCGTCAAGATGTCCACGGGTCAGATGAATTTGCGCGCGAATGGGTTACCCAGCCATTTGGCAGAGAGCGGGATGCACGCGAACATGTGATTTGCCGGAGAAAACCCGAGCGCATCTCCCGCCGGTTTGGGGATTTGCCAAGCTCAACCGGCGATAATCCAACTTCGCCGTTTGCTTACCACCACGTGTCGGTGAGTCAGTGATACAATCACACGGCTTTCAGTCATGTATAATGCGCATTTCTCCTCGAACTGCTTCATTTCTCAGACACTGTAACTCTCCAACTACAGAGACGATGTACCCTTCTAATGATACACCGCAGACTGCCAACCCAGCACTTCTTCGTCGCTCTAGCCATCAAAATCCTCGCGAACCGAACCAAGCAAATGCACCATGCCCCCCAGACGTAGTGCAGGGAGATGAACTGTGTATCGACTCATATGACCCTGATAATGCACCACACAATACAGCATTTCCCGGCTGGGGGCCGTCTCTTGTGGCCCATGCGCACCCTCACCCTGTACAGTCGTTCATTCAAGGCCAGAACCCCCTCGCAACCGTACCGATAACTCAACCCTTTGGTTTGTATGCGAATCAATTTGAGTCATTCGCAGATCAAGCGAATGTCGCTGGTAATGAGGCCTCCTACTACCGGCCGCACCCAACGTATAACTCGAGCGGGGGTTATCCTCAGCCGGCCCACTTCTTACCGAGCCATGGAGCTGAGTGGTACGGAAGCGTTTCATATGGTAGTAATGCTATGCATGCAGGTAAGCATATTCGAAGCTGTTTCGCAGTTTCGCATTCACAATGAAGTGTTTGCTAATGGAAATGTGTGACGACAGGATCGAGTAGAATGCATCAAGGCGTCGCAACCATTCATGAGGTTCCTCTACCTTTCGACATCAACTCTACACAGATATCAGATCCATCATCAGACTCCCCGTTCATCAATGACAGTTTTTTAACCCCAGACTGGGACCTAATTGGCTCGACATCTTTCCCTAATTCTGTATCGACTGGAACGGGCAGTTGGGACATGATTGCAGACCCGAGGATGAATACAGGGCCATCTCCTCGTCAATTGGAAGCTGCCATTCGCAATATACCCACTGCGTCCGATCAGACCAGTCCTCCCTCTCGCCACCCATCTTTCGGGCAGGTCGCAAGCAGTGATCCTTTCTCGAGAATCATCAACCAAATCCCGATAACCAGCCAGTCGTTTGAGGCTTCTGACCATCTATTGCAGCCCCAAGAGATGACGTACACACACGGCAGTTCCAGTACTGTGAATGCACCCCAGGAGATGTCAGTGAACTTAGGACCTGGAAGCGGAATTGCACTTGCGGAAACTGATCAGAATGCTGTTCAAACATTCAAACCCACCTCTAAGCGTAAATACAATGAGGAGAAGAAAGCAAAAGTTAAAGAGACGCGCGATAGGTCCTCATGCATATTCTGCCAGCTGCGGAAAAAAGAGGTACTTAAGATCAGTGTGCTACCTCACAAACTCTGAGAGTGCTTGCTGACATCTCCAAGTGCGAATTCACTCAGGATTCTGATGAATGCGATGCCTGCCTCAAGCACCGGTTAACCGACTCACCTAAGAAGATCTGGGATCTGCCTTGTGTTCGTGTGCAGCTCAAGGAAGCTTTGGTATATCGCAATGGTAATATCTTCTCCAGCAAATGTTCTGATGCAACGTACTGACAGATCGTATAGGCTCCATACGATTCCCCACTGGTGTGCACATAGTTGGACGTTGGGACAACAAAGTCAGCAAAACAATTCGACTGTCTTTCCCTGTAGGAGCTTTTCCCGAAACGGAAATCATTCAGCGAGGCCCTTGCATAGATATCCAATGCCGCGGGTTTCAAAGGAACAATATTGACATCCTCTCTCGACAATATGTTTCGCCTTCGGGAACGAAGGAGGTGAAGTTTCCGCCTTTCGCTATATCATCTCCAGTGGGCGCCAGAAAAGCGCTGGAGGCTCTTGTCGACAACAACCTTGCCTACTTCGTCAGTGTACTCAAGATTAATGCACATGTCCTCCACCGAATCACATTTGACGAAGCGATGAGGCAAGCACCTGAGGTATGCATGGCAATGAAACTCAGCGCAGTCCACTAATTATTAAGTAGAGCTCACTCGTCAAGGGAACGCTAAGAATTGCAGTCATAGCTAGACTGATTTCAAAAAGTTTCGGAATTATCGGCACAGAAACGCTCGGTATACCGTTTGAGAACGACCCGAGCTCGCCTTACTACGGACGCACCCCGATACCGCCAATGTTAGATGCACAGCTTGACGAGATCTGGCGAGACATCTTGTCTAAACAAAAGAAGAAAACCCTTGCTGAGCTGAAACGCAAAGTCTTTTCGAAAAAGCGTCGACAGTGGCTCGAGACGTTCTTGGCCATCTTCATCCTTTTGCAAACTATCGAGTTCTCGTATCAACACCAAGTTCGTCAGCTGGAACGGCACCGAAAGGCTGTAGGTTGAGACTGTTCTATTCTCGTATTCACTGACTGACGTGATATGTTTGGCAGCATCCATCAAGTATACCTGACTTCCCAACGGCCACTATGCTGGAACAGTGGTGCCAATCTGCCAAAAATCTGCTGTGGCATTTCGAGGTTGTTTGCGGAGGCACGGTACCATTCCAGCCTGGCTGGATTTCGTCCGAAAACCTACAGTTGGTCTCTCTTGACGCACATTCCACAGCATATCTGCGAGACCTGCTACGCCTAATTGGGGAAAATCGTAAGGCTAACGACCCGCCATTCGTGAAAGAAATGCTGACTAAATAGGTACCGAGCTGTTGGATGCAACCGAAGGGGCTGTGGGTACGCCTCTTCACTGGACTGCGCTACTTCTCATTTCGAAAAAGACTTGATTGTACGTGAAGCGCATTGATGTCGACCTTGGTCTTAGAGATTATGGTCTGGCACGATTCTCTCTATGGACTTGCAACGTATGGTAGAGCAGACAACGTCCATGGGAGCTTCTGACTCTTCTGGTCATGATTGTATAACTCCTCCATCATTCCGCGCAACTCGGGTGGCACGCTCCAACCATTGACACTGTCGTGCAAGTACATACGCAACAAATGCCTGCGACAGCCGGTCAAGTCGGAATTGACGAAAGATTCTCTCGCATGAAGTATGCCGAGGTTATTCAGAAACTGAACGTCACCAGTCTCAAAGCGAAAAGTTAGCGCCACCTCGGATGCGACTTGATCCAACACATTGAGTGCCAGAAGCTGCTCATCTGATATGGCCGCTAGGCTTGGGTTTCGTGGGTAACCGGGAGACCCCAGGAAATATCGCCGAGCATAGTTCAGGATGATCTTTCCGTCCTCTTCGAAGAGCAAAGGTCGCCGAAAGGGTTCGGAGTTCTTGTCGCAGCTTTTTCGCAGATCAGTAGAATTTCCTATCATGTACAGACAAAACTTACGAATCCCATTCCCAGTCCGTCTTCAAGAGCTCCAGAACTTTGGGATGCCTGGCTACCAGTATATCGTACACTGCTTTTACAGACGCCAGCTTCGACCTACCGCCTTTACACGCGGAGTGCAGGCTGTAGAGTGCTAGAATATGGCAGTTGTCGTTGTGAAACGGCTGATGTTCATTTAGTACGAGACGAAGCTCAATCAGAGGGTTCCCGATGTATCTTACCAATGCTACATTCTTGTTGGCTTGCGGTACCAGCTGATCGGTAGCCATAGGCTGCCGGTTCGATGACAAGTCGATGACATGAGCTGCATACATCATCAGCCAAACTCCAAAACTCTACGCTGTCACAGTGAGATGTACTCAGGGCCGGCCCGCCCTTGTATTGGAGACCACGTCGATCTCCAACGTAACTGGCGATACCAGCGAACATCAAAATGTTGCGTTTTCCCTCATATTTGGAAGGCTCGAGGCCCCTCAATACGAAAAACCCTCTGCCTTCATGCAGTTCCTTCCTCAAGCGCAAAAGCTTTGGTCCCACTTCCGGAAGTGGGAATACAGCGGGCGAGACTTCGGCTACAGGCCTTCGAGATGCTGTGGCATGCGTTACTCAAGTCGATCATTGGGTGCTGGTAGCATACCTGCGAACTCCTGGGCGGCGGCTTCAATCTCCCGAACCTCGCAGACGGACAACTTTACGACGAACTTTTCAGAGGCATTTTCCATCTCATGGTCATTCGATGCTGGTATGATCATGTGCTTCCCTGTGAAGGCAGCTTTAGGTCTCCATGGATGCATTGCTCCATCTAGACTTGTGGAAAGTTCATTCGAGATGAGCCTTGCAGGGGACATCGTGAGTCTGCACAGGTATATCTTGAAATGAAGCAAGAATGTGTATCTTCAATGGCTTTGTGGCTAAGGGGTGAGGATGAGCGGCGCTGAGGTGACCGCTATTGCGCACGCTCTCTCTCTCCTATCTCTCCGCAGGCACGCTAGTGGCATATATCAACCCACACATAAGCCCGCTACTTTTTCTGGAGCCACATTAACAAGAAAGCGGGGTAATGAACAAATCTTCAGATGTATCATAAGAGCAGGCTTGCATGTCCCAGGAAAAAGAGACCAGTCAAAATCAGCAGCACCGCCAATGACCGAGATCGCCTACACACCTACCGCGCATGCGCTGTAACATCGTCTGCATTTCCGAATACCGTGTGATCGAGCTCGATCACGATCTTTGGGAACGATTAGTATATGATCTGCCTGCATGATGGTGGCGCAAGGCTGAGTCTCAGCCTTGTGAGAAGAAAGCCCTTTCGCTTACAGCTCTCCCCAAGACGGTCCGTGGTCGATACATGACAAGGCTATGCTGTTGGGCGCTTATAGCCTAGAACACGGCCTAAATCTATCTGTTTAAATCGCGCATACACCAGTCCCGGCATACAGCATGAGATACTTGCAAACCTTGTCAGCCGGCAAGTGGGTTGACTATCGCGTTCACCAAAGTCACCTCCCACGAAGCTCGCTCCCTTCGAAACTAGCAAAGAAAGGCTTCTGAATTGCCCCTACTCATAAAGGCGCAGTGCCGTGTTTTCTGGAGAAGATCGACTTTCGGAACCACGGACGCGTGCGCAGATCCCCAAGCCTTGAAGTATTCCGCCTAGCTTATCATCTCGTCCCGCGGGGGGAACGATGCAGGCAAGACTGGGAAACTCGAATCTGGCCAGCTATAGGTCCATCCCCACTCCCAGTCCGGCACCATGCAGGATGTTAATGTAATCGATCACGGATGAGCTTGCCACTTTGATGCCGTTTGACGCAAACTTCGTTATTGCGACGCAACTTGGCTGGTATGAGCAGAGTCATAAGATCCACGTCCCCATTTCCTCCAGTCATTCATTGATCCTCAAAGGCTACGCATATCCAATCGATACACGGCGCGTGGGAAGGCTGAGAATCGCCAGTGAACCGTGTGACGTTTATCCGGATCCCTTAGCGACATATCCACACGCCCAAGACGTACATGATGGTGGTCTGGCAACATTAAAACTGTAGCCCCATCATCTATCTCATCAGCTAGGATATTCACCCACGACCTTTCACGGGCGGTGTTAGTTACGAATTTATGGCAGGATGAACATAGATCATCATTCACTAGCATTTGCATCAATGAGAGTCCATCAGGCTTTACCGGACATGCGCAATGTCTCCAATGTGCTTATCTAGGCGGCTGTGTCGAGAACAATTGCTACTGTCACGCGCACTGTAGGGGGGTTAATAGAGGTAGGATAGCATAAGAATACCTAATATTTCTAAGATAGCTGTCTACCTCTAATAGCTCTCTAATATTGTGTTATAGGTAAAAGCTATTAAAGGCGTAATTAATGTTAAAATTTAAGCTTATTAAAGAATAGGTAGTACTTTCTATTCTAATAAAGGTAAGTAGCTACTTACTATAATAGTAGTAGTAAGAATATTAATACTAATAATTAGTGCCTTAAGCCTAATTTAGAGTTATCTTTATAGTAAAAAGATATTAAAAGATATTAAAAAGCGTTAAAAGACTTTAAGCTAGCTCTTTTAGAGCTACTAGATAATTTTAATATTAATTTAGATATTACTATAGTAATAAGATTATTACTAGCCTATAGTATAGACTAACTCTATACTTACTTATATAACTTTCTAGTTTAGACTATAGCTAGAAATAACTAGAAATAATATAATATATAGTAATAGGTATACTACTATTACAGTTATAGAGAGAGAAGTAGACAAGCACTAGGTTTTATAGAAGACTAACAGCCGTGTTAGGTATAATAATAACTAACCCGCGAGAACAAAGAGAGCGCTAAGAAATACGTAATCTACCCCGCAGTTCTACGCATATTATATATATTAGCGCTATTAGCTATAAAGAGATTCTTAGAAATTCTACTTAGCCTTACTACGTTCTAGCTCCTAGAACTTACTAAGACTTACTAAAACTTATAAGACTATAGAGTTACCTTAAGTATATAGCTTAGGCACTAAGCTCTTATAGCTTAGTATGTTTAACTTTATATAAGACTCTAGTATTTAATTTAAGAATTATACTTCTTTCTTAACCTTTTATAATATTATATTATTCTACTAAACGTGCTATTATACTCTTATACTATTATATTAATCTTCTAATTGTACTAGTACGCTAACCTATTCTACTTTACTTACTTACTCTCTAAGAACTAACTCTTAGGTTATCTTTAGATAACCTTTATAACTACTAATAGAACTTACTATATTTATCTTTTATTAACTATAACTATAATATTATCTTTATCTACTAATAACTATAATATAATAACTATCTTTTATACTTTTACTAGCTTTAGTAAAACTCTAATACTACTACTATCTACGTAATAGTATCTACTTACTAAAGATAACTTATAAATACCTTTTTATTTTTATTTTATTTCTTATTACTCTTCTTAAGAATCTTCTCTAATATAGTCTACTACTAGTAAATATAACTTTTTATTACTTTACTTAGACGTAGCTTTACCTCTATCTTAATTATATATATAGTAAAGTAGATATTAATAGTATCTTTACTTTAGAGAGAGTACTTAATTATTAGTATACCTAAAATAAACTTCTCTAAAATTCTAGTAATATATAAATCTTTAGCTACTAAGTAATCTATAATATTAAGATTTAGCTTATAAAAGAACTACTTTATTTTATTAATAAGATTTTTAAATATAAAGTTCTAATAAAGAATAATAGTAAAATCTACTTACTTTAAATACTTATAAGAGACGTATATAACGTAATAGCTATTAATAGTTCTAGTAAAAACTATATTATTAGTAAAGTACACTTTAAAAGCGTAAATAATAGTAGTAGTTATAAGAATAATAAAGAAAGTTATAAGATTTACTATAATACTATCTTTTATAATAATCTTAAGAAAACTTATATAAGTAGTAATAGTAATATAATTTAGAAGTAAGTAATTAAAGTAGATTAATAATAGAATAATTTAGTTAAGTATTAGTAAGATAGCGTAATATAACTAGTAATAAAATTAGTTTTAAGTTAACTTATAATTACCTTAGAGACTTATAAAAGAGTTATTTAAATAGCGCAGCTTTTAGTATTAGCTTTAAGTTACTATTAGCGTTTTTAATATATCTTTAAAGTCTTAAAAGTTATAGAAATTTAAAAAATAAAAAAAGCGCGCTTCTACTAAAATTTTAGTATATATATTCTAAATATAAACCTTTAGAATATATTACTTTATTAGTTATAAGCTAATAAGCGCGTATAATTATATTATAATTTTTTTAGAGATTAGTATTAAAATTTTTTTATAAAGTATTTTAGTATTAGAATAGCTTCTTAGCTAGCCTAAAAGATTTAAAAGCCTTAACTACTTTAGAAGTAGTAGCGCTAAAGCTCTAAGCTTTAGCTTATCTACGTCTAAAGTACTAAAACCTTTAGTTATATATTCTTTAGTATACTAGTAATAAACCTTACTTTTTTAGAACTAGTTTATAGGCTGTAGAATTATTAGTTTACTAATAAAAATACTAATAATAATAGTAATAAAGAAGATATTAGAAGTAGCTATATCTTAGTATATATTACTACTACGCTGTACTTTTTAAGTATACTTATAGCTAAATTTAGAGAATATTTACTTATTAAGGCCTCTCTATATAAGTAATTCTTAGTATATTTTACTAGAATTTAGTATAAAAAAAGTTAGAAGTAACCTCTATTACCTTTAAAGGTATTACGCAAGCCTACTCTTACTAATAGCTACCTTAATAATAACTTTTAAAATAGCTAATAGTTAATTTAATAACTTTTATCTTATAATAGAAAGTTAGCTTTAATAGCTCTTTAATAGCTAAAGTTTAGATAATAGGCCCTTAACAGCTTCTTATTAATTAATATTACTATTCTTGCCTTATTAACCCCTCTACGGTGCGCGCTATAGTATAGATGCATGCGTTGTCTTTAATACCGCGGCATGGTTGCATTAGCTTCACTGATCCTAGTAGCATCCGCACGAACCTGCGGAAACAGCGTCCGAAATGAAGAGGTCTGGGCGGGAGTACATGATGACCTCAATGACTTGCCTGGAAGCGATGGTGGTCCTGACCAAGTCATCGAATGAGGCGGTAGGGTGCCTTACTTCGCTGCCAGCGGTAAATCATCAACTATGCGTATGCAAGTACATGAGTTGTTGGTCTTGCCATGCGAGTATTGACAACCAGAGCTATGATCTGCACGAACAGGTGTAAGTTCTCAAGAGGCATATTGGCGGAAGCCTGGCGATTTGCCCTATGCTGCACCTCAGAAGGAGGACGTTGACAGCAGATGAGGCGATGCTTACACAGTGGTTTAAGGTAGCTAAGAGTTGCGCCAGATTAGACGCGAAACAAATGCTTCAGAAACTTACCACTTGCCCCAAGCTCGAAGAGACGTCGCCTCCATCGACCCAAACACCCGCTGAAGCGTTTCACTATTCTAATTTTGTGGTAATTGGTCTGCAGTATGCAGGGCTCAGCTGGATATCATGCCGTTGCCCGCTTTCTTGACGTTGACACTAGAATTCCAGTCATCCGGAGGTTCGGAGTATTGAACACGCAAGACCTATTGTACATGCAGGCTGAACTCGTGCAGCTCGAGAGGGAATTGGAATGCATTTCACGGGAGGATGCGGAGAGTCACGACGCCGATCGGACAGCCTATCGTCACTCGGCGCAGGCTTTGCAGCAGTCGTTGCAGCGCGGGGATGACTTTCAATGGAAGAAGGTACTTGAGATCCGCGAGAAATTGAGACAGTACAGTACTGAAGCCCAAAGAGGGTTCAAGAGCTATTGTAGCTGATTGGATGCAGATGAAGCTGTGATTCGCTATCACAAACTCCGATGCATGCCGCAGCCAACACCATGGGCTATCAAGAATATACGACACATCCTCAACATTCCGAAACATGCGGTCTACTATCTCAGAGATACAGACGCCGAATCATGGGATGTTGAAAGAGAATGCGACCTAATGGCGCTTCAGCGGCCTGAAGAGGAGCCTGACCAGTTCACGAAGTGGACGAGAGCGTCATTATTACCATGTTTGCACAAATGCTTTTGCTGGCGTGTAAAGGTTTGTTTGCGAAATGAGATGCAAGTATAAAGTACCGTTAGCTGAAGTCGTGCAGACACCCGACCCGGAAACTGAACTAGTGCCATACAGCGAGAAGCGCATCCACATCTTCATCACCATTTTTCGGAGTTGCCTTGCAACGATATTTCCAGCAATCACCATGATCATGCTGTATGCAGTCTCGCGCATGGTACTCCGATTGCTACTCGTACTCGTCTTCTCTGCGCTTTTCACGGCTGTAATCGCATTTTGCACAAGGGCTCGCGCAATCGAAACTTTCATGGCTACCGCGGCGTAAGTGTCTATTCCCCAATTCGGTCGATAATTGGGAGATACGTAACTGATCAACGTCCAAGATTCGCGGCGGTACAAGTTGTTTTCGTTAGCGCTACATCGGACACGAGTTCAGGCTAGAGCAGGTGAAGTGTTCCGCCCCGGCGACCTGATCTTGGAAGCGTTGCTACAGTGATTGGAACGCATATAGAATCCTGTCCCTGTTAATATTTTGAGACTTGCTTTGAACACCGTCATCTATGACTGTCCATATTATAGAACTGTGGAGAAACAATACAACATAACATCTACATGTTCTAGTTTGGTGTCATTCCCTCAATAGCAACTATCTATCGAGCATACTGACGTAGTTATTCCTCTGTGTCAAGGATAAAGGTAACGAGATTCGCCTTCAACCGCGTGGGATGATATGCAGTGTCATTTGTCAAGATATGCATGAGTGAGCACATTAGACAGATCGTGATCGCCGACCTGCAGGCAGACATATGTGGGAACACCCGCACGTAGAGACGTTTTCTGGTGATCGAAGCGAAGAAACCGGACGCGTACAACCGGGTTCCAATCGCTGCACAGCGGCTGGTCGGCTACGGATCAATAATCCAAATCCGGCGGGGGCTGTGATGCGCCGGATTTGGAGGATTGACCGGTTTGAAAGGCGGGGCAAGATATGTAGGACGAAAATGAGACTATAGACCGGTCAAGCAACTGGATTGGTTTAAGAGAGCACCGAACTATTTAAAGGAGAACCACGACCGCGAAGGTTTGAATCTTCTACACAGATCACTACTTACCAAGGCAAATCTTAACCCTACTCCTAATTCCAGCAACTTCTTGAATCAACCCAATCTCTCTCAAAAGGTGAGTGTGCCACTCACAGTATCTAACTTCTATACGTGGTTCGGATGCTAACATTTAGGCCGGTAAGTCATCATGCCTGACTACTATGAAGGCCACAAAGTGGTTCAGAACGACGGTTTGGGTATACCCGAAAACAAGCAGCCTGACCCAAACCGATTTGGCGAAACTCCTGGCGAACCCGCGGGGGAAATTGAGTACAACAAAGGCCACGTTGGTCGGGAGAAAATCGAAGGTGTAGACCAGCAGGGTACCCAGCAGCAAGTGGACGCCCATCAGCAGCCGCCGGATCTCGAAGAAGGCGGGTTTGATGAAAAGTTAGATCAGCCGAAAGATGACATGAAGCAGAAGTGGAACCCGCAAGAAGGGTATGCGCCTACAGAGAGCCAGCCATCATCGTAGCGGTATGAACGCATGAGACTTGCGTGTATGATAGTATTTAGCAGAGTCATGATGATAGTTGAAGACGATGCACCTGAGTAACAAATCTGATGACTTCTGGGCATGGGAGCATGTAACCATATGATCGATGAAATTTATGCTGCATCCATTGTCAGTGGTAGTGCGCGTATATCTGGGAGACAGCTTGAGACACCCTAGCCTTCGCATCCTAGAGACCCCGCAATTCAAAGGATTGATCCTTGAATACAACAAGACCAATAAGCTGGCGTCATGCCAGACGATGAGCACCAATGATTGAGAGCTTACCCGGGTAGCCTCTGGCGTTATATGACGCCGGTTCCCGCTGTCTGCATTCTTGCTGCATACTCGGATGAGCTCATCTAAACTCTCTCCCTCTTTCAATGGCTGCCTGGAATCTCGACGTCCTCTCTGGTCTCGTCCAGCGCCTGGGCGCGGGCTTGGACGCGTTAAGGCAAGGCGAGATGGACAACGCGACGTCTTTCGCAACTCAGAAGGAGTTGACTACGATAGCCGAAGAATTCGTCGCTACTACATCTGATCCAGCGCAGTCAGTGAAGAACCTTGCGCGAGGGGTAAGTGCGCCCAAAAAGGCTTGGAGCTGGGTCAAGAAGGTGTAGAAACCAGATTAACGTTTATAGTACACTGCTTCTGTGGCATTGAAGATATGTCTTGATCTCGATTTGGTTCACGGTTTTCCAGATGACGGTGGACATGTAACCTTGTCAGACCTTGCGGAGGGAATGAAGGTTGACGAAGCTGTCCTCGGTAGGACTCCTAACTATTGAGGAGTGGAAAAGCTGTTTATTAATGTTCGATGTTGAAGGGACCGTCTTGAACCTCTTGAGCAACCACGGTGTTTTCAAGAATCGAGGCCCGTCGCAGTGGAGCCATTCCGCTAGGTCGATGACTTTGCTAAAGCCATCGTTCAACGACCTCATGTCATCGTTGTAAGTTCTCTACCCGGTCTTGAGCCTGTGATAGTTACTCATTTCATGATACTTTTAGACTCAACGAGAGCTTCAAAAGTTGCTTCACGCTGCCGAAAACTCTGCAGAAATCCCATTATCAACTACCATCGCCCGGCCATACCGCCTTCAACGAATACTACCACACCGATATGGATTTCTACAAATATTGTGCCACACAAGATATCGTCATTGGAGCGAGGTTCCAGCGAGCCATGGAAGAAGTCGCGTCTGCCAGCTTACGCTTCTTCGAAGCAGCCTATCCGATCCAGCAATTAGCGAACTTCTCACTAATTGTTGACGTGGCCGGAGGCGCTGGCTACACATCGATGTTTTTGGCTGAACGACTTCCGGGGCAACAGTTCCTAGTATGTGACTACGCGAGCGTGGTCGAACAAGGTAAGGCTCAGTGCCCGATGCATCTGCGCGCTCGCATTCGGTACGTGGCGCATGACATGTTCCAGCAGTATGATGCCTTGAGTGCTGGATGGGAAGAAAGGCGTGTGTTCTTGCTGAAGCAAGTTCTGCATGACTGGAGCGACGCGCAGTGCATGAGTATCCTATCAAATGTCTTGGATGTTCTTGAGACAGGAGATCTGCTTCTCATTGTCGATTCAGTCAAACCGAGGGAAAATGTCAGCATGAGCACTTCCATGTCTGAGCTCCTCGTTATGAGCACGTTCGGAGGACGGCATCGTACGTACGCAGAGTTGGAAGCTCTAGTACGTGCTGCCCGCGCTGATATTTTCATACGTACAAGTTTTGCGAATGCTGGACAGTACGATGATTTCAAGGTGCTAGAAGTTCAGATATCCGGTGATGGTCGATAGGTACCAGCCGAGAGGCAACCATCAGCATGGCCTCCAAGTGCCCTGTCAGTCCTCCGAGGCTGGACTTTGGATAGTGAACAATATGTTATCTTAATCGGAATGCTCACTCACGGCCATGAGCCTGGAAACTGTAGAGATAGTATTAGCAGAAGTACATTGCTGTGGCAGACGTGCTACGTCAACTTCTGCGCATCTGATGCAAGATGTGTGACGCTATGACTGCGACAGCGTTTTCATTGCGATGATTAGCTTCATTGCTCATCACAATACGCTTATGCAGTTGGAGTAAGCAGTGTGAAATGCGTCGGTGATCGGACGTATTGATGAAGTGATGACGGGATTTGGGTACAGGAGGCATACGCGCTGCGGTCGGTTGGAGGAACGCGACAGTGGGGCGACCCTCGGGAACTTTCTAGATCACGGGCGATAGCTGCCTGGCGCGACTAACTTTCTTTCAACCCTCCCATACCTTGAAGAATCGCGCAAACATAATTATACGGACGTTCCAACGCGCTACACATTTTTATCGCACGATCGCGCAAAGCACATACTACATCAGCGCATCGAGTCTAACAACCCCGCCTTCGCTGCCGGCCACCTCGACCACCCATCCTCCACGGTCGCACACCTACAACCCCAACTTCAGCCACACGCGTATCCACCCACCATGGGCTCCGTAGTCCTTCCCCACCTCCGCACAGGCTGGCACGTCGACCAAGCGATCCTCAGTGAAGAGGACCGCCTGGTCCTCATCCGCTTCGGCCGCGACTCGGACCCCGACTGCATGCAACAAGACGAAGTTCTCTACAAGATCGCCGACCGGGTCAAGAACTTCTGCGCCATCTACCTCTGCGACCTCGACGAAGTCCCCGATTTCAAAGCCATGTACGAGCTCTACGACCCGTGTACTGTCATGTTCTTCTTCCGCAATAAACACATGATGTGCGATTTTGGAACGGGAAACAATAATAAGCTGAATTGGGTGTTGGAGGATAAGCAGGAGTTTATTGATATTATTGAGACGGTTTATCGGGGTGCGAAGAAGGGGAGGGGTTTGGTGGTTAGTCCGAAGGATTATTCTACCAGGTACAGATATTGAGCGGAACTTGGGATAAGGGTATTAGGTTGGATTCATGGCGTATTTGGGATTTGGACACCAGTAGGAGATTGATACCAGTATGGAAGAAATTGGACGCGGTTCCTGCTCTGAGTTCAGAAGACATGGAGGAGCCGTGTGTATGAAGTCGTAACGCAGCGAATTTGAAGGTACGACTGCATCATCACGATGACTTTCAGAATGCTCACTTAGACTTCTCGTCAGGCGTTATTTGGGACGTAGATAGTGTTCTGGTCATTCAACCATTACGACACGTAACGCAAACGCTTAACGACATGTGATTTTTACGATGTCCTCCGCTTTCTTCATGGCCCTGTTTTCTCTGTCGGCGCTCTGACGCTATCTTCCCATAACCCACCCCTGACGCCCCGCCAAACAGTCTCCAGTGTCGCTCGTCTCGGTAGCAGTCTCGGAAAGACGACCACCACCTCTCCTTCTCCTTCCACTACGATCATAAGGAAGAACCTAACTTCAAATCCCTTGAAAGCCTCGTGTATGAAGACGTCCTGTATACTTGTAGTCGGTATGAAGCGCGTAGTAGGTGTCTGGAGATACGTAGAGGAAGTGGTCGAGGTCTGGACACCGAGGCCCCGGAGTACGGTGAGTGATTCTTCTATGATCTGTATTAGCTTGGGCTTAGGGGAGGCCGAGAAGACGGCGAAGGATGTACCTGTATAGTTTCGGCGGAAGACTAGGAAGAGTATGAGCAATGTACTGGGTACCAGGTACCGCCATTGGCAAGCTTCCGCCAGCTTTACTAGTTGCCTTTCTGTCTCATGGCCCAATACACCCAGCGACAGATCCAGAGACTGAGCTTGTGTGACGCGCCATTTCATCCATAACAGCAGGCCGCTAGTTATACCCAGTAGTACTCTCGTCAGTATCCCTGCATAGTATGCTACCAAGGCGGGAAGCGTCTTCGGTACAGAACGCGTCGAAACGGTGTATGTGATGGTCGACGATGTGGGCTGTAGGACTTGCAGTGTCTGCGCCGGTGGAGAGTTGAAGCGGTCAATAATCTTCAACATCATATTCGAATTGAAGAAGGCATCGCTAGACAAGGACAAGTACAGAGGGCGGAATGTGGGGGTGAAGGAAGCGTCGCGGGACGGGATGACGCGCTCTGCTAGCTTCCTTATCGATAAGCGTAATGCCGAGCTCACGTTTTCCACGAAGCTGCCTTACCTACACTTGCTCTTCCCTCTCTACCAACACAACACAGATCTCATATACACATCGACAACCATGGAGTCTTCAAAAACAGAGCGCTCCCGCTCGCGCTCCCCACGAAGATCTCCCGGTCCGCGCAAGCCCAAAACCTTCAGCGGCCTCAAATACAAAGGCGACCGCGACCGCCGCGACCCAGACCGACGACGCGACGATCGCGACCGAGAGCGACGACCAAGAGACTCAGACCGCGATCGCGAACGCCGACGCGATGGCTCTAGAGAACGCGACCGCCGTCCACGAGACAACTCCCGCGAGCGCAGAAGAGACGGAAGCCGCGACCGCCGCCGCCGTTCCCGCTCTCGCGACCGCAAACCACGAGACAGCGACCGCGACCGCGACAGCAAACCCAAGGAGAAGAAACCCACAGCCGCTCCTGCGGCACCTTCTGAGCACATGATCCTCGTCACTATCAATGATCGTCTGGGCACAAAAACACAAGTCCCATGTCTGCCTAGCGACCCCATCAAGCTGTTGAAGGCTATGGTGGCGGCGAAGATTGGCAGACCGGTACATGAGATTATGCTCAAGAGGCAGGGGGAGAGGCCGTTTCATGATAATCTGACGTGTGAGGATTATGCTATAAGCAACGGCGTGCAGATTGATTTGGAGCTGAATACTGGGGATTAGATGGGGGATGGTGGACTTTGGGATATTGGGGTTAAGGTGAAAAAAGGCGAAGGGGGATTGAAGGATGGATCACCGTGGCCAAAGATTGGAAGATGCAGCAACAAATCATGATACCCAATAAAGTTTCTCTTTTGCTCGACCTGGCATGTTTCGACTGTAATGTCGTGTCGAACGAGTAAACTCGATTCTATCTCACGCCTTCAGTAATCTATTCATCCCCGTCATCGTCCGTCGTTTTAACGCGAGCATCAATGCCCCTCCTCACTCTATACCGTTCATTGACCACCTCGACAGACTCCTGCCTCTCCCTCTGCAGCAACGGCGTATAATTCCCCTTCGCCTTCCCAATATCCCCTCCATCAAACAACCGCGGTCCGCCCCTCGCTATCCCAATACTCTGCCGCTCAACCGGCACCTCAGCATCCAGCGTCGACTGTCCCAAACCCGCAATCTTGTCCAGCAAAAGCGCCGAAAGCGTCTCATCGACTTTGTTCCCCCTCCACATCTCCCAGACATCGTCGATCACGCCGCCGCGACCCCATTTCCCGCGGCCGATCGTGCTGGGACCCCCGCCTTTGCCTGTTCCTCTGGCTTTAGGCTCGCTGCCGCCTTCGTCGCCGATGTATACCCATTCTAGACGGTCTTCGTAGCCTCGTTCACGTTCTTCGGACGTTTGCACTTCGGAGGCGTGTGGGAAGATGCAGTCCCATAGGACGAGTGGGGCGTCGGATGCCATTTCGTATTTGGGTCGTGTGGGGTTGGCGGTGATGTCGAGGAGTTGGGGGACTAGCGAGGGCGATTCGAGACCTTGGCCGATGAGGAAGAGGATCGAGACTAGGGATCGGACTTGGTGCCAGAGGAATGCGGAGCCATGGAGGGTGAAAGAGTACAGTTTTGGTTGCTCTCCGTTCTTTGACAGTGATGGAGCGGAAAGAGCGGGGTGTGATAGGAAGCCTGGGAGAGATAGCGGAGATACTTCCTCGATGTCAGCATGGTAGATTCGCCGTTGGAAGTTCGTTAGCTGTTTGCTCGCATCGATTTTGCAGAAGTTGCGGAAGTCATGGAGACCGATTAGCTCTTTGCATCCTTTTCGCATGGCGTCGATGTCGAGCCAGCCTTCGCGCATCGTTTCTTGGTCATCTGCTGTGGTGGCACCGTATGCGCTGGGTTTGTACAGACCAGAGGAGCCGGGTACGGGTGCGAAGCAAGGGTTGGTGAAGAAGTACTTGTACCGTCGTTCTTTACAGGAGAAGCGTGCGCTGAAGTCTTTTGGTGGATTCGGGCACCACGCGTAAACGCGAATGTCGGGAGGAAGGACGCGGTTTAGAAGCTGGATGTATGGTAGTTCGTCGGTGAGATCGTTGAAGGGCTTTGATGGGGTGGTCTGGGTATCGTTTGAAGAAGGCAATGATTCTTCGTTGTCCACTTCCTTCTCTCCTTCCACCTCTTCTACAGGTTTGCGCTTGTTACTCCTAACTCTCACACCGATGACCTGCCCAAAGGCACTAACACCCCGATCTGTCCGTCCGCACTTTGAGTATTCGCAGCCATCCCAGTTTACGTCCGCGCCTTCCCTATCCCATCTCGCAAAGGTCTTTCTATCGATCCTCTCAAATCTTCTTGCATCACCGTCCGTAGGTATGGGATTTATCAACCGTGTCTTGACCAGCGCCTTCCAGACCTCTTCTTCGATTGTAGGCAGTGGTGTGGTGTTATTTTTGTGGTGTTCAAACCCATTGTATTTCTGCCCCAAATATGCAAACTTCAGTGCGATCAACCGTGTGGCGTATTTCGAGGCATCGAAGGCTTTGGGTGGCGGCTTGTTGGCTCTGCGAAAGGCTAAGGACCTTGGCGAGTCTGGAGGTGGTGATGTCGGTTCGTTCGTAGGCACCGGGGACTTCTCTTCAGTCGCGCCTTGGATATTCCCTCCGACTCGCTTCTCTAGTTCTTGTATTCTCGCAATCAATTGCTGTTGCGACCAGTCTTCATACCCCGCCATGTTGCCTTTCTTCCCATATCCTTTCCGCACTTGTACGCGTCGCGGAACCCTCGAGAGCTTGTGGAAGTCGCGCCGTGAGCAGAATAATCGATGTAGCGACTGTTGGAACTCTGGAAAGGCGTGGGGTAGCGGCCGGCGCATCGTTTGGCGACATTGTGGATGACTCTCAGCATATTTTTGGTATGCAGCCTGACGTTCAGGGTCCAGCGCTTCTAGCCGAGGCAGGAAAGGTCAAGTAGACCGGGGCATCCATATCACATCTAGAGAGTACGCCCTCCAGCAACTCAGCATCACGAATTTACTTATTTCACCTTTCCAATAGCTTATACACATGACATAAAACAACGAACATGTCGAATTACTTGCGAAAAGGATTCGAAAAAAGATCAATGCCTAACTGTCACGACCCAGAACTTGACACACAATATCCTATTCGAATTTGGGGCCACTCTATCTTACAAAATACCAATCGCGATGTCTCCCCTGATCCTCGCGTAGACCTTGATATCCGCTTCTAGGTCCAGCTTGATATGCACCTTCAAGCTACCCTTCACATCCGATCCATTATCGAGGCCGAAACCCTCGGTGGTCTCTTCATCATCCTCTTCGTTGTTGCTATTGCCACCTTTCTTCTTCTTGTTCTTGTTCTTCGGTGCTACAGCGCTGGTGGCGCTGCCTAGTTTGCCAAGGGTGTCACCAGGTCCGCCGTCGCGGCCGCCGGTGGCATTGTTGGCGGTGTCGGTGAGGCTGTGGACATGTTAGATATGGCATGACAAGAGGTGTTGCGGATGTGACTGGCGTACTTCTTCGTCGCGTCCGCCATCTTGAATTCAGATTCTGGTGCGGTTTCGGAGTCCGGTGTTTGCGGTGGTGTGAGTTGGGGGTGCGGTGGAGGTATAGTCAAATGCGGTATCTTCGCTTTCCTGCGATGCGGGAGTTGTGCTGACCACGCCAGAACTCAGAGTGTTGGTAGGGAGGGTTTGAAGGAGTAGATTCCGATGGGTTATGCGAGCAAGTCTCGGTTGATAAACTTCTCGATCGGAGGTGCTGGACGGACATGTCCGAAGCTCCCGCATCTATCAGCCGCAGGTACATCATCGATCGACGGGTCGGCGAGGTGATCTTCGCGCGCATGAGTGCTGAATTGGCTATGCCATTGCCTGCGATTCGGGCTTGCTCATAGCTCTAATGCAGGAGATGATTAAAGCAACCGGCTAATGCTGTAGCTTCGACTACAAATCCCCAATAAGGTTATAGCCTCTTTCCCAAAGTGGTCTCATAACTCACGAGTTTCAAGGATCAGCCATATGAGGCTTGTTGTTCGTCATTGGCCCCGGCATTCACTATTGATCTGTCGATCATCTGGAACTAAGTGGAGCGGATACCGGAAGTTAGCCGCGCACTACTGCTTGATTGGCTTTGTAACTCTGCTCATGCAGCCACATCTTGATCGCCTTGACTTTCGTCATGGGCTTTTACGCGAGATGCATGAAGTGCGATTGTGATCTATTGCTTTTTGTCTCGTCGTGATGTAGGGTTTCCGACGCACCGCATGTGCTACCTCACCAGTTAGCACATGTAACACTTTGTATCTAAACACAACCTTGAAAGTATCCCAACGTACCATCTTTGTATCAAAAGACTGAAAAAATGGTGTTCGGCCTCCTGGCTCTCGTGGGAACGGTCCCTATGACCGCCACATCCGTTCTGACCCTTCAAAGTCAAACGGAAAACGCAAAGAAAGAGGCTGAGGAAGAGGATGACGACTGGAAAGGCGAGAAATGTCATATGCGATGTCGAGCGACCATGAGAACGCCGGAGGATCGCAAGGAGTTATTCAAGAACAGTCGGATTGTACTATGTGGCGGCAGGTTGTACGTCCAACTATCGACATATGAAGGGCCAGCGCATCACCCTTTCACCGGCTACTATCTTCCTTTCCCAAAGAAAGATTACGAAGGCGTCGTATCTACGATCTCAGATAACCCGCCGCAGCTCAATTGGGTCTATCTGGGTACCGAATCCGACATCTTCCAGTTCAGCCATGGACTACGCGTTGACGCGGAGGAGGGACAGGCTGGGCCTTTCGACGCCCGCATCGGCTCAAACGGAGAGAAACGCTACACCTTTGAGAACTGGGAGGGCTTCATCGCCGTTGAGAGTGAAGGCGAGCCGGGACTATGGAGACTCTGCTTCGACAAATACAACGATGGACTGAAGGGCAAGATCCAAGAAGGCCAAAGGACTGTCGAGGTAGAGCTGATACGGGAAGAGATGGAGGACTGATGGCTGATTGCGGTGTTGACGACTGTCCGCCTAATACCCCGATTCGCGACAAACAACGTCTCAGAGTGTATTCCTTCATTTAGCGCGTTCGTAACGATCTCCTAGAATCCAACCGAAGACACAAGCAGTGCGATGGACTATGTCACGTAGTAGGAGGCAGTGTTTACTAGGAATCTGCGTCGTCATCTCCGACCTCCAAGCAGACTGGCAGGTACCAGACAGCTGCCACCTACTGGCCTGGAACATACTCCGGTATCAGGTTCGCGAAAACGCATCTTGTAAATAGCTACATTGGCTAGGTCAGGTTCAGGGCAAGCCTTGTTGGTGAATGCAGAGGATCGAATTGAAGAAGCGCATTGCGGCTGACGCGTGTCTCCCGGCGATCGCGAATCGAAGCCCGATGACGACACTAGCGCGACAACAAGCATCGCGACTTCCTGTCAGCCTTCCTACTTCCAACATCTTTATTGTCCACTGCATCCCCTCAGCAACTTGCAGCACTGCATCTCGCATTTCCAAACAAGCGAATCCATCTGTAGCGTCTCCGTCATCCTCCTCTTGTCAACATGTGCGACTTCGTTCCTCTTCCGCTGTGCATCCAGTGCGGAACGTAGGTAACTCGCGATCTAAATGTTTTATGCCATTTCTAACACCCACAAACAGAGATCAGAACCCATGTCATTGCAAGGTCATTGGGCCTACTATCGGCTTCGTAGTCACGGTCGGCATGGCTGTACGGCTTCCCTAGATGCCCCACGTACGCGCGACAATCCGCTCATGTTTCTCAGATCTTCTGTTGGCCAGCATCGCTTCTCTGCTGCTGTTGCGCAACTGATGCCGGAAAGACGTAAGTTTCCTGGCCGCATTCTCGAATTTGATACTAATCGCAGCAGTGTACTGGCTTTACCTGTGGATACGGGCAATGCTATCAGCAATGCGATACCCATGTGACGAACCTTGACTTATTCGACGAGACCTCCGCGACTTCCTATACGATCGACCCTTCTTGGCGCTTCATTTCGCACACACTATCAGATTTGGCTGAGCAAGGATTGGAGAACTGGTGAAGAGCTGGCGGCTTGAACATGATACCCACCAGCGACTGGATTTTTACGCGTTATAATATATTCGTACACGAGTCCATGCTTTTTACGGTGAAGTTCACGGTGAGAAAAACATATTCGTGAACTAGCATGTCAGGTCACATAGGCTAGGTATGTGGGCTGACAAGACGCGTTCATATCACGTGAGAACGCGTTTCCGGTTTACGGTTTACAGGTTACGGTTTTCAGATTACGGTTACCGGATTGCGGTTTACAGGTCGCAGATCACAGATTACAGTCAACAGCTTATGGTCAGCAAGTTACAGTACCCCGATTACTACAACAGATCCCGGTACCACTTACTTGACAACATGTGACCTTTATGCTCCTCAATAGGACTGTTCGCTAAGACTCTTTCACTTGCAAAAACCTAATTGGGAAGCGAGCTAGAACCACCGACTACGCACGGCTCCAACACTCAATTACTGCACCCACCTGCAGCGGCGCCCTCTCAACCCCATCCCCTCACCACTTGAGAGATACGCACGCGGGCATCAATTGGTCATGAAAGAATAGTGGATACGTGCGCCGGTCTCTACCACCAACAATCGCCGCTTTTGGACGCGCCGAAGAGCAAAGAGCTACACGTCAACAAAAGACCGTTTGCACGATTGCCTTTTTTGGATCAGTTTGCTTAGACAACAGACATGCGTATCTACTCCCCCGCCCACGACATGGATTTCGAATGCGATCCGATCGAGCCTCCCGCACGCTTTAACGACCCAAGCCTGCCCTCTTGTACCGCCTATGGTCCCGACTTATTTGGAGAGTTGGTTGGTTACGAGATATTGGAGGCTGAGGTGGTAGCTCCTTGGCCCTTGGGAGAGCTAGGTTACACGAACGACGCGCAACACGTGCACACGGATGGTCGCATCGAAATCCAGCAACACCTACCGGATTACTACGCGTACAGTCCGCATACGGATACTTGGGAAGAAGGTCTGCAGGATATCGAAAGTTTCGATTGGGCGAGCGATGAAGATAATGAAGTGAACGCTAGTGAGCTGTCAAACAAGAATCGGGGCGAGGAAGAGGTTGAAGCTACCAGTGTCGCCGATACTCAGTGCTTGGATGACCAAGGTCAGAATGCTGGTCCCATCGATCGCGAAGCCCCAAATCTCTCTGAAAAGGTAGATTCTCCGACCACTCAACCCGAAACTCCTGTCAAAAAGCCTAGCAAAGCCCCACTATCTGATGGAACCGCAATCGTTCCCACAGAATCCAAGACCAGCGCGGAACACACGCATCCTACGTCGCCAGCCTCCGAGCTTGGCCTGGAACGCGAAAAGACGGCCTCGTATACGGATACACTTCCACATGTTGCCGAGAAAGTAGAATTTGGTCTGCCAGCGATCGATGAGGCGCATCTCGAAGCCCCGGATCTCATGGATATCGACGACTTCACCATCGTTGCTGAAACCGAGCGCTTGAACATCGGCATTCAGATGCAAGATAACGTGGCTGCCGAAGAGGGGCCTGTTGAAACTTACTCTACACCAGTCCTTCATGATGCCGAAGGTAACATCCTTTCCGAGATGCAATCTTGTTCTGGCTCAGAAGATGACAAGACTGCGGAGGTATCAACGATCACCCTTGCACCGGCTTCTTCAAGACATGACAGCCTCGCAGTGCACAAGTCGAACCTGGAAAACTCTTCACAGATCGACACAGCTTCCCAAAAGCCACCGACGAGCGTGTCTATGCAGCCAAGATTGCACCTAACCTCAGACGAAGTACAACAGACGCCGCGTAATCCTGGTAGTGAATACGATGAAGAAGCTATTCAAAGTGCTTTGGAGGCGTTAAGCCGAATCCAGACGCAGAAAGATTGTTTGGATAATGAAGAGCAGCTCGATGACGGCTCCGCGATGCAAATTGAACCTGCCACCGAACCTCTGCGATTGCCACCAGAAGCGCTTCCTGAAGTGCGAGACTCTCCGGCACACTTGAAAGCCGATGAGGCGCCGGAAGTCAGGTCTGAACTTACAACTTCCGTTCTACCGGATTCTTCCATGATCACTGAGGGTGACTTGTGTAGCCCAAAATCGCCTGAGGCACTCTCGCGTGTTCAAGAGGATGTCGAAAGGCCATGGCAAGCGCAGTTGCGGGATGCGGCCGCCGACTCATTGCACAGCGTTCTCTCCGAACCTTTGCCCTTAAAGAATCGTGATCGTAGCGATCCATCGACTAGCAAACCTTCGGAGGTCGCAGCTGGAGAAGCAAGTCCGTTATTTGCGGGTCCGACGTCGGAGTTGCAGTTGGAAAGCAATGTGGCCTTACCGCCCCTGCCGTTCCCATCTGAAGACGAAGTACCTCATAAGAAATCTCAGATCTCGCCTGCTGAAGTGCCTGCGGGTGAAGAGAAAGCAAGTGCGGCGAAACTGGCTCATAGGCTGTCTAAGCCTCCAGCCCCCTCCAACGTAGAGCCGAACACTATGGTTAAAGACCATACGACTGCACCTGATGTCGAAGACAGTACCAGTGTGGTAGCGATTCCCAAAAAAGATCGGATGGAAGATGTATCGTTTGCCCACAATCTGGATACTACCGAAGACCTCGGTCCTACAACGGCAGTAGCTGAATCAGAAACTCAGTCTGTTCACCCGCATAAGCGATCGAAAGCGTCCAAGAACACAGCGAGCGTTTCCGAAAGTGATTCAGAAGGTCCAGTCAAGAAAAAGCGGAAGGCTAATGTCGCTTCCCTCGCTAAGGCACGTGCTATCAAAGCTGCAAACAAGAAGCCTAGCAAAGCTCCCAAAGACCAGGAAGACGAATCTACGCCACCGCCAGCTAAGGGTAAACGTACTGCGGCCAAGTCGAAGAAAGAAGCTACTCATGTGGATATTACCAACAAAGAACCGACTCTATCAGCCAAGCATGGAGGCGCATTAAAACATACCCGATCATCTGCAAAAGCACCCATCGTAGTTGAATCTGATGATGCCATCATCAGTGCTCAATCTGACCAGGGAGGCGACAGTGCCGACATGGACGAGCACTATAGCGACGTCGAGAAGCCGGTCACACCTCGCAAGCAAACACCCGCCGCTGAGATCGTCCTGGGTACACCACTGTCGAGACCGTCAGTCTCAAAACGTGAACTTCAGGACCTTACTTCGACCTCGTATAGACAGCATCCATCAAAGGCAAAGCCTATATCGCGTAAGCTGTTTCCACCGCATAAGCCTGGGGCTTTAGGCGAACTCATGTCAACCATGCCAGCTCCTGCAGACTCTGCAACTATTCCAGTTAGTGACACTGACTCTGTTGATCTCTTTGGAGACTTGGGCGTTCCTGATACCACTACCAAGGCTCCCAAACGTCCTGCATCAAAGCCTAGGGCTACTACCGCGAAGGCTGTGAGGGCAAAGAAAACTCCTGCTCCTCGTACCACAAGGAAACGCAATACTTCGCCCAAGAAGGGGGAAAAGACCAAGTCTAAGGAACAGGAAGAGTATGAGCTATCGGTACTATTCCCAGAACCGAAGATTGATACTAAAGGACCTAGCCCAGAAGTGGACGTGCCCTTACCCCCGAGGCCTCTCAGAAGGACCACCAAGCAGAGCATCTTAGACGAGCCTGAAGGCGACTATGATGCTCACGAGGACAACGGCAACCCTAAACATGGAGTTGAAGACGACGACGACGATTTCGAAGACGCACAGGAAACCATCGAAGCGTCTGGCGACGACAGCGATGAAGTAGACAGCGACACTCCCCCGCCGTCCAAGAAGCCAAAGCTCAAGAACAAGCCTCTGATGCTCGGAGGCCATACCATCCGCCAAACCAGGTCTCGCGCCACCACCACCCCAGCTCGCAGTGTCGCCCCCAAAGCCGCAGCACACGCCAAGAACAAGTTTGGATTCACGCCTCCTCTGACACGACAGGCGAAGAAAACTGCCGACTTCCCTACCGCACCTGCCCCAGCACCAGCTAAACCTGCCCCAAAGGCCAAAGCTCCAGCAAAATCCAAAGCGGCCCCCACGCCGGCTAAACAGCCTTCTGTACGTAAGACGCGCCAGGCGTCTGCGATGGAGGAGGAGGATAAGGTCAAATCTAAGAGGAAGCTCAGGAGCGACGGTTGATTGGCTCGAGCTCAGGTTGAGTGTACTGGAGGATTTGAGGGAATGGGTAGCTTCTGGGTATCTGAATTATGAGATGCTCATTTTGCCATTGGCTTGAGATGAGTGAGGGGTGGATTGGAGAGTGTACAGCGCTCTCGCATGTACGTAGGAAAACATAAAGGCTACCCTGGCTCTTAGCTAGAAGACAAGAAGAAACTAGGACTGTGGCAAAGTTCATCAGGATACAATCTTGGAACCACTTGAACACTTTAGAGCCTACGTTGACCTTGGGTCACCTTCCTCTGCATGTTGCATTCTTGAGGTATGCTGCAGAAATGTTAAAATTTCCCATGAATGAGGTGAAACCTTATCTATATGTATTACTATATTACTAACCAAGGCAAACAAAACAGTGTAAAGAAATAGCCCACTTCTACACGGATTGTAATGGTAAAGGAAAAGGAAACGCAACAAAAAAGGAGAAATTTATCAACGACGGGAGAAAGACTTATATATGCAATAGCGAAGTGCAGATGCGCGACGCGAAAAAACGCCAGTGTAATGCTTTCTTTCCCACCCCTATCCCTCTCCAACAATGCACCAACAATGACAGAAAACTCGACAAATGGAACGACAACGAGAGAGAAGCGACAAAAGTGGGGACCATGATCCTAAACTCCAATATGCAAGCTGTACGACTCGCCATAGTATATCAACGGCATTCATGCCGCTCCTGCGCAGCCCTACAGCAAATGCGTCTGGAGATCAATTACTGCAGGAACTGTTAGTACGAGATGATGCAAAAGTAGAGAAAGAGAGTCGACTTACTAAATCTCCAACGGCGCAATCTGATCAACATTATACAACCACCCGCCACCTCTCTCTTCACTCTCCAACCAATCATATGGCCAAAGCACGATATGGCCCTGAACCAGTTCCAGAAGCCGTTTGGCGTCTTCCTTATCAAGCATGATATCCGCGTCTGTAGCGTTGAACTGCCTGTTCGATGACTTCGTTGTAGCGCGGCGACGGGAACGCTTCGTGTTTGAACGGTTGGGCGTGTTATTCGAGTTCTGGTTCTGGGGCAGCGCGTTGGGGTGGATGGGCGGTTCAGAGATGGTAACGCGTTGGGAGCGTTCGCGGTTGGAGTGAGAGGTTGGAGGTGGGTTTTGCGAGTGCGATGCGAAGTCGGTGTGTGCGCTCTCGTTGGGGACGGGCGGTGGTGCGGGGAAGGTGAAGGTCTTCTCTGGGGGAGCGGGGTTCATGGGGGAAACTACGGCGTCGTCGGCGGGCTCGGGGGCTAGCTTCTCATTGAGTGTTGTGCCGGATGCAGTGTCGAGGTGTAGACCGCGTGTGGCGGGGGGAGGCGGGCTTTGGGATTGTACGCGCTTCTCTTGGTCATCGGCCCATTGCTCTACACCGCCCATGCTCGAGTGGTGGGTTGTTCCATGGACGTTCTCGCCGTTGACTCTGTCTGAGTTGTTCGTCATCTTCTCGGTGAGCTTCTCGCCTAGAGCGCCAACCTGCTTGCCGACAGTACCAGCAGTCGAGGTGAACTTGCTCGTGAGACCAGTGCCGGGCGGTCCAGTCGTACCCGGGGCATCCTGCTGCTTGTGCATTTGGCTCTTGTCTCCACCCTGAGATTTGGTGAAACGTTCCGAGAATGCAGCGTACTCCTGGTACTCCTTCCATGTTCGGACTTCGTTGTCTGGCATGCAGCGGAAGACCTGGCGGAAGAGCTTGGTGTTGTTCTCTGCAATTTGATGCCAAGTGTCGAGGAAGAAGGTGTCGTTGATAGGATCGCGCATGCAGTCCTCGGTCACAACAGGTCGACGCATTTCTGAGAGAAGAGGGTTGATGACGGAAGAGGAACCCTGGCTAAAGGTACGTTGTAGAGCAGGCGGGCCGCCGATGTCTGTGTCATCCGAAATTGGCAACGCAGGCAACTGGCTGAGCTGTGTCAAACCTAGCTTGAACGTGTCCATGCGAGGTAGCTTAGGAGGTGGGAGGCCAGCATAGCCAGTTCCGTCAGTCTGTGCGCTGACGTTGCTGGCCCTGGTGCCTGTGGTACCACTGCGCTTGCGCGTCTTGAGTGTCGCACTCTTCCTGGGTATAGCTGCAGCACCTTCAGCAGCGACATCCGTAACAAGTTTCTCATGACCATGCTCGTCGATGTAGGAATCTCTGGCTTGCGTTATGATCGGTCGCAACTGCTCGGCTTCCAGCATATGATCAGCGCCCTCGCCACGAACGTCTTTGGTATGCGCCGTGTTGTGTTGCACACGAGAATCCGCCGATGGCTTCTTGGTACTTTGCAGATGAGGGTTTTGGTCCTGCGCCCAGTCGAAGTCATGGTTGAAGCTGTGTAGCTTTTCTGCCTTCTGGATGAGCTCATCCTGCATCTTGTAGTTGTTCTCTTCCAGCTTCTGTTCAGTCGCGCGCTGAGCCGTTGGGGATCCTGGACCAGAGGACTCTGTCTGGAAACCGACGCTATCGGCATCATCAGACATCTGGCTGAGCATCTCCTCCTCAGAGATGCAGTCAACATCGACACCCAAATGTTCCCGCATGAGACGCATGCGCAACGTGTGCGGGAACTTGCCCACCTTGTATGGCTGGCCACCCATATACGAATCAAGTAGCTCAGTATCGCGGATGACGGCAGCGATTTCAGAGTCTCGTGACCCCAACATAGAACGCTCGTTGATGTTTGCGGACCCGATGATGGCAACTCGGTCATCGACTACCATGATCTTCGCATGGATGTACAACTGCTCTGTGACCAGCATCTTGTTCGGGCCAACCTCGCCCCACGATCGGAGTGCGTAGAAATTGATGTAATCCTCGGGCTCGATGCCGGCAGCTCGCAAGCGTCCAAAAATGGAGCCTTCACCACGGCAGATGCTGTGGTATTGACACGTCATAATGAGACGAACACTGCTGCCTTCTTGTTCGTCGACAGTGTTTTGATATCCAGGCATCAGCGGAAGCATGATGCATGCTCTCCAGTCTTCGTCGTTGGCGTGGGCACGCTTGATACGGTCGACGATCGCATCGTTGATCTTGTTCTCAATCTTCGTTCCCAGCACTTCGCCGCTACTGATGTAGAACTGGTTCTCGATGTACACGAAGTGCTCGGATGTGGCAATCATCTGCACGTACGCGTTCATGATACTGTGCTCGACCTTGTTAGGTGTACCCAGAGACCAGGCACAGGCGGAACGTAGAATCTGTACTTCGCAAGTTCCATCAAGCCCAAGAGCTTCTATATCGGCGGGGTTGAAGTCAGGCGGAGGAAGGAGGAAGGGTGTCGGCCGCGAAGGCTTGCGCTGGCGGAGAAGGTAGTTCCATCGCTGTACGAAATGACGGGTCAAGTCACGAGCGGGTTGACCTACGATCTGCATTCCGACGTCGTGCCACGGCATCCTTGGGACTCTCGATCGGTCGTACATCTCCTCGTAGGGTTTGTCGAGAGCGAAGAAGTCTTGCACACGGGGATTGGAGTAGTCCTTACCTGGCCACAGCTGACAGTGGTCGGCGTCCTTGGGCGTATCATCGAGCTCGAAGCCTGTCGGTTTGTCGTCAACGACAACGTGTTGTGGTGTATCCCAACGACCAAAGCACAGGTCAACGCCTCCACAGAAGGCTACAGTGTGATCGATTACGCAAATCTTCTCGTGATGAGACCAGAAGAATGTGTTCTGGCGGATTTGGTTTGGCGATCGTTGGACGAAGATGTTTGGATGCAGATCTAGCAAAGAGAACTTGGAGTACTCAGAGTCGATAGGAATAGCAGCACCGATGTTGCGATACATAATCACAAAGATCTTGACACCTTCCTGTGCTTTGCGTTGGAGGAGTCTGTCAAGTCTCCACTTCTGACTGATGGCAGCTGGGCGACGCAAGTAAAGCTCTGGGCTGAGCCACCAGTCGTGGATGTAGATGACGTCGCGCGCCATGCTGATAGCTCGTGACACGTTCCACATGTAGTCGCGACCGTCTACAAGCCATTGAGCGTAGATCTTCTTGCGCACTGGAGCGAAACTGTCGAACCGCTGGCGTTGTGACCATAATGTGTTTTGTGACATGAAGTTGATGGACTCCTCGAACTGATGCAGCATCCGCTCATTACGAGCAAGTAGCTTCATCTTGCGTTCTGCGTTAACGAGCTTGAGCTGATGATGACCTGTCGCAGACGCTTTTGCTTCGCTTGCTAGATCTCTAGCCTTCTTATCTCGTATCCTGGCAGATTTGGTATCGAGATGGAAGTCGGCATCGACCAAGAAGACATCGTAGACATTCATCTCCTCCGGCGAATCTACACAAACGACATAGCTGTGTCTTACTAGGAACCACTTGGGCCAGTGGCGGTTCATCATGGCGAGTTTGGTCCAGCCTTTCCTGTTGTCAACGCCTTTGGAGGATTTGATCATCATGTAGCCTTCCTTGCCATGGTAGCCGCCCTCAGCCGCTAGGCGGACACCCAGAGCAGACAGCTCGAGGAACTTGCACAGGCGGTTGCTGTCAGGACGGAAGATGAGGTAGGTCATGAGACCTCGCAGATATTGTTCCAACTTCTTCCGTTGGCGTTCATGATGGTTCTGTTTCGCCTGTAGGGGCTGACCGGCGGCGCCAGCAAAACTGCCCTGTCTCGCTACGAGGGCACCGACAGCACCTTGAGCTTGAGAACCACTTACGCTTGACTGTCTGCGACCTAAGAATGATGACTTGCCTCGCTTGGGTCTGTTGGGGCGTTCGGTAGCGCTTGCATCGCCGTCTGGTCCGCTGGCTCCTGCTGCAGCTTCTTCCTCCTCTTCCTCACCTTCGTCATCAAGGATGCCGTAACCTCGAAGACCTCGGAGATAGGGCAATACACTTCTGGGGAAGCGTGGGAGTTTTGTGCGTGGATCTTCTTTCTCTTCTTCCTTCTCGGCCTCGCCGTCTTTGGAGGTCTTGTCCTTCAATTCTCGCATACGGTTAGCCGGGCGACTGCGGAAAGCGTCTTGCTTCTCCTGAACTTTGAACTTGAGATGCAGATTGGCAAAATCGGCGACACTTCTGTAGACAACCCACTTCATCCTGGTCAGACCACTGCCGTATTCCAGCTCTATGCGCAAAGCAGTATGCCGATCGCCCTCCTTCTTTGCGGGGCGGTCTGTATCGGTGATGGTAACCTTGAGCTGCTCGAGAAGGACGGGGATACGCCTGTGGCCGTGCTCATCGCGTTGGAACATACTGGCAAAGAACAAGGCTGCGGGTGCACCAGCAAGCAGTTCAGCCATCAGCTCGGCCGACTTTGCGTGGTCGATTTGGCGTTCGGCCTTTTGTCGGTTGCCGAGCAGCTTGAGGCTGTTCTTGATGGACTTCCACTTCTGCGCACTCAAACTTGACGTCCGCTCGCTACGCATCCGCCATGGTGAGGGCTGTGTGTCTCCCGCCGCACCCCTGAAGGTAGTCAAGCTTCGCAAGTTGCCGGTAGGACGATTCTGGTGACCCTCTTCCTCGCCGTTGGGGTCGTGTCTTCGCAAACCTCCGTACGAAAGTCCCCTCGCACTGTGTAGTCCGCGTGTCCATGCGCTCTCTTTTGCGATGCGCGAGCGACCCTCGTCTTCTGAGTAACCCTGACGCTCGTTCTCGGGTATGTCATCCATGGTGGAACGGCGTAGGAAGCCCGGACGTGTCGAGGTAGGCGTCATGGTGGGTGAGTCACGCGAAAAGAAGCCGCCTGTTGTCTGCTTGGGCGTGGTAGGGGCCGTTTGGGTGCCTTCGCCCTCGCCATCGAACCAACGGCGGCTGCTCTTCCGCCTCTTTTGTCTCGGTCTTCTCGAAGCACCCTCGCCAGCGCTAGACTCGCCGTCAGCATCGGCCTCGCTGTCGTGTCCCTCGAATCGCGGCTCGTCGTGCTCGGATGTAGGCGAAAGCTGGCCATGGGGTGAGCCTTCATGGCCTGAGCTTCCTCCCAATGCACTCAGACTCCTGCCGTGTCCTTGCATGGGCGCTGCCAGTGCCCTCAGCTTGCCCATGAGCGACGAGCTCTGTCCACTCCGCTCCTTGCCCTTTGCTTCGCCGTCTTCGACCTCCCATGACTGCTGGCGCGAGTTGGCGGCGGGCGGATCGGATGTGAATGTGGCGGAGCGAGCGAACTGGACGCTCTTGCGCTCTCGGGGTGCGTCGGAGAGTTCACCCTCGGTAGGGTGTCGGGACATGGGCGCGAAGGGCGGGTAGTAGGAGCTGGTGGACCCATTGGACATGTGCGAGGAAGGCTTCGGGGCGCGGAGAGGGGCTTCAGCAGCTTCGACGGGCACGGGGATGCTACCCCCGTTGGCGTTCGCTGGGACATGGAAAGGGAATTCGCCGGCTTCCTTGCTGGAGATGGGCGAGCCGGTCGGGGCAGAGCGCATGATCTTGGGGGCGCCGTCCGAGGGCGAGGGGTTGTGTATGTCTTGCGTCTCATTCCTGGGCTGTCCCAGGCTAAGCGGCGATAGCAGTCGGCCGGACTCGTCTGTCCTTCCTGATACTGCAGGCGATCGCGAGCGAGGGCTGCGCGTCGTGGGCGAGCCCCCGGTCTTGCTGGAGCCAACCATGGTGACAGCACGGAAGAGGCAGAAAGTGTCGGTGGGTGTCTTCTCACGGCGAGGTCGCGTGGGGTGTGGTTGCTGGGCTTCTAGGGCGTTATACAGCCATGGTAGCCAGGAAACGTGCTGCTGCCGTCACTCGTCACGATGGATTGATGGAATGCTGCCCCAGGTCGAGTTTGAGTATACTCGCAGTGACAGGTCTATGTCACGGATAGGCGAGAGAAAGAGACACGCGGCGCAGGTGATCAGTGTACGTCGTGCTGGGTCCCTGCGCGGTTCGAGTAATCTGTAATCTCCCAGGTGCTTTCCCCGGGCGTGAACTGTCTGGTTGCGCTAATACAACAAGGTTTTGGCGTCAGGGGCCCTCTCCGCCTGGCTGACCGCCTGCAGCGCGTCGATGCTCCACACCACAGATATGTACGATGCAGCGCCCTGCAGAACGCGTCAAATATCGCCTTCGTCGCGTTCGTGACATCGCTTTCACATGCAACGCCCGCTTCTCTGTGAAAGAGACTCGATGATGTCGCCGCTGTCTCTCTGCGGCGTGGCTGCACCCCGCACTGTACTCCCAATCATCACAAGCATACCGAACTCACCACACGCGTGCACAATGGAAAGACCCCTTGTACCGCTGTATAATCGCGCCATGCATCCATATGCCATGGCCAGCACATCGCCCAGTGCCGCCTGTGAAGCTTGTCACACGATGATGTAGTTCTGCCGTCGACGGCAGCCTCGGTCGGCGATCCCCTGCCCCTCCGCATGCCCATGTTCCAAGATACACCAGACGAATAGCTCCATATTCTTTTCTCTAGACCTGCTAATCGCCCAACCCTATATCGCTATCCTCACTATTCTTAGGCCCCATCAGCCAACATGGCAGCAACCACAAACCCCCTCCACGGGACGCAGAACTCGTCCGACCTCCCCGTCTCCTCCCGCACCATCACAATCGCCGGCATCCTGGTCGACGTCCATGGCCTCGACCAACTCCCTCCTTCCCCATCGTCAGTCGCCTGCCTATGGCTTCTCAACCCGCGATTGCAGACCAAAGAGACCATGGCTCCCATAGCCAGACGCGTCATCTCGACCTGGAACCAGCGCATACAAGACGGCCGGGCCGGCAAGAACCCCAAGGGTTTAATCGCTGCTGCGTTCGATCAACGTAATCATGGATCGCGCAAGGTGGACGATTTGCACAATCAAGCCTGGAGGGAAGGAAACGAGACGCATGCCCAAGACATGTTTGGATGCTTCCACGGCACCGCGACCGACACCTCTCAGCTCATCAACCATCTCGAATCCTACATCTTCACCGCCAAGGATAGTCCCAAGATCGAACAACACTTTGCCCTTGGAATCTCGTTGGGCGGACACGCGACATGGCATTGCTTGCTAGGTGACCCCCGCATCACCGCTGGCGTAGTCGGTATCGGTTGTCCAGACTATACGCGCTTGCTGACTGACCGCGCCCGCCTATCCAAGCGAAAGACATACACGGAGACGACACCACCTGGAAGCGCATTCCTCGGATCCCCCGACTTCCCACAAGCGCTGCAGGACGCCATCGCCCAGTATGATCCTGCCGGTCTACTGCTACCGGGCATGTTCAATCCTCTAGGAAACGACACATTACCCGATCAAGAGCAGCTATCTAGAATGAAGGCGCTGATGAAGGAGAGACTTCAAGGCAAGCGCATTCTGAACCTCAGTGGACAGGCAGATAAGCTTGTTCCCTACTCGGCTGGTGAGCCGTTCTACAAGATCTTCAAACAGGTACTAGCAGAAGACCCAAGTCTTGACATCACCTTCGACGACGTGTTGTTCGAGGGCGTAGAACACGCTTTTCCTAAACCTATGGCAGACAAAGCAGCGGACTGGCTGTGTGACATTTTGGCCACGGACGATGGACCAATGTCAAGTAAAATATAGTGAAGCGCATACCAACAGCCATCGCACATAATTGAATACTCAAACAGCACCATCATAGTATCGCCTCTTTCTTTCGCTTTGCTCGTCACTCGTTCACCCTCTAATTCTGTTTCTTGCTACTGCCAGAAGTATAAAACATCTTGCTTCCATGTCTGCCCCCTCTCGACGCACCATGCGCAATCTGCGAAATCGCTTAGCCCCAGAACACAGAATCCCACGCTACCACGCCTTCTCCACTCCCGAAGAGCAAGCAGCATACTTCGATGACACAGCCTCCTCCCCCGCCATCCTCCCTTACGCCGTGAACAGCTCGCCCACGTTGACTGAGATATCTCTAGCCCGGGAAATTATCATCAGGCCCTTGGAAGAAGACGGAGACGTTTACCAATATGCAACGTCAAGCAACCAGCCTAAAACCGAAGAAGAACACGTTCTTGAGCGCATTGGCAGATTAATCGCTATGCTTACACTGTACAACCTAGCCAGGTCGTGCGAGGATATGAAAGAAGATGATTGGGAAGAATACATAACACCCTACGAAGAAGGCGATCTGGAGATGCTGGAACGTGTCTGCCCCAAGCAATGCTGGAACGAAGAGATCAGAGAGGCATGGCCGAATCTCATCGTATTTGCGCGACGGGCAAGGGAAAAATCCTAGTTAAAACTGATTGCCCCAGATAGTCCTCTCACACCAAAGTAAACCTCTCCACCAACCCCCCATCATCCATCCACCCACACACCCCCAAATCCTTCGCTGAAAAAGGAACTTTACCCAACCTCTCATACACATTCCCCTCTCTCCCCTCCACCCTCGCCACAATAATCGCATGATAACTCGCCTCTCTCTCCATCTCCGCAGGCCTTACATGCTTCCACAGTATCGCAGCCCACAACTCCCTCCCCCTCGCCCTTTCCGTATGAGTCTGCGTATCGAAACAAGTATACGTAGGTTCCATATCCCCCTCCAACTTCTCCTTCGTCTGAGCCACAGCACCCTTCTGCCGATTGGGAAAAACATCGCCATCTCCTTCTCTCTGTTCAGCCGCAGGGTACAAGCGTTCTAGCGGTGCGCTAATGTCTATATACCCGTCCGTTACCTCGCCGAAAGGATTTTGGGCGCTCTTCAACGTAATACTTGTAGCGTGGATCTTGGCTAAAGCCGTCCATTCCCCCTTGTCCCATCCTATGCCAGAGTTCGGGCTGAAGAGGCCGAACGGCCCGTCGATGGCGGCCCAGGACCAGCTTGGTGCGCGGTATACTGCCGGTGCGGTTGTCGTGCCGACGGCTTGCCAGATTAGGTCATGGAGTAAGGTTGGGGACCAGTGTCCTGCAAGGTAGGTGGTTGGGGAAGGGAGCAAGGAAGCGTAGGTGCGTGCGAGGCCAGAGAGGGCAGTCAGTTTATCCGAAGGTTTGGTTAGAGAACGGCGGGAGTAGGCGTCGAGTACTGCGTGCCAATGTAGCGTGGGGTTGTCTGGGATAGGTTTATCCGGAGAGGAAGGGTGGGTGTGGGATGGGAATGTACGGGATGTAGTTGGGAAAAGGGTGTCCACTCGTCCTGGCAGGTAGAAACCCTGCTCGCTCAGGAAAGAACAGTAGCACTCGAAGAACATCTGCTCCGTGCCGAAATGAAGTACACGCGGTGCGAGCCAGCGTTCCTGCAACGCCCAGCCGCGTTGGCTGAGTGGTTCGGTCTTTAGCATTGCGTTGTTTCCGGCCCAGGAGGGTTTTGCGGCTGTTTCGCGGGAGGAAGAGAAGGCGTGGAGAGTTCCTTTGATGCCGGATGTGGTTGTGTATTCGAAAGGGGAGTAGATGGGTGCGGGGCGGTTGGGAGAGAAAATGGAGAGACCGGATGTGGATGAGGGAGAACCGGTTGCCGAGAGCATGATGTAGGCGTTTGAGTAGACGGAGGCCATGCGCGATGTTTCGCGCGACCAGTCTTCTGCGTCGTCTTGGCAGATACTGGGATTATTAGTGTTTGGTGTTCTGAGTAGAATGGGGAGGGTTGACTTACCAGAGGGAGTCGATCCATAGATATCCGATTCCCATTTCTCTGGCTATAAGAATGGCGTCCTGAAACGTCTTTGGGAGCTGGTCGGTATCGATACCCCTCTTGTTGGCTTCGATATTGGCACGTGTGGTTGCGAACGGGCTTGACTCGCCCCAGACATAACTCAGTGCTGCATATCGTCCTAGTTCTCCTTCGATGGGCGCATAAAGAGCTACTCTGTGCGGCGTCGAGTCTCGTATATCCAAGACACGAGCTGGAAGCGGTGCCGCATCGACATGACAGCGCCGATCCGTCCGTTGTTTGTCGCAATCGCGTACCCAGTTCAGGGCATGTGCAAGTGTATGCGGAGACGAGGAGAGTGTCTTGCGACCTCGAACGACAGCGGCCAACGAATCGCCGTCTACAACGCCGTTAGTCGAAGCAACAGCTTCACTAGATCTCTTTGATACTTACAATCAGCACACAGCCCCACAGCAGCAACAACCCAAACCTGACACCAATACTTTGTATCGACCGACACCACCATGAAACCTCCGGTATCATTCACACCCCTAACGAGACACATCTTCCAATCCGGTCCTCCGCCACGCTCGGCACGAATTCCAGGTT